>Ga0182027_10002123_pt1 | contig 32416 bp, 31 predicted proteins | sample 712E1DmetaG_FD_121300 | JGI IMG/M metagenome (GOLD analysis project Ga0182027, IMG submission 121300) | Permafrost microbial communities from Stordalen Mire, Sweden - 712E1D metaG (Illumina Assembly) | ecosystem: Environmental > Terrestrial > Soil > Wetlands > Permafrost | place: Sweden...
AGGGCAGCAATCCCCCACAACCTGTCATTCCCGCGAAAGCGGGAATCCAGCCATCATCCTCTCCCGTTATCTTTCCGGATTATCGGGTCAAGCCCGATAATGACAAAATGGGAAGGGTTCTAATCAAAGCGGCTGCAAACGCCGTTTCGCCTCACGTCAAATCAAAAACGCAGAGTGCTTCCGTATACCCGAAAACCCGAAAATATTCGTTTCCGTTGCTATAGAAAATGCACTTTTTACAAAACGAATGAGGTAATAGCGGTGTACATTAATAAAAAAATAACTGCAATTCTTGACGCCCGCGTTATTTCTTTTTAACCGGGTTTTTAAACTCGCAGGGGACGCGGGTCTGGCACAGTCCGCAGCTCCCGCTGCCGACCTGGTAGTCATCTCTGATATGCTTCAGGTCAACGTCCTGATAATTCCCGCATTTGACTTTGTCGTGGCCGGCTTCGGTGATGGCGCCGGCAGGACAGCGCGTAATGCAGACTTTACAGCTCTTGTTGACATAATATAGGCAATTGGCATAGGGTGTTGTTGCGGTTCTAGGACTGGGCGGCAGTTTCAAATCAATCACGATGCTGCCGACGCGGTTGGCCGCGCCTTTTTCGGTAATAAAACTATCGGCCAGACTGAAAGTGCCCAGGCCTGCAACGTAAGCCACATGCCGCTCCGACCAGTTGGAAAACTGGCCTTTGGGGCTGTCCTGGACTTTAAAATAGGGCTGAATTGCCGGCGCGGTGGTCATATAACCCCTGATTTTAAAAGAATCAACCATATGTTTGCGCAGGGCGGCGTTAAATTTTTCGCCGTACCATTTGGTATAAGCCCAGTATTTAGCGGGCACTTTATCCTGTTCGCGGTTGGATTCGCGCGTATTTTTTGTAATCGGCAAAATCCAGCTGGCGACTGAAACCAGTTTCCCGCCGTCCTCCGGCTGCTTGTTGTAAGCAAGGACCAGCGCTTCGCTGGGAGTCAGGTGATTCGGCCCGATAATCGTTTTAAATTCCTGAAAAAGCGGGTCGTTACCGTCGGCAAATCCCACCAGCGGTTCGTCAAAAATCGGCATATTTTCTTCGCCGGGCATCCTGTTCAGGGGACTGTTGCGCACGAAAGATTTTATTTCTGTTTCGATAATTTGCGCCATTTTCGCGGCGGACAGAATTTGAGCATCCATATCATTTTACTCCAATGCCATTGACATATAGCTGCTAATGCCACTCCTCCCTGAGATTGCCACGTCCGCCTCAGGCGGACTCGCAATGACGAGAGATGTTCACTTTTAAAAGATAACCTGTCGTTCTCCTGATGTCAATTTTGTATTTAAACTGATATAATACGGACTTAGAAAAATAATTAATTGAACGTTAACCGGAGGACTAAAATATGGCTGACATACGCGTTGAAAAAATGGCGGATTTACTGGTGAATTATTCCGTCGCGGTAAAACCCGGCGATAAAGTGGTCATTCAGGGCGAGACCAGCGGCGAACCGTTGATTAAGGCGGTATTTATCAAAGTGCTGCAAGCAGGCGGCCTGCCTTATATTATGCCGTCTCTCCCGGGCGTCGAAGAACTATTGTACAAATACGGCAGCGATAAACAACTCCAATTCGTCCCTGAGCCCTACAAGCTGGTGATGAATACCTATGATTGCCGGATTGTGGTTTTCTCCGACTCGAATACCAAAGCTTTGAGCAATGTTGATTCTGCCAAAATGGTGTTGCGGTCGCAGTCGCGCAGTGAGTTAATGAAAATCATGATGAACCGTTCGGCGGCCGGGGAACTGCGCTGGGTTTTAGGGCCCTATCCCACCAATGCTCTGGCGCAGGATGCTGAAATGAGTCTGACAGATTACGAGGATTTTGTTTACGGCGCCTGCCTGCCGGACATCAACGACCCTGTCGGTTACTGGCAGAATTTTTCTGCCCGCCAGGATAAAATAGTGGCTTGGCTAAAAGGCAAGAAAACCATCCATGTGGTGGGAAAAGAGACCGACTTGCGGCTGAGCATCGCCGGACGGAATTTTGAAAATTGCGACGGTAAAAAGAATATGCCGGACGGCGAAGTCTTTACCGGTCCGGTTGAGGACAGCCTGGAAGGCCATGTTTATTTCTCTTATCCGGCGATTTACGGCGGCCGTGAAGTCACCGGCGTGCGGCTGACGTTTGAGAAAGGTGCAGTGGTGCAAGCCACCGCCGAGAAGAATCAGGATTATCTCTTAAAAACCATCGCTACCGATGCCGGTTCGAAAAGGGTCGGGGAGTTTGCCATCGGTACCAACGAGGTTATCAAGAAATTTACCCGTGAAATTCTTTTCGATGAGAAAATCGGCGGCAGTTTCCACATGGCGCTGGGTTCCGGTTATCCGGAGACGGGCAGCACCAACGAGTCGGCGATTCACTGGGACATGGTCTGCGACCTGCGGGACGGCGGCGAAATCTGGGTGGACGATACGCTGTTCTATAAGAACGGGAAGTTTGTGATTAAGTTCTAAGGAATCAAGGGTTAAGATTTAATAATCAAGAGTAATGGTAAAATAAACAATCCGGAGTGATCAGTATAGCACAAAAAAATGGAGTTTCAAGCGTTTTTTAGCTGTAAAAAAATATTTTTATTTTTAAAAAAAACCTCTTGATTTACATAAAAAAACGGTTTATTCTAAAAGCAGAGGACGAATTATGTAAGGTGCAGCCTCGATTTTAAACACTCCGGGGCGTAACCTTTGAAAAGATAGTTCTCGAAAGAGGATTAATATGAGACGAGCAGCAGGAACACGGCGGTGCCCGCGGTGCGGCGGCAATATCTTCCTGGATAAAGACTACGATGGCTGGTATATGGAATGTTTGCAGTGTAGTTACACCCGGGACCTCGATATTATGTCCGAACCGGGACAGCGGCGCAGTTAACATAAGATAGCAAACCTTGAGCGCTATCCCATAAACTTGTATGATGGAGATATGGGGTCGCGTTCTTTGGTCTTAAATTGCGAGACTTGCAGTCAGCCGATACGTCAATGTTCAGCGACCACAGCAAATAATTATTGTTGGCAATTTATTTTGCCCATTAAACGGTGATGATAGCTGAGGTGAACATTTCAGACACAGTTGCGGCGGATGTTTCAGCGCAGGGTAAATCTGTTTTCCCCTGTTTTTGCTGCGGTGTTTGTTGTACCGATTTCCAGCCGCATTTGGAATTAGCGGAATCGCGGCTGATTGCCGACCGTCTTGGAATGTCTTTGCAGCTATTTTTAGATGAGTGCACTGACCCGCGCTGGCCGGGAACCGAGACCCATTTATTACGGCATGTGGATGGGAAGTGTCTTTTTCTGGAGCAGCAAGCAGGGAAAGCCAAATGGCTTTGCCGGATACACGCTTTTAAACCGGATTGCTGCCTCCAGTGGGCGGCTGGCGCGGAGAAGAATGAGTGCCGCAAGGGCTTGAGCCGCTACTGGGGATTATCCGTAGATGATTCGGGGAACCTGACCGGTTCCCCTGCAGATCTGGAATGTTTCCGGGATTTTTTAAAAACACTTAATTAACGGGGGATAGTTTCTAATGCCAATCTACGATTACGAATGTAAAAAATGTCACCACCGGTTTGAACTAAAGAAGGGTTTCAACGAGGAAAGCGCTGCAAAATGCCCTGAATGTAAAGGTAAAGCCGAACGCATCATTACATCGGTGCCGGTGATTTTTAAAGGTTCGGGGTTTTACGTAACCGACCATAAAAAGAACAATCCCGCGTCGACGCCGGAGAAGAAAACAGAAACTCCTAAACCGGCTACCGATAGCAAACCGGCGGCCGCCGCGAAGAAAGACTGACATCCGGTTCTTACCCGGATTTCTGACAATACAAATCAGCGAAAAAGAAGAGTGATGGCTTATCGCCATCACTCTATTATTTTAGTTTAAAATCGCACCGCTCCGGGGTTGATTTCAGCTGCTTCTGGGCTGGTTGAACATCCCCTGGCTGGCATTACCCTCAACATACACTTTTCTGACCGGGTATTCCATCACGATGCCTTCAGCGCGGAATTTCTTGTGCAGCGCTTTGATGAAATAATGTTTCAAAGCGAAAGTCCCGGCCCGGTTTTGCGCTTTCATCCCCGCAGAAAAATTGATGTTGGAATCGCCGAAATTTTTGAATTTCACTGAAGGCGTGAAATCCTTTACGCCTTCCGGGTTGTTCTTCATAACATCGGTGGCAACTTCGAGTATTACCTGCTCCACTCTTTCCAGGTCCGAATCGTAACTGACGCCGCCGTCCACTCCGAAAATCATGGAAAGGTCCGGTTTCTCAAAATCGGTGACCACCGCGTCCGAGAGTTTGGTATTTGGCAGGATGACCAGGTTCCCCTGCCAGTGGCGGATTTTAGTGATACGCCAGCCGATTTCCTCGACCGTGCCTTCCAGTCCGGATTCAAGTTGAATGTAATCGCCCTTGCGGATAACCGAGTCCGAAATCACATAAGTGCCGGAGAGAAAATTGGTCAGGGTCGGCTGCAGCGCCAGGGCGACGGCTAAACCGCCGATGCCCAAACCGGCCAGGTAGGGGCCGATATCAACACCGATGCGGCCCAGAATGACCAAAAAAGCGAAGCTGTAGACGATAACATCCGCCACCCGGCTCAGCAGCGGCACCAGGCGGTCGTCGAAATCACTGGCGGTGCGCGGCGCAATTTCCACTGAATACCATTCTAAAATCGCGTGTACCACCCGGCTGATGACCATGCCGATAATCACAATAATGATAATGATGAAGATTTTATTTACGATTGATTCGACCTTGGCATCTGTAAGAATCCGGTTGATGCCGATCCACAGGCCGCCGGCGATAATCACCGCAAAAAGCGGCATGTTCACGGCTTCCAAAATGAGGTCGTCGATGATGGTCTTGGTTTTTTTGGTAAAAGGTTTGACGATGGCGCCGAGGATGTACTTGGACAAAAAGGCCAGAAGGAAGGCGAGAAAAACAATGCCGCCGGAAACCAGCCATTTCGTCATCGGGTCGGTAGACTTGAGAAAATCCAACATTTCAGTCCTTTGCAAAAGAAAAACGTCTCCGTAAAGAAGGCGTTTCCCCATTGATGAAATTATTTTGTGCCAATAGCAATGATATAATCCGGCCGATAAAGATGTCAATCTTTTTCTTTTAGATAATTGACTGTCGATAGCTGAACGCTCCTGCTGACAGCTCGAGTACCAGTTGTTTCCCTACTCGAAACAGTATATTATAGCAATATCAGTAATTTTCTCCTGCCTGAGGCGGATTTTTGAGGTGAATAAATGGGAATTGAGCTGGTCCACATCGGATTTAACAATATGCTTGCGATGAACCGCGTCATCGCTATTGCCTCTCCGAACTCTGCACCCACCAAGCGCACAATCCAGGACGGCCGCACCAAGGGAATGCTTATTGACATGACCAACGGCCGCCGCACCAAGGCCGTCATTATCGCCGACAGCGGGCATGTCATTCTGGCCGCCCTGGCGCCGGATACCATTGCCGGCCGCCTCCAAACCGGCGCCCCCAAACTTACTCCCGAGGAAGAATAGCCGGCATGAGCGAGATTAATCCGAATCTGGCAAAAAAGCCTTTGCTGGTAGTGCTGTCCGGTCCGTCCGGGGTGGGGAAAGACGCGGTGCTTTCCTATTTAAAAGCCTCCAATTCTAATTTTAAGTTCGTCTGCACGAATACTACCCGGCCCCGCCGCGCCAACGAAAAAGACAACGTGGATTACCATTTTGTCAGTCCGGACGAATTCCAGGATTTGTTGAACCGTAACGAATTGCTGGAATCGGCGAAAGTTTACGAGAACTGGTACGGCGTGCCTAAAGAACCAATCCGCCAGGCGCTGCAGCACGGTTATGACATCATGGTCAAAGTTGATGTGCAGGGCGCTGCCACCATCAAAAAGCTGGTACCTCAGGCCGTGTTTATTTTCCTGGCGCCGCCGTCTTTTGACGAACTGGCTTCCCGTCTGAAACTGCGCTATACGGAAACACCGGAATCGCTGGCGACCCGCTTACAGGCCTGCGAAAATGAAATGAAGCAAATCCCCGGGTTCGATTATGTTGTTGTCAATCAGCATAATCAGATTGAATCCGCCGTTAACGAAATCAAGGCTATTATCGCCGCCGAAAAATGCCGCGTCCGGCAAAGAGAAATCAAAGTTTAAATATGAAGATAATACGTTTCGCCGCCGGTAATAAAACCGGTTACGGCGTCCTCGAAAACGGAATAATAAAGGTTATTCAGGGCAGTCCGTTCCGCAAGATTAGCTATTCGGGAGTTACCTTTGAATTGGGCGAGGTGCCGCTGCTGGCGCCCTGCGTCCCATCCAAAATCGTTTGCCTGGGTGTCAATTACCGCAGCCATGCCGGTGAAATGAACCAGCAGCTGCCGCCGTCTCCGCTGATTTTCCTGAAACCGCCCACCGCCGTCATCGGGCCGGAAGACAATATCGTTTACCCGGCGATGTCGCAGCGGGTGGATTACGAAGGTGAACTGGGCATTGTCATCGGGAAAACCGCAAAGCAGGTTTCGTCTGAACGGGCGCTGGACTACGTGTTTGGCTATACCTGCTTCAACGACGTCACCGCCCGGGATTTGCAGGCGCGAGACGGCCAGTGGACCCGCGCCAAAGGGTTTGATACTTTTGCGGCTTTCGGACCGTGGATTGAGACGGAACTGGACCTGGCGGATGTCTCCCTCGAAACATATCTGAACGGACAGCTAAAACAAAAAAGCACCACCGCCGACCAGATTTTCAAAGCGCCGGAAACCATCAGCTTCATCTCTCAGGTGATGACATTATTGCCCGGCGATATCATTGCCACCGGCACGCCCGGGGGTATCGGCCCGATGCAGCCCGGAGACACCGTCGAGGTTAAAATCGGGCACATCGGGGTTTTACGCAATTACGTCGTCAATCTCTAAACCCCGCGCAACCCCCCACCCTTGCGAGGAATCCGCCTCTGGCGGACCCGCAACGACAGTGTGAATTGGATTCCTGCCGCCGCACGAATAATAATTAATTTTGGTTTTTGCATTTCGTCTAAATTGTTTGGTAGTTGGATTTTGGACCTTGGTGTTTATTGTAGTTAGCAGGCAGGGAGACCCTTCGTCTGCGGACTCAGGGTGTAATGAACTACAACAGAGCTAATAATTTGCTTTTTATCCCGATGTTGTATAGTAATATTAATTCCCCATTCGTAAACTACGAATTCAAAAGGAGAGACGATGAAACTTTCAAACAGAACCGTAATGATTACCGGCGGCACCAGCGGCATCGGGCTGGGCCTGGCAGAAGCTTTTCTGACCGCGAAAAGCCGGGTGATTGTCTGCGGACGCAACCCGGAAAAACTAAAAGCCATACAAGCGAAATACCCGGATTTCACGGTATTACCATGCGACATCGGCGACGCCGGCCAGCGGGAAAAACTGGCAGCGGAAGTACTACGCCGGTTCCCTGACATTGATATTCTGGTGAACAATGCCGGCATCCAGCGTTACATCGACCTCAAGAAAGGCTACGCCGAACTCAAAGCCGGAGGTGACGAAATCGCGGTTAATTTTACTGGGCTGGTGGACATGACCGCGCTCTTTATCGGCCATTTGCTGAAAAAACCGGCCGCCGCGGTGATTAATGTCAGTTCAGGGCTCGGGTTCATGCCGATGCCCAATACACCGGTCTACAGCGCTACCAAAGCCGCGGTCCACACCTATACCCTCGTGCTGCGGCAGCAGCTCAAGGGCACCCCGGTGAAAGTGATTGAAATCGTGCCCCCGATGGTAGATACCGACCTGAACAAAGCCGGTCGCGACGCCATACACCTCAAGTTCCGCGGCATCAGCCTGGCGGAATACATCCCGACGGTAGTCAAAGGGTTGGAAAAAGACGAAGACATCATCTTCCACGACGATGCTGATTCCGTATTGAAGGAACCGCGCGGCGAATCGGAAAAACGTCTGCTCAACCCGTCCTCGTAAGGGGAAAAATTGGAGGAATGTATGAAGAACAAAAGCGACCTAACGGGGATTCAGCCGGTTAAACTGCCGCCGCCGCTTTTTGCAGACTGCGGCACCCTCTTCGACGCCCTCAAAAAGCGAAGTACTGCCCGTACCGTTAACGGTAAAAAAATCTCCCGGCAGAAACTCTCCGGGATTCTCTGGGCAGCCTCCGGCATTAACCGCCAAATTGGACCGTTCGGTGGGCCGGGGTTGATAGCCGGTTCGGCCAGCAATTCGCAGGAAATCAGTATTTATGTTGCCATGCCGGAAGGGATTTATTTATATGAGCCGCACGGACACAAATTGCTGCCGGTATTAAGTGGTGATTATCGGGCCCTGGCCATCGGACCGGGGCAGGCGCCGGCGGGCGCCACGGCGCCGGTGCGTTTGATTTACGTCGTAGATATCGAAAAATTCAAGAGCGCCGGATTTCAGGAGCCGGGACTATATAATGCGGAAATCCAGAAATCGTATTACTTCGTGGATACCGGCCTGATTGCACAAAACGTTTATCTGGCCGCCGCCGCGCTGGGACTGGCTGCCTGGTTCCATAATTGCAACAAGCTCGAAATCACCCGCGTTCTCAGCTTACTGCCGAACCAGCGCCCGCTTTTCGGGCAGACAATCGGCTATTCCGACGATTGAACGACTGCAGACAAATTTAAATTAGTGGGACAAGTTTTTTACAGATTGGTTATTGCGGCTGCCCACCAGCGGGCGGGTGATGATAAACCGGTCCGGGTAGCCGCTGCGGTTGAGCCAGTCCAGCGCTTTTTTGGTATCGCTGGCCACGCGGGATTTATCGTTATGCCTGACGCGGTACATGAAAAGCCAGTAGGTAAATTGCTTCAACTCGCTGAGGCTGATGGACCGGAGACGACGGTGATGTTTCTCCTTGCGGAACTGTTCCAACAAAACCGGCTGGGTTTCGGCGTAAATCCGCTGAAAAGCCTCCGCCGTGGTGTCTTCTTCTTTAATGATGGCTGCCAGGTGGCGCTCCTTCCGCACTTCGTCTTTGACGGCGAGCAGCAGGGCATCCTCTACGGTCACCCCGTAAAAATAGTTCAGATACTGCCGGTACTTCGCCGCCCCGATCAGTTCCTGAAAACGTTCCTTGGTAATTTCCAGCGGCGGTTTACCCTTGAGCAGGAAGTCGGATTTTTCTTTTTCCGGCAGCAGGTCGTCTACCGTATCGCAAAGACGTTCCGCCAATAATTGCCAGTCAAAAGCCGCCCCTTCAATCAGATACTGGTAATGGCGGCCCTGCCAGGTTTCCTCAGGCGACTGCCACCGTCCGACAGCTTCCAGCAAGGCAATATACCAATTCACGCCGGCAGAAACCGAATTGCGGAAATAGCGGATGGCCTCATCGTCCAGAGATGTCAGTTGCTGAGAGGACGCGTTATTTTGGGCTTTGCTCACCGCAATTCACCCCGACTTCAGCCTTCAATTTTTCATAAAACTGTAAACGGCCGGTATTCAGCATTTCGGTAATTTTTTTCTCGATTGCTTCCCCCACGCCTGGAATTTCCCGCAATTTACCCTCTTCGGCCAGCCGGGATAAGTCAACCGTCAGTTTCTCAATTTCTTCCGCCGCTTTACGGTACGACCGGATTTTGAACCAGTTTTCTTTTTTCTTTGCCAGCAGGTCCCCGATATCACGGAAAACGGCGGCAATTTCCAGATTCGTCATTGATTCTGTCCGCAGCAGTGTTTGTATTTCTTCCCGCTGCCGCAGGGGCAGGGGTCATTCCTGCCGATTTTCTTACCTTCGATTTTTTCGGCTTGCTTCACGGCGGTGCCGCCACGGCTGGCCGTCGCCACTTTCGCCATCGGGGAAGTTGTCTGCTTGGGCGGCGGCGTCTTGGTCACGGTGATATTAAAAATGTTATGTACCACATCGTGGCGGATACCGGCCAGCATCCCCTCAAAAAAGTTGGTCCCCTCTTTCTTATAAAGATGCAAAGCCCCATGTTCGTTCTGCGAACTGAGGGCCTGCAAACCGATGCCCTGGCGCATATTATCCATACTGGTTAAATTATCAATCCAGTAATTATCCACAATCCGCAGCATCAGGAGACGCTCCAGCACCCGCATACTTTCGGCGCCTAATTCCGCCTCCCGCTTCTCATAGAGGGCATTGGCCTGTGCCAATAATTTTTCTTTGATTTCCGCGGGTTTCATTTCTGCCAGGGCTTCGGCGTTGAAACCGGGCGGCAAAGTCATAATCGTGCCGGCTTCTGTGACCAGCGCCCCGAGGTTGCCGTCGCTGTTTTCCCCGGTATGAGAGGCAATGATTTCTGTTATTTCTTCATCAACCATGGAAAGGATGTTGGTCTTGAGGTCGGCGCCGCCTAAAATCTTGCGCCGTTCATCGTAGATAATTTCGCGCTGATTATTGACCACGTCGTCATATTCCACGAGGTGTTTTCGGATATCAAAATGATAACCTTCAACCCTGACCTGTGCGCTCTCGATGCTCCGGTTGACGATGGAATTCTCGATGGGGACATCTTCACCTAGACCGGCCCACTCCATGAATTTGCCGACCCGGTCGCCGCCGAACTGACGCATGATATCGTCTTCCAGCGAAACAAAAAAACGGGTGCTGCCGGGGTCGCCCTGACGTCCGGCGCGGCCGCGCAACTGGTTATCGATACGCCGCGCTTCATGACGTTCCGTGCCGATGATATGCAGGCCGCCTTTCTGAACAACCTCATCATGTTCCTTCTGCCAGTCTTTCGGGTCTCGGCCGTCCGGTTTACCGCCTAAAACAATATCCACGCCGCGGCCGGCCATATTCGTCGCCACCGTGACCGCGCCCAGTCTGCCCGCCTGAGCAACAATATAGGCTTCTTTTTCGTGCTGTTTAGCGTTTAAAACTTCATGTTTGACGCCTTTCCGCGTCATCATATCACTCAGTTTTTCGGATTTTTCGACCGAGACCGTGCCGATGAGGATGGGACGGCCTTCTTTATGCAGTTCCTCAACTTCCTTGATGACCTGGTTGAACTTGGCTTCTTCGTTCTTGTAGATTTTATCAATAAAGTCCTGCCGCAGCATCGGTTTATTGGTAGGAATCACCACCACTTCCAGTTTATAAATCTTGTGGAATTCCTCGGCTTCGGTTACCGCCGTACCGGTCATGCCGGCCAGTTTGTGATACATGCGGAAATAATTCTGGAAGGTGATGGTGGCGTAGGTGCGCGTCTCTTCTTCCACCTGCACGCGTTCGCCGTTGGCCACTTCTTTTGCCTCGATTGCCTGGTGCAAACCGTCAGAATAGCGGCGGCCGTGCATCATCCGGCCCGTAAATTCGTCTACAATCACCACTTTACCGGCGTTAATTACGTATTCTTTATTCTTTTTATAAAGTTGATGCGCCACAATCGCCTGGCGGATATTATGTTCCCATTTCGATTGGAATTCAATCAGGCTGGGGACTTCCAGCTTGCTCTGAGCTTTGTCCACTCCCTGACCGGTTAGCCGGACGGCGTGGTTTTTCTCGTCCACCAGGAAATCCTGGCCCTCTTCCAGGTCGATGCCTTTTTGTTTGGCATTAATTTCATCTTCATCGGTGATGATTTTGCCGGTCATCTGACGGGCCACTTTGTCGGCCATACCGTATTTCTGGAGTGTGCCTTCCGCCGCCGGGCCGCTGATAATCAGCGGGGTGCGCGCCTCGTCAATAAGGATGTTGTCCACTTCATCGACGATGGCATAATTCAAATCCCGCTGCACGCACTGCTTGAGGTCCACCACCATGTTATCCCGCAGGTAATCAAAACCGAATTCATTGTTCGTGCCGTAGGTGATATCCGCCTGATAAGCTTCCTGGCGGGTAATCGGTTTGAAATGCTGCCAGACGTCGCCTTCTTTGCCGGTATCGTAATCCGGGTCGAAGATAAAGGAAACCCCGCCCTGCCCGCCGGAGGTCTGCTGGCCCTGGATGCTGGAAACGCTCATGCCCAGCGCATGATAAATCGGGCCCATCCAGTACGGGTCGCGCTTGGAAAGGTAATCGTTGACGGTGACCAGGTGCACGCCGCGCCCCGAGAGCGCATTCAGATACAGCGGCAGCGTGGCCACCAGCGTTTTACCTTCACCGGTCCTCATTTCCGCGATTTTACCGGAGTGCAGCACGATTCCACCCAGCATTTGCACGTCAAAATGGCGCATCCCGAGGGTGCGCCGGGAGGCCTCACGCACAGCGGCAAAAGCTTCCGGCAGCAGGTCGTTCAAAGCATCGTTCTGGGCTTTGACCAGTTCTTTTTCCACCTGCTCCAGGCGTTCCTGAGCCTGTTTTACGGCCAGTTCCCCGCTTTCGGCAGTAAATTTATCCTGGGCTTCCGCCACGCGTTTTTTGGCGTCCTGTAATTCCTGCCGGGCGGTGTCCACCCGGTTTTGGGCCCCGGCAACGGCCTTGACCAGCCGGTCTTTAAACTCCGGTGTTTTGGCTTTCAATTCCTCGTCCGTGAATTTGGTATATTCCGGTTCCAGCGCATTGATTTTATCCACGATGGGCTGCAGTTTCTTCAGCGCCTTTTCATTCGAATCCATCAGGTTTCCCAGCCATTTAAACATGTTTTCCCTCTTTCACTAAGGACTAAATTCTGAATCTTGATATTGTTTATTAATTATTTGTTTTTTATTCCGGTTCGAACATCGCGCCGACCGACAGCCCGGTATGAATGCGGTGAATGGCTTCGCCCAGGAGCGGCGCCATCGGCAGGACCACAATTTTATCCAGTTTTTTCTCCGGGGGGACCGGAATCGTATCCGCTACGATTACCTGCTTTACCGGGCATTTGGCAATGCGCTCGATAGCGGCATCGGAGAAAACCGGATGGGTCGCGCAGGAGTAAACTTCTTTCGCGCCCCGCTCCATTAAAGCAATCACGGTGTTGGTGAGCGAGCCGGCCGTATCGATTTCATCGTCAAAGGTCACGGCAATTTTACCCTTGACATCACCGATGACATTAAGCGCTTCCGTCTTACCGGCATTGCCCAGGCGTCTTTTCTCAACAATGGCCAGCGGCGCATTCATTCTGGCAGCCATATCGCGCGCCCGTTTGGAAATGCCGATATCCGTGGCGACCACCACCATATCTTCCATCTGTTTCTGTTTAAAATAGTCGCTGAGCAGCGTCAGAGCCGTCAGTTCGTCAACCGGGATATTGAAAAATCCCTGGATTTGTGCTGCATGCAGGTCAACGGTTAACAAACGGTTGGCGCCGGCCACGGTGACCAGGTCGGCAACTAACCGTGCTGTAATCGGCACGCGCGGCTGGTCTTTTTTATCGGTGCGGCCGTAACCGTAATAAGGAATCACGGCGGTGATTCTTTTCGCCGAGGCCCGTTTCAGGGCATCCAGCATGATTAACAGTTCCATCAGGCTCTTGCTGACCGGATGGGACATTGACTGTACAACAAAAATATCCCTTTCCCGGACATTTTCCAGGATGCGGACAAAGATATTTTCGTTACTGAATTCAAAAACATCGGCACGCCCCAGCGGGATATCGAGGTAATTGGTAATTTCTTTCGCCAAAGCGGGATGAGCATTACCCGTGAATACCTTAAGGTCGTCCATTACTACTCCTTCAAATGGCACTTACCGTGCAAATACATTATACCACTAGAATATTAATTTGAGTCTGTTACTAGAATTATCAGTCGAGTCTGTTACTGGAAATATCAGTTGATTCTGTTACTAGTTTTTGCCATTTTCGGTAAATAGTGATAAGGTATGAACAAGTAATACAGGCAGGATAGCTCATGGTTACGAATGAAATTGTGCATTTACTGGTGGCCCCGCCGCAGACGGTGGAGACTTCACTCGTCAAAGAAGCGTCACTAATACTGCAAAAAGACCCTTACGAGACGCGCATGCTTTTATCCGGGAAATTGCCGAAACTGATTGCCCATTATCCTTCTGCCGCCGCCGCCGAAACAGCCGCCCGGCAATTAAAAACACTGGGACTGGTAGCATTAGCGGTGAGTGACATTGAGCTGAATCAGTTTTCTGCAAACGGATTTAATGCGCGCAGCGTTGAATTTGAGGAGCAAGCAGCCGTCTTCCGCGACAATCCCAACCGTCTGCTCAAACTGGAAACCAAAGACGTATTTCTGATTATCAAGGGGAAGTACCAGGTCTCCTCCGATAAACCTGTAACGACGACCAGGTTGAAATTCAATCTCACCGCCACGCTGGTGACCGGCGGTATCCCTATCTGGAGTAAAGTCAAAGAAACAAGCAAAGCAAATTCAGGAGAAACAGGGTATTTTGTCAGAATTTACGACCGGGATTCAGTGCAGTCGCGGGTTGAAATTTTTGAGAATTACTTTAATTACTCGGTTCTCGGGGCAGAGATTGCACCTTCGTCAGCGGCTAATTTAAACAGCATTGTGACCAAACTGAGAGCTGTTTTTCCGCAGGCTTTATTCGACGATATCCTGACACGCCCGATGGGGACGAGCGAGTCTTACGACAATAAGGCCAATATGGTGGAACTGAATTGCAGGCTGCTTTATTGGTATCACCGGGCGGTCAGCAACCCGAATTAATTCCGGAACTATCGCTGCGGCTGTTCCACGGTGCCTATTTTTTCCGGATTATCGTCTACTTTTATCATATCAGCTTCAGCCCGCATCGTTTCCAGGTCGCTCTCCGTAAACATGCGCCAGCCGCGCCGGTCCCGGTATGTCTTTTTCAGCACGCCGGCTTTCAGCCAGCGGAACAGTGTCGCCCGGCTGATGCCTGTTTTCGCGCAGATTTCAGCAGTCCGGTAATAAGTTTTGCCGTTGATTTCGATTGGCATATTTTCTGTCCTTTGCGGTGAGAAGTATTGATACTACTCGAATCATTATCCTTGAAATGGCAATTCAAATCCATCCGTCTTTTGCCTAATCCGTATAGTACTTTCGTATCGAATATGAAAAATAATTGGATATTCCGGATAAATTTCTTTTATAATACTAGGGAAAAACTACCCGGCTGCTGTCTGAAATAAAATAAAATATTGCATTGAGCGGGTCTGGGATAAAGTGCAAAAACTGATCGAATCGTTAAAAAGCAGAGTTAAACGGGCCAATGAAAGGGACCGGAAACTCGACCAGCCGATTGAAAAAGTATCACGGCTAATATGGCCCTGGCCGGAATCGAAGCTGATACAGTTTGTTTGTATTTTGGCCGCAATGGATTATACCAGCACATTTGCGGCGCTCCACTTCAATTACAGTCATCAGGTATATGAATTCGGTCCGCTGGCCAGGTGGGCCTTGACCGTGGGCGGTTTCTCAGAATTACTGGTAATCGATATCGTCGTAATATCATCGCTGATACTGTTAGCCAGCCTGGCGCGCGCCTTTTACAACCGCTCCGGGTTCCCGGGATTCGGTCGCTCGGCCTTCGTTTTTATTTTTGTTCCGTACGCTATAATAATGTTGCCGATAATTTTTAATAACATCATTTCCACTTTTCGCTAGCATCGAAAAAATCAAATGATGAAGCCGGAGTTGTGCAATGGAAACTAAGACCGTCAGGCAAACAATCACCTTTAAGGCCCCACCCCATGAGATTTATGAGGCGTTGATGGATTCCAAAAAGCACGCCAGATTTACGGGTGATAAAGCGGTCATCAGCCGGAAAGTAGGGGGTAAATTCTCCGTTTTTGATGGTTATAGCGAGGGCGCGAATCTTGAGCTGGTGCCGGATGTTAAAATTGTGCAAAGCTGGCGCGCCAGCGACTGGCCGGAAGGCCATTATTCGCAAGCCTCTTTCACCTTCAAGGAAATCCCCGGCGGCACCCGGCTTTCGTTCATCCAGACCGGCGTCCCGGCAAAGCAATACGACGATATTTCGCAGGGCTGGCGGGATTATTACTGGGCTCCAATGAAGGATATGCTGGAAAAATAAAAATCTGCCCCAATCTTGTTTGATTTCTTTATTCCGTGCCGGATTTATCTTCAGATGGTGTAACGGCAATTTTCTTATTCCGGCGGGTGACGATAATAATTATTGCCGCGATGATTAAAATTACCACAGCACATATTATTCCGATGTTCAGATAATCAACCGATGAACCGGTAGATATATTTTGCGGTCCGGTCAAGACTATTGACAGATTACTGCTTTTACCCGTCGCTGCCCCGGTCCATCCTTTAAACGCATAGATAAACAGTGTTGGTCTGGCATTAAGTTGAATTGCTGTCCCTGTAGGTGCGTAAATTGTTCCGGTAGTATCCGCACCGACTGCACCTTTTGCTCCATCCCAGGAATACCGGACAAACAGGTTAGCGGATGTGTTGAGGGTCAGGCCCGGGTAGAATGCCGCAGTTTCCGTCAGCGGCGCGTTTACCACCGCTGACGCCGTATTACTATTCCCCGAATACGAGCCATCGCCGGCCCCGCTCCAACTTTCGAATTGCCATCCGGAATCCGCGGATGGCGTTGATTGGAACGCCGTCCCTGCATCAAACCAGCCGCTGACGGTGGAAAGGCTGCCACCGGTATCAGGAGCCGGGGTAACCGTGACATAGTACTGGTGAGAATAAATAAAGTTTATTGTCTGCGTGGCAGAAGCCGTGCCTGTGGTCGCCTGGCCGGTTATCCATCTTTCCGTCGTGGTTGATGACGGCAGTTGGCCGGTCACGCTCCAGGCAGCGCCGCTATCAACGGAAAAAGTTTGGTCGGATTGGGTTAGCGCAACGGTTTTTACCGCACCTCCGGTAATGTAAGTCAACACCGGTGCATTTGCATTACCCGCGCCCCCCGCGACGGCATAACTGAAGGTAATCTGGACGCTTGCCGCTAATTGGCCGGTGATAAATTGCGTGGCGTTCGCGGACACCACCGCTCCGTTTGAAGAAAGTGTCTGCATAGGGGATGGGGCGGTAAAGGTGACCGGGGTATTGGTGAAATTGCTGAACACGGTGCTCCCGATGCCCCTGGATGAAACCGCAAATTCATCCATCCATAACCAGGCGGATGTAATTGGCGCGCCCTGGGTAGTGTAGATTACCCCCTGCTCGCTGCCGGTGTACAGTGAGGAGTGGTACCATTCGGTCATCAGGCCGGAGAAAAAGCCCTGCGCATTACTCGGCGCCGAAGTAACGCCGGAGAAAGTGTTTGCTCCTGCAGCGGTATACGTTTCCTGGGCTTGTGCGCCGGTATTCCGGTCGGTGCCCTGCATAATTACATTGCCATTTGAGAAAGTTAAGCTGAGCAATACCGAATCCCCCGGATTTACCGGAGAAATCGCCGCCAGCCCGGCGCCGTTGGTGGTGGGTAAAACCAGGTTACCGGAAGGGTCGAAAACAGAATAGGCCAGTTGGAAGCCGGTGGCAATACCCGGGTCCCAGTTGTAAGATAACCCCACCTGATACCAGTAACCGGTATTTCCCAGGCCGTTCAATAAATAGGCTGGACCGTAGTTATCCGTACCCTTTTGCGCCACGGCCGTCACCGTATAAGCCAGCGAACCGGAATCCTGGGTGAAACTCATGCCGAGTTGCTCATCGTATGCCATAGTGCCCGGCCGCCCCAGCAGCAAATTGGTGCCCAGTCTGGACGATGCCGGTAACGGGGAAACATTTTGATTAATGTTGTCGGAATTAAGCAAAGGTGCATCTAGAACAGAGGGTGCTGCGTCCGCTGCGATTAATGGAATCAGCAATATTAAAGTTAATAAACCAAACGTAAAAGCTGGCTGATTCGCTCCTTTAATACGTTTCACCACATTTTCCCCCTGGCATAACAACATTATTTTTACGGTGGCGATGGTGCATTGTTATTATTACAGAGAGATAGTGACAAAGTTATATCGTTCACGTTTAAAAGGTTACAAATGTGTGACATTTTCCGATTTCAAATACGGTCATTTAGTGCCGCATTCACTGAGGTTCGGAAACAATAAATACGCCTTTTATTTCACCAGCGTCCCGGTGGCGGCTAAATCCTTGCCCACCAGACCGGCATAATCCGGCGCGTAGCGGGTAACCCTGAATATTTCGTTCAGATATTGCCCGGCGTGGGTCGGGTCCGGCGGTATTACCGCGGTGCTGCTTAAAGGCCCGGTGTTGATGACCGGATTAACGTATTCCCAGACAATTTGCCCGCCGGTGGTAACTTCGAAAAGTGTGCCGTTAATGCCGTCGCAAATCAGCGTGTCGCCGTTCGGCAGGCGCTGCGCCCCGCCGATATCGGGACAGTAAAAAGAAGCCGGCGGTGAAGCTGAATATGTCCAGTTAGCACCTGTCGGGCCGTAAGCTTTTCCTGCCGTCAAAGTATAATTCCCATTCGCATCCACCGGCGGCGTAAATTCATCTACTGAAGTGTAGTTCCGGCCTTCGCCGTTGTTGAAAACAAGGATATCCCCGGCGCCGGGTAAGCCGGCATCGATCCACATTGCATCATGCTGCTGGAACAGAGTTTCACCGGTTTGCGTGCCGGTGCCGTATTGTGAGGGGTCTCCCCAGCGGTAGAGCAGGTCGCCGCCTTTTCCATACTTGCCGCCGGCATGCCCCGCTGCCTGAACAGTCGTTGTACTGTGGTCGATAATCCAGATTTCACTGTTGCCGCGTACGCTGACCATAATCTGGTCCAAAGTCGCGTTATAAGTGATTGAGTTCATGTGGTTCCAGAAAACGGGAATCTGGTTGCCGCCCCCGTTCGGGTCGATTAACTCCGGATGCAATGCCGGATTCCCATAATTAGCCTCAGATGAGGAATAGTTCTGAATCAGATGGTCCCAGACATGCCAGCTCCAGACGACAGTGCCGCCCGAAGGATAAGTGGGCTGAATCTCGACAATCGAATCGGGCAGTATATAACCTTGAGTTTGAACAGCCTGAATTAAACTCGGGTTAAACCCTGCTGCAACTGCCTGGGCATAGGTTTTCTTTTCCACTACCAGCATCAGAATATCGCCGTCAGGCAGCACACAGAAATCGTGGTGCTGCATGTATTGGTCAGTCGAATAATCCAGCGACCAGACCAGATTGTCATTCCAGTCGTACTCCTCGATTCTGCCACCTTCCCCGCCGCCGGTATTAATATCCGGATTTTTCAGCGAACAGGCGCGGATTAAATTACCGTTGGGCAGCAGATAAGCGGACTGCCCCGGCGGGTACTTGCTGGCCGTCCAGGAATGCACTACCTGCCCCAGATTATTAATCAGATAAGTAACAAATGACTGTTTTGGCGCGATTAAAGTGTAGCCGATATAAGCCTGCGCAGTGTTGATAAAAAGCCCGACGGTCTGGCCGGGGACGGTGGTTACGGGTGTTACCGTTGCAGCGGAAGTGGTCACCGTGGAGGTGGATGTTGATGCGGGTGTTGTAATAATTGCCAGGGGCGTGGTTGTGGTAGACGCAGCTGATGCTCCGGTGGTTTGCGTGATTTGCGTAATAATCGAAGTCGGAATTGTCGTCGTTAACGCCGTTGCAGTAGTAGATGTCGTTTCCGACAGCGAAGTTGTTGCTGCCGATTGTGTAATAACCGGTTGTGTACTGGATGTTAAAGAGTTCGTGCCGCAACCGGCTAGAACTATTGATATGACAAGAATTGATATAAATAACGATACTGATTTTTTCATTTAAGACCCCGGCTTATAATCACGATATTATTTGGATGGGCTGTTGCGGACAATTCTGAAACCCACTTCACAATACTGGTATTCATCCTGCCCGAGATAATAGGCCGGATCGCGGTTGGAAACGCGGGAATGCCCGTTATCCACGGTCGGGTTGGTGGGGTCCGGCTTACCGTTGTACCAGTTCCCGCCGCGCAGCACATGATAAACCTTGCCGTCCGGCATCGGGCTGGCCTGCGCTATGTTCGGACCGGTGGGATTTACAGACGGACTGACACTATAATAATTCTGCTGGTACCAGTCGTTGCAGTATTGCCAGACATCGCCGGCCATGTCGTATAACCCGTAGCCGTTGGCGCCGTTCGATGTTTGATAGCTGGTTTGACTGCCCGGCCAGTTGAAATCCGATTTGAGCTGCAGCTGCCCGTTATAAAACCCGACCGGCGTCGTCCACGGCAGCGGCCCGGTCTCATAGGGGTCACCGGAATCGGGCCAGTTGGCTTTAGTCTGGTCTGCATCGTTGCCCCAGGGATAAATATAATACGGATTGTACTGCCCGCCCCGGGCGGCATATTCCCATTCCGCCTCGGTGGGCAGGCGGTAGCCGTTTTTAGTAAAATCGCAGTTCCAGGCAGCGGTATCGTAACAGGGTTGATAGCCGTCCTGTAAACTCAACCAGTTGCAATAAGCCACTGCGCCGTCCCAGGTGACGCCGGTAACCGGGTCATTATTGCGGTTATCGAGGATTGAAAATTTTTTCCCGTCCCAGCCGATTACCGCATTTTGATAAGCCGCGCCGGTCAAAAAGAGGACGTCTTTACCGCCGGTAAGGTAAACCAGTCCGCCGGTAACATTAACCGAACTCTGGGCGCCGCCGGTGATGCTGTAAGACCCGCCGGCCACCGTGATTAAACCCTGCGACATTGCCGAATTCAGGTAAGTACAATATTCCTGTACGGTAATATCAAACTTGTCCATTAAAAAAGCGCTGACGGTAACATTATGGAGCGGCAGCTCATCACTGGGGTGCTGCGGGTCGACATACCCGTAGTGGTCCCCCATCGCAAACGTCCCGCCGGGGATTTGCACCATGTTGGATTCAGATGCGTTCGCCGCAGCTGCGGTGGTTATCGCGGTAGCAGCAGCGGCAGTCGTCGTTGTGTTTAAAAATGTGGTAGTACTTATAGTCATGTTAATTATTGTTGTTCGCGCTGTTAAAGATGATGTCGTCGCTAAAGAACCGGTTGATAACGCGGCTGTCGTTAAAGATGTCAATGTTGAAGTTGTTTCAGATGTTGACGTTGCGGCCGCCGGTAAACTGCCGGCAGTGCAGGCTGCCAGCAGCGAGGCAATCAGCCCTAATTCAAAAATGCCTGTTAACATCTTTATTTTATTTTTCTTTAACATCTGATTTTCCGTCCTCAACTTATTGTATTAAGGTTGTGGGACACTGGTATCGGCGAAACTTGCAGGCGCCGTCAATTGCCCGGCATTATCCGGGAAACTGCCTACGCCAAACAAAAAGTCGGTATTCGGGATTTGCGGCGCAGCAACCGGATTTGAAAAAAGGTAGACGCCCTGCGGGACAACGGTCAGATTCCGCAGCTGCACCAATGCCGCCCGTTGCGCATCTGTCAAAATGCTGTTAACCTGAGCAAACCGGGTGGCATAAAGTGCCGACATTTCTCCGTCCAGCTCTCCGTAGCGTTCAATCAGAGTATATACCAATTCTTTATCAATTGTGCCCCCCGTCATAGCCTTGCGCAACTCGGTACAGACCTCAGTTCTTATCTGAGCGATTTCCTGCAGCATCGGGCGCTGCTCATCAATAATGCCGGTAATCAATGCCCGCTGGTCCGGATTCAAAACATTGAGGAAAGCCTGGCCGCTGTCACCGGTCTCGGTAGTACTAATAAAATAATCGTCGTTGCCCACCGCCGGATAATCTTTCAGATAAAAACTACCGAAATATGTTCCATGCCGTTCGGGGCAAAAATAAACGTCGGCATCCAACCCGCCTTTATACCACGAGAACAGCTCGCTGGCATAGGTCATTAATGCGGTATATTGGCTGTTATTCAGGCTTTGCTTCAAGGTTTGGTCTTGCGCGACATCCGGCCATGTCAAATAATCGTCGAACTGCATTTTTGCCAGATAGGCTTTCTGGCCGTCGGTGAACGAGTTGATAATCGCGCCGACCACCACAGCCCGATGGTAGCTTAAATCTGCATCGGTTTCATAAAGGTCGGAAGTGTACCGGGCAACGTCCTGCGTGTTCAGGCCGGTAGAACCGTCCGGGATATCCCCTTCCAGATTGAGGCGGAAAGCAGTTGTCAGCGGCAAACGGTTATAGGCAAAATCGACATAGAGCGGCGCCTGTTCTTCGGCCAGGGCCACCAGCTGGGCTTTCTGGTCGTCATTCAAGATGTAAAGCACGTTATCGGCCGCACGCGTCAGAAACAGGGTATTATGACCGTAGCCGGATACATCCACATCACGCATATATTGAAACCCGAAGAAATCCGCAACTTTGCCGGGCGGGAAAAAAGTATCAGCTCCGGCGCTGCCGGTAATGAAAGCCAGCCCATCGAACGCAATCGTCGAAAGTTGCGCGTTGTCGCTCATCGCCTGTGCCAGGGAATATTGAGGACTATCTCCATCTGCGGCGGCGGAGGTTGTCGTCTCAGTTGTAACCGCGGCAGCAGCAATGTCTGCCGGAGTTGTGACCACTGTGGTCGTCGCCGCAGGATCGACCTGCACGGCGCGGTATTGGCTGCATGCCGGTAATAAAATCGTTAACATTAAAAGTAATCCGATGATGAGACTAAAAATCTTTTTCATCGCTGCCTCATTAATCGTCTTTCAGTACCCGGTGTAAATCTATTTTTATCTGCTTTGTGTTCAGTTTATTCCCGCCGGAAACGGTTGAAAAGTGAATTTATCATGATTTACACCTTACCGGCATGATTTTTACACGTAATATCGTGCAATTTGCATGGCTGAAAATGCATTTTGCGGATTTAAAAGAAAGTTGGTATGGAATATAATACGTCCATGCAGCAAAACAATGATGTTGTGAAGTTGCTCCGCGCGGCCGTCGTTATCTGGCTGGTTTATTTTGCGCTGTCCGCGTTAATCGACTACACGCTCAAATCTATCGGGCCGGTGGAAAGGTTCTGCTATTTTGCCGATTTTATTATTGCGCTGTTTTTTCTCGCCATCGCTTTCCTGCCGCGGCTGCAAAACAGATTAAAAAAAGCATTTTTGCCATTGATTATCTGCCTGATGGCGGCGCTGCCCGTTATTGCCAATCAGATTGCCGTCCGGTTTCTGTTCCAGAAACCGCTGCCTACCCCGGAATCGTTGTTATCCCATTCCGTTCCGTTTCTGTTGATTGCCCTCCTGCTCACCGCCTGGCAATACAAGTGGCAGCATATTTTAGTTTTTATTCTGAGTGTGACCGCGGTCAATGTTGTTATAATTGTGTCTGCCGTGCCCAGAAATAACCCGGCACTGAATGCCGCATTCCTCGCCGTCATAGCACAGACTTTTACTTTTCTGGTGGTAGGCTTTTTTATCGGTGTCATGGTCGGCTGGCTGCGACAACAGCAGCGTTCACTGGCAGAAGCCAATCTGAAACTGACCCACTATACCCAAACCTTGGAGGATTTAGCCGCCAGCAAAGAGCGTAGCCGCATCGCCCAGGAATTGCATGATACCCTGTCGCATACTCTCAGCGGCTTATCCGTGCAGCTGGAAGCTATGAAGGCTTACTGGGACGTCGACCCTGCCACCGCCAGGGAAAGGCTGGATATTTCCTTGGCCGCCACCCGTTCCGGACTGGAAGAAACCAGGAGGGTGTTGATGGCCCTGCGTGCCAAACCTTTGGAAGAATCGGGGTTAGTCCCGGCCATCCGGCAAATGGCCGAAGCCACCGCAGCACATACCGGCTTGAAATTGGACGTTGTTTTGCCGGATACTGCGCCGGTTTTATCGCCGGAAGTAGAACAATGCCTCTTCCGTGTGGCACAGGAAGCCATTACCAATGTGATGCAGCACGCCCGGGCGCAGCGGTTAACGGTCAAACTGGAATTTACCAAAAGCAATGTAACACTCACCGTACAGGATGACGGCGCCGGTTTTGATATCAGCAAAATAAACGATGAAAAACATTTCGGTTTGCAGGGGATGAAAGAACGGGCTCAGGTCGTTAACGGGAAACTGGAGATAAAGAGTGAGCCGGGGGCCGGCAGTACGGTAAAATTGATTCTTAGCAGGAATTGATATTGATGAAAATTATTATCTGCGACGACCAGGATATTGTCCGGGACGGACTGACACTGCTGCTGAAGCTGGAAACCGATATCGAAATTATCGGGGTTGCCGCCAACGGGGCGGAAGCAATCGAAATGGTCTCACAAAAGCAGCCGGATCTGGTGCTGATGGATTTGAAAATGCCCGTAATGAACGGCGTTGATGCCACACGGGAAATCAAAGCAAAGTTCCCGGCGGTAAAAGTCCTGGTATTAACCACTTACGGCACCGATGACTGGGTGTTTGACGCCGTCCGCGCCGGAGCATCCGGGTATTTACTCAAAGATGCGCCGCGTGAAGAGGTCCTTAAAGCGGTCCGGGGCACAGTCGCCGGTAATAATTATCTTGATCCGGCGGTTGCGGGGAAAATCATAGGGGAGATTTCCGGCAGTAAAAAGAAACCGTCCAGTTTGATTACCGGCAAACTGACGCAGCGCGAAATCGAAGTACTGCAGCTGCTGGCGAAAGGGTTGAGCAACGAAGATATTTCTAAAAAGTTGTTTCTTTCCGAGGGCACTGTGCGGAATCATGTCAGTTCGATTGTGGATAAGCTCGGCGTCTCCGACCGTACCCAGGCTGCCATTCTCGCCATTCAACATGGACTGGGGGAAATGTAAGATTGAACTCAGCCTTTTGAATTATTCCCACACCATTTCCTGCGGTTCCGGCTACTCCATATTTTAACGAAAAACGTTACATCCGGCGCGCGGCGCGCAGCACGCCGTATATCGCCGCGCCGAACAACGGTCGTCCCGGATAAATCGCGTCGTAACGGCAGACCTCATGGCAGCACATGCAGCGGATGCACAGTTTTGCATCGATAACCGAGGTTTTTCCGGCCATCCGGGCGGCGCCGGCAGGGCAGGCTTTGACGCATTTGCCGCAGGCGGTACAGTTTTTCTTTTTCACCCGCGGCCGCGGCGATATTTGCTCCAGGATATATTTCACCGGCCCGCGCGGCGCGCGGTTTATCGCCGTGCGGGCGAATGTCGCGGGCAGCTTGAAATCTTTGGTCACTAAATCTTCAAATTTTTCACCGATTACATCAATGCTGCTAAGTTGGCTGATACCCAAACCTCTTTCGCCCGCATAGCGAGTGGTCAATATATCCACGGGCTGCAACCCGATGATTCCGCCGCAGACGGCGTCCAGCGCCACCGCATCGCGGCTGGCCAGAATTAACCCCAGGTCCTTCATTTTCCCCGAGCCGGGGCCTTCCCCTTCCATTGCCATGATGGCGTCGATAATCGTCAATTGCGGCTTTGCCATTGCATAGATATCCACCAGCATCCGGCAAAAATCCTCCGACCGCAAATACCGGCCGTGGAACTTACGCCGCAAACCGGCAGGGATGATGCCGTACATATTTTTGATGCCGCCGGTAAAAACGGTCAGCGAGTGGGTTTTAAACTTGGGCAGGTTGATGATAACATCCGCCTCCCGGACTATTTTCGAGATATACAGGTTTTTCAGGATTTTACCGCCGCACGGCTGCTCGATGAAGCCGCCTTCCCGCAGGTTGACCAGTTTCACTCCCTGCCGCGCGCACATCGCCCTGTATGCGGAGACGGCAAAACCGTTCCCCTCCCATTCTTCAATATCATCGCTCACGGTAATATCCGCGCTGATTTCTTTGAGCAATGCGATGACCGCTTCAGTAAAAACCGGGTGCGTCACAATGCCTCTTTCGGGCGGAGACGGCGGCGAAAGGTGATTGATTTTGATAAAAACTTTGCTGCTCGGCTGCACAATCGTGTCCAGGCCGCCGATTAATTCCAGGCCCTTTCTCACAGCGGGAATTAGCTCCTCCAGGTTGTAATTGTGTGCTTTCACCGCCGCAACCGGCAAACGTTCTGGGTTAAGCCTTTCTGCGGACAATCTTTTCATCCTTATGTGCGACAAAAGTCGTATCTCTAATCTGCCATCTATTATATGCTAAAGCTAATGAATGGAGGTAGATGAAAATGCCGATTTACGAATACGAATGTCAGCAATGCGGCAGAAAATTTGAATATTTCCTGCGTTCCGGCGGGGACGAGAACAAAGTAAAGTGCCCGAAATGCGGCGAGGATAATCCGAAACGGGTTGTTTCGTCTTTTAACAGCAAGTCCGCTGATGGTTCCTGTGGTACACACCGCTACGGCTGAGGATAAATATAAGGCCGTTGGCCTTATCAAATCAGGATAAAATCAAGCTCAGCGAGCCCGGCCAGATGTTCAACATTAAATGCCTTCCCCGGTGTTGTCAACGGCAATTACTTGACGCCGGATTTGAAATACTGAATAATAACAATTGAAGTTTCCGGTCAATGCGGGAGCGGCAGGGAAGAGGATGGGCAGCCTGGCCGGATTTCGGGGTAAAGAAACTGTATAAAATACTCGTCGCCAAAACGCTGGTTCCCAATATCCATCTGTTCAAATTCGATGCGCCGCGTATCGCGCATAAAGCCAAAGCCGGGCAGTTCGTGGTTCTCACCAAGGATGAAAAAGGGGAGCGTATTCCCCTGACCATCGCCGACAGCGATGCCCGGGCCGGCACTGTTACCATCGTTTTTATGGAAGTCGGCAAGACCACCCGCGAGTTGGGCCTGCTGCAGACCGGCGATTCGATTATGAGCCTGACCGGACCGCTCGGTTTACCGACCCACATTGAAAACTACGGCACGGTGGTTTGTGTCGCCGGCGGTTTTGCCGTGGCGCCGGTAATGCCGATTGCCCGGGCGATGAAACAGGCGGGAAACAAGGTTATTTCCATCCTCGGCGCGCGCAACAGAGAACTGATTTTCTGGGAAGAAGAACTGCGCAGCGTCAGCGATAAATTAATCGTAACTACGGATGACGGCACTTATGGCCGCAAAGGCCTGGTCACCGAACCATTGAAAGAAATTTTGGAAAGCGTCGAGAAAATCGGCTTGGTTGTGGCCATCGGGCCGAGCATCATGATGAAATTCTGCGCCAAAACCACGCAGCCTTTCGGCGTGAAGACAATCGTCAGCCTGAACCCGGTGATGGTGGACGGCACCGGCATGTGCGGGTGCTGCCGCGTCGTGGTCGGCGGACAAACTAAATTTGCCTGCGTCGACGGCCCGGATTTCGATGCTCACCAGGTGGACTGGGATTTGCTGGCTGCAAGGCAGCGCACTTACCTTGAAGAAGAAAAACAGGCATTGGAAAGTTGGCAGTGCCGCTGCGGCAAACATTCCTAGTTTGAAACATGGAGGATTACCATCGCTAAATTGAATCTCAACCGGGTCCAGATGCCGCGGCAGGAAGCGGCGGCGCGCGCGAAAAATTTCAAAGAAGTGGCGCTCGGCTATACCCCGGCGATGGCCGCCGAAGAAGCCGGCCGCTGCATCCAATGTCCCAAACGCCCCTGTGTGGCGGGCTGCCCGGTCAATATCGATATTCCGGAATTTATCAAGGCGGTGCGGGAAGGCAAAATGGCCGAAGCCGTCACCGTTTTAAAAAGTAAAAATGCGCTGCCGGGTATCTGCGGGCGCGTCTGTCCGCAGGAATCACAGTGCGAAGAACAGTGCACCTTACTGAAGCAAAAAGCCCCGGTGGCCATCGGGCGGCTGGAACGCTATGTGGCGGACTGGGAGCGCGAAAATCAAGTGGCGATGCCGCCGGGCGCGCCGTTACCCCCGCCGACCGGCAAGAAAGTCGCGGTGATTGGTTCGGGGCCTTCTGGACTGACCGTAGCCGCCGAACTGGCGAAGAAAGGCCACGCCGTGACCATTTTTGAAGCCCTGCATGTCGGGGGCGGCGTTTTGATGTACGGTATCCCCGAATTCAGACTGCCCAAAGAAATCGTACAGAACGAAATTAATTTTGTGAAATCGCTGGGTGTGGAACTGGCGCTGGACGCGGTCATCGGCAAGTGCGATACCATCGATGAAATACTGGCCGAAGGCTACGATGCCGTTTTTCTCGGCACCGGCGCCGGTCTGCCGATGTTCCTGAATATCCCCGGCGAAAATGCCAACGGGATTTATTCCGCGAACGAATGGCTGACCCGCACCAACCTGATGAAAGCCTATCTCTTCCCGGATTACGATACTCCTTTGAAAGTGGGTAAAAAAGTGGCTGTTATCGGCGGCGGCAATGTCGCCATGGATGCCGCCCGCTGTGCGCTGCGCCTGGGCGCCGAACAGGTCTACATCGTGTATCGGCGTTCGGAAGCGGAATTACCCGCCCGCCGAGAAGAAGTGGAAAACGCGATGGAAGAGGGCATTATTTTCAAATTCCTGACCAACCCCAGCAAATTTCTGGATGACGGTAAAGGCTGGGTCACCGGCATGGAATGCATCCAGATGGAACTGGGCGAACCGGATGCCAGCGGACGGCGCCGTCCCATTGCCAAAAAAGGCAGCGAGTTCGTGATGAATATCGATACGGTAGTCGTAGCTTTAGGCACGACGCCGAATCCGTTAATTGCGGCCACGACCGAGGGTTTAAAAACGACCAGTCACGGCACCGTGGTGGCTGATGAGACCACCGGTAAAACCGTCAAAGACAAGGTCTGGGCCGGCGGCGATATTGTTACCGGTGCGGCGACGGTCATCAGCGCGATGGGGGCGGGTAAGCGCGCCGCCGCGGATATCGACACATATTTAAAAAGTCAATAGATGACAAGTTCTTGAAGAGATGATATTCTAAATTATTAGTCATTTTTGCTGAGCCCGATTTTATCGGTTTGTTGTGACAATTTGACGGATGCGGTAATGTTGAATAGAGAGATGGGAATAAAGTGTTAGTTGTCGCCTGCATCAAACAGGTACCGGATACTACTCAGGTTAAAATCGACCCGAATACGGGCACGCTCATCAGAGAGGGTGTCCCTTTTATCATGAACCCCTTCGATACCCACGCTCTTGAGGAAAGCCTGCGGCTGAAAGACAAATACGGTTTCCATGTTGCCGTGATTTCGATGGGGCCGCCGAATACCGTGGTCACGCTGAAAAAAGCGTTGGCCGTCGGCGCCGACCAGACGGTGCTGCTCAGCGACCGGGCTTTCGGCGGAGCGGATACGTTGGCCACCAGCCGCGTGCTGGCCGAAGCCATCAGCAAACTCAACCAGCAGGAAGAAGTCGCCATTGTCGTTTGCGGCAAGCAGACAATTGACGGCGATACCGCCCAGGTCGGGCCGGGCATCGCCAGCCGCCTGAAATACGCCCAGTTAACGCTGGTCGACCAGATTCAAAACGTCGACCTGAAAGCCAAAAAGGTGACGGTCCGGCGGAAACTGGAAGGCCGGCACGAAATTGTCGAAGCTTCCATGCCGGTAATGATTACCGTCGTCCGGGAAATCAATCATCCGCGTTATCCCACCGTCCCCAAGCGCCTGGCGGCGGAAACGGCCGAAGTCACCGTCTGGGACAACAAAGTCCTGAAACTGGACGAAAACACCATCGGCCTGAAAGGCTCTCCGACACAGGTGCGGCGCATCTTCTCCCCGGAACGTGCTAAAGGCGAAATTATCGGCGACGGCGTGAACAAGCCCGCCGAAACCGCCAACCTGCTGGTGGATAAATTGATCGGTAAAGACATCATTTCATTATGATTTGGAAATAGAGAACGGCGATGGCGGAAGAAGAAAAGAAAAAAGTTAAGCGTCCCCTCGGGCATGCCCGCTTAAAGCCGGGGAAGTGCATCGCCTGCGGCGCACGCTGCCAGAGTGAGTGCAAGGCAGACGCCGTTGAAATGAACGACAGGGGCGAACCTGTCATCGATTTAGCGAAGTGCACCGGCTGCCGCCGCTGCCTGCGGATTTGTCCCGCCGAAGCCATCGAAATCTACTTCACGCCGGAAGAACAGAAAATCCTGGATGAACTGGCCAAACAGAAGGAGCCGGAAAAACCGGCCGCACCCGCTGTTGAACCAATCGATGAGGCGCAGGCTAAACTGGCGGCGAAATTAAAAGAATACAAAGGCGTCTGGGTTTTTGTGGAGCAAAGCGACGGGGTCCCGGCCGAAGTCTCCTGGGAATTACTCGGCGTTGGTGCCGGGCTGGCGAAAACCCGCAATGTGGAACTCTGCACCGTCGTTATCGGCAATAATGTCTCAAATCTGTGTCAGGAATCGTTTGCTTACGGCGCTACCAGGGCCTATTTAATCGATTCCCCGACGTTTACGCATTACCGTACGGAACCTTACCAGAGAGCGGTCGTCTACCTGATTAATAAATACAAACCGGAGATTGTACTGGTGGGCGCGACCGGGCTGGGCCGGGATCTGGCGGGCGCGGTGGCTACCGAACTGGCGACAGGGTTAACCGCCGACTGTACCGGATTGACCATCGACGAAAACGGGCTATTAATGCAAACACGTCCCGCTTTCGGCGGCAATATCATGGCGACGATTAAAACGGAACGCACCCGGCCTCAGATGTCTACTGTCCGGCCGCATGTGATGCCGATGCCGGTCCGGGACAACGCCTGCAAAGGCCAGATTGTCACTGAGCCATTGCCATTGTCGGAAAAAGATATCCTGGTCAAAGTGCTGGAAGTAATCGACGACCGCAAGGGCGCGGGTGACGTGGATATTGCCGGCGCCGATGTGATCGTTTCCGGCGGACGCGGCATGCTGGGCAAAGAAAATTTCAAGATTTTACAGGCGCTGGCCGATGAGCTCGGCGGCGTGGTGGGCGGTTCCCGGGCGACCATCGAGGCCGGCTGGCTGCCGGTAGAGCGCCAGGTGGGACAAACCGGCAAAACCGTCCGTCCGAAGATATATTTCGCCTGCGGTATCAGCGGGGCAATTCAGCACCTCGTCGGGATGCAGGACTCGGACGTAATTATCGCCATCAACCGCGATGCCGGCGCGCCGATTTTCGAAGTGGCGACTTACGGCATTGTCGGCGATCTTTTCCAGGTCGTACCGTCAATTACCAGCCGCATTCGCGAACTGCGTAACGCCAAGCGGAATATACCCGCGGCGGACAATACCGTCTGCGCACCGGAGGATAAGACAAATGGAAGCAGTTAGCGGCGTCTGGGGCTACGTCTTATTCTGGGGCCTGACGGCTTTAGCGGCGGGGATTTTCTTCCAGCGGTTCTGGCAGCTTACCAAACTGGTTTCGCTGGGGCGCGACGCGGACAAGCCGGTCCGCACGATGAAGCAATCAGTCATGGCCATCGTCCATTTTATCATCCAGTCTTGCCAGTTTAAGAATATCCGGAAAAAAGACCGGGCCGGCATCGGGCACCTCTTCATGGCCTGGGGATTCCTGTTCTTTATCACTTATTATTTCTTCTTCATCATTATCGCTTCGGGGTTCGGCATCCCGGCGATGGAGCATAACGGCGTTTACGTGGTTTACTGCTGGATTATGGATTTTGTGGCGCCCTTCGTGATTATCGGGGCGGCGTGGGGCCTGATCCGGCGGTTCTTCTTCCATCCCACCCGGTTGCAGGGGCAGCGGACCTGGGAATCTTTGTTGATTTTGATTACGGTGCTGCTGCACCCGATTACACACATTAATAAAATTGCCACACAGATTGCCGGGGGCGTGGCGCCGGCCGGGCAGGGCCTGCCCAATCCGCCGTTGAGCGCCTGGGTGGCCCACCTGTATTCGAACATGAGTTATGCCGATATCACCGCCTGGCACACTTTCTGGTTCTGGGCGCACTGGGCTTTCGTGCTGCTGGTGCTGGCGATTATCGCCTACACCCGTTATTTCCACATGTTTGCGGCGGTAATCAACGATATGATGCGGCCGGAACGGAAAGGCACGCTCAATCCTATCGACCTCAAAGACCAGCGGACATTCGGCGTCGGCCGCGTGGACAATTTCACCCAGCGCCAACTGATGGATACTTACGCCTGCGTAGTCTGCGGCTACTGCCAGGACGCCTGTCCGGCGAATTATACTAAAAAACCATTGAACCCGCGCCTCATTGTGCGGGATGTGAAAGCCAACCTGATGACCAACGGTCCCGCGTTACTGAAAAAACAGGAACCGAAGTTGGACTTAATCGGCGGCGGCAAAGATGGCAGCATCGCCGAAGAAGCGCTCTGGGCCTGCACCACCTGCTATGCCTGCATGGAAGTCTGTCCGGTTTACATCGAACATGTGCCGAAAATTATCGAGATGCGGCGCCACCTGGTGCAGATGGAATCGAAATTCCCGCCGGAACTGCTGAATTTATTTGAAAATATGGAACAGCGCAGCAACCCCTGGGGGATTGCGCCTTCCGACCGCGCCAAATGGGCAGCGGATTTGAATGTGAAACCGTTTGAAGCCGGCAAAACGGAATACCTCTTCTACGTCGGCTGTTTCGGGTCTTTCGATGCTCGTGCCAAACAGGTCACTGTGGCAATCACGAAGATTCTGGACGCGGCCGGTGTTTCCTGGGGAATCCTCGGCAAAGACGAGAAATGCTGCGGCGACAGCCTGCGGCGGCTGGGGAACGAATATGTTTTCGACCGCATGGCCCGCGAAAATATCAAGCAGTTCCAGGATAAAGGCGTGACTAGGATTATCACCGAATGC
>Ga0182027_10002124_pt1 | contig 32410 bp, 30 predicted proteins | sample 712E1DmetaG_FD_121300 | JGI IMG/M metagenome (GOLD analysis project Ga0182027, IMG submission 121300) | Permafrost microbial communities from Stordalen Mire, Sweden - 712E1D metaG (Illumina Assembly) | ecosystem: Environmental > Terrestrial > Soil > Wetlands > Permafrost | place: Sweden...
AAATAACCCTGCTAAAATACACACAAAAATACTCTAAAGAAAAAGTTATCGAAATGACCAATTCAACTGCGGGTCTTCGTTGCGACTCAGACCACGCAAGTATTCTCGGTCACGAAAATAAAAGTTTATAGAATGATTTAATTTCTTTTATCTCACTTCGACTATCTCGCAATGTTTCAAGAATATCTTTTTGAACTCTTCCATGTCATGTGAATAGTATGGTTTCTCGTTGATGTATTCCATGTCGACCAATGCTTCTTCAGTCTTGAACTGCTGTAACACATACTTTTTTGCTCCATGCAACAATTCTGCCATTTTTTCAAGATCTTCAATGCTGTGAAGCTTTGGAAGTATCGTACTGCGGAATTCTGAATCTATAAGTCCATCCTTTTGCGCCTGCATTATTAGCCGTATACTTTCAAGAACCTTTCCAGTATCGACCTTTGTTCTTGTCGTGTCGGGATATTTTTCTATGCGATTCTTTATGTCCATCGCTATATAATCAACACATTTAGAATCGAGAGCATCCTTTATCACTTGAGGATTCGTGCCGTTAGTGTCAAGCTTTACAAGTAGTCCCTTCCCTTTAATGAGCTTCATCAGATCGAGAAGTCCGGGATGCAATGTAGGTTCCCCGCCTGTAATGCATACTGCATCAATCCATTTCCTGCGTCCATCGAGAAATGTCTCGAACTCCTCAACAGTTATGTCAGGAAATTCTCCTGTATCATGAACTAATTCAGGATTGTGGCAGAATGGGCAATTGAAATTGCACTTGTTCAAGAACACTACTGCAGAAACCTTTCCAGGATAATCTATAAGAGAAGACTTCTGAACGCCCTTGATGTGTATATCAATCATGGATTAAACTCCTTATAGATACAGAAATTATGTTTGTCAATTGTCAATTAAGCGAACTGATTACTTTGCAACCTTGAGTAATTCTTCAACACTTGGAGCTGTGCCAAGCCATTCCTTGACAACTTTATCCTTGTCATCGATAGCTACCATTGATGGTGTCGCCATGACATCAAACGATAACGCTTCAGCAAGACCGTCTTCAGTCTTTATATCATAATATTCTACCTTGAACTTGTCCTCAACTTGTGCCACTATCTTCTTTGCAGCCGGGCACTTTGGACATGATGGCTGTGTAAAAACTTTTAGTATCATACGAATCCCCTCAAACTATCAATTATTATATGCTATTGTATAATTGTTTTATATCTTTAATTTATATTATTCCTCTATTGTATTCATCCATAAAAAAATATAATAAAACAGGTGTCCTGTTTTTAATTCTTGCAGTCACAGCTAAGACTTATATCGTAGATTCCTTTCTGTCTAGCCTTGAACTCAGCCTGCTTTGACTTGTTCCAGTTATTGATTCTGGAAAAATATCCTACAACCCTGCTTACGCCATATACATTCTTGCTTCCACAATTTGGGCATTTTGCATCCATTATTCCACCTCATGACTTTTTTACAAAAAATCCATACTATCCATACTATAGATAAATCATTACTAAGTTATAATATCATTCATCCTGTGTGAATGGGACGCCTTCTTTCAAGGCAATTTCTGCCTTCAAAAGTTCCGTACCTAAATATATCGCGTGACCAGTCTCAAGAGATGCTGAATGCGCTATCTTATCCCTGAATTCATATGCAGTCTTTCCACGGAACTCTTCCAAAACTACAGATGTTTCTGGGTGTACTAGCGTGACTAGTATTTCATCGTTTTCTATCTTAATGATATAATTCCCTCTTGTGTCAGTGCACATTCCTGTCTTGAAATAATATTTTTTGAGCATGTCTTCAACCTGCTGATAATACGTGTTGTATATCTGGGCGCTGCCCGACATCACAGTCAATATGCCTGATTCTACATTTATCGCCTTTGCAATCTCATTCTGTATAGCAGCGCAGCCATATGCGTTTTCAGGCCAGCCTTGTGTCATGTCATGACTCCTGAAAAATACTGTCAGGTTAAGTTTTTCATCCTGCACCATTGCCTGAACAAATATAAGACATGGGCTGCTCTTGTGTTTTCTCATGAGTTCATCAGCAGGATGCCACGTCAATGCCACACATGCCTTTGAATACGGATCCCTCTTCAAAACATCAATTATGTCTGTGAGCTGATCTATCTCGCAATATTCTCCCTTGTATGATACATTCTTGTCAACCCATGGTCCTTTCTTGAATTCAAAATCTTTATAGTTTTCAGAATTCACAAGATTCTTTATCTCTTGAGATGAAGGGAAATAATATGCTCTTAATTTGTTGCCATAAGTGTATGCTTTTCCTTCAGGAAGCAATGGGGATAATATCTCTTTTTTGTATGCTTCAATCTTTTCTTTAGTCAAAGGTACAAGGAACGGATTCACACTCAAATCCATATCTTGAGGATTATGTACGACTACAACCATATTATTTATCTCCTTGACCCATCTATCAGTATTTGCATTCATAAGATTCTTCCTGCCATACCTGTACAGGTTATGAATCATCTTAATCCACGCATCCGGAATATTATTTCCATGGACTATGATAGGACCTCCTTCATATGGGAATGAGTCTGAAGCCTGTTCATAATCAAATGTGAGTGGTCTTTCCATGAAAGGATCTTTTTTTGGGAGAATCTTAATAAGATTATTTGCTTCCACAATTTTTTCTTGAAGAGTCGCGTTAGGCATCCCCTTATTCAGGTCAATCAATTCAACATTTGAAACGATCTTCTGGATATATTCTGTAGGAATATTCTTGTCTATGTATACAGAATTTTCGAACCCTTCAAGTTTTCTATCAGCATTTATGCCCTTCTCAAAGAATGTTCTGAGCATATTGGCGCTTGTCCTGTCTGATATTTTGTCGCCGTCTGCTCTTGAGGAGTATTCTTCACCAAGCAATATTATATATCTTATGAATGGATTGCTCAATATATTTCTTATCATAGCTCCTAATCCTGCAGGAGTATAAAAGTTTGCGACTATTGCAAGATTATTCTTGTCAAGATGTGGAAGCACGCTATCTCTCATAGTCCACAATGTTGTTACTCCAACATTCGCTTCAGTGATTATAGTTTCGCTGAATTCAGGATATGCTATACGATCTCTCATTACAACAGGCCATCCTGCTACTCCATTAGAGCCTACCTGCTGTCTGATCATATTGATTATATCATTTGATTTGGTGCTATTGATCGAATGTGTCATTTTACCTCAACAAAATTCTTTTATTTTCTTTTGTATTTGTTTAGCAGGCTCGCATCGCTTCGTCAATCGAGTGTTAATCCGAGTTCATTGTAGCAACATTGTATGCTCAATGACTCGCTAGCATATCAAAAATCGCGGATTTTTGGGATGCTCAAAAACGTTTAACAAATTGATTCGTTTTTGACAGCTAAACAAATACTTTCTTTTTACTATTTCATCTCTAATTCCTATCATATCCTCTGCTTACCTGATGACAATCCTCGCATACTGTGAATTCTGGACTGATTGTTATCTGCGCTGACTGTGTGTTATCCCAAGTCTTCTTGACAAGGCTGAATATAGCATCCGCTCCAGGTTTTTTCTCGCCGACGAATATGTGCGTTATCGCTCCAGCCTCGATTATTGGATTGAATTTTCCCTGTTTCTCTATTCTTTCGATTATATCAATAGGAGCATCAGCCTCAAGATGTACGCTATTAGTGTAGTATACTTCTCCCTTGTCAATGTTTCCACGAACGAAGTCCTTGCTTTCAGGATATTCCTGCATGTCAACTTTTGCGAACCTTAATGAAGTAGATTCAGCAGGCGTCTCTTCAAGCACTAATTTAAGTTTATATTGCTCTTCAAACTGTTTAGCCTTAAGGTACATTGCTGAAGCAATCTTTAAACCTAGCTTGTATGCTTCATTAGTTTCATGAAGTGCTTTGCCTGTCAAATATTTTACACATTCATTTAATCCTATCATTCCAATGATATAGCTTGCTTCATTCAAGTCGACGTATGGTCTGCCATCAGCTGCAATCATGCCAATCTGCCATAATGGAGTTCCAGGCTTTGAAGATATCTCTGAAACGAATTTCTTCTTCTGCAAGTGCGCCTTCATTACAATGTCCATCATTTTCTTGATTTCATCGATTGTACCTTCAACAGTCTTTCCGCGATACGCGCATTGTGGAAGATTGATAGTCACATTCTGGAATCCGCAGAATCTAAGACTTTCAGGATGCTGCAATACATACTTGTCAGTGATCTGCGTCCTAAGCCTGCAGCATGCGCTTAAAGTAACTTCATCCCTGTCAAATACGAAGTACGGGCTTCCGTTATCAGAAGATATTTCGCATGCATACTTCAATAATTCTAATTGCGCTGGTTCATTAAAGCTGTCTTGATTGATGTGAAAATCCATTTTAGGGAAAGCGAATAATTTGCCTTGGCTATCGCCTTCATGCCAAACTTCCATCAATGCTCGGCAGAATGCCTGCGTCTCTTTCTCGAAATCCTTGTAAGTCAAGAATCTTCCATCCTTGCCAACGCTCTCAGGCTGTATAATCACGTCGCCTTCTCCCCTGAATTCTGCAGGGATTTCCTTAAACCTTTCAACGGTGCCATCCTTTTTCTTAAGCATGTATTTTCCGCTTGGACCTATCGCAGGAATATTCGCAAAATATTTTGGAATGCCAGTATGGATGTTGAAATCTATGAACAATGTCTGACCACCCCTAGAGAATGCATTCTGGCTGCAACTGAAAATCAAGTATTGCGCTTCTTGTTTTAGTTCTGCATGGGTTTTTCCAACGAGCAGCGGCGCATAGAATATATTTAGGTGCGCAAGACCCAAGGCTCCGGCATAATATGCCTGCATTGAAGCAAGAAAAGTATTCAAGTGACCAGTAAGTGTCTGAGCATGCTTTGCTGGACTAGATTCAGAACTTAGATTAACAAGTTTCAAGCCATACTTCTTGATATATTCAAGACTATGGGCTGAACAATATACTCTGATGATATATCCTAAATCGTGCAAGTGTATTGCTCCCTTCAGATGTGCTTCAGCAACATCTTTACTGAATACTTCCTTTAATGCATAACTTTTGAGGACTTGTTCAGCGATAGCAAGGTTTACAGCTTCAGGATTGTTGGAAACAACATTGCTGTTCTCATTATTCTTTGAAAAGATAACTTGATTAAGATTATATACGCTTATACCGAGTATTTCCTGCTTTTCAAGCTTCTTAGTCATTCCCCTCTCGAAGAGTTCGTTATTGACGAGTTCTCGAAGAAGAGAAGTGGAAATAGTCTTAACGCCAGATCTTGAAACCTTTGCTTCAACAGCTGTAGCAATCTCGTCAGCAACTTCTTGTTTCAACTGAATCTCTTTGACTAAAGCTTCAGTGATCCTGTCCTTATTCCATTCAAAAATTGTACCCTTTGAAGGCGTGGTTACCAGAAGATTCAAGTCAGTTGTATCAGAAGATTGTTTAGGCTTCGAACTTACAACCTGCAGTGTCTTAAGTTCAGACTCGAACTCCTTCAAATCCTTGAACTCTCTATATACAGAAGCGAACCTGATATAAGCAATTTCATCAAGCTTCTTCAAATGCTTCATTACAATGTCGCCCACAACAGTGCTCTTGATTTCCTGAGTGTCAAGCTTCAATATTTCAGATTCGACATCTTCAAGAGTTTCCTGGATCTTTTCCTGACTTATAGGTCTCTTTTCACATGCGCGAATCAATCCTTTCAAAATTTTATCTCTATCAAACGGCTCGCGCCTGCCATCCTTCTTGACAATTTTTATATCAATCATTTCAATACGTTCATATGTAGTGAAACGTTTAGTACAGCTCGAACATTCACGCCTGCGCCTATTAGAATCATCATTAGATTCACGCTTATCAATAACCTTCAAATCCGTAGAACCACAAAAAGGACATTTCATAACGCAACCCCACAACATTGTATATCATTTGTACGATTTTAGCAATCGACCAGTAATCAAAATAAGCAAAATAACACTATATCTTGTGCCTCACCATAATTTACATACAGTATCTAGGGGCTTGTGCATTCAAGTTATATATAAATATTGTTGTCATGCAATTTCTATTTTCGGATTCATCTATCAAATCCCGTAGATTTTTTAGAGATTTTTCAAGACTACTTCCAAGTAATCAATCGATAGATTTATATGTATGATTTTTATCCTGCTATCATTCGAGTAATAGCTAATTATATTTCAAACGATTGTGATCAATATGTTCGATAACAGCCCATTTTATCATAGACCTAACAATGGTTCGACTCTTACGGATATCATCTCGAACTCTTACGATTCTTTAGTTGACAAAGCAAAGTATGCTTCAAGAGTATCTTATGAATGTATGGTTAACGATTGGAACATTCTAAAATCAAAAAAATCCATAGATACAGTCTCTAATAATACTTGTGCTATGTCAAATAATTATGATTTAAATAAGACATTGATTTTAGCCACAGGCGTGAGTATGATTGCAAATGCTTTAACAACTGCAGTATCTGGAGAAATCAATAAGGGCTACGCTGCAGAAAGTGTGGTATATACTCCTGCATTTGCTATAGTATACTGTATTAATGCATGGAAGCATGGCGAATCACGATTAAAAATAGGCGTAGATCTTGCGGTATTAGGTATCGTGGGTGCGACTCTCAGTTTAGTACCTTACCAGCATTATCGTGGTAAGATGATAGATTATGGTATAAATCACATCGATGCATGGAACGCTATGACTTATGGAGCAATACATACAGTTACTGAATTTTTTGCATACCATAAACTAGTTTGGACAGGAGTTGTTGCGGCAACTACACAATTAGCGTTGCTACCTCCATTTGGCGCAGTGATGAATGCTGCAAAATTTGGGATAAACTATTTTGATAAAAAATATAATTTCAAGAAACATATGATGAATAGTACAGAGAAAGTTGCGACAAACATATCAAAAGTTAGCGGAGTTGCCAAGAAGAAAGTCAAAAATAATTTTGAAAATCTAAAGAATGGAATAAAGAATGGCAGCAATGGATTGCATTATTGATCATAAACGTTTTTCCACTTGTCCTATCTATAAAATAAATAAACACCTTCTAACAGAACTTCTTATTTATCAGTAGATACATTTATAATTATATTTGAATTTACAAGTTTATGCTCAAAAATAATTTTGAACGACCGTCATATTATGGGAAGGATTCTAAATTAGTCGATATAATAACCACAGAATTATACTATAATTTAGGATTGAATAATCTTGTTGATGGTGTGCAAAAAGCATATACCGGAGAGAACAGATCTAGAAATATTGCATTGACAGTATCATTTGGTCTTAGCGTAATATCTAATTTGGCAGGAGCATATTATGCTGACATAAACCATTATACCAATACTGATATTGATGATACTTCTTTTAAATCTGAGATTCTCGTGCATGCAGGCATTTCTGGAGTAATATTTATGTATAGCTCAATTTTTAAGGAAAAAAAATCAATTGGGAGAAGCTTTTATGATTTGGCTAAATTAGGAGCAGTAGCTGGTGTTATAACTTTTAGTCTTTACAAGCCTTCAAGGGATTATCTTTCCGACTGTTATATGATTGAGGGCATCATACCAGAATTAGCTACACCTAAAGCCCAAGTAATATTATTCCCTGCCTACTTTGGCGTTGTCCATTATTGCATGATGGGTGTGAATAAACTTGAAAAATATCTTTCAACAAAATTTGAAGGTCGAAGAAAAAAGAAAGGAGTATAAAAAAACAAGAATAATACCAAGAGTGTAATATCATATCTTCTTGATCATGTATGGTCCTTCCAATTCATAACCTAATTTTCTATAATATCCACGGACACCGACTCCTGATATTACTATCATCTTGTCTTTTAGATTCATCTTCGCTATCTCTTCGGCTTTTGCCATGAGCCTTTTTCCAAATCCTTTATGCTGTGTCTTGTCATCGTCGGATTTCCCAATGCCGACGGATTGTCCGTAGACGTGTAGTTCCCTGATTAATGCGCTGTTAGTAGTTATTACTGGATGTATGCTTCTGAAAGGTAATCGCAATCTTGCAAATCCCAACAATGCTCCTTTCGATTTATTCTTTACAGGAAGTTCCATACTGATAAAATATTCTATTCCATTGCTTGCATTGTATTCCAGAATTTTAATTATCGGTTCAGCATCTATCTTCTCAAGTCCTATTTCGCGAGCCTTAATATCTTTAAGTTTTATCTCCCGAACTTTTGCGAGTTCATCAATGTATTGTCTTAGATTAGTCTTGTTTACTCCTGCTGTCGTCGCATACGTAGGAATGTCTCTTTGTATTCTCATGACGCGGCAATATTCCGGGATGTTTCTGAAACTCTCGACTATGATATCTGCTGCTTCTTCTGTATTTAACGGCTTGAATATTCCTTTATCGAAGGATTTTTTCAGCAAAGTTCCAGGCATTACCATGCATGGATAGATTTTCAGCATGTCAGGCTTGAATGCTTCATCATCAAAAATTTGCTTCAAACTTTCAATATCTTTTTCTCGACTTATGCGTTCTCCATTCACGTCAGGAAGTCCTGGCATCATGTGAAAATTCAATTTAAATCCCAAGTCTCTCAAGTCTGCAACCGCTTTTTTTGTTTCAGAAATTCCGTGACCTCTATTTACAGCTTTTAATATGTCGTCGTATACTGTCTGTATTCCGAGTTCTATTCTTGTTGCGCCTAAATCAAGCAGTTCAATTCCTTCACTTGCAAATGCCCAGTCGGGTTTTGTTTCAATCGTAAGACCAATGCATCTTATAGCTGATGATTCATTTATCCGATGTTCTTCCTCGAGACTCTTTATGTTTTCCATCTTTAATTTCAGTACTTTCTCTTTTATTCTCTCGCTTCTATTATCATCATTGACATTTCCTGGCAGTTCGAAGAATTCCTTGAATTTTATTATGTCAAACTCCAATTCTTTAGTAGAATCGTTCAATTTATAGAAAACTTTCGAGAAATCATTATACGCCTTGAATGAATAATATACATATTCTTCCTGATACTCTTTAGGGAACGATGTGAATGTTCCACCCATGATTATCTGGTCTACCTTGTCAGGATTCTGTCCAATCACGATATATTGCTCGAGACGATTGAAGATTATTCTATAAGGGTCATAATCATTTCTTATCCCACGCATAGTCGATGGTTCTTTGCCTGTATAAGATTTTGGAACATCACCGAATTCACTATTCAGTCCTCCTGGGCAGTATATGCACGAGCCGTGCGGGCAATTGATTGGCCTCGTCATCGTCGCAATGACTGTAACACCGCTTCCTGTACGCATAGGTTTGGTCTGAAGAAATGTCCTTATGATTTTTGCATCCTCTGGGCTTGCATTCAGATAAATGTTTATGTCCGTCGGAATCTCCTTGATAGAATACTTCTTGCATAAATCCTTCTTATGACGTGAAAGCTTCTCCTTGTCAGGAATATTGGTCTTTATCCAATCAATGATTTCAGTGTAAAAGTCCATTAGATAAAGAACATCGACTTAATATAAAAATGTGATGGAGCAAATCAAAAAGATACGATAAAAAATTTAAGAAATAAATTTTCAAAATCCTAAGTCTTTTCTGGAAAGCTTTTTACCAGAAGCAATATTTTGTTCGAATTCTAGAAGCCTCTGATACATCTTGGAACTTCTAAGGGTCTCAATCTCTTGTTTCATTGATTCGAATTCTTCTCTAGGGATAGTTACAGTGTCCATAATGTAGGCAGGATATTTGTATTTAAAAAATCTTGTTTTTTCATGTATTGACTTTCAATACGTTGATTCGATAAATTATTAAAGTATATTTGATTCCCTTTATGATGATGTATGAGATAAAACAGGGCACAAAACAAGATATCGAGCATATGATTAAGGTCAGACAGCCAATCTTGGTATCTGAATTTGAAGGAAAACTTATACCTTATTATTTGAAAGACTTGTCTCCCTATGATATTACTACTATTGTTGAATCTAGTAAACCACTTGATTGGAAAAATATTTTATCGAAGCCTTATGATTGTCCAAGTTTTGACTTAAAAGATTTTGATAAGATACATCAAGATACAATATATCATATGAATATAACTCTCAATACATCAGATGCGTTACGAGAAGCAGTTCAAGTGCTTCTTGGTATCGACATGAGAGATAGAAGCGATATTCACAAAGCATACAGGCATGTTATAGAAATATTTTATTATTCAGCGCAAAGCGATGCTATAGGTCTTCGGCAACGCTTAGGAAGAGATGATACTACGCTAGTCCTGTACAGTCCAAGTATAGTCGAGATAGTTGACGGAACTTCTAATGATACGCAACATTCTGTTGATATGCAAGATATTGTCTTGAAAAATAAAAAACCTAGACTGAAGCCTGAACTTGATATCTATATATCCAGATTCTGAAATATAATCATACAATCATCCTTATTCCGTTTTCTTCAGGGATGAATGTGACTTCAGATTTTTCCTTTAAATTATACTTCTGGACTATTTCCTTAGGTATTCTAACTCCAAGGCTCACACCCCATCTTGAAAGCTTTGCGATATTTCTTTTCTTTTTACGGTATATCTCTGCGACTTCATGCAGTTGTTTCATGTCGAGAAAGTGTTCGCCGCAAGTGCAACTATAATATTGATAAGGTGTACCGTCCTTTAACTTTGCATATTTTATTACTGTGGTTTTTCCGCACTGTGAACATTTCTTCATTTTATACTCCGTGTTATAGTAATTATAAATATGCAGTCAGTTCTTATTTGACATAGGCATTCAATTCTCGAATCAGCATATTCTTTAGTAAATTTTAATAGATTCTTTCCAATGTTTGATTTCTTACCAGTATATATGCACCAATATATTTCATCTAAATCAATATCTCGCTCATCAGCCCTTTCGAATGCGTGTTTGCTTAATCTTATGTCCAACTGGAATATGTCCATAATATCTTAAGATATCCTAAGATATCTTTCCTCCTATTTAAATTTTGTGCAATAAAATTGCCGACTATAAATTTTTATGACTTTTAGAATGTATCACACATTAATATACTCTCCTAAGAATTTTCCGGAAACTTTTCGAATATTTCCGCAAATTTTTCGTTAATTTAGATTTTTTTCGAAAAAACTTTCACCAGTTTCAATCAACTTTTTATACTCCATTCACTGTTTAAAACATCATGAGAGGCTGGATATATAACTGGATATTCTGGGCTCCGAGAGTCCTTGCTATATCATTCATATTATTCCTGTTCTTGCTTTCTTTGGATGTGTATTCTCTAGGCGCAACTTTCTGGCAGGCGCTTTCAGGATTATTCGTGCACAATATTCCGATGATTATATTGGCTGTGATATTGGTAATCGCGTGGAAGTATGAATTGGTTGGCGCGATATCGTTCACGCTGTTTGCAGTATCCTACATGATATTCGATTATTCAAGAATATATGCGATAATTGTCGTCCCATCGTTTATCATCGGAGTGCTGTTCTTTGCCGACTGGTATGTCAAGAACTGCTGACTAAAGTTCACAGCGTGCAGTTCTTGATCATGATCAGAAATCGTGATTTCTGACATGTGAAGAGAAAATAATTCTTAGTTATTGAAAATTGTTATGTTTAATAATTAATTACTGCACGTTCTGCATCGCGGATTCTTTTTCACAGCAAATTTCGCAACACTGTTGTCCGTCATGTTTATTCGCACAAGCTTGTCCTCGACTCTTTTATTGACGAGATATTGCACTGCAGCATTCACAGTCATTGACGCAACCATGACAACGAGGCTATTCAGAACTCCTATCTCACATGATGTTTTTCCTTCCTTTTCCTGCTGCAGACATTCATAGCATGGCTTGTTGTTTTTGTTGTCGACAAAATATATTGCTCCTATGTTGCTTACAGCCCCGCTGTATATCCAGTTGATGTTGTTTTTTCTGCAATACCTGTTTATCACTAATCTTGTCTTCACATTGTCTGTGCAATCTATTAGTAAATCTATGTCTGTTGGAATTATTTTTCCGGCATTTTCCTCGTCGAGTTTTTTGTTTATTGCAGTGATTTTTGCGAATTGGGAAAGTTTTTCATTGACCGCATCGACCTTGTTTTTCAAGATATCTTTCTTGTCATAAAGTATCTGCCTTTCAAGATTTGTATCATCAACGATATCATCATCGACTATAATCAGGTCTATGTTTAATCTTGCGAGGAGGTTTGCAACAGTGCATCCGAGTCCTCCGACGCCTATAATTATCACACTCTTATTTTTTAGATTCTCGACATTTTTCCCCAGAACTTTTCGCGTACTCATATTCTCTCCAATTTTCCTTTCTTTAGTCCTAATTCTTCCTCTAATTTGCATGCATTGCATATCTCTCCAGAACATGCATCGTTGCATCTCTTGCAATTCTTGAATGATGCCTTCTGTTTTTTTCCTCGATAATGCTCCTTGAGCAATGGAAGAACTTCCATAAATGAGTTGACGATGCCGTTCTTTGCGCCAGGCAATTTTGATTCTATCGCATTCAATTCATCCCGAACAATCATCCGGAACGACATGTTGATATTCGGGCACTCGGCGAACTCCGCCTTGAATCCTTTGAGCAATGCAAATAATCTTGTCTCTTTCTCGAGCATGAAATATAATGGCTTGACTCTTGCGACGAATTTGTCATTGTCATTGAGACCAGTTATCGGTCCCAAACTTGCATTGTGCGACATGTTTCCAAGAAATGTATTCATCATAAAGCTTTGCGCTTCATCGTCGAGATTGTGTCCTGTGACAAGCTTTGTTGCGCCAAGTTTACGCGCAGACCTATTGAGAAGAGTTCTCCTGAATATTCCGCACACCGTGCATGGTTTCTTGTTGTATTCCTTGATTGCCTTGTCTTTTATATTGTCTAGCGTGTCGCCGAATTCTTTCTTGAATGATACTATGTGAAGCTTGACTTCATGTTTTTCGCAGAATATCTTCAAGTCATCGAGTGTATGATCCCTGTAGCCTTTGATGCCCTCGTCTATTGCAAGCGCGAACAATTCTATGCCGAATTTTTTGCAGTATAAATTAGTCATGTACAATACTGCTAGGCTGTCTTTTCCTCCGGATGTTGCGACACATACTTTATCTCCATGCTTCAATAATTCGTATCTGCTTATTGTTTTTGTGACCTTGCTCTCAAAATATTCGAGAAAATGCGACTTGCAGTATGACTGCCCCTGCCCGGCGTATACTGCCTTTTTTTCGCATCGTGAACACTTCATCTCATCCACCACTCACGACAGAAAGTATTTTTATATCATCTTTCTCGGAGAATGTTTCATCATCAAGGACAACTTCATCATTCTTGACCAGAATCACGCTTGATGGATTGACTTTAAGAAATTCCAGAAGTGCTTTTCCACTAATCTTCTTCTTGTCGACATTGATGGACTTGTTATCCTTCTCCAAATATACTTTCATTTAAACCTCCTGAGAAGATTTGTTTGGCAGCCAGCGAACCTTGTTAGTATTTGATGTGACTACAATGAACTCGGTTGAGAACTCGGACATAGAATCTATGTGAGTCCTGCTAAACAAATCTGAGACTAGTTCCCAGACGTGGATTATAGAGATGGAAGAGGGTTTAAAAATTTGGTTGTTTCGTTGATGAAATATTACACCTACACTTTTGCAATATTTAGCCCATTCTTTGAATCGATTGATATTTTATCGTCTAAGACTAAAAACTACATTTTTGCAAAATTCTTCTTCATCGATTCTTCAAGTATAGGCATCCAGAACTTGTTGAATGTTCGCGTATAATTTTCATAGAAGAATTTTAATAGTGACGTATTGTTGTTCTCATTTATTGCCTTGACGAGAGATTTGCGGTAGGCTCTTGATTGCGCGCCCTTGACTAGAAGCGGAGGATATCCTTGATGCATTAATTGCGACATCATAATGAGGCGCCCGAGCCTGCTGTTGCCATCCTCAAATCCGTGGACTGCCTGGTAATCCTTGTGGAACATTATTGTCCTTTCAAAATCGAATACTTTGTCTTTTTCATCATAATACTTCTTTAATGCGAGAGCATATCCTCTCTTTATATTTTTCGGTTCCGAAGTTATCGCGAGATTGTTAAGGTCTCCGAATGTTACTTGTTTATCCCTGAATTCTCCTGCGAAAGGATATACTCCTGCGTATATCTCTTTATGGAGCTTCTTGATTTGCGAAGGGCTGCGAAGATGCATCTTTCCAAGATGCTCGAATGCCTTGCGTAGTTGCCTATATAGCGGTATATCAAGTTCATTGATTCCTTTTGAACTAAATTTTTTTTCTTTATCTATTGCCTTGGCAACATCGTAGCTTATTGTTCCTCCTTCCATCGCCATACTATTGACAAGAAATCGCCTCAAAAAATCATCCATCACCCTATTTTTTTCTTCATCAGAGAGCTTTCTATAGAATATATTGTATATTATCCTCGACTTCTCTATCGTAAATATCTGCGTCCCGTAGTCGAAGAACTTGGAATGTAAATATTTTCTTTTTATGAATTCAGACCTCTCTTTGGCAGTCTTCTCGATGACTTTCCTGTTTAGTGCCAGAAATTCCTTCAATGATTTCTCCTTGCTCTTGGGGAGGTAGAATGACACTTTTCTAATTTTCTTGCCGGTCCTGAAGCTATGTTCGAGATACTTGTATTTCTTGTTCTTTACAATCCTTTCGTTGACAAACATAGTTATACCTACATAATTGCTAAAATATATAAATGTTGCGATTTGTTTTCTAGAATATAGCTTTCAGAAAAAACGGCAAGTTTATTTCATATCTTCCAACATTCGGGAAGAAATGATGTTTCTCGACGAGATGCGGCAGGATGTTTGTGAAATAGAAATTTTTCGGTCCTAATTCCGATTCGATCTCATCAAGTTTCTTTATTATTCCTCTTGTTTCTGATTCTCGCGCTCTTAATGTATTTATTGCGTCTTTATCTCCTATCATTGCGCGTTCCTCTGATGTATTGTAGTGAGTGTTTTTACCATCGAAATTGGTAAGCAATATTTCAGCGTCGAGAGCAACAAACTGTTCTAGTAGTTTACTTTCATCATCTGTTTCAGGTCTTGATATCTCGAATTCTTTTGTGCTGTTTATATCATTGCACCATAGACATTTATATGCCGCCATTATCATTTTGTTATGCAATGCTCCGTCTTTAATATCTTCATACTTGTATTCGTAATCTTTTAAGGGTTTATGTTTTGAATAGAGTGTATTCTTTTTGTATGTTTTAGGGCTGTTGTAATTGTCTATATTTGTCAATCGACTTATTCTTTTGGCGACTTTTTCATATGTCAAATTGTTTTCGAAAAGTATTTTATTGGTTTCATTCATCCTTTGTTCGAGCGTATAGTCTTCTTTTAGAAATGCTATTTCTCCTGTATATTCTTTGCAAAATTCTTCTATCTCCTTAATGTTTCTTCCCGGAAATTTGTTCAATAGGTAATAGAATACAGGTCTTTTAAGTATATTTTCAAACGCCGTCAGAGTATATCCTTTAGGAATTAAATCGTTTATGCAAAAAACATCTTTCTTAGTCATGTATAAAGAATAAGAAACCTCTTTTTAAACTTTACTCTTAGAGAGTGGTTATTTATTTTTAGTTCAATTCTTTAGTTCTCTACTTCAATTCCTTCTTTCCCAATACTTTCAGATCATCGTCGAGTTCATAGATTATTGGAACGCCTGTTGCGAGTTCATAGTTTGGTATGTCTGCGTCAGAAATATGTTCTAGGTGCTTTACTATTGCTCTCAAGCTGTTTCCATGAGCGACTATTAGTATCTTCCTCTCTCCCTTGAGTTCAGGCACTATATATTTGTTGAAGAATGGCATCACTCTATGCAGCGTATCTTTCAGGCTTTCGCCGTTTGGCGGCTGGATATCGTATGATCTGCGCCATATATGCACCTGCTCTTCACCAAATTTTTTTCTGCATTCATCCTTGTTCATTCCCTGCAGGTCTCCATAATATCTTTCAGCCAAGGCTTTAGACTGTATTATCTTTAATTCATCATCGCTGTTTTGGCTTGAATGTTCGCGCTTCATCATCTCGTGATCATCATAATGAGTTATGGTCTGCGTCCTTTTCTCTCCATTATTCTCGAGCAGTATATGCATTGTATCTATCGCTCGCGTCAAGTGCGATACGAATACTTTATCGAATTTGTATCCTCTAAGTTCTAAACCTGCATTCTTTGCTTCTTCTATTCCTTTAGGAGACAATTGTACATCCATCCATCCAGTAAACTTGTTCTGCTGGTTCCATACAGATTCTCCATGTCTTATGATTATTAGTTCCGCCATTTTTTAATTCACCTTACTGTATCTGCCTATAAATCTATACAAGAAAAATTTGCTACGCAAATAAAAAATATATATATAGCAAATTTTTGTGTTGCATATAAAGAGATATATACTTTATATGCAATAATATAAATTTTGTGGATTAAGTGTAGAATATAACGCAATATTATTAGCGTTTTAGGTCTTTAGAATATTATTTAACTAAGGTTGTATCGATGATTTCCCTTAAATCAGTCTGTTCAAAGGCTTTTTTAAGTTCTTCTCTTCCAAAAAATTTTGTTCTTAATAAATATATTTCCCTGCTTTGGTCTAGAACATCGCCTTCAAGAATGTCTGTGTTTGAGATAGCCCTAGCCAAATTGATATTTTCAGAATACCATTTTTCTACGTTTCCTTTTTCCCATAGATAAATCGGATTGGGGCTACGTTGCTTGATTAGAGTCATCATTGTTTTATTATTCTCCTTGGAGAAACGATATAATTCTCCGTGAAAAGATCCTAATGTCATGACATATCCTCCATCAGATATTTTCTTTTCAAGTTCATTTATGGCTTTAAACATCTGTTCGTTATCTATTTCATAATTATCATTGTCTGATTTTAATAGTGCAGAATAATCGAATGTATAAGTATCGATCTCGCAAAGCATAGAATTCAGCAAATTCACGAAGTTATCTGAAGGGATGCGCGCGTCTTGAACTTTTTCTGCTAAATATGTGACAATTCCTGGATGAAAATGGTCTAATATGTATGCCATAGCATGCTGGTAGCATGTGAATCCTTCTGATCCTGTTGATCTGCACCAGATATATACTTGCTGTCTTATGTTAATATGTTCAAAATCAGCACAGGGTATAATATCTAATTCTAATAAATCAGAGATATTTCCTTTATCCTTGAACTGTTTTAATTTAGTTGAGATTACGTCATGCATAATTCTAGGAAATATTATGTGTTTATATATTTAATCACTTTGCAGTGAGTATATGTTTAGTTTTTCTCGTTTATCTTGAATTAGTTCTTCATTATCTCCACCGTAATAGAAAAAACATCAACTACATAAAGAGTACATTAAAAATACATAACGCCTACATATATAATTTATGCTTAGTTATCCCAATTTCATGCTTAACCGCAATCTTTATAAATAAGTTATTTCATAAATTAGTATTACAAGAAAAATACTTTTATTCAATTAAAAGTTTACATTAAGTTTACGTTGTTTGTGATATTCATTTGTTTTGTTTGTTTTCACATGTAGGAAACCATTTTGGTTTGACTTTTGGGGTTACATCCACTAACGACTTCCATAACGAGATTTGCCTGAATTTAGGTCGTTTAGGCAGATAATCATACTCAGTGACCGCTGCCGGGAATAAATCCACGTCCAAGCTTTTTCCTAAAGCAATCCTCCGAGTGGCGGTCCAATATTTTTAGCATTGATTAGCAGGCTCACATCGGATGTTTATTCGCTTCCTCAACCGAGTCTAGATTATTTGAAGACAACATTTTGAGTGTTCGCTTGCTGCTAATCATGCAGCTGACAGTGATAACATGAGTGACAAAATTGAAGTTGTTAATATCCGTCTTTCTCCAGAATTAATTAAGATTATAGATTCCTTGATAGACCAAGGTCTATATAGTTCTAGAAGTGAATTCATCCGTGATATATGCAGGAATTATGTGCTCGAGGAACGATACAAGAATGAGTGATGCTATAGCTATTAATGGGTCGACGGGATTGAACAAAAAGTCCCGCAAGGACGTTATAGTTTCCATTAGATTGCCAAAGAGTCTTCTCGATGAATTAAAGGATCTGCAAAATGTAAATCATTTCATGGATTTAAGCGACGAGATAAGATTTATCGTGCGCAAATATTGCCTTAGATTCCTGGGTTCGGGCAGTTCGCAAACGCCGGCTCCTATTGATGTTATCGCTGAACAGAAGCGCAAGGAGAAATTAATATCCGAATTGAACAGGATTATTGATGACTTGAAGAACGGCAAGAATATCGACGATGATGCTAAAGGCGAAAATAAAATTGAAAGTTCAAGCAAAGATTCAAACAATGGCAAGCAATAGATTGATTATTGGAATAAGTATTGGTGTGTTCGTATGTATTCTAGCTAGTCTGCTGTCCGTTTCATTGATGTTATATTCGAATGATGCTAGCGCTCAATCTATTCTCGTCAGCGATTCTAATACTAGCGTATCAACTATCTCTTATCAGTTGAACCTCAATGACTTGAACATTAGCATTGGAGATATTTCTAGAAATAATATTTCAGGAAATGCTAGTGGAAACATCAGTTCAGTATCTTATGATTGCATACTTAATGTTTCCGGCAATTCTTATGAGAAGAGCGGAGTATTTTCTTCAAACAATTCCTTGATTGTCTTGAACCAGTCATTGAATAATGTATTGCCTGACGGTTATTATGTTGCATCACTTAGATGCGTATACGCTGTCATCTCGGCAAATGATTCATTGCATCCATCATATAATATCACAATAACTAATCTAAAGAGCATCCTCTTAGATTCGACTCCTCCAATAATCACTTATTCTGGAGCAAACAATATCACAATAAATATTACATCCAATAGTATATTATATAATTCGAACAGCTCTGGCAATAATTCGAATAATTCTTCCATTCTGTCTCTTGACTTGTCGATGAATTTCACTGCTTCAGACTTGTCTTCCATGAATTGTTTGATTAATATTTCTGGCAGTTTATTGAATTTCTCTTCGAACAGTTCGAATAATAGCTTTAATTCAAACAACACTTTGAATATTAGCATCCCTCTGCATATGAATATTGATTTGTCATCGCTATATTATTCGTACATGGTGCCTTACAGCGTGTCGTGTGTTGACGTTATTGGCAATCGCAATGTCTTGAATTCATCCATGATAATATTTGTATATGCTCCTAATAGTAGTATTGCCAATTCTTCGAATGCTTCTTTGAACACTTCAGGAAATTATACTAATAATTCATGCAATGGCACTATGAATAATACTAATAGCAACTGCACTAATAATACCAATATTTCTATAGATCCATTCTTCAATATCTCCGTATCCAATTCTGCATTCAATCTTGGAGAGATTGGCTATTATACTATCAATGCCTTGAATGGTTCTAATGTCAGCATCACTATATGTCCTGTCGCCAGCGGCTGGGTCCAATGCTTTGTTGCGCTTCCATTCATCAATGAATCATTCCCTAAAGTTCAGGCACTTCCTTATACGAATAAGACAGGCAGTTACAGGATTGATGGCATAATGAAATACAAGAATATATCTATCACAAAGAACGCGACTTATGAGACTGCTAACACTCTTACTGCTTCAATAACTGCTTCAAAAACTTCTGCTGGTGTAGGCGACACTATAACATATAATGCTACAGCATCGTCGGGTATCGGCTCTTACACTTATAGATGGGTTATGGATAATGGCGCTGTATTCAATGGACAAGGCGCATACAAGTCTTATAGTTCATCTGGAACATTCCGCACCACTCTTTTCGTCAATGACAGCGCTGGAAATAATTTCACAACTTATATCGATGTGAATATAAGGAATTATTATACATTGTCAGTCATTGTTCTTGACCAGAAGGATTCTTCAAGAATTAGCGGCGTTACAGTCAAGATAAACAATAATGGCGATATAATGTCGAGCACTGATTCCAATGGTGTAGCATCATTCAAGCTTCTTAGTGGAAGTTATGGAGTTTATGCATCAAAGGATAATTATGGCGGCTACGTCAGTAATGTCGACATGAGTTCAGACCAGACATTGTATATGAACATGTCTTTTATCGACCTAACGCCTCCTGCGATATCCTTGCTTACAAGCGATGATCCTATATTCACGAAGGATAGTGTAGATTTAAAATTCAAGGCTGTGGATACTAATGTTATGGCATGTTCATTATATATTGCTGGAATAAATGACAGCTGGTACACTGTTAAGGATTCAGGCGACAATCTTGCATCCGATACTGAATACACTTTTGAAATCCGCGATTTGAATAATGGCGCTTACAAGTGGAAGATAGGTTGTTCTGACAGCGACCAGAATAAGGCTTATAGCATTGAACAAAAGTTTGTTGTGTCCGATGGAAGCGTCACTGCTGCATTGCAGTCTGGTTCAGAGGATTCTGATAACTTGAACACTGCACTTGATAATCTTGACAAGTTGTCCGGCGATGAATCTGATGTCGTCTCTATTCTTGGAATCAAGTCAGGTCTTGAAGATTTGCTTGACCGTATTAACAGGCTTGACAAGGATGTTCATGACTTAAGTTATAGAAGAGACCTTAATGATACTGGAAAACTTGAGGCACAGAATAATCTTACAGGCACCATTGATTATCTAAAGAATAATACTCCTATTGGCTTGACAATTCTTGATTCAAAAACGTTTGTCAAGTATGCCCACGATGATGACTTAAAATCTATTGTCGATAGTTATCTCGCTGCGAAGAATTTGAATCTTGATGCAAAGGCGTTCTCTGAATCAACGAAATCCATCCAGTCGAGGGTTATCATATCTACGCATGTAAGGACTGTTGAATTATATTATGCTGACGGCAGGACTCGCGATATAACTTTAGTCACCCATGATATACAGTCTGTAAAGCCTGAAGATGATATGACTATAAGCAATTCCAACACTATAACTTTCATTGAATCCATCCCTAAATCAATCAGCCAGAGCGCTAAACTCGTCAACATGATAACTAAGGAGTATACTATTTTGAAGGATGACCCGCTCATCGAATATCCTGCTAACACAAGACGAATAGTCTATTATTTTGATGGAAAGATTAGTCTTGACACTTTTGAAAATGTTGATACTTTAATTATTGACAAGAGTGTGGATGCAGTCAAATCCTCGACGGGACTGTCCATACTAGGAATATCTTCAATATCCGATATAACTAATATCACTCTTGACGGTCAGAGCATGATGATTATTGCCGTAATCGTGTTGATATTATTTTACGTGGTGTTCAATTTTGACATCATTGAGAAGGTGCGCAACTTGATTACTGGTGCTGGCACGAAAAAGAAGGTATCATTCATTAGGGTTCTTGTCAATGATGCGCTCGACTATCTTCAGACCGGTGATTATGACAAGGCTTCTCTTATCTATAGAGAGATAAAATTGTCTTACGAAGAGGCTAATGATGCCGTTAAAAGGCAGGTTTATGATGAATCATTTGACTTATGCAATAAGCTCGATGTGAGTTACGCATTAACTCTCCTAGATAATGTTGAATATCATATCCGCATGAATGACAAGAACAAAGCAATTTCAGAGATTAAGAAGCTTGACAATACATACAATAAGATTGATGCAAAATATCGCTCGCAGATGAGCGAGAGGTTTCAGAGAGTATTATCGAATATGAAGAATTGATTATGCGTCTGTTGACGATATTATTATTTCGCAAAAATTATTTCACAAAAAAATAACATGAACCGTAAGATAGATGACCTGATTAGCAGGAGGAAAGCGAAGACCGAGAAGTCGAGTATATTAATATTATTCCTTGCAATATTCATGCTAGTCATCGCTGTATTCGGTTTGATAATATTATCTACGTTCGTAGGATTATATGTCGCACAATTTACAGCCAATGCAGGTTTCGTGTATGAATTAGTGCTTGAATATCATGAATGCGCCACATTCTGGTCTGGAATCTCCGGCGCTGCTGTCATGGTTCAAGGGTTTACTAATGAACAGGATGTTATAGTCTCAAGCTGCGGGATGTATGAAGCTAATTTCCTTTATCCTTGTCTTGAGCCTGCTGTCCATCATGTGATTATGGCATCTCAAGTTCCATCATCCAGTATTGATTGGAGTACATTGCAGCCTGCAGCTACTAGCGATGTCGATGCATATCTCGAAATAACTTCAGCAGAATTGACATCTGCAACCAAGACATTTACTGAAATGATAGATTTCCAAGTCGGTAATCAGATATATACTGTGCCTGGAACAAGGACTAAAGCTAATGTTTCTGGAGAATCTCCATTCACTATGGGTATATTGAAGGATAGGTATGGCAACATGATATATATTGCAAGTATAAGTGATAACTTCACACGAGGATTCAACAGGAAACTTGTCAATTACCAGATGATACTGCCCGTGCATAATAATACTAATCCTGACTATTATTTCTTTACTGACCCGACTTACGCTTGTCCTGTAGGCGAGGGTGTCAATCCTGATTCAGGATTTGTTGAAGGTAATGTAACGACGAGTTCAGGCGATCCTCTTGATAACGTCATTGTAGATGTGGCTGGAAAAACAACACTTACTGATATTCATGGACATTATAGGATGGCAGTTAGCACGGGTAGTTATAATTTATTTGGTATACGTACTGGCTATCAGGCTTACGTTGGCAATGTTACAATCATAGCATATAATACTACAAGACATGACTTCACCATGGTTCCTGAAGCTATTCCTAATCCTAATACTGGCATGGGTATTGGTCCTGGTGTGACTACTAATACAAAGACACAGGATAATGTTGACGTAGGTCCAGGAAAGGATGTCGGTCCAGGCGAAGCTCCTAGAGTTCCAGTAGTCCAGCAGCCTAAACGTATTGAAGGCGTAGATTATATAATCTCTATAAACAAGATTGAAAGAAAACTTTTGATAGGTAATTTCCTTCAGGAAGTCATCTCATTTTATAGTTATAAGAAAGCTACTGCAAATCTGAAGTTTAGTATAGAGAATGATAATAGTTCTAACTCAACATCGGGCAATCAATTCCTTTTGACTAGTCTTATAAAACTTGACAAGACAGAGATGGCGCTTGCTCCTAATACTAATGACCAGTTGATACTGACTATATTTGGCGAGGGCAAGCCTGGAATATATAATGGTTCATTAGTCGTCGATGGAGATCTTAAGGAAAAGATTCCTATAAAAATTGAACTACTTGACAAGGACAGGCTTCCCGTCGAGGCGCTTCTTATAATGCTCACGACAGAAAAGAGCAGCATCTATTCTTCAGAGAAATTGAAGCTAAAAACCGATCTTCATAATTTGCTATCTGACCAATCATATCCTGTTGAATTGCAATTTACTATTCAGGATAGCGCTGGCAAGACTATATGGACTGATGCTTCCAACGTATATGTACAGACATCATTCTCCCTGCTTAAAAGTGTAACACTTCCAGACAATATTCCTACTGGCGATTATGTAGTCAGGGTTACTGCAAATTATCTTGGATTATCTAGCGGCTCTAGCACTACATTCAAGGTCATCCTGCCATTCTATGAAGTAATATTCTGGGGACTTAAAGTGTGGATGTGGATTGCTATACTGATATTCCTTATAATAGTCATTATATCCATAATAATGATCAGAAGATATATGCTGAGCAAGAAAAAATATTCTTTCAAGCTTGAGATGTCTGAACTTCCAAAGCCTGGCCCAAGGTCTGTATTCGTTGGAAAGATTGCAGAGACTGACCATAAGACATATTTTGACTTGGAACAATTCAAGGTGCACACTATCGTCGCTGGAGCGACTGGAGGCGGAAAATCCGTAGCTGCGCAAGTCATTGTTGAAGAGGCGCTTCTAAAGAATGTTGCTGTAATTGTATTCGATCCAACAGCGCAATGGTCTGGAATGCTAAGAAAATGCAGCGATAAATTCATGTTGAGTTTGTATCCGAATTTCGGCATGAAGCCTACACAGGCGCGCGCATTCAACGGAAATGTCAAGCAGATAACGAATGCACTTGAATTGATTGATATACGTAAATATGTAAGACCAGGAGAGATTCAGATACTTGCATGTAACAAGCTTGATCCTAAAGATATTGACCTCTTCGTCGCTAATAGCATCAGGGAAGTATTCCATGCAAACTTTAACGAGAATACTGAATTAAAATTACTCCTTGTCTACGATGAGGTTCATAGATTACTTCCTAAATTCGGAGGTTCAGGCGAAGGATTCCTGCAGATTGAGAGAGGCTGCAGAGAGTTCAGGAAGTGGGGTATTGGTATACTTATGATCTCTCAAGTACTTGCAGACTTCGTAGGACAGATTAAGGCGAACATAAATACTGAAATACAGATGAGAACACGTGATGAAGGAGATCTTGCTAGAATCAAGGAGAAATATGGCGGTGAAGTGCTTCAAGGCTTGGTCAAGGCGAGCGTCGGTTCCGGCATGGTCGAGAATCCAACATATAATAGGGGCAGGCCTTACTTCGTCGCGTTCAGACCTCTATTACACAACACTCAAAGATTGCCTGACGAGGAACTCGAGAAATATAATAAGTGGAATGAAATCATTGAAGATCTGGATTTCCAGTTGCAGCAGCTTGAAGAATTGAAGCAGGATGTATTCGATTTGAGATTGCAGTTGAAGCTTGCGCTCGACAAAGTCAAGAGCGGGAACTTCAACATGGTCGAGATTTATCTGCAGGAAGTTATTCCTCGTGTGCAGAAATTCTGGGAGAAGCTTGGAAAGAAGCCCCAGAAGCGCGTTGTCAAGACTGTCGACTTGAGTGCATTGAAAGATGATATGAAGAAAGCTTCTGAAGAACGCAAGAAGGCTGAGGATGAAGCGAAAAAGAATGCTCCAGCAGGCGGCGCAGAAGGCGCCAAGGCTGAAGAAAAGAAAGTTTTGAAATATGATTATACCGTCGGTATAAAAGATAATCTGAATTTCAATAATGGTGTAAGCATTGCAAGCCTGCAGGAATTATGCGATGTAATGCCTAATATAACAAGTCCAACACTTAAGCATCATGTGACAAAGGACAAGAATGATATCGCTGACTGGGTATTGAATAAATTCAAGGATCAGGATCTCTCTGATAAATTAAGCTCATGCAAGACTACTGATGAATTCGTCAAGGTATTGACTGAAGATAGAGCGAAGAACAACAAGCCTATCGATGTAAGAAAGATTGAGGGAGAAGCAGTTCCATCAGCGGCTCCTGATGCAGCATCTGCATCGAATGCTTCTGCATCGAATGCTTCTGCATCTTCATCTTCCAATGCATCTACCGATAATGCATCAGGTTCTGCATCAGCGCCTTCGCCAATAGATGTCAACCTGACTCCTAGAACGCAGCATGCTGATGAATCGTCAAAGCCTATAACTCCGCAGATAGATTCTGATACGGGCGAAGGCGAAAGTGTTGCATGGAATGACATCAAGAGCAAGATGAATGGCTTGAACAATGATGACAAGATAAAGCTGCTCGAGAAGGCTGTGAAGAAATATCCTGATGATATAAATATAAAATTCCCTCTTGCGATGCTCTACCAGAAATCAAAAGATATAGACAAGGCTGAAAGATTATACAAGGAGATAATAGTGCTGTATCCAAGAAATGCGCAGGCATTATTCTATCTTGGCGGATTGATGAAGTCAAAGAAGGAATATGATGAAGCATTGAAATATCTCAACTTATACATGGACTTAAAGCAGAGCGATCCAAAAGTCAAGGAATTGATTGGACAATTGAATGATAAGAACAAGAAATGAATATTATTTGAATAATAAATATAAATAATAAATATAAATAATATTAATAAGAGATTGGTGAAAATAATGTTCGATAATGCTAATAGCGCTGATGAAGAACAAATTGACTTGAGCCATAGGCCTGATCTTTCAAAGCCTGAAGAGCCTGAAGTGGAGCATAATGATAATAGCGTTATTGATGAAGCGAGATTCAGGCAGTACACTGATGAAGAGCTCGATAAGTTCGTTAAGTTCACGCATCCTGAGAAAGTCGTCGATGATGCTTCAAAAGTTGAATACCTGATGTCGTGCCTTCAGGAGCTTAAGTCCATGCTTCAGGACTTGAGACGCGCAGAAAAGGATCCTCTCATCGCTGAACTTTTGCTTCGAGAACTCAGTCCTAAGATAGAATATTATAACCAGACAAGAAATGTTGACGATTATAACAGGGTAATCAGGCTGATGAAGGAAGTGCAGCATGAGATTGAGGAATGCGCCACAATCACGACGACCAATGTTGCTGAAGAGGTATTAAAGGACTTGAAACTTCAAGGGATAATAATGAAGAAGATATGAATAGATAATGATGAAAAAATCGCATAAGGACGAATATTTAATACAAATGAAAATGCATAACTATATAAAAAATGGAATCAATGATACTATAATAAAGAGGATGAGATAGATGGCATGGTTTGGAAAAAAGAAGGATAGTGAACCAAAGGCTGCAGAATCGGCGGATGCCGGCGATGAAGAGGAAGAAAATAATAAGCCTGCAATGAGCGGAAATGCAGAGGCTGAATTTACAAAGATAAAATCTTCGCTTAACGCATTGAACGAAGTGCGCAAGGCAAATTCTGAACAGTTCACAAGAGTCAGCGAGCAGATAGGCGAATTGCGCGGCGCTCTAATGGATACGAATAAGGCAGTCGGAACTATTGAAGTTGCATCAACCAAAGCCATAGACATGGTAAACAGCGTGCAGCCTGATAAATTAATGATTGAAGTAAGAAAAGTCGACGGGAAAGTTGAGGCATTAAGGGCGAATATTGAAGCCAATGAAACTATCATGAAGGACATGATGAAAGAGATGAAGGAGATGCGTTCGCAGATGGGATTCTATAAGGGCGTTGACCAAGTAGTCAAGATGAACAACGAGATAAAGCAGGAACTTGTAGATATAAAAAAGACTGAAGGGCTCGTAGGAAAACATGCAGACCGTGTAGAGACAATTTTTGTTGAAGTAGAAAAGAAATTCTATGATTTCGAGAAATTCAACGAGGCTGTGAAGGAACTTGACCGTTCGTTCAAGAAGATAAGTTCGGACTTCGACAAGACACGCGTGAATGTCGATGAGAAGGCTGACAAGAAGGAATTCGTCAAATTGCTCGACAAGTTCACGGATTTCGAGAAGCATACTTCAAGCATATTGAAATTGCTCGACCAGAAATCGAAGAATACTGTTGTAGAATTGAACAATACTTTTACTAGTTTGAAAAAACAGCTTGAGAAGAAATATGACAAGAAGATAGATGTCAAGGAATTGAGCGCAGAGACAGAGGCTTCGCCACCAGCTACACTTGTTCCAGCTCCATAGAAGAAAATAAAAATAAATAAATAGGTATGGATAAATACAAGATAGACAAATACAAGAAAATAAATCAGATAATTGATATAAATAATATAATTAAAGATAAATAAAATGACGCAATCGAATCTATTATCGGAAGTCCCAAGCGGAAACTATTTCAAGTTTTCAGACGGGAGAGAGGCCAAGACTCTCGAAGAATTATATATCATAATATCGACCAGCCCTCCAAATGTATTTAGTGAACATGTCAATGGATCAAAGAATGATTTTGCTGACTGGATACGCCACTGCGTATTGCATGTGGCTTTAGCAGACAAGCTTGCGCCTGTGCGCAATAGCGAAGAATATTTCAGGATATTAAGTGGAGAAATAATGAATCTGAAGATAGGAGTTCCTGCTACTGTCCCGTCGGACAATGGACTTGATTCAATAGATGCTGAACTAAATTCCGTTCTCGATGAAGAGATACTTGCGGCGATGAACGATGAAGCGCCGACGGATGTGTCCGTGCCTGCGGCACAGCCGACGACATCTCCTCCGATGGCGCAGCAGCCTGCAAGCATAGCACTGGCTTCTACATCCGCGCAAGCGCAAAAGGAAGAATCATACGAGTTCGAGGAAGTATTCAAGCCGCTGCTCGATGAATTGAAGAATGACGTATTCACGTGGGAATAATACCTAGTCTTATGTCGTGATATTGTCAATAACGTACTAGTCGTAGAGTTTATGGAGAATGGGTATTAATTATTAACAACAATTTTTATTCTATGCATAGATCCTTCGCTTGTGCATTCTAGCACAGTATTGTGCCCTAGATGAATATCTATGTTGTCCTGGAAATCTTTTCCACTAAAATAGGAATATATTGCCCTGACGCATCCTGCGTGCGTTACTATAAGATATGTCTTTTTCTCGTCTTCAAACCGCTTTATGAACTTGATAACTCTGGAATATAATTCTTTGAAACTTTCCCCAGAAGGATTCTTGAAATTTATGTCTTTATGATATAAAGGATATTTTTTGGAGACAATGTCTTTGTTTAAACCTGAGAATTTTCCATAATCTATTTCTCTTAAGAGTTTAGTGTATACTATCTTATTATTATACTTGAGTGATTTTATCAATATATCGCTTGTCTGTTTTGCCCTTCCCAAGTCGCTGGAATATATTTTATCGAATTTTATGCCTGAAAATTTCTTTGATAATTTTACAAGTTCAAGCTTGCCTTTGGATGATAGTGGACTATCGCCATGACCAATAATCTTTCTATCCTTATTGGATAATGTCTCCGCATGACGTATTATGTAAAATATAGCCATAACTAGAATAATATGAACGTATTTAAATATGTTTTTGATTGGTAAAAGATTATAACGAGATATTAACAAAAATTAAATCTTAGAATAAAACTTCCTACTTCTTCTTTCCCTTCTTTTGTTGTTCTGTCTTATCTGCTGCAACCGTTTTATCGTCTGTTGATGCTAGTGGATCCTTGTCATCCTTTCCGCCTAACGCTACTATCATCTCTTTACGCGTCTGGCATTCCGCAACTTTTATCGCAAGTTCGTGCTTGTTGTTCATTTCAAGCCATGCTTCGAAGTCATTATGTTTCTTGTTCACGTACTGTTCGAATTCCTTGTCTGTCATGTTGTTTAATTCTTCCAGTAAGTCCTTGTCGCTCATCAATAATACTCCATTCTTTAATTTGAAGTATCTCTCTATCTGATGGTCTTTCTGTCGCGCAAGCTGCTTAGTTATAGGTTTCTTGCTGATGTATTGTATCTTTGATGCTTTCTCGACGAGCATTACGAGTATGAACAGTACTATCAAGTATACTCCTAATATTATGAAGTCTATGTATACTTCTTTTATTGATGCCTCGAATACAGTCAATTTCTTCAATAATTCTGAACATATGACATATGGATTGTAGCGCGCAATGCCTTGGATTACAGGAGACATGCTTTCAAGAGGAAGTATCAAGTTCGACAAGAATAATAATACGCTTCCAACGCTGATGCTTGCCATTGTGACTGATTCCTGGCTGTTGAACATGTATCCTATGACCATTCCTATGAGAGCGAATAATGATATAGACATCAGTATCAATAGCGCCGTCAGCGCCATGTTGCTGAGTACTGAAGTGTTGAGGAAATAATATGCAAGAGCAAGTATGAACACAAGTTGCAGCAATACTACTATGAAGCTTGTCAAAAATATTGACATGACGAATGTCAAATCTTTTGTTGGCGTCGTGAAATTTCTGAAATATGCCTTGCTGGTCTTCTCCATTATTATGAGGTTGCTGCTCAGCATTATTCCTATGAATACTATTATCAATATTATGAAGTATGGGAATATGAAGCTTAGATTGCCTGATTTAGTGCTTACAGGTTTTATTGTAGTCTTTATAGGACTTACTATACTCTGCGCGCTGGTAACTTTTAAGCCATTTATCTGCGCATTGTTTGTCTCTATAAGCGCTCTCAAGTCATCGATACTCGTCTTAACTTCAGACAATGATTTCATGTTGTCTGCTATCGCAGTGCTCGAGTCTCCGCTTGCAGCCTGCGCATCAGAAAGTTTTGTGTCAAGTGTTTCAACATCAGCAGTCAATGTATCAAGCTGCGCTGAAAGACTTGCAAGGTCAGCATTTGTAGTGTTGCTGACTGTTGTTATAGTTGATTGGGAAGAATTAAGTTGATTCTTGAATGAATTCAATATCTGGGTACCATTTGCATCAGTAACATAAGGTGTTACAGTTGCATACACTGTATTGCCATTACTTACCGCTGTATTCGCTGCAGATTTCAAACTGTCGACATCATCGCTTATCTTGCCTGACAATGTCTGTATTGGCGTTACATCAACATTCGCTCCTGAATAGTCTACGCTGTTGAGTTTTGTTTGCACGCCTTTAAGTTTTGTTGATATATCGACTATAGAAGTTTGAACTTGTATTATTTTTGCGAGCTGTTCTGTATTGCTCCTCTTCGTATTGTCTATGACATTTATCAAGTCTGTAGTCATCTGATAACTTAATTGCGAACTTGTCATGTCGATTTTTGAAGAAACCGTGTCAATGACTGAATATACAAAGTTAGCCCTCGACTGGTCTACATAGAACTGCAATTCATTCGTCTTATTATTGTCGATTCTAAAATCTTCTGGGAATATGATGCATAGATGCACCTTGCCCTGCTGTATCATGTCTATGCATTGCGAATCAGACGGATAATTTATGATTATAAAATTAGGGTTGTCATCAAGCGCCTTGAGAAAAGAATTCGTAAGATCAGTCTTCTGGTTTGCATAGTATCCAATAGTCAATTTCGAGACTGTATTATTGTTGAATGCAAAACCTACAAGGAGCATTATCAAGAGAGGTCCGAATACTACCACAAGCATTGAAGTCTTCGACCTCATAAGCAATTTCAAATTTTTTGCCGTTATCCTGAAAACTTTCATTATATATTTACCCTTCCTGAATTTTCAAACATAATCATTTTAATTATCAATCATTTCCCTGCAGCCTTATGCTTCTTGTGCTCTTCAGTCTCTTCCTTCTCTTCAGCCTTATACTGGTCTGTTCCTGAAATGTTTATGAATATCTCATCAAGAGAAGGTCGTGTAACTTTCAAGTCTATGATTGTTTCTTTCAATTCTTCAAGTCGTCTCATAAGAGCATTAAGCACCATCTCAGGCTTTGAAGTATATATGACTAATTTTGTTCCCTTATCCTCTATCTTTGCAATATGTTTTGACGCTTCAGTATTCTTTATCTTTGATATCTCTTCATAATTTCCAGGGAATGTCTCAAGATGTATCTCCTCATTCTGCGAGAATCTCTGCTTTATCTCGTTTGGAGTTCCTACAGCGAGCAGCTTACCCTCTTTTAATATTGCAATTCTTGAACATAATAATTCGAGTTCAGACAAGTGGTGCGATGCAAGTATTATCGTCGTTCCGCGCTTATTTATCTTCCTCACAAGCCTCCAGATATGGTTTCTTAAGAGAGGATCCAAATCTGCCGTCGGCTCGTCGAGTATCAATAATTTTGGATCGTGTATCATAGCGCATGCCATGTCAAGTCTTCTCTGCATTCCTCCGGAAAGATTCTTTGCAAGCTTGTGTTCAGCGCCCTGCAAGTCCATGAGATTTATGAGCGTTGTTATATTGCTCTTTAGAACTTCAGGAGGAAGATCGTATAATGCTCCGAAATATTGGAGGTTCTCCTTGACTGTAAGCGTCGTATAGAATGATGGAACCTGCGCTGCCATCCCCAAAACCTTCTTTAGAGCGTCATTATCATTGAATACAGACTTAAAACCCTTGCCTGTATCATCATTGTCTATAAGATGTTCGCTCCTGAATGTGACTTCTCCAGCTTCAGGCTTTAAGAACCCTACCATTATATTAAGTAGAGTAGTCTTTCCAGAACCAGAAGCGCCTATTAGACCGAGTATCTCTCCGCCCTCGACCTCTAAATCAATATTATCTAGAACTACCCTCTTATCAAAGACCTTGCTTACCCCTTTTATTCTATATACCGACATTGGCATAAAACAGACTCACCCACTAAACGATTTACTAGATTATGATATTATACTAATGATATACTCAATAACTATAAACCGTATATATAAATATTTCGAAAATTCAAAATCTTTGGAATAAGAGATTACTTTCCCAATCGCCTTAAAATTTATTGTCAAAATTGCGATAATAGTTGTCATAACGTAGCCTTCCGCCAGAACTATCACAGAATTATTGTCCACAAAATAGAAACATTTATAAAAATGTGGACAATAGTATTATTATGGCATATATCGACAAGGTTAAATCGGGCAGCAAGACTTTTTATTATCTCGGGAAAACTGTCAGAACCGGTCC
>Ga0182027_10002125_pt1 | contig 32397 bp, 26 predicted proteins | sample 712E1DmetaG_FD_121300 | JGI IMG/M metagenome (GOLD analysis project Ga0182027, IMG submission 121300) | Permafrost microbial communities from Stordalen Mire, Sweden - 712E1D metaG (Illumina Assembly) | ecosystem: Environmental > Terrestrial > Soil > Wetlands > Permafrost | place: Sweden...
AAAGTACATAGCCTTCCATGAGGGCGGCTTCCTTCAAGTCGCTGTATCCGAAGCGCCCCGCCCAAGAGCACGCACCTGCGCACTGTTGCGTCGCGGGGCGCTCCAGATACAGCACTAAGACTTGTGGGAAGCTTTCCCTTCAACCGCTGCCCTCAGTCTGACGCGCACACGGCCGGACTTTTAGCCGCGTTGTCGGCCCCTCCCAACGTCGGCCGCCTGAGCGCCCCAAAACGGAAACCAGCGCCAACCCCGCTAGCGCCGCTTTCCCGCAGCCTCGCCCGCCGATTCGGGACGGCCGCCCATTCAGAACCGGTACACCATGCCGATGGTTGCGCGTGGATTCCAGGTTCTGTGCGTCGAGTAGCCGAGCTGCGGCGTGTTGCCGCTGAGCGAGAACGACCCGGCCAGCCGGTCGCCCGTGGCGCGAATCGCGATGCGGTCCGTGAGCCGATACGACATGCCGCCGCCAAAGCCGCCCGCAAACGAGATGGTTGGCGTCATGCTCTCCCCGCCCGTATGTTCTCCGCCCAGCTCCGCGAAGAGTATGCCGCTCAGCTTCTCGTAGACCACGGCGTGAATCTCCGGCCCAATGAGAAAGCTGTACACCGACGGATCGCCGGGATTGCCGGGAAGGCGGCTGCTGATCGGCGTCCGGTAATAGTCGACCGCGCCCATGAGACCGAAATACTTGCCCCAATCGCGCGTCAACGACACCTTTCCGCCGATCAATCCGTAGCGCGACAGGTTCACCTGGTTCAAGCTTGTGTAAGCGAATCCCGCGTAGACATCGTATTTGTAGGCTGGCGCCTGCTGGGGGCTGGGCGCTGCTTCCGGGTTCACCTGGCCGGCGGCTGTGATCGGCGCGAGCGCGGCCGCAAGCGCGGCCAAAAGCACAAACAACAACGTCCTCTTCAACTCGAACATCTCCTCAACCGTCCCATGGCACGAACAAACCTGCCCGCATCCGGAATTGGCTCCGGAGCAGGCGTCCTGGCTGGTTTCCGGTACGTTCCTAGACTATCCTCTCCCCCCGGCTTTCACGAAACCGAGCCGACGCCCAAAAGCGCTCAAATCTTTGACTGAAATGCGCGCGAAAAGACGCGCCCGACCGTCGCCCTTCGCGGCCTTAGAGCTTGCGGAAAAAGGCCGAATTCCTGACAACGTTCAGCAAAAACTTCCCTCAGGGGCTAAAGCCCACATTCATTCTGCGACGTTTTCGGCACGAGTAAACTCGTGCCCTGATACAAAACTCCTTGGCAATCGAGTTTTTCCGCAAGCTGTTTAACCGTTCTCCAGATACCAGGGAATATTGATCACTACGATGCGCCGGTTGCCGCGCATGAGAAGAATCATCTTCAGGAGTCCGGAGCGCCGGTTGTGCAGCATGCCCTCCCACCAATGCCGCACAACCAGTTCCGGCACCAGCACGCACACCTTGCAAGTCGCACGTTCGCGCTCCACGTTCAGTACGTAGTCCACGATCGGGTAAAGAACGTACCGGAAGGGCGATTTGAGCGTGACCAGCTTGGGAATGCAGCGGCCGGCCGCGTGCAACGGCGCCACAATGTCCTTCTCCCACGCATCGCAAAAGGGATCGGGATCTTCGCTGGTTTGCACATGCACGCAGTGAATATCGCACGACATGGAGAGCGCGAAGGAGAGCGCCTTCTCGCTGATGCGGCTCCAGCGATCCACCGGCAAAACCACAATCGGCTCGCCCACCTCGGCGGGAACGAAGGGCCTGTCAAGATCGATCTCGCGAAATACGCGCACGTAGTGGTGATTCACCGCGCGCATAAACAGGATCATCACCACGACCAGCAGCGCCGTGATCCACGCGCCTTGCGCGAACTTGGCCACCAGCACCACCAGCGTGGTGATGCCTGTGGCCACGGCGCCCACGCCATTCATGAGGATGCGCGCCCGTGAACCGCCCTGCCGCTTCCAGTGCATCACCATCCCGGCCTGCGACAGCGTAAAGGCCATGAAGGCGCCGATGGCGAACAGCGGGATCAGCCGGTCGGTCACGCCGCCAAAAACGATCAGCAGCAGCGCCGTCAGCGCCACCAGCACGTAGATGCCCCACGAGTAGAGCAGCCGCCGTCCGCGAATCAGAAAAATGTGCGGCATGTAGTTGTCCAGCGCAATGGCCCGCGTCAGCCGCGGAAAATCGGCAAAGGCGGTGTTCGCGCTCAGCGCCAGCACCAGCAACACGGAACCGATGGTGAGGTAATAAAACCACCCCAGCCCCATCACCGCGCGCGTCAAAATCGAGAGCACACTCTCGTATCCCGGCTTGCCGGGATCGGTGGCGGCGATGCCGTAGGCGCGGCATAGCAGCGCAATCCCGGCCAGCAAAATGGCCAACAGCGCAATGATGATCGTCAGCGTCGCTTTGGCGTTCTTGCGCGTCGGGTCGCGGAAGGCCATCACGCCGTTGCTCACCGCCTCCACACCCGTCATCGCCGTGCAACCCGAAGAGAACACCTTCAACATCAGCCACCAGCTAAACATTGCGGTCGCCGCCGGAATTGCGGGCAGCGGCGTCACCGGCGACGGATGCCCGGCCGCATGCACCACCTGCCATCCGCCTACCAAAATCACAATCAGAAGCGTTGCCGTGAACAGATACGTGGGGATCATGAACACCACGCCGGTGTCGTGTACGCCGCGCATGTTCACGATGGTCAGAATCGCCAGCACGATCAGGCAAAGCTGAAGCGTGTGCGGCTGCAAGCTGGGCACGGCCGAAATCAGCGCGCCTACGCCCGCTGAAATCCCCACTGACGCGGTCAGAATGTAGTCGATCATCAATGCCGCCGCCGCCAGCAGTCCCGCGCCCTCGCCCAGGTTCTGGCTGGCCACCGTATACGAGCCTCCGCCGTGCGGATACGCCTCGATCGTCTGCCGGTAACTGAAATACACAATCACCAGCAGGATCACGATGGCCAGGCTCACGGGCACGATGTACTTCACGCCCATCAGGCCCAGCGGAATCAGCAGCGTCAGCGCGGCCTCCGGCCCGTACGCCGCCGAACTCAGCGCGTCCAGCCCGAAGACCGGAATCCCCGCTAGGGGACCGATGTGCTCGGCCCGCTCTTCGCTGGTCGCGAGCGGCCGCCCAAAAAGCAGATTGAGGAATTGCGTGGATACACCCATGAACGAATGCCCGGCGGCCATGAAATCATCGTGGGAAAAGCCGCCGTTGCCAGTGTCTCACGGCGAAGGCGACGGAAAACCGGTGTCAACGTCGGCTGCGACGGTAACGCCGGACCGTGCACAGGCCGGCGTTCTATCGGCCGCGCATCCAAGAGGCTTCCGAAGCGCGAGGCTACCGCGCTTTCTCCGCCGCGGGCAGCGTGAACAGAAACCGGCTTCCCTTGCCCGGCTCGCTCTCCGCCCAGATGCGGCCGCCGTGCTGCTCCACGATGCTGCGGCACAGCGCCAGGCCCAGCCCCGTCCCGCCGAGCGCGCGCGAGTCCGATGCATCGCCCTGCTGGAATCGCTCGAAGATGCGCTCCAACTTCTCCGGCGCGATGCCGCGACCCTGGTCCTCCACCATGAAGCACACTTCGCGCGTCCCCGGAACATCGCCGGCGGAAACGCCGGCGCCTGGCGCCTCGGCTTCCATATTCCGCGCAGCCAGCCGAATGGTTGTGCCCGGCGGCGAAAACTTGATGGCGTTGCCCACCAGTTCGTTCAGCACCTGTAGCGCCCGCTCTTCGTCGGCGAACACCGGCAGGGCATTGGCCTCGAGGCGGAAATCGATGCGTGCCTGGGTCGCCGCGTTGTGCGCCACATCGGCCGCGCGCCGCAGCAGCGTCATCGGCTCCACCAGCTCGCGATCCAGCGACAGCCGTCCCTTCTCTCCGCGGTCGAAGTCAAGAATGTCGTTCACCAGCCGGATCAGCCGGTCGCAGTTCCCGATGGCCATATCGATCATCTGCCGCTGCTTCTCCGGGCGCTTGTCCAGCGAGCCCGACTGGACTAATCCCAGCGACGCGCGCAGCGAAGTCAGTGGCGTCTTCAGCTCGTGGCTCACCGTGGAAATGAATTCATCCTTCATCATCTCCAGGCGCCGCCTCTCGCTCACGTCCTGGAACGCCGCCACCATGCCGGAGACGCGGCCCTCTTCCGTTAGCGGACTGGCGCTGTACTCCACGGGAATCGCCGTGCCGTCCTTGCGCCAAAACACCTCATCCCGCATCCTGATCGGCTCGCACCGCCGCAGCGCCTGCAAAATCGGGCTCGTCGACCGCGAATACGGCGTCCCGTCGGCGTGGCTATGGTGAATCAATTCGTGCAAGTCGCGGCCAACCAGCTCGTCGACCGCATACCCCAGCGTCTTCGCTCCGGCCTCATTGATGAAGGTCACCTTGCCGTCGAGATCGATGCCGAAGATGCCGTCATCCACCGCTTGCAGGATCTGCTCGCGCTGCCGCGTCGCAATGTGCAGGGCCTCTTCGGCCTCGTGCTGCTCTGTCACATCCATGCCGTGGTTGAGCACGAAGGGCCGCTCGCCCGGCAATTGCATGCGCCGGCTGCGCACCGCAATGCGCCGGTACATGCCGTCGCTCCGGCGCAGCGGCAATGCACCCTGCCATTCCTCCTCGGATTCCAGCGTGTTCAGGCAATCCTGGAACGTCGCCGCTCCCTCCGCGTCCATCAGCTCTGTTACCATGCGTCCCACCAGAGCCTCGGCGCGATAGCCCAGCGTCTCTGCCGTAAACGCGTTCAGCGAGGTCAGCCGTCCCTCCATGGAGCAGGTGAAGACAAAGCCCAGGCTGTGCTCCACCATCTCGCGGTAGCGGGTCTCGCTCTTGAGCAGCGTCTCCTCCATCTCGCGCTGGTCGGTCACGTCCTGCCCGCTCACAATCAGGTACTGAATGTCTCCGTTCGGGCCCTGCAGCGGCCGCAGCGTCCAACTGATGCGCCGGGTCTCGCTGCCGGCCGCCCGCCACAGCGTCTCATGCGGTCCTGATACCTGCCCGGACGACGCCTCGCGCAGCTTACCGGACGCCCACGCGCGATCGTCCGCCTCCAGAAACTCCTCCACGAACGGCCGTCCCACCGCATTGGCCAGGCTTAGTCCGGTCAGGCGCGCGCAGGCATAGTTCATCCGCACGACGCGCCCCGCCGTGTCCACCACGGCGACTAACGCGGGAATCGAATCCAGCGTTTCGGCCACAAAGCAGCGCTCGATGGCCAGCGCCCGTTCCGTGCGCAGCCGCTGCCGCTGCGCCTGCTCCTGCAGCCGTATGCGGTTGTAGAGCTCTAGCCGCGTCAACGCCTGGCGGCCCAGAATCTCCAGCAGCGTCAGATGTTCCGGTATAAACCGGCCGGCCTTTTGCGCCAGCACCGCGATCACGCCTACCGCGTTCTCATTGCCGGTAATCAGCGGCGCTGCAGCATACGAAAGACACGGACTGGCGCCGGCGAGAGGAATGCCCTCGGGAGGAAAGCGCGGATCCTTGCCCGCGTCCGCAATCAGCAGCGACTCGCCCTTCTCCAGCACCCACTGGCACGCCGTCGTCGCGCGCGGCTGGTCGGTCGCCTTGAACCCAAACCGCGCCTTGAACCACAGCCGGTTGAAGTCCATCCAGCCGATGTAGGCATAGTCGGCATCGCACAGCACCGCGGCAAGCTCAACGAGCTCATTTAGTGCGGGGTCGGGGTTGCGATCGAAGAGGCTCAACTCCGGGCGCACAACCGCTTCCTGGTTCTCTCGAGCTTGCGAACCGAGCGACGCGCACATAAATAGATGTACCCGACTGCAAGTATCGGGGAGATTGACCAAATTGGCTCTTCCACTATTCGGTTAAGAAGTGGAAAACGCGGTACAACTCAAGTACTCGCGTTTTTCGTCCCATTCGATAGACTCAGTGATTACTATGGGTACTCGCCGATGATTACTCGCCACACTTCGTCAAGAACTCCGCACAAGGTTTGCCTGACGCCGGCTATTGCCCGCCGCCCACTGTCCACTGTCCACGGCTCCTCAATGATCCGGCAGCTTGCAGCAGTCACCCGCCGCAGGAGGCTCATTTGCGCCTGCATCCAGAACCACTTTCCAACTGCCATCGGGCTCTTTGCGCCACGTGGTGATGTACCGCCCGCTCGTCAGCACCGGATTGCCGTTCGTATCCTTGCTGCGCCCCTCGTAGTGGCCCCACGTGTAGCCCATATCACCGGAAGGCCCCATCATCGCGTCCGTGGGCGTCCATGTCAGTTGGTAGTCCTTGGGCGACCAGTTGGCCGATTTGGCGATAGCCACCTTGCCGATCAGCGGCGCCGCTCCGTTGCCCAGCGCCACGCCGTCGTCGGCAAACCATGCCGCAAATCCTGCCCCGCCCCGTTCCGCTACATCCTTGGCAAAGCGCGCCTCCAGATCAAAGAGCAATATCTTGCCCGGCTTCACGGTCGAGTCGGCGAATGGATTGGGCGCCTGCGATTGCGACCCCGGCTCGGGTAACTGCGCCCACGCCGCACTCGAACCCATTCCCGCTGCCAATCCCGCAACCACAACCCACGACGAAAGAAAACTCCGCATTCCCGCCACGTTCATGCCCTCCAGCGAACCTGAAGTCTATGCGCCCATCCTACAGCGCTCGGCCGCACGGCTGCGGTCACCGCCCTCCCGTTCGCGCTCGAACAGCGTATGATGCTCTCGCAGGAGAACGGCTATGTCTCAATACGTCTTCTACTGTCGCGCGTGCAAAAAGGAATTCACCCAGGTTCTGCACATGGCCGACCGCGATAAGAACAAAGTCGTGTGTCCGCATTGCGGCGGCAAACGTGTGGAGCAAGTGGTCACGGCTTTTTCCGCGGTGACCTCCAAAAAGAGTTAGGCGGCGCGTCGACTCCGAACCCGCCTGCACCTTGCGCCATCTTTCCGTCCGCCGCGGCAGATGCGGAAAGGGTGGGATACCCGCCGGCTCGCTGACCCGCCGACCCAGTGCATCTTTATTGCGGCCGATTCCCAGGCGCTTCCGGCACCGATCCCGCACCTGCACCATCCGTGCCCGCCTCGCCCTTGCCGCTCTTATCTGTCACAATTCGCGCCTCTGAGCCAAACACGTGATAGTGCGTAAAGGCGACATCGTTCAACTGCGTCTGCATCGGCCCCGGCGAATCTCCAGCCGGCACGCTCGCACTTGGAACCGGAGTCTTCGAGAAGGCCACGCCCTTCACCGGACAAATGTAGCTGCGATCTCCAATCGTCACCGGCGCGAATTCCACCACAATCGCCGTCTGCATCGTCTCGTGCGGCGGCGGCAGTCCCGCCACCACGCTCAGCCGCAGAATCGCGCCCGTCGCTGGATCGATCGCGATCTCCCCATGGTAGGCGGGATGCAGTTCCTCCATCTTCGTTCCGTTGGGTATCCTCACTGCGTAGTTCGACTGATCCTCGGGCACGGCATAGCGAAAGACGCCCACTGGTTCGCTCGCGCCCTGCTCCCATCGCAACCATACGACCTCGCTTCGCGTGGCGTCGCCCATCACCACATCGAGAACCGGGCCAAACTCGCCGCTCGTGGTCAACCCCAACGCCGGTGAATCGTCTTTCTTGCCCTTTGCCGCGTCCGCCTCGGGCACCTCCCGGCCATCGTGGTAGGTCACCGTCGTGCTGTACGCGCCTGTCGCGCGCAAAGCCTTGTAGTCGGTTCCGCTTACGACCCCTTCGAGCGTTCGTACCGCGTTCGCCGCTGCCCCCAGGAAACTAGCGCCGGTCGCATTCGCCATCTCTCGCGAGGGCGTGTCCTCAAAGTGCGTCGTTTCGCGCGTGGCATAGAAGTTCGGCAGCCGCGTGATCGTCGTCTTCACGTATTGCACGGCGAGCCACAGCATCCGTTGTTGTGTTTCGGCATCGGGCGCCGGATCAGGAACCTCGTCAGCTCTGGGAGGCTTGAGGAAGGCCGACAAATCGGCCAGCTTCATGAGCGCCTCGCGCGTCTTGCTGCCGGGAAGATCCTGCTCCCAGCGAGCCAGCCGAGCCAAGCTCATCCGCTCCGTCAGCTGAACATCGTCAAGCTCCCCCGCGACCTTTCCATCCGGCTTGCCGTGGAGTTTGGCCAGCAATTGCTCCATCTGCTCGATCGACAAGGTTTTGGCCGCCATCGCAGGCCAGGCGATTCCACAAAGAAGCAGCAACGTGGCCCATTTCCGCATCGCCCGGTAATTCCTCCTGCCGAGGCACAAGTATAGCCGCTTTTCCATCGCCGCCCCGGCCATCCCGCCCCAAACCCCACGCCTATCCAGCCGTCTAATCCATCAAAGCCGCGTTTTGCCGCGCAGGTATACTAAGGGTCAGCAAAACCTGGGGTCAGAGCACCCTAGAACAAGAGACCCCCGTTCCAGGGGGCTTTTTTGCCGCAGGGGGATTTCCCCTGGACGCCCCGCCTTTTCACGGGGGAAGGAAACACATGGGAACACTGCTCGAGTCCATCCATTCTCCCGCCGACGTAAAGCTCCTCAGTTACGCGCAGATGACCGACCTGGCCGAGGAGATCCGCACCTTTCTCATCCAGACCCTCTCCAAAACCGGCGGCCATCTCGGTCCCAATCTCGGCGTGGTCGAGCTCACCCTCGCCCTCCACGCCGTCTTCGACACGCCTCAGGACAAGATCCTCTTCGACGTCAGCCACCAGGCCTACATTCACAAGATCCTCACCGGCCGCCGCGAGCGCTTTGAGACCATCCGGCAGCCCGGCGGCCTCAATGGCTTCATGCTGCGCACGGAAAGTGAACACGACTGCTACGGCGCCGGTCATGCCGGCACCGCGCTCTCCGCCGCGCTGGGCATGGCCGTGGCCCGCGACCTCGCCGGCGGTCACGAGCACGTCGTCGCCGTCGCCGGCGATGCCGCCTTCACCAATGGCATCTCGTTTGAGGCGCTCAACAATATCGCCGTCCAAACCAGACGCATGATCGTTATCCTCAACGACAACCAGTGGTCCATCGACCGCAACGTCGGCGCCGTGGCCCGCTACTTCCACCGCATCGTCACCAACGAGCACTACCAGCACCTGCACGACCGCGCCACGCGCCTCATCGAGCGCTTCGGCGGCAAGACCGCCGTCAAAGTCGTTCGCCGTGCCGAAGAAGCCGCCAAAAGCATGCTCTGGCCCTCGATCCTCTTTGAGGAGTTCGGCCTCCAATACTTCGGACCCGTCGACGGCCACAACATTCCGCTGCTGGTCGAGACCTTCAAGTTTCTCAAGTCTCTCGACCACCCCGTCCTGCTCCACGTGCTCACGCAAAAGGGCCGCGGTTTCCAGCCCGCGCTCGACGGCCAGAAAAAATTCCACGGCCTCGGCCCCTACGATCCCGAAACCGGCCAGACCCCTGACGGCTCGCCCACATACGCAGAGGTCTTCGCCAACACGCTCTCCGATCTCGCCGAAAAAGACGAGCGCATCGTCGCCATCACCGCGGCCATGCCCAACGGCACCGGCCTCGATCACTTCCGGGCCCATCATCCCAACCGTTACTTCGATGTGGGCATCGCCGAGGAGCACGCGGTCGTTTTCGCCGCAGGCATGGCCACGTGCGGCTATCGCCCCGTCTGCGCCATTTACTCCACCTTCCTGCAGCGCGCCTTCGATCCCATCGTCCACGACGTCTGCCTACAGAAGCTGCCCGTTCTTTTCTGCATGGATCGCGCCGGCCTCTCCGGCGACGATGGCCCGACGCATCACGGCCTCTTCGACATCGCCTACCTGCGCGGTATCCCCGGGATCGTGCTCATGGCGCCCAAAGATGAAGAGGAGCTGGCCGACATGCTCAAGACCGCCCTCGAGCTTCCCGGCCCCAGCGCCATCCGGTATCCGCGCGGCGCCGTTGCGGGCGTGGCCCGCAAACCCGGACCGCAATCCATTCCCATCGGCAAAGCCGAAATCATCGCTGACGGCTCCGATGTCTCCATCCTCGGCCTCGGCCCCATGATCTCGCTCGCGCAGTCGCTCGCCGCAACCCTCGAACGCGACGGCTACTCCGCCGCCGTCATCAATCCCCGCTTCATCAAGCCGCTCGATCGCGAGATGCTTGAGCGTTACGCCTCGCGCGTGGCCGCCTTCGTCACCTTTGAGGATCACGTCAAAATGGGCGGCTTCGGCACCGCTGTTGTTGAAGCTCTCGATGAAATGGGCTTCGCTGTTCCCGTCGTCCGCATCGGCTGGCCCGACCAGTTCATCGAGCACGGCAAAGTCGACCAGCTCCGCGCCCGCTACGGCCTCACCGTCGAAGCCGCCCTTGCCCAGGTGCTTCCGCTGCTCTCCCGGCGCCGGCATCCCACCCTCATCGCCAGCTAAACGCACACGCCGATATGCTGAATCGCTGACTTGCCGAGTCTCTGACCTCGGATCACTGATCGCTTTTCCTGTATCCTCCTCTGTATGCTCCCCTCCATGCGACTATCCCGATGGCCGCGCCGCTGGCTGCTCTGGCTCGCCGCGGGCCTCGTCCTGCGGCTGCTCTTCATCTACTTTCCCCGCCCCGTCGACGACGACACAAGCGACTATCTCGAACTCGGCCACAACCTTCTCCATCACGGTATCTATGGCATGACAGACGGCGCCACCGCCTCGCCGACCCTCTACCGTCTTCCCGGCTATCCCATCTTTCTCGCTGTATTCGAGCAGCTCTTCGCGCGCATCTGGCCCAACACCTGGTTCAACGCCGTCTTTCTCACGCAGACCGCGGTCGATCTCGCCGCCTGTCTGCTTCTTGCCGCCTTCGCCCGCCGCCATCTCGGGCCGCGCGCCGCTGAAGCCGCTCTTGCCCTCGCCGTGCTCTGCCCCTTCACCGCGGTCTACGTCGGCATCGCCCTCACTGAATCGCTCTCCGTGTTCGCGGTGTCCCTCGGCATCTACGCCGCCGGCCGCGCCCTTACCGCGGAAACCGCCGGCGCGCGCGACCCTTGGGCTCTCACCCTCGCTGGCTGTGGCGCCGGCCTCGCCATGCTGCTCCGTCCCGATGGCTTCGTCTTCTTCGTTGCCCTCGCCGGCGGCCTCTTTTGGTACATCCTTCGCCGCCCCGCCAAAACCTCAGCCGCGCAACCCGCATTTCGCCGCGCCCTCGCTGCAACATCGCTCTTTTGTTTCGTCGCTCTCCTGCCGCTTGCTCCCTGGACTCTCCGCAATTGGGCCCAATTCCACGTCTTTCAGCCGCTCGCGCCGCGCTATGGCGATCCCGGCGAGTTTTCGATTGCCGGCTCGCGCCGCTGGCTCCGCACCTGGACGGTGGAGTACGTCTCAACCGCGAACGTCTGCTGGAACTTCCCCGGCGGTCCCATCGATCCCGCCGACCTGCCCCCACGCGCGTTCGACTCTCCACAACAGCGCGAGCAAACGCTTGCGCTCATCGCCGAGTACAACCGCGACGACTCGCTCTCCCCCTCGCTCAACGACCGCTTCGCCGCTCTCGCCGACGAGCGCATCCGTGCCCATCCGCTCCGTTACTACGTCGTGCTTCCCTTGCTGCGCGTGACTGATATGCTGCTTCGCCCGAGAACGCTCGAGTACGGCCTCGATGTCTTCTGGTGGCGCTGGAGCGAGCACCCCGCCCAATCCGCTTGGGCGATTCTGCTCGGCCTCATCAATCTTTTCTACGTGGCCGCCGCAGCCTGGGCCTTCCTTCGCCGCCGCGTTCCGTGGGCGCTCATGCTGGGCAGTTACATCATTTTGCGCTGCCTGGTATTAGGCGCCATGGAGAATCCCGAGCCCCGCTACACGGTCGTCTTCTTCCCCGTCTTCATCATCGCCGCCGCTGCCGCCCTCACCCGCACCGGCGCGGTCCCCGGTGCGCGCCCCGGCACAAACCTCGCTGATTCGCTGACTTGCTGACCCCTGTCCACTGTTCCCTGATTTTTATGCGACAATCCTCATCAGACCGTCTTCTTTCATGCGACTGAATCGTTTTTTCCCGGCTCTGCTGATCGTTGGTTGCTCTCTTGCGGCCCTCCCGGCCCATCCCCAGCCCGAGCCCCCGGCGCCTTCCGTGCCGCTGGTTCTTGCCGGCGGCACCGTGGTCGACGTCACCGACTGGGGCCACTCGGCGCGCGACCTTCCCGGCGCCATCGTCGTAATCCGCGACGGTCGCATTGAAGATGTCGGCCTTCCCGGCTCGGTCGCCATTCCCAAAGGCGCACGCATCATCGACTGCACCGGCAAATTCCTCATCCCCGGCCTCATTGACGGCTATGCCGGCATGAACTCTCAGGCGCAGGCTAACGCCAACCTCTACATGGGCGTCACCACAGTCGTCGCCCGCGCCGACTCGGAGCACGGCTTCATCGATACAAGCGCCCAGCCCAGCCCGCACCTTTACCCCATCGACACCATTGGCGTCAGCGACAACTGGAGCCTGCTGGCCCGCCATCCCGAATGGGTCTCCAAGCTGCGTGAGGGCGCGCATTCCGTCGAGCTCAGCCCGCAGGACACCGCACGCCAAATGGTCGACACCGCGCATCTCGGTACCCGTGTGCTCCTGCTTACCGCCCATCTCACCGCAGCCAACTCGCAGTGGATCATCGCCCGCGCCCACGAGATGGGCCTCGTCACTTACGGCGACTTCGTCTCTACGCCCTATCACGTCGGCGTCGAAGCCGGGGTTGACGCCCTCGTCCACATGGACCACTACGATCTCGGCGTCATTCCCGACGAGTTGCAGCGCCCGCTCGTCGACGACCCCGACGGCCCCTCCGCCGACACCGCCTACGACTACTCCGAGCGTATTCCGCCCACCGATGCGCATCTGCGCGCCTACGCCCACTTGCTGGCCACGCACCACACAGCGCTCATGCCCACCATCAGCCTCTATTACGTCGAGCTGCCCGGCCATCGCGATCTTTGGAACGAGCCGGCCGCTGCCCTCCTCGATCCCGGCCGCATGTTTCATCCCACCGATCCCGCGACCGGCGACATCACGTACCCGCTTCCCTCCTGGTCGCGCCGCTTGCCCGCCGTTGCCCAGCGCTGGATGGAAGAGGACCTGCAAAAGAAGGCCGCCCAGTCCGCTCTCCGCCTCTGGCACATCAACGGAACCATCTTCTCCGCCTTTCCCCACTACCTCGCCGGCTCCGGCGCTGACGCCATGGGCACCATGCCCGGCATCTCCCTGCACACGGAGCTCGAACTGCTAGTCCGCCTCGGCCTTTCGCCTCGCGAGGCCCTCGCGGCTGCCACTAACAACTACGCCATTCAATTCGGCTGGAACGAGCTCGGCCTCATCGTTCCCGGCCGCCGCGCCGACATCCTCGTCGTCGACGCCGACCCCACGGTTAGCATCTGGAACGCCCGCCGCATCTCGACCATTCTCCTCGACGGCGAACCCCTCGACCGCGACGCCCTCCTCCATCTCAAAAAGTAGCTCCGCCGCGTCGTTCGCCTCGCTGGCCCCGCTGACTCGCTAACCTAGCTGCCTCGCTGCTTCACATCATTTACCCTTGAATCCAGCAGCCCGTTTCCGCCGCCATGCCCCGCAACCTCACCCGAGCCCGCGTCAAAGGCCAGCGCCACAACCGCTTGCTCCTCCTCATCGCGGTCTACAAGCTTCTCCATGCGCTGCTCTTCATCGCCATCGGTATCGGCGCCCACCGCCTGCTCCACAAAAACATTGCCGACCAGATCGACCTCCTCGCTCGCCATCTGCGCTTCAATCCCGAGTCGCGCCTGGTCAACTTCCTCCTCGAAAAAGCCTCCCTCGTCAACGATCCCGTAATCCGCCGCATCGGCTTCGTCGCCTACTGTTATGCGGCCATCAGCCTCGTTGAAGGCATCGGCCTTTATCTCGAGAAGGCGTGGGGCGAATTCCTCACTCTCGCCATCACCGCCTCCTTCCTGCCCTGGGAAGTCTTCGAGGTGTTCCGCCGCCTCACCTGGTTCCACGTCGGCCTGCTCACCATCAACATCCTCGTCTTCGTCTACCTCTTGCGCCTCGTCCTCGACCGTGCGCGACAGCGCGCCAAGTCCCGCAGGAAGTCCACCGCCTGATCGACGCCGCGGCTCTGCTCGCCCGCCAACCGCCTCTTGTTCTGCATGAGCGGGAAAGACGAAGGTTTCTCCGCCCGGCCGGAAATCCAGCTTCCGGCCCCTCCCGGGAATTGGCGCTGAACTTCACAGATGCGCGTGGCAACCTTCCGACTCGAGCGGAAGAGACCGGGTGACGCTGTTAAATTTATGGCAGATCAATTTTGCGTATATTGGGGACGATATGGACTTGAGCGGGGGGCTTTCTGCGGCATTGCGTTTTGCCATTCCGGTCGTGAAGCGCGGGCCGAGACAAGGTGTCGCAGCACGCTTTCGGGTCAACTGTTTGGCAGCGATCCTGCTGGCCGCTGCAACGATCGCTTTGAGCGGGCAGGAGAACAAGCCTCCCGAACAGATGCCGCCGGCCCCGGTTGCGGGTGTGGTCAACGCAGTGAAGATCGAGCCCGATCACGTGACGCTGGCTCCCGGCGAGAGCAGGCAATTTACCGGGACCGTCGAGGGAACGGGAACGTTTAGCTCTGCATTGAACTGGTCGGTCAATGACGTGGACGGTGGTAATGCCAGGCTGGGAACCACCAGTAGCAGCGGGATGTATGTCACGCCCTACCCAACGCCGGCAGTTGTCACCCTAAGGGCCACGAGCGTTGCGGACCCCACCAAATCAGCCAGCGCGACCATAGCGTTTGCTGTGCCGCCGGTAGGAATAGGGCCGGCGCTCCTGGTGGATGCGGCAGGGGCTGCGCATCCCATCAGTCCCCTGATCTATGGAATGAATTCCTGGCGGCTTTCGGACCCACAGCATGAGGCGCCCAAAGTGGCCGAGGCCGTGCGCTTGCCGCTCGACCGCTGGGGCGGGGATGGATACACGAGGTACAACTACAAGCTCGACGTCTCTAACCTCGCCGACGACTGGTTCTTCGAGATTGCGCCCAACTCCAATACGAAATATCCCGATGTATCCGAATTCAACTCGCAGGTGATCGGCGATCAAGCCGTCGGCGCCAAAACCCTGCTCTCCGTACCCGTCATGGGCTGGGTCGCAAAATCGCGCACCCGCGGTTCCAGCTTCTCGGTGGCAAAGTACGGCCCGCAACAAAAGTCTGACCCCAATTGGCCTGACTTCGGGAACGGCTTCAAGCTGGACGGAACAAAGATCGCGAACAACGATCCCACCGATACGTGCATGCCCATCGACGAAAGCTGGACCTCGGGTTGGGTGAAATACCTTGTCAGCAGGTTCGGCAACGCTGCGAATGGCGGCGTCGCCATCTACGCGCTCGACAACGAACCGACATGGTGGGACAAGGTACATCGCGATGTGCACCCTTTGCCCTTCTCGTACGACGAAGTCACGGAGAACGGACTGAAGGTGGCCAAGGCGATCAAGGCTGCCGATCCCACGGCTGAGGTGAGCGGGCCTGTCATCGACTTCTGGATCACTTACTTTTATTCGAAGAAGGACCTCGAATGGTTTCAGGACCATTGGCCAAATGTTGCGGATGGTCCCATCGATCGAAAATCGCACGGGAATCTTCCGCTCATCGATTACTATCTGCGCGCGTTCAAGGCGGCGCAGGATGCCGACCCGCAGCACACGCGATTCCTCGATTATCTCGATTTGCACACGTACTTTGCGGCCAATGTCGCGATGCTCAAGCCTGCGGGAACGAGCGATCAGCAGAGAGCGGTTCTTGACTCGACACGCGTCTTCTGGGACCCAACGTATACCGATCCGAGCTTCCGGAATCCCGAAAACTACGCTGAGCCGCTTGCGCCGCAGATGATTCCGCGGATGAAGCGTTGGGTTGCGGCCAACTATCCGGGAACCAAAATCGCAATCACCGAGTACAACTGGGGCGCGCCGGAACATATCAGCGGAGCGGTGGCGCAGGCCGATATTCTAGGTATCTTCGGGCGCGAGGGTCTCGACCTCGGCGCGTTGTGGGGACCGCCAAACCTGAATGAGCCCTTGATGTTCGCCTTCAAAATCTTCCGCAACTACGACAATAACGGCGCCGGATTTGGCGACACGAGCCTTCGCGCCACGAGCACGGACCAAGGTAAGCTCTCCATCTACGCGGCACGGCGCGCGGCCGATCACGCCGTCACCGTAGTGGTCATCAACAAAACCTTCGGCGACCTGCGCGCGGATGTGCGAATTGACCATTTCAAGGCGAAGGGGCCGGCGACGGTCTATCAATACAGTGGGGCAGACCTCACGCAGATTCGCGCGCTCCCCGCAGTCTGGGCATCCAGCCCCGGCAAGGAGGACAGAGCAAGCGTCGTGAAGGACCAATTGTTTCCGGCCATGTCGATCACGATGTACGCGATTCGGAGTAAATGAGCCCCACCAATGAGCCGAGAGCGGTTCCACAATTCACGTGCCCTTTCCGGCATCTTGCAGGGTGGCTTTTTCTCGATGAAAAAGCCACTCGGCCGTTGCGGATCCGGGTATAGCAATTGTGGAACCGCTGTAGGCCCGCGACTTCGGCGACGGTCTGCGTACCTTCGCGCGAAAGAGTCGTCACATGGGACTTGCTGCGGCAATCGCGAGCCGGCACGCCTTGATATCCCGGATCGGCGGCTGGCCGAAGAATCGGCTGTACTCGCGGTTGAACTGGCTTGCACTTTCATAGCCCACTTCGAAGGCGGCGCTTGCCGCATCCAGGCCCTCATTGAGCATGCGCTCTCGCGCTACGTGCAAACGAAGCTGCTTCTGGTACTGCAGAGGGCTCATCGCGGTCAGCGATCGGAAGTGATGGTGCAGCGTTGACACGCCCATCTGCGCCATCTCCGCCAGCTCCTCCACACGCAACGGCTTGGCGTAGTTCATCCGCAGCCAGGAAACAGCTTTGGCCGTCCGATGGCTCTGCTCTCCCGTGGTTGCGATTGCGTGTAAATGCTTCCCCTGCGGGCTTCGCAGCAAACGGTAAGTGATTTCCCGCTGGATCAATCCGCTGAGGAACGGAATGTCCTCGGGCGCGTCCAGAAGATCCATCAGCCGCAAAGATGCGCTCAGCAACTCCACCGAAGTGACGCCCATGGCCATGCCGCGAGCGTCGCCAGACTCCTCCGGCAGGGGAAACTCCTCTTCATTCAGAATCCTCCGAACCTCCGGCATTTCCAGCCTGAGCAGCAAGCCAAGCATCGGCTTTTCCGGGGTTGCCGCAACCACCTGGCTCACCACCGGCAAATCGATCGAAGTGAGCAGAAATGTCGATCCGTCGCAGAGGTATGTTGTTCTGCCGACATTGATGCGCTTTTGTCCCTGAACGAAAATCACCAGCCTGGGCTCGTACGTCGCCGAGGTGCATGCAGTGGGCGTGGATTGGCGGTAGAGGCTCAACCCTGGTACATCGGTCGCTTGCACTCCTTCCGCGCTCATGTGCGCGGCAATCTTGTGGGCCAGCTCACGCCGCATCTCCACTGCTCGGGCATTTTGGTCTCCGCTGGTTTCCTTGAGTCTTGCCACGCGAAACCCTCCTCTTCTTCCATCAGCCCCAGCCTACCCCCAAACCTGCCGCAGAATGCACAAAAATCTGCGCATCGACAGAATCAGGCAATAAATAGGAAGAATCAGGATACCGCCCAAGCGACGCTATTCTGTAATCTTTGAATTGAGATGTCCACCCCCTTTCCGTAGACGACGGGCATTCTTAATCTCAAATATCTTCCCAGGGAACTGAGGTCACTATGTACAACGCAAAAGCCTACTCCGTTGCCAGTGCAACATCGCCATTTGCTTCCACCAAGATCGCGCGGCGCGATCTCACGGACAAGGACGTTCAGATCGAGATTCTTTTCTGCGGTATCTGCCACTCGGATCTCCATCAAGCCCGCAACGAGTGGAGCGGTGTCATGCCTACCGTTTACCCCTGCGTTCCCGGCCATGAGATCGTCGGCCGCGTCACAAGGGTCGGCTCGGCGGTTACGAAGTTCAAGCCCGATGACCTGGCCGCCGTTGGCTGCATGGTCGACTCCGACGGCACCTGCCCCGAGTGCCAAGCGGGACTTGAGCAGTTCTGCCCAAACATGATCCTCACCTACAACTTCCCCGACAAGCACCTCGGCGGCGTCACCTACGGCGGATACTCCGATAGCATTGTCGTCAGCGAGCGCTTCGTGCTCAGCGTTCCCTCCAACCTCAACCTCGCCGGAACCGCGCCACTGCTCTGCGCCGGGATCACAACGTATTCACCCATGCGTCACTGGGGCGTGACCAAAGGCAAGAAGGTGGGCGTGGTCGGTCTCGGCGGACTCGGCCACATGGGCGTCAAGTTCGCGCACGCTCTCGGAGCCCACACGGTCGTGTTCACCACCTCGCCTGGCAAAAAGGACGACGCCCTCCGTCTCGGCGCCGATGAGGTCGTCATTTCCCGCAACGCCGATGAGATGGCCAGGCACGCCGGCAGCTTCGACTTCATTCTCGACGCCGTTGCTGCCGAACACGACATCAACGCTTACATCAATCTCCTCCGCCGCGACGGCAACATCACCATGGTGGGCGCGCCGACGACGCCACTGCCCGTTTCCGTCTTCGGGCTCATTTTCAAACGCCGCAGCCTTTCTGGTTCTCCCATCGGCGGCATCGCGGAAACCCAGGAGATGCTCGACTTCTGCAGCAAGCACAACTTCACCGCGGACGTCGAGGTCATCCCCATCCAGAAAATCAACGAGGCCTACGACCGGCTGGCCAAGTCGGATGTGAAGTACCGATTCTCCATCGACATGGCTTCGCTGAAATCGTAGTGACTAGAGAGCGATACGATTTGTTCTGTCCAAAACAGTGATGGCAATTGACAGGAGAGACAATGCAAAAGCGCAAATTGGGAAAAAGCAATCTGGAAATATCCGCAATCGGCCTGGGCTGTATGGGAATGACCTTCTCCTATGCTCCATTCCCGGAAAAGAAGGATTCGATCGCGCTTCTCCGTGCTGCGGTTGAGCGCGGCGTCACCTTCTTCGATACTGCCGAGGTCTACGGCCCGTTCAACAATGAAGAGCTTGTGGGCGAGGCCCTCGCACCTTTCCGCGGCCAGGTAGCCATTGCCACCAAGTTCGGCTTCGACATCAATCCCGACGGAAGTCGCGGCCCAAAGCCAGTGAACAGCGAGCCTGCGCACATCAAGCAGGCCGTGGAAGGCTCGCTCAAGCGCCTCAGGACCGACTATATCGATCTCTTCTACCAACACCGCGTCGATCCGTCGGTGCCCATCGAAGACGTCGCCGGAGCAGTCAAGGAACTCATCCAGGAAGGCAAGGTGAAGCACTTCGGGCTTTCCGAAGCAGGTGTGCAGACGATCCGCCGCGCTCATGCCGTGCAGTCGGTCACTGCGCTTCAGAGTGAATACTCTCTGTGGTTCCGCAAGCCGGAGGAAGAAATCGTTCCGGTGCTCGAAGAGCTCGGCATCGGCTTTGTTCCCTATAGCCCTCTCGGCAAGGGTTTCCTGACCGGAAAGATCGACGAGAGCAGGACATTCGACAAGACCGACATCCGCAGCGCCATCCCGCGCTTTACCCCGGAGGCACGCAAGGCGAATCAGGCAATGGTCGATCTGCTCGCCACAATCGGAACGAAGAAGAAGGCTACCCCGGCTCAGATCGCGCTCGCCTGGCTGCTGGCTCAGAAGCCGTGGATTGTTCCCATCCCGGGCACGACGAAGCTCCATCGCCTGGAAGAAAACATCGGAGCGGCCGCAGTGGAACTTACACCCGCCGACCTCCGCGACATCGAAAGCGCTTCCTCGAAGATCACGATCCAGGGGGCTCGCTATCCCGAGAACTTGGAGAAAATGACCGGCCGGTAACCAGCGCTGGCAGGAACAAGGAGAGATAAAACGATGGAGATCAAAAGAATCGGCTCGCAAGCTTCCGTAAAGGGACCGTCAGAGTGGTTTACGGGCATTGTGCGCATCGACCCGCTCTTTGACGCGCCCTTTCCCGCACGCGTCGTCGGCGCCAGCGTCACCTTCGAGCCCGGCGCCCGCACTGCGTGGCACACGCATCCCCTCGGTCAAACCCTCATCGTTGCCTCCGGCTACGGCCGGGCGCAGCGCTGGGGTGGGCCGGTCGAAGAGATCCGCCCCGGAGATGTCATCTGGTTCGCGCCCGACGAGAAGCATTGGCACGGCGCCGCGGCCGCCACGGCCATGACCCACATCGCCATCCAGGAGAAGCTCGATGGCAAAACGGTCGATTGGATGGAACCGGTGACCGACGAGCAATACCAGGCAAAGCTCCGCCGATCGCACTGATGATGCGTCCTTCCGCAGCCCTCCGTGCACCGTGTCTGCGCGATCCGCCTCGACACCCATCACGGCGTCAAAGGACTGTTCACTGCGCTCTGCCTACTGTCCACTGATTCCGTCGCCGCTCCGCTCCAGATTCCTCCACCTGCCCCTAGTCTCCAGTCCTTGATCCTTGATTCCTGACCCCGGATCCTGTCTTCTTCGCTTTTTATTCCCCTACCATAGTCCGGCACACCTGTCCAGTCGGGGAATCACAGCAGTAAACCCCATATCTTGTGGTACCTCAATTTTTCTCTTCTATTAGTCGGCGTTCCCGGAGAAAGCCTGATTTTCCTAAGCTTTCCACAGTTTTTTTGCTTGGCTGAAAGAAAGATCAGGGATACTATCGACCGAGATGGAAGATTTTGGAGTTGGATGGAACTCTATGGATCCACCCAATAACCTGTCTTTCTTCCTAAGTTTACTCCGATTCCCTCTTGGGAAATGAAATTCCGGGCGCCGAAGCCGTTGGGGAATCAGCTTGGCTAACCCGGAACGGCTCCTGAAGGGATTGGGTTCGCGGTACGGCAAGGGCTGGTCGCCGCGGAAGACGAACGAGGTCAGCAGATGTTTCGCGGCAATCATCCGGCAAAGGTCGAGGACAACGGGCGGCTCAAGCTGCCGGTCCCGTTTAAGCAGTTACTCGATGCCGCGAACGTGACCGAGCTGTATGTGACCAGCGAAGACGGCAAGCGGGCCCAGATTTGGCCGCTTGGGGAGTGGGAAAAGATCGAAGCTCGATTGGCAAAACACAGCACCATGAACGATTCCGTAATCAAGTACCTCGATTTGACCAGCTATTACGGCCAGCAGGTAAAGATGGACGCCCAGGGGCGGATCATGCTGCCGCAAATTCTGCGCACCACGGCCGGGCTGGAGGGCGATCTCGCCGTCATGGGCAAGATCACTCACCTCGAGGTGGTCAACCGTTCCGCTTTTGAACAGGATCTGCCCACCGGCAGCCTCACGAAGGACGATCGCAGCCAGGTAGGCGAAATTCTGGCCAAGGAGAGCGGTCTATAAGCCCCCCAGGGGGAGCACATGACGAAACCGAGTGAACGCCATGTGCCAGTTCTTTTTGATGAAGTGTTGGATTTTCTCCGCGTGCGGCGCGGCGGAACTTACGTCGACTGCACGCTGGGCCTGGCGGGACATGCGGAAGGCATCGTGAGGCAATTGGGATCGGCGGGGCGCCTGATCGGATTTGACCGCGATCCCGAGGCGCTCGATTTGGCAAAAGCCCGGTTGGCGAGTGTTTGCCAGGAGCTGGGCAGCCAGGCGCCGCAAGTGACTTTTATCGGCGAGGCTTTCAGCGGCATCGCCGAGCACGTTGCGCCGGCCTCGGTTGACGGCCTGCTTGGCGACTTCGGCGCAAGCAGTCTGCAGTTCGACGAGGCGCGCAGAGGGTTTAGTTTTCAGGCGGACGGGCCAATGGATATGCGTTTCGATACGCGCCAGGGGCTGACCGCCGAACAAGTGGTAAACGAGGCGAGCGAGCGTGAGCTGGCAGACCTTGTTTATACATTCGGAGAGGAAAGGAGGTCGCGGACAGTCGCCAGAGCAATTGTGCGGGGGCGGCCGGTTACTACCACTGGTCAGCTTGCACGGATCGTAGCAACCGCCCTCCCGCGCATGAAACATGCGCAGATTCACCCGGCTACCAGAACCTTTCAGGCGCTGCGTATCTTCGTCAATCAGGAATTGGACGAAATCCGGGCTTTGCTTGAGGCCGCACCACAGTTGCTTAAGCCCTCCGCACGGCTCGTCGTTATCAGCTTTCATTCTCTTGAAGATCGCATCGCAAAGGACAGTATCCGGGAAGGCGCGCAGCAGGGTATCTGGAAGGTTTTGACCAAGAAGCCCGTGACTGCCAGTGAAGAAGAGATCCGCCGCAACCCGCGCTCGCGAAGCGCCAAGCTCCGCGCCGCGGAACGGCAATAGACAGGGTTGGCAAGGAGAACGAAGATGGCGGCATGTGCAACACCGTATTTCGAGTCGGGCCTTGGTTGGGGCGCAAGGATCGCCGAGCGCAACGCTGCGTTGATAGCGCAGCAGGTCGAGCGCCGCCGCCGGGTGCGCACGCCGGAGTTCTTTTTCGCCAAGCATTTCGATAACTCCCGCCTGGTCAAGGCCTCCGACCCTGTATGCGCCCGCGAGATGCGCGTCTTTTCCGCCGCCGCCGCCGTGCTCTTATCGCTCATCATGATCTACGGCCTGCAGCACTTCCAAGCCATCGAGAGCAGCTACCGCGTCGAGAGCGAAAAGCAGACACTCGATCAGTTGCGTGAGCAGAACCGCCAGTTGCGCCTCAGCGAAGCTGAGCTCACGCAGCCCGGCCGCATCGATCAGATGGCCCACCAGCTAGGGCTCGCCGAACCGCAGCCCGGCCAGGTGGTTTACTCCGATGCCCGTCCCGCCTCCGGCGCTCCTGCTCTTGCTCAGGTCACTCCATCTGCGCCCGCAGCGCAGTAGCCCACGCTATCGGACCCACTCGACATGACGGCAGCCGTTCAACCCATCCGCAGCCGCTCACATACGCCCAAAGCCGTACCCCTCAAGCGGGCGCGCTTTTTCGTCATCTGCATCTTCTTCCTGGTCTGGGCCGGCGCCATCGGGGTCCGGCTTTTCTGGCTTCAGATTGTGCGCCATCAGGATTTCGTTGAACGCGCCGCAAAGCAGCAGCAACGCACCTTTGAAGTGGCTCCGCGCCGTGGCATCCTCTATGACCGCAACCTGCGCGAGTTGGCGATGACTGTCCTGGTCGATTCCATCTACGCCGATCCCTCCCAGATTTCCGACAAGCAGGCCGCCGCACACACCCTCGCTGTGCTGGTTCACGTCGATCCCACCGACTCGCTCACTACCGAGGCACAGATCGCTGCGCGGCTGAACGAGGGCCGCAACTTTGCCTGGATCGCGCGCCGAGTCACGCCGCAGGTCGCCGCCGCCGCCAAAGCCCTCAACATGAAGGGCATCTACTTCCAGAAGGAGTTCCAGCGATTCTACCCTGACAATCAGCTCGCCGCGCAGGTTCTGGGCTACGTGGGTGTCGACGACGGCGGGCTCGGCGGCCTGGAGGAAAAGTTCGACGGCGAGTTGCACGGCCAGCCCGGCCTGATGTACACCGCCATCGATGCTCACCGCAAGGTCCTCGGCTCGACCGAGCACGATCCCGAACCGGGCCGCAACCTCGTCCTTACCATCGACGAGAACATCCAGTTCATGGCCGAGCGCGCGCTCGATCACGCCATGCAGAAAACGCAGGCAGTCAACGGCACGGTCGTGGTCCAGGATTTGCACACCGGTCAGATTCTCGCGCTCGCCATCCGCCCCACATTCGATCCCAACCAGTTTCGCCACACCACGCCCGACCTGCTTCGCGACCACGCCGTGAGCGATGTCTACGAGCCCGGTTCGACCTTCAAGCTCGTCACTTACTCCGCTGCGATGGATTCGAAAGTCGCCACGCCCGACGACACGATCGACTGCCAGGGTGGCCAGATCACGCTCGCTGGCCGCGTCATTCACGACGACAAGAGCGATCGCGGCCTTGGCAAGGTCACCGTCGCCACGGCTCTCGCCCGCTCCAGCGACGTCGCCGCCGTCAAGCTCGCGCTCAAGGTCGGCCCGGACCAGTTCTATCAATACATCCGCGGCTTCGGCTTCGGCTCGCGATCGAGCGTCGAACTGCCCGGCGAGACGCGCGGCCTGCTTCGCCCCGTCAGCCGCTGGGGCCCATCGTCCATCGGCTCCATCACCATCGGCCAGGAGGTCGCCGTTACGCCGCTGCAGCTCGTCACCATGGTCTCCACCATCGCCAACGGCGGCATCTATCTGCCGCCTCACATCCTCATGTCAGATCAGCCCGTCCCAGCCACAACATCCGACCAGAAGGCCGCCGCACTGCCGGTGCCGCAGGGGTCGCAGGCCCCGCTGCGCGCAAGCCCTTTCCGCGCCGGAGAAGATCTGCCCGATCCCCTCCCGCCCGGTGCGCATCGCGCCATCAGCTCGCTCGCCTCCGCCGAAATGCGCAAAATGATGGAGGGCGTAGTGCTCTTCGGCACCGGCAAGCAGGCGCAGCTCGACGGCTACTCCTCCGCCGGCAAAACCGGTACCGCGCAAAAAATCGATCCCGCCACGCACACCTACTCGAAGACTATGCACATCGCCTCGTTCACAGGCTTCGCTCCGGTCAACAACCCAGTCATCTCCGTAGCGGTTGTTATCGATTCCCCCAAAGGCGAGTACTACGCTACCGCCGTTTCCGCGCCGGTTTTTGCTGAGGTGGCGCAACAGGTCCTCGAATATCTGGGCGTTCCGCACGACATCGATCTGCGCCCCGCCGCCACAGTAAATAAGAAAGATTTGCCCGTCACCGAAGACGACGCCTCCACGCAGAGCGAAGACATTCAGGCCCTCTACGAAGCCGCCAACGATCTGCCCAACGACGACCCCCTGCGCGCGGCATCCGCTCCATCCGCCAACGCGCCCTCCGCGCCATCGGCCCAGTCCGCCAACCCCTCCACAGATTCCAAATCCGCCGCTTCGCCAAACAGGCCCTCCGCCACACCCGCGCAACCGCCCGCGCCGCGGCCCAACTCCGCCGCTTCGCCACCCGCCGATAAAGTCGTCATCGCCGACGCCGGCCAACTGCGTGTTCCCTCGTTCATCGGCCTGTCGGTGCGCCAGGTCATTGAGGAAGCCGGGACCGCCGGCCTTGAAGCGGAGATCGTTGGCAACGGTACAGCGCACGAACAGGCTCCTGCCCCCGGCGCTTTGGTCCCGCCCGGAACCAAGATCGTCGTCCGCTGCGAACGCTGATTGCTGTAAGCTCACATCGTGACTGGGTCCTCTTGGCATCCATTTGAAACCGGCGGAACCCTTGGCCATCCAGGCTCCGAGCAGGGCACGATCGTTCGCGACGAGGAACACGCCCTCGGCGCGCGCATTACCCTCGAGCGCGACACCCAATCCGCTCCCTTCGCCATCACCTGCGGCATCTACGGTTGGATGCTGCACACGCGCTTCTTCGCCACCGAGGACGAAGCCAATGCGCAGTACGAGCAGATGAAGGACGCTCTTTCTGCGCTTCTTGAAGCAGCCGAGCAAACCGCCGCGGCCGACGGCGGCCGGGACGCTCTGTTCAGCGGGATCGACGAATTCATCGGGGACTATCCCTAAACCCTGTGCGAAGTGGCCCAATCGCCAGCAATCGCCCCGCCGCAATCTACAATCAAACCCAAGATGATCTGGAACGCTCTCATCGCGGAAGTCGCATCCATCGGCTCTGCCGGAAACTCCGCTACGCCCGTCACCGGCATCGAGTACGACTCGCGGCGCGTGCGTCCCGGCGCGGTTTTCGTCGCCATGAAAGGCGGCTCGACCGATGGCAATCGTTATGTTGAGAAAGCGATCGCCGCAGGCGCGCTGGGTATCATCACCGACTCCGCCCCAGCCTTCGACCATCTCACCGTCTACCAGGCCGGCCTGCCGGTTCTTCACGTCGAGCATGGCCGCCGCGCTCTGGCTCAGGCTTCCGCGGCTTTCTTCGGCCATCCTGAGCGCGTGCTCTCCGCCACGGGCATCACCGGCACCAACGGCAAGACCACAACCGCATTCCTCACTGAAGCGCTTCTCAATGCCGCCGCCCGCTCCACCATCCTCATCGGCACCGTCGAGTACCACGTCGGCGGCGAAACACGGCCCTCCATTCACACCACGCCCGAGTCGCGCGATCTCTTCGAGCTCATGGCTGAAGGCGTCACGCGCGGCGTGGAAGAACTCGTCACCGAAGTTTCCAGCCATGCTCTCGACCAGGCCCGCATGGCCGGAATCCTCTTCGACGTCGCCGTTTTCACCAATCTCACGCGCGACCACCTCGACTACCACAAGACGATGGAGAATTACTTCGCCGCCAAGAGCCTGCTCTTCGACGGCACAGTCTATCCCCCTCCGCGCGTCGCCGTCATCAACGCGCACGATTCTCGCGCGGAAGAGCTCGCGGCCGCCGTTCGCAAAGCCGGCGCCGAAATTCGGACATATGGAATTGGCGGCATCGGCATGGGCGATTGGCGCGCGTCCAGTTACAGCCTCACACCCTCCGGCGCAACCATCAATCTCGAAACCCCCGCGGGCTCGGCCTGCCTCAGCTCGCGCCTCGCCGGAGAAGTCAACATCCTCAACCTTCTCGCCGCCTTCACCGCCGCTCATGCGCGCGGCGTCTCGTTCTCACAGCTCGCCGCCGCCGTTCCCACTCTCAAACCCGTTCCCGGCCGCTTCCAGTCCGTCGATGCGGGCCAGCCCTTCACCGTCATCGTCGACTACGCCCACACCGACGACGCAATGCGCAACCTCACCACCCTCGCCCGCCAGATGACCGCACAATCCGGCGCGCGCGTCATCACGATTTTCGGCTGCGGCGGCGACCGCGACCGCACCAAGCGCCCCAAGATGGGTCAGGCCGCCGGCCAAGGCAGCGACTTTGTCGTCGCCACAAGCGACAACCCCCGCTCTGAAGATCCCGCCGCCATCCTTGCCGAAATCGAACCCGGCCTGCAGTCAACCGGCGTCGACTACACAGTTGAAGTCGATCGTGCCGCAGCCATTCGCCTCGCGCTTCAGGCGGCCAAACCTGGCGACGTCGTTCTCCTCGCAGGCAAGGGCCACGAGAAGGAACAAATCCTCGCCGGCCGCACCATCCCCTTCGATGACGCTGAGGTCGCGCTTTCCATCCTTGCTGAATTGGGCTATCGTGAAGGGCAATGAATCTCACGCTCGCAGAAGCGGCGATGGGCGCCGGAGCGGTGCTCGAGGCGCCCGCCAGTCTGTCCAACGCTGGCGCGCTCGTAGCCGCCGGCTACTCCATCGACTCGCGCACCGTAGCTCCCGGCGAGCTCTTCTTCGCCGTTCGCGGCGAGCGCCACGATGGCCATGATTTTGTCGCCGCCGCTCTCGAGCGCGGAGCCCTGGCTGCGGTCGTCTCGCGTGCGCGCGCCGCTTCCCTGCCCGACGCCGCGCTCGCTCATCCACTTCTCATCGCGGAAGATCCGCTTCTCGCCCTGCAAGCGCTGGCCACGCATGTCCGCCGTCAGTGGGGCCGCCGCGTGGTCGCCATCACTGGCTCAGCCGGCAAGACCACAACAAAAGAGGCGGCAGCCGCGGCCCTCGGCGTAAAGTTCAGCGTCCTCAGGTCCGAAGGCAATTTGAACAACAACTTCGGCCTGCCTCTGCAGCTTCTCCGCCTCATGCCGGAGCACGAATTCGCGGTTGTTGAGATGGGCATGAATCACGCGGGCGAAATTGCCGCCCTGGCCCTTATCGCTTCGCCCGATTGGGGCGTCATTACCAACATCGGTTCGGCGCACATTGAGTTTTTCCCCGAGGGCCGGGCGGGCATTGCCCGCGCCAAGTTTGAGCTCGTCGCCGCGCTTCCCTCCAGCGGCATCGCCTTCCTCAACTGTGACGATGCCTACGCTGCGCAATTTGGCCGCGACTTTCCCGGCCGTGTCGTCTATTTCGGCAGCGGCCCGTGCGCCGACCCGCAAATCCTCTCCACCGTCGAAGATCTCGATGGCCTGCACGTCCGTTACCGCGTCGGGCGTCGCGAAGGCAGCTTCACTCTTCATCTGCTTGGCGCGCACAATGCGATAAACGCCATCGCTGGCCTCGCCGTCGCTCTCGAAGCGGGTGTCGAGCTCGACGTTGCCATCGCCGCCATCGCTTCACTTACTGCCGGTGACAAGCGCGGCCAGGTCCTCGAGATCGCCGGCGCAACCATCCTCAACGACAGCTACAACTCCAACCCCGAAGCCCTTCGCTCCATGATCCACACCCTCGCTGCGCGTCCCGCCAAAGGCCGCCGCATTCTTGTCGCCGGCGAGATGCTCGAAATGGGCGAGCACGGCCCCGCTCTTCACATCGCATGCGGACGCGCCGCTGCCGAGGCCGGCCTCGATCTCGTTGTCGCCGTTCAGGGCAACGCAGAACATCTGGCCACGGCCGCTTGCGCCGGCGGAGTTCCAGCAGTCTTTCTTCGCGACGCCGATACTGCGGGCCAGTGGCTCGCGGAGAATATCCGCCCCGGCGATGTCGTCCTCGTCAAAGGCTCCCGCGGCGTTCATCTCGAGCGCGCCATCGACGCCGTCGCCCATCAATCCGCATCTGGGGAAGAAAGATGAGCGTTGCCGGATCGGCCCTTCGCATTGCGCTGTTCGCTTTGCTTGCGTGCGCCATTCCGCTCACGGCACAATACCCGCCCGCGTGGACCAAGCCGTTTCCGCCTTTCCGTATCGCAGGCAATCTCTATTATGTCGGCAGCGAAGATCTCGCCTCCTACCTCATCGCCACACCGCAAGGGCTTATCCTTATCAACTCGAGTCTCGAAGTCTCGGTGCCGTTGATCCAGAATAGCGTCGAGTCTCTCGGCTTCCGCTTCGGCGACATCAAGATCCTGCTCATCAGTCACGCGCACAACGACCATTGCGCGGGCAGCGCGCACATCATCCAACTCACCGGCGCCAAATACTACGTGATGGATGCCGATGTGCCGGTCGTCGAGTCGGGTGGCAAAGCCGACTTTCAATACGGCGCGAAAATTCCCATGCGCTATCCTCCCGCGCATGTCGATCGCATTCTCCACGACGGCGACACCGTCCGCCTCGGCGGAACGGTGCTGACCGCACATCTCACCGCCGGCCACACCAAGGGAACCACCACGTGGACGATGGACGAGAACGAAGGCGGCCGCGTGCTACGCGTCGTCATCGTCGGCAGCCCGAATGTGAATGAAGGCTACAAGCTGGTTGGCAACAAAGCCTACCCGCAAATTGCCGCTGACTACAAGCGTGGATTTGCTCTTCTCAAACGCCTGCCATGCGACATTTTTCTCGGCGCCCACGGCGGCTACTACGGCTTGACCGCAAAATATGACCGCTGGAAGGCGGGCGATCTCAACGCATTCATCGATCCCGACGGGTACAAGGCGTACATCATCGACCGTGAGCAGGCGTTCAAAGCCGAGCTTGAGCGCCAGGCGACCGCCAAGAAGCAAATCACACGTCGATCCGCTTCGCCACCGCCGCCGTCGCCTGAGCCATCGTCACTCCGCGCAGCAGGAACACTTTGTTGCGCGACAACTCCCCCGTCAACAGTTCCACCGCGCTTTTCGGCAATCCAAACGTCTCCGCGAAGAATTCAATGAGCGCGGCGTTCGCTCGGCCCTCAAGCGGCGGCGCCTGCACCGCAACCTTGAGCTGCGCGCCCGTCCCCTCGCCATAAATTCCCGCGATTGCCGTCTTCTTCGCGCCTGGCTGCGCGCGCACCGCCAGCGTCACACCGCCCGTCGCCGCGCGCAGCATCAATCCAGCTCCGATTCCTGGCTTCGCCGTTCCATCGACGGCGTGCGTTTGCCGAACAGCGCCGTGCCGATGCGGATGCGCGTCGCGCCCTCTTGAATGGCCAGCGCAAAATCCCCGCTCATCCCCATCGACAGCGCATCCAGACTCAATCTCGGATGCGCCGCCGCCCACCGATCCCGCCAAACACGCAAGCTGCGAAAACACGCCCGCGTCACATCTTCCACCGCACCCCACGGCGCAATCGTCATCAGCCCGCGCGCTTCGAGATGTTCCAGATCCGGCAGCCGTTCCAGCAGCCGCGCTGCTTCATCCGACTCCGGTTCCACTCCCGTCTTCGTTGCCTCGGGGCTCAGCTTCACCTCAATCAGCACCGGCAGCCGCTTCCCGAACCTGGCCGCTGCCTCGTTCAATCGCTCGGCCAGCCGCACCGACTCAAGCGAATCCACCCCGTCAAACAGCTCCACCGCCTTTGCCGCCTTGTTTGACTGCAAATGCCCAATCAGATGAAAGCGCAACCGGCCCCCCACCGCCCAGGTTCCGGTCTCTGCTGCACGCAACACTTTCGCGTTAAATTCCTGGACGCGATTCTCGCCAAACAGCGTCAGACCAAGCGCCGCAGCCTCGGCAATCGTCTCCGCCGAGAAGGTCTTCGACACGGCCATCATCTCGACCTCGCCGCGAGCCCGCCCCGCCGTGCGGCAAGCCTGTGCAATTGTTTCTTCCACCCATTCGAGGTTTTCTCTAAGCGCCGTCATCGTGCACCCGTCGCCGCTCAGCGCCCATGTTCTTCCAAATATTTCTCCGCTTCGAGCGCGGCCATGCACCCCGACCCCGCCGCCGTAATCGCCTGCCGGTACCGGCGGTCCTGCACGTCGCCGCACGCATACACGCCGGGCACAATCGCGCCGTCTCGCGTAGTGAACACGTTGTTCGCCGTCTTCACGTAGCCTTCCTCGTCGAGATCGATCTCCCCTTCAAGCATCTTCGTGTTTGGCTCATGCCCAATGCCCAGGAACATTCCTTTCACGGCCAGTTCGGATTGCTCGCCATTCTTCACGTCGCGCAGACGCAGCCCCTTCACTTCCTTCTCGTCCACGCCCAGCACCTCGTCCACCACGGTGTTCGTCCGCAGTTCGATCTTCGGGTGCGCCAGCGCCCGTTCCAGCATGATCTTCGAGGCGCGAAAGGCGTCGCGCCGGTGCAGCAGCGTCACCTTCGACGCAAACCGCGACAGGAAAATCGCCTCCTCCATCGCCGAGTCTCCGCCGCCCACCACCGCAATATCCTTATCGCGGAAGAAGAACCCGTCGCAGGTCGCGCAGCTCGACACGCCGTGTCCGATCAGCGCCTGTTCGCTGGGCAGACCCAGCCAGCGCGCGCGCGCGCCCGAGGCAACGATCAAAGTCCGCGTGTGGATTTCGCCTGCCGAGGCGTGAATCCGAATCGGATGGGCATGTGCTTCCACCCGGGTCACGTGCGCATGCTGGTACTCGGCGCCGAACCTGGCCGCCTGCTTCTTCATGTTGTCGATCAGCTCCGGCCCCTGAATCCCCTCCGGCCAGCCGGGAAAATTCTCCACCATTGTTGTAATCGAAAGCTGGCCGCCAGGCTCGTGGCCCTCCAGAACCAGCGGCTTCAACCCGGCGCGCGCCGTGTAGAGCGCTGCCGTCAATCCGGCGCAGCCGGAGCCGAGAATCACGGTATCGCGTATCTCTGTCATGGCTTTACCCGTGTCGATTGTAGACGGAAGAGCTCACTGGCCGCCCATCGAGGCGCCATCCGCTTTCGAACCCGGCCCGCACGGACAGTGCTTCGTCCGCAGGCCGATTGGCGGATGCCGCCAGGGCAGGAAACCGCGCGCCAGAGACCGCAATCCCGTCGCCCAAGATAGGATGATGTTCGCGTGCAATTCGACTCCTACCTGCAATCCCTCCTGCTTCCCGAACGGCCAATTTGAGCCTCTCCACCCATGAGAGGCTTCTCATCTCCGGCTTGTTCCCCGTGAGAAATCTCCAAGAATCGCCAGAACCCTCTGGGCCCCTGGATGCCCCCAACTCACCTGTCTGGGGATCCCGTGCCCAACTCTACTCTCGCGCCCGCGCACCCCGCTTCGCATTGCGCCGCCTTCTCTCACCGTCGCATGCTGCAGCGCCTCACGAGTCCTTTCCTCGCTCTACTCCCGCTGTTCTTCGCGTCCGCAATCGCCCTCGCCGGCGGACCCAAATACGTCGCCGGAACCGGCTTCTTCAATCCCGCCGTCCTTGGAGTACCTGTCCACTGGGCCGGCGGCCAGGTTAACTATTCCGTCGATCAGGGCCCGCTCTCCAGTTCCGTCACCAACCAGCAGGCCACGGCCATGGTCGATGCCGCTGCGGCTCTTTGGAGCGCCGTACCCACCGCCGGCGTCACCCTCGCCGACAAGGGCCCGCTCAACGAAGACGTCAACGCCAGCAACATCGAGGTCAACTCCTCGGGCACAATCACCGCGCCCGCCGACGTTACGCCCTCGGCCGCCAACTATCCGCTGGCCGTCATCTACGACGCCGACGGCTCTGTCATCAACGCCATCTTCGGCGCCAGCACCAGCCAACCCGACGCCTGCCAAAACAACGGCGTCTACGTCTGGATAGACAACCTCAACCCCGACGCCACCATCGCCCACGGCATCATCCTTCTCAATGGACTTTGCGCCACCAACGCCGACCTCCTCGCGATGATGAGCTTCGAACTCGAACGCGCCTTCGGCCGCATCCTCGGCCTCGACGA
>Ga0182027_10002126_pt1 | contig 32393 bp, 26 predicted proteins | sample 712E1DmetaG_FD_121300 | JGI IMG/M metagenome (GOLD analysis project Ga0182027, IMG submission 121300) | Permafrost microbial communities from Stordalen Mire, Sweden - 712E1D metaG (Illumina Assembly) | ecosystem: Environmental > Terrestrial > Soil > Wetlands > Permafrost | place: Sweden...
AAGCCCGTTAATTATTGGAGGAAGTGAATTTGAGGTTGATTGTGATTTGTGCGTAATTGCCGTGGGTTTAAAAGCTAATCAAATTTTAATTAATGCTACGCCTGAGTTAAAAATTAATCAAGATTCAGATATCGTGGTTAATTCCCAAAGTATGGAAACTTCAATCGAAGGGGTTTATGCCGGAGGGGATATCGTCGGCGGGGAAGGGACAATTATTGAGGCAATGGGTATGGCTAAAAAAGCTGGCCGCTCGATTATTAGTCTGCTAGGTGGTTCTTAAGCATCGCTTCTTAGCATTACCCGGGAATTAAAAAAACATTCCGGGAAAATCAAGTATTTTTAAGTTGCAGGAGGTCTTTTTTAGATGTAAAATAATTTTATGAGCGATGAAAAGATTATTGAAGAATTTTTCCGTAGTTTGCGAGCTGCCCTGACTAATTCCTTCTCTTATTCCAAGAACCATCCCTATTTCACTAAATCCGTCGAAAATTTTAAAGTTAAACTTGAGCAACTTTTAGCAGTTATAAATCCGTTTAAGTTCGGGGTAACCAACTTCGCCATTGTGGTTGGTAATAAGAATTTAACCAAAGCGGGTTTATATGATGATTTAGCCAAACTCTTACACCGGCGTAAAATTAAAAGCATTGAGATTAGAACCGGTGCCACCCTTAATGAATTAGTGAGTTTTTTTTCGGTCATCTCCATGCCGCAGGAGGAAATTATTAAAATAGGCGGTGTTAATGCTATTTTAGAAAAACAGCCGCTTTTTAATTTTACTATAGAGGAATTAGATTATTCTGTACTTTTGCATGATGATGGGCAGGAGTGTACTGATGTCTGGAGCTATATGCTTAAAGAAGCAGTGCAGAGTAACGACGAAGAAAAAATTAATAGCTTTGCCGATCGGTTTAGCACATTGATTAAGGGCACTAGTCAGAATGCAATCCTGGAAGCTCAGGAGATGCCCGCGATGATCAATGGTTTTTTGGTGTCTTTAAGAAAAAAGGACAAGGAAAAATTTGCCCGGTGTTCGAAAGATATTTTCTTGTGGCTTCTGCATAATAAACAATCAATTAACGAAGAGAGATTGGTCAAACTTAAACAGATTTTTGATAGTTTAAACCAAGAGGATCTTAGCGCTCTTTTGTGGGAGGGGCTTTCGCAGGATGATCATTTTGATGCTTTAAGTTTACAGTTTTTCTCCAAGATTACTGAACAGAAAAAACCGGTTGAGATTGCCCGGGGGGTTTTTAATAAAGTTAATGCCTCGCAAAGTTTAAGCAGTAATCCTCGGGTAGTAAAGAAAATTCAGGATTTATTGGTTAGCACCAAAGATGATAATTTATCTATTGTGTATCGCAATACTTTGGAATCTTTGGTTAAGGGGATTTCATTTGCCGGAGCTTTGCTTTTTGATCAAAAGTCGCTTAAAGAAAATTATCGCTACATAGTTTTAAACATGCTAACCATTGATAATGAGAAAGATTTATTATCGGCGGCAGAAGTTTTAGAAAGAGAGCTGCCCAATATAGTTGAGGATAATGATTTAGGTTTTTTAAAAGACCTGCGTAGCCTTTTAATTAAAAGAAAGAAGGAAGGCGTGGCGGTCTGTATTGATTTGGAATTAAAATTTTCTGCTTTTATAGAAAATATTATATTGTCTGGATACCTGAAAACTGAACAGGAGTATCTCTTGGAGTTGGTGTCTTTTCCCAGCCAGGAAGTAGGTTTTTACTTACATCAGATATTTTCCGCAGAAGTAACCAACCAGTATATCTTGAGTTTATTTTTGAAGCTCTTTCCGGGTAACCTGGATATTTTTTACCAGAGGGTAGAGCTAAGGCTTAAGGATATAGAGTTTATTTCTAGTTTAGTTGAGGCGTTGGGGCAAATTAAATCCTCGGCGACCATGGGGATTTTAGACCATATTTATGATTCCGCCAATGAATTAATTAAATTCAGAATTCTAAATACTATGCTTAAATTGAAAAAAGGCGACCCGGAATTCCTGGTGCGTCAATTAAATACGGATTCCCCGGTACTTAGAAAACAACTATTTTCTGTTTTGATGTTAGATCCTCGGGTAGGGGATGGCGTTTTAGATTTGTTGTTAAAACTTCCTAGTTTTTTTGGCAGCCGGAATGAATTGCTTATTGAAAATATGCAGATTGTTTTTGATCTAGGGTTGATTGAATCCGCCGGCCGGATTTATGATTTAAGCCGCAAACGATTTTTCTGGAACCAAAAATTGCGCGCTAAAGCTCAACAGATTTTAAAGGAGTGGAATGCCCACTAAAATTGAGGAAGCTTTTAAAGGATTATTGACTTGTATTCAGGCTTTTAGGATGTATGGAGAGGCGCATCCTATGTTTGTGAAATCTTTGGATACTTCTTTTGAGGATTTGGCTGTGGTATTAGCAGACCGCGAGGAGTTGGTGATTGGTATTGTCGGCGAAGATCTGGCTTTTGAAAAAGAAATCTTTTTTGATTTAGCCAGAATTTTACGCCCGGCTATTCTTTATCTGAAAGAAAGAAATATTGAGAGGATTGTTTTCTATCGCGGATTAAGCAAAGAGGAGTTGATCAAATTTATAAGTTTTGTCTCCCGCCCTAAAAAGGATTTTCAGGGTGATCTTCAGGCTGCGCTTAATCGTACGGGAGTAGAGCATATTTCTATCGGTAAACTTAAGGTTGAGTCTGTGCAGAGCAATTTTTTCTTATTGGATCAATCTGAGCTTTATAATTTTTCGGCGGATATGGTTAGCCGGTCTTTAACCGGGGTGCTTAACTCCGAGAAGATCGACCATCAAGGGCTTAAATTTTCCCTGGGTAATATTATGGATAATTTAAGCACACAGAGTCAGGAGATGCTCAAGCTGGCTACCCTAAAAAGATATGATGCGGAGACCTATATTCATATGCTCAATGTTTCTATTTTTTCCATGTATTTTTCTTCGCGCCTGGGTTTTGATAAGTCTGATATTTTAAGTATTGGACTTGCCGCGATGTATCATGATATCGGGAAATTATCTATTTCGCGTAAAATATTGCGTAAGCCCGGGCAACTTACCGATCAAGAGTTTGGTCAGATAAAGAGTCATACTTTATTAGGGGCCCAGATTATGCTTAAATATGTTAATACCCTGGGTATTCTACCGGTAGTGGTTTGTTTTGAACATCACTTAAAGCATGATTCTTCTGGGTATCCACGGGTGCCTTTTTTAAGAAAACAACACATTGCTTCCTCGATTGTTGCTACTTGCGATGTCTACGATGCTCTTTCACAAAAGCGAGGTTATAAAAAGGGTTATTCTCCGGATGTGATTTACAACATAATGCATGGAGACAAAGGCAGTGCTTTTGAGCCGGAATTGTTGGATAAATTTTTTAAGTTTATGGGGGTTTGGCCGGCTGGTTCAGTGGTGGAATTAAATAATGGTAACATAGCATTAGTTAAGGAGCAAAATGAAGCGGATATTTGGCGGCCGAAAGTTGAAATAGTTTCTCCAGTTGAAAAAAAAGGTGTAGTGGATTTGGTGCAGGATATTAGCTTGAGCATTAAGCGGTATCTTAATCCCTGGGAGGAAGGTAAGGAGTATTTGCAGCTCAGGTAAAATATTGCACTTTATAAATTATAGGCACAGGATTAGTTGGTGCATTAACTTGCTCACCCTTAGTGTTGGCAAGTCAAGCGCTCACTAAAAACAATTGACATTTATAGAGACTGATGTTATAGTTATCAAAACAAGGGCGTTTTGGAGCCGAATTCTCGGCACTAAACGCCTTCTTCATGTAAACCTATGACTAAATATATCTTTATAACCGGTGGTGTAATTTCCAGTTTAGGCAAAGGGATAGCCTCTGCTTCGATTGGCAAGATTCTGGAATCGCGTGGCCTTAAAGTGACCCTGATGAAGCTAGATCCTTATATCAATGTTGATCCGGGCACCATGAATCCTTATCAGCACGGAGAGGTGTATGTTACCGAGGATGGCGCAGAAACAGACCTAGATTTGGGCCATTACGAAAGGTTTACCAAAGCCTCAATGACTAAATTTAATAACGCGACTACCGGGCAGGTTTATAATACGGTAATTTCGCATGAGCGCCGAGGGGATTATTTAGGCAAAACTATTCAGGTTATTCCACATATTACCGGCGAGATCAAGAACAGGATTAAAAAGGTTGCAGAGGTTAGTCAGGCAGATATTGTTTTGATTGAGATAGGTGGAACCGTTGGTGATATTGAAAGTCTCCCTTTTTTGGAAGCCGCGCGTCAGTTTAAGCTGGATGCCGGAGAAAAGAATGTGTTGTATATTCATCTTACCTTGGTTCCTTATGTTAAGGTTGCCGATGAAATTAAAACTAAGCCTACTCAGCATAGCGTACAGACTTTGCGTCAAATCGGTATCTTGCCGGATATATTGATTTGCCGGACGGAAAAGCAGCTTTCTGATGATGTTAAAGAGAAAATATCCTTGTTTTGTAATGTGCGCAAAGAGGCAGTAATTGAGTCTCCTGATGTTGAGTCTATTTACCAGGTGCCTTTGGTTTTTAAAGGACAAATTCTAGATGAAATAATTTTAAGCCATTTTGGTTTAATCTCTAAGCCTTCGGATTTAAAAGATTGGGAAAAAAATGTAGTAGAGCGCCTGTTCTCTCCTAAAAAAACAGTGCAGGTGGCAGTCGTAGGCAAGTATATTGGTTTGCAGGATGCTTATAAATCTATTTATGAAGCGATAACGCATGCTGCAATTAGCAATCAGGTAAAAGTCGAGGTTAGGAAGATTGATTCTGAGGATATTGAAAAACACGGCCCGGAGAAATTTCTTAAGGATATAGATGCGATTTTAGTCCCCGGAGGGTTCGGTGGGCGCGGGATTGAAGGTAAAATTCAAGCCATTGGGTTTGCCCGGAAAAATAAGATTCCTTTTCTGGGGCTTTGTTTGGGGATGCAGTGTGCAGTAGTAGATTTTGCGCGCAACGTCTGCGGTTTAAAAGATGCTAATTCTACGGAGTTTAAGCCAAAAACTAGAAATCCCCTGATTAGCCTTTTGGTTGAGCAGAAAGATGTTAAAGATCTCGGTGGCACCATGCGTTTGGGCGCATATCCCTGTAAGATTAAGGCTAATACTTTGGCGGCCAAAGTTTATAAGAAGAAGCTTATTTCCGAGCGGCACCGCCATCGGTATGAGTTTAACAATAAATTCCGCAATAAATTAGAATCAAAGGGAATGGTCTTCTCTGGTATCTATCAGAAGAAAAATTTGGTGGAGATAGTCGAACTAAAGAATCATCCATATTTTATTGCGGTGCAATTTCATCCTGAATTTAAATCCAAGCCCGATGCCGCACATCCTTTGTTTAGCGAACTTATCCGCGCTGCAGCAGAAAAAAAATAACCATGCAAGCATTACTTGTTTTAGAGGACGGTAAAATTTTTAAAGGCCGCTCTTTTGGCTCAAGCGGCGAAGCTCTGGGCGAAGTTGTTTTTAATACCAGTATGGCCGGGTACCAGGAAATTATCACCGATCCTTCCTATAAAGGACAAATCGTGACGATGACTTATCCTTTGATTGGTAATTATGGCGTTAATCAGGAAGATGTAGAAAGCCGCCAACCTTTCTTAGAGGGTTTTGTGGTTAAGGAGTATAGTAAGATTGCCAGCAACTGGAGAAAAGAACAGGGGCTGGGGGAATATTTAAAAGAAAATAATATTCTGGCCATCGAAGGCATTGATACCCGCGCGCTGACTTTACATATAAGAGAAAAAGGCTCAATGAAAGCGGTTCTATCTACGGTAGATTTCAATGAAAATAGCCTTAAAGAAAAGGTGCGGCTGAGCCGGGGTTTAGTGGGAGTAGATCTAGTTAAAGATGTTACTATCCCCACGAAATATACTTATACGCAGGCCAAAGACGCTAAATTTAAGGTCGTGGTATTAGACTGCGGTGTAAAATATAATATATTAAGAGAATTGTTACGCCATAAATGTAACGTAACCGTTTTACCGGCGCAGGCAACCGCTAAAGAGATTCTGGATCTTCATCCTGACGGGGTTTTACTTTCAAATGGGCCGGGGGACCCGGCGGCAGTAGATTATGTGGTTAAAACCGTTGCGGCTTTGATCGGCCAGGTTCCGATTTTTGGAATTTGTTTGGGGCATCAGATGCTTGGGCTAGCCTTAGGGGGTAAAACTTATAAGCTTAAGTTCGGCCATCACGGGGCAAATCACCCGGTAAAAGATTTAAAGACGGGTAAAGTTTATATCACTAGTCAAAATCACGGTTTTTGTGTGGACATTGATTCTTTGTCGAAAAAAGACATTCAGCTGACCCATGTGAATTTAAATGACGGCACCTTAGAAGGGTTGCGTCATAAAAAATTGCCGATCTTCTCTGTGCAGTTTCACCCGGAAGCAGCTCCGGGGCCACAGGATGCCGAATATCTATTTGTAGAATTTATTCAATTAATGCAGAAGTCAAAAAAAAGATAAACCATGCCTAAAAGAACAGATATTAAGAAAATTATGATTATTGGTTCCGGGCCCATTGTAATCGGCCAGGCCTGTGAATTTGATTATTCCGGCACCCAGGCTTGTAAGGTTTTAAAGCAGGAGGGCTACAAAATAGTCTTGGTTAATTCCAATCCGGCAACGATTATGACTGATCCGGAAATCGCCGATAAAACTTATATTGAGCCGATTACCGTGGAAATAGTCGAGAAGATTATTGCCCGGGAAAGGCCGGATGCGCTCCTGCCTACTCTGGGCGGCCAGACGGCTTTGAATACGACGATCGGGTTAGCTCAAAAAGGGGTATTAAAAAAATATAAGGTTGAAACTATTGGAGCCGATATTCAGGCCATCAAAAAAGGCGAGGATCGTCAATTGTTTAAGGCGGCGATGAAAAAAATCGGGCTAGACCTGCCTAAAAGCGATCAGGCTTATAATTTGGAAGAAGCGATTGCCGTAGCTGAAAAAATCGGTTTTCCGATAATTATCCGGCCCAGTTTTACGATGGGTGGGTCTGGAGGATCCATTGCCTATAATATCGAAGAATTTGAGGCTTTAGCTAAGCGCGGGCTGGAATCCAGTATTATTAGTGAAATTCTAGTTGAAGAGTCAGTTATCGGTTGGAAGGAATTTGAGCTGGAGGTAATGCGCGACTTAAAAGATAATGTGGTGATTATTTGTACGATTGAAAATTTTGATCCGATGGGCGTGCACACCGGAGACAGTATTACCGTAGCCCCCATTCAAACACTGACGAATAAGGAATATCAGTTAATGCGTAATGCTGCTATTGCTTGTATTCGTGAGATCGGTGTTTCTACCGGTGGTTCAAATATCCAGTTTGCCGTACATCCAGAAACCGGCAGGATGGTAGTAATTGAAATGAATCCCCGGGTTTCGCGTAGTTCAGCTTTATCTTCAAAGGCCACAGGTTTTCCGATTGCCAAAATCGCCGCTAAACTTGCTGTGGGGTATACTCTGGATGAAATTCCTAACGATATTACCCGCTTAACACCTGCTTGTTTTGAGCCGGCAATTGATTATTGCGTAGTAAAGATACCGCGTTTTACTTTTGAAAAGTTCGCTTTAGCGGAAAACACCTTAGGCATTTCGATGAAGTCGGTGGGTGAGGCGATGGCGATTGGTCGCACGTTTAAAGAAGCTTTGCAGAAAGGCTTGCGGGCATTAGAGATTAAAAAGTCCGGTTTAGAAAGTGTTCTTTTTAAAAATCCGGATGCGATTAAAATTGATAATGAGATTTTAGATGAAATTTACCGGAAGTTAAGGCAGCCTAATGCCGAAAGGATTTTTTATATCGGTGATGCTTTTCGCGCTAAACTGGATATGGAGATGATTCATGAGTTAACCAAGATTGACCGCTGGTTTTTACATAATATTAAAGAGATTATTGAATGCGAAAGAGAACTGTTAAGGCATAAGCATGATCTTTCACCGGAATTACTCAAGAAGGCTAAAGAGTACGGCTTTAGCGATAAACAATTAAGCAAGCTTTTGTCCTTAAGCCAAATCGAGGTTTATAATTTAAGGAAATCAATGAATATTATTCCGGATTTTAAGCTGGTAGATACCTGCGCGGCGGAGTTTAAGGCGCATACCCCGTATTTCTATTCAACTTACGATCGATAATCAGTTTACCGCAAGAAATAATAAAACACCCTCCAATTATCTTTACAAATAAGTTAACCTATAATACAATAAATCAATTAGCAGGAAAATGATAAGTAAGCCTTTGCTAATTTAAACCGAGCTTTCTGATTATGCCAGTCAAAATAAAATTTTTAGGTGGCGCCAAGACGGTTACCGGTTCGAGCCATTTAATTTCGTCGGGCAATACCGATATCTTACTTGATGCAGGCCTCTTCCAAGGGCATCGCCAAGCTTTTTACGAAATCAATACCACTTTTCATTATAATCCGCGGACAATTAAAGCCATGGTTTTATCGCATGCACATATTGATCATTGCGGTAATATTCCTAATTTAATTAAACAGGGGTTGCGTTGTAAAATCTATACTACTTCGGCAACCAAAGATTTGGCTGATCTGATGCTGGTGGATTCCGGTAAAATTCAGGAAGAAGATGTGCGCTATGTGAATAAAATTAACCGGCGCCTGGGCCTGCCTTTGCGTAAAGCTTTGTACACAGCCAAAGAAGCTTCTAAGGCTACCCGGATATTCCGTTCGATTTCTTATAATCAAAAATTTTGTATTGCCAAAGATATCTTTGCTACGATTGTCGATGCCGGGCATATTTTGGGTTCGGGGATTGTGGTTTTGGATATCAAGGATGCGGACCGTTCTATACGTTTAGGATATGCGGTGGATTTAGGCAGGAAGAACTTGCCGCTTTTGAATAATCCGGTAATTCCTAAGGGGTTGGACTATTTAATTTTAGAATCTACTTATGGCGGCAGGATGCACCGGCCGATTGATGAAGCGCAATCAAAGTTAAGGGAAGCAATTTCACGCGCGGTTAAAAGGGGAGGTAAGGTAATTATTCCTTCTTTTACCCTGGAGCGTACCCAGGAGGTAATCTATTTTTTAAATGAATTACTTAAAGAAAAAATTATCCCGTCTGTACCGATCTATGTGGATAGCCCGTTAGCTACTAATATTACGGATCTTTTTAAATATCACTTGGATTTTTTGAACGAAAGGACTCGCCAGGCTTTTAATCGGGGCGATAATCCGTTTGAATTATTGAATTTACGTTTTATCCGCGATCAAAAAGAATCCAAAGCCTTAAATACCGATAAACGGCCGATGATTATTATCGCCGGAAGCGGAATGTGTGAATCCGGAAGAGTGCTGCATCACTTGCAAAATAATATTGAAGATTCGCGTAATATGATTTTGGTGGTTGGATATATGGCTCAGGATACTTTAGGCAGAAGAATTGTTGAGAAGATTCCTTTTGTAAAGATTTTCGGAGTAGAATATGAGCTAAATGCTGAAGTAGTGGTAATTAACTCTTTTTCTGGCCATGCCGACCAGGAGGAATTGTTAGATTTTGTTTCTGGATGCCTGCCTACCGGACAGGCAGGCCTGCCTGCCTCGCCGTTAGGCGGGCCGCTTAAGCGTATTTTTCTGGTTCATGGAGAATTCGAACAATCTAAAATACTTGCGGATATCTTGACACAAAGAGGCCAACAAGTGTATATCCCTGACAAAGACGAAGAGGTATTGCTTAATTAATAGATTTATGGTAATATCTTTTCCTGTTGCAGTTTATTCAATTGGTGAGAATTCTACAAAAAAACTTAAAGAAAGGACCTTAAAATGATTGGTGGTTTTTCTACTCCTAAAAAAGATAAAGCGCTTAAGTCCAGTGGCGGTAAACTCGTTAAGACCGGAGAGATTCTGGTGCGCGGCGTAGATACCTATAAAGCGGGTGTCAATGTCCGTGGTTTGGGTACTTTATTTGCGGCTTGCCCGGGAAAAGTTTATTTTACGCGCAAAAAAACCAGCCACGGTAAGCTACGCACATTTGTTAATGTCGCTCCGGTAGCCAAAGCCGCTAAGAAATAAATGTCGAGTTTAGCTAAGAGCTATTCTCATCAGAAATATACTTTAAGCATCATTGATATGGTTTACAATGTAGCCCTGCTCCTGATTTTTTTAGGATCAGGGCTTTCTTTATACTTAGAGCATGCTCTTAAGAATTCCGGTCTACCCGGCTATTTGTTAATTTCTGCGTATCTATTAATTGTTTTGTTTTTTTATTATTTATTAAGCTTGCCGTTTAATTTTTATGCCAGCTTTACTTTGGAACATAAATTTAACCTATCTCAACAAAAGCCGGCGGCCTGGTGGTTAGATCAGTTAAAATCCGGTATCTTGGGCTATATAATCTTTTTAATCCTAATTTTATCTTTTTACTGGATCCTGGGTAAGTTTAATCAATGGTGGCTGGTAATTTCTATCTTCTGGATATTTTTTAGCATAGTTTTAGCCAAATTGACTCCGATTTTAATTATTCCGATATTCTTTAAGTATAAAAAACTAGAAGATGAAGTTTTGCGTCAGAGAATTTTTAACTTGGCGGCGAAGATGCAGATTAAGCTTATGGAGGTTTCCGAAATAGACTTTAGTAAAAAAACGCTTAAGGCCAATGCTGCTTTCACTGGGATGGGTAAAACCAAGCGCGTACTTCTGGCGGATACTTTAAAAGATAAGTACACACATGATGAGGTGGAAGTAATCTTAGCCCATGAATTTGCACATTACCAGCTTAAGCATATTATCAAACTGATTGCCGTAAATTCACTGGTAACTCTGGGGTCATTCTACCTGATTTTTAAGACCAGCGCTTATACTTTAGCGGTATTTAAATTAAATTCTCTTGCCCAGTTATCAAGCCTGCCGTTAGTTTTTCTTTATTTTATTCTTTTTGGAATTATTATGCAACCGCTGGAAGCCTTGATTAGCAGAAGGTTTGAAAAAGAAGCGGATTTGTTAGCTCTCAAAGTAACCGGCGCCAAAGAAGCATTTGTTAGCCTGATGGAAAAACTGGCTGCGCAAAATCTTGCTGACCGTAACCCCCACCCCTTGATTAAGTTCTTCTTTTTTACCCATCCACCCATTGACGAGCGGATAAAAATCGTTAACCAATAAGTATTTTTATTTATGCAGGAAATCTAAGATTAGCCTTGCGGCGCGAGTTGCTGCGCCAGGCGAGCCCAGAGAGTCTGCTACTGTTTTTAAATCCTGATTCATGCGGTTGGCAGAGAGAGGATTTTGTAGAAGCTCAATAATTGATTTAGCAATCATTTTAGGCCGGGCGCCGAATTGGATAAATTCCGGGACTACCATTCTGCCTGCGACGATGTTGACCATTCCGATATAAGGTATTTTTACCTGTGGTCGATAAAGCAGGTAGTTAAGCAGGTTGGTTTTGTATACAATTACAAAAGGCTTTTTAATGATTGCTGCCTCTAAAGTGGCAGTTCCTGAACAGACCAGGCTAGCTTGCGCGGTATTTAAGCAATCGTAAGTTTTGCCGTTAATAATTTTTAGATCCAAATCAGAATCCTGGCATATGTTTTTATAAGTTTGGACATCCAGATTAGGAGATTTGGCGATCACAAACTGTGTTTCTGGAATTGTTTGGTTAATTAACTGTGCGGCTTTAAGCATTAAAGGTAAGATCAATTTTACTTCTTGTTTACGTGACCCGGGGAGAAGGGCGATAATCTTTTTGGAGGCAGACACCCGATAGCTTTCCAGAAAATCCTCTTTTTTTAATGTCGGAGCGGCTACATCAATTAAAGGATGGCCTACGCAGGATGCCTGGACACTGTGTTTTTTATAAAATTCTTCTTCAAATTTAAAAAGTACGATCATTAGCGAGATAAATTTTTTTATACAATTTATCCGGCCTTCTCGAGAGGCCCAGATTTGCGGGCTGACATAATAAATAACCGGTATGCGTTTATTAATTGCTTTAGCTAAACGTAGGTTAAAGCCCGAAAAATCTACTAAGATTAAGCAGTCGGGCTGAAGGTCGCTAATTTTTTTTAGGATTAACTTTTTTAGCTTTAGGAAGCGGGGTAGTTTTTTTAAAACATCAAAAAAGCCCATGACCGATAGTTGACGGATATCGCAGAATATTTCCGTTTTGGTCTTGGCTAGCTCTAAGCCTCCTATGCCAAAGAATTTGATTTGGGGATCAAGCTTCTGAATTGCGGCTACCAGATTTCCTGCCAACAGGTCTCCAGAAGGCTCTCCGCAAACAATGAAGATTCTTTTTACTTCTGCCATATCTGTTTTTGAATGGTTAAAGCCACTTCTAGGGCTTCCCTGGCCACCGGCCCGGAAACTAACGGTTCCTTTTTGTTAATTACGCAGTCAATAAATGATGCTAATTCTTTTTGTAAGGGTTGTTCTTTTTCGATGGGCAGGCGTTCTTTGGTTATTTTATCCTGGACTTTACGGTATACGCAAGCCTCGGCATTTTTGTAGTCTAAAGAGATATAAGTGTCTTCCTGGAATATGCGAATTTTACGCATGATTTCGTCGGATACCCGGCTGGCGGTAAGGTTGGCAATACAGCCATTTTTAAAAGTAAGGCGGGCGTTAGCAATATCTTCAAAAGCAGTAAGCACATTGATTCCTACGGATTCAACTTTTTCTAATGGAGAATTTACCAGTCCCAGAACGATATCTATATCGTGGATCATAATATCTAAGACTGCGCCTACATCCAATGAACGGTTAGGAAAAGAGGAAAGGCGGTGGCATTCAATGAACTTGGGGTTTTTGATTATTTTTTGGGTAGCGGTAAAAGCAGAATTAAACCTTTCGATATGCCCTACCTGCAGAGTTAGATCTTGTTTTTTGGCTAACTCTATGAGTTGATCTGCTTCTTCCAGGCTAACTGTGAATGGTTTTTCAACTAAAAGATGTATATTATTCTTGAGTAGTTCTTCGGATACTTTATGGTGCAGGCGGGTAGGTACAGCTACGCTGGCGGCATCAATTTTACCAAATAACTGTGACATATCAGCATATCCAGGTACTCTTAAGGAGCCGGATACTTCTTTAAGCCTGCCAGGGTCCGAGTCGCATACTCCAACTAAAGTGCATCCGGGAATCTGCTTATAAATTTTAGCATGAATGCTGCCTAAGTGTCCTACTCCGATTACGCCTATCCTCAGTTTATTCATTCCTAAAATCATAGCAGAGCTATAGGTTACTTGCAATACAAATTTTGAGGGTTGGTTTTTACGGTCTACAGGCTATAGGGAAAGATCCCATGCGCAGAAAACAACCTTCTAAGTTGCTGCCTCATTAAAAAAGGTTTGCTATGCTTGAGGGTATATGTTAAAATATCTTCTCTTAAAGAAAGGTAAAAGATGAAGGATTATCTAAAATTATTGAAATTTGTACGGCCCTATAAGGGGCTTTTTGCTCTGGCGACCATCTGCATGGGGATCTCAGCGGTGTTTGATGGGGTATCTTTGGGAATGATGGTGCCCCTGGCGGATAGGGTTTTGACGAATAAAAAGATTATTATTCCTACGAAATTGCCGCATTTCCTGGTGGGTTTTGTGGATAAAATCAACAATACTCCTCCGGAGATTCTGCTTAATTATATGGTAGTAGCCGTACTTTTGTTGTTTTTATTGAAGGGAGTTTTTGGCTTTTTTCAGAGCTATTTTATGTCGGATATCGGCCAAAGAGTGATTCGGGATATCAAAAGCCAGCTTTACGCTAAGATCCAATCATTATCGCTTAATTATTTTACGCACAAGCGCGGCGGAGAATTGATGTCGCGGATTACTAACGATGTTAAGGTTGTGGAGAATGCTGTTTCCTACGGCTCAACGGACCTGATCTATCAGAGCCTGCAGATTGTTATTTTTGCTACGGTTATTTTCTTTATTTATTTTAAAATGGCGCTAATTGTTTTTGTATTTTTGCCTTTGATCAGCTTACCCATTGTAAAAGTCGGCAAAGCCTTAAGAAAACTTTCCAAACGTTCTCAGGAAAATATCGCAGATACTAACTCTTTGCTTTACGAAACGATTATGGGTGCCCGAATCGTTAAGGCTTTTAATATGGAGGATTATGAGGTTAATAAATTTAACCGGGTAAATGCGGATTATTATAAATTGTGCATGAAGACGATTAAGCGTTCGCTCCTGCTTAATCCATCGACGGAGTTCTTAGGAGTAGTGGCTGGTGTTTTGGTATTTTTCTGGGGTGGCCGGGAAGTGATTGCCGGAAGGCTATCTTTTGGAGTTTTCGGGCTTTTTCTAGGTTCGTTATTATCTTTGATCCGGCCATTTAAAAAATTAAGCCAGGTTAATGCTTTGAATCAACAAGGTATGGCTGCCAGCGAGCGTATCCATGAAGTATTGGAGACAGAAGCCAGCGTAAAGGAGCCTCTGCCGGCCAAGATTTTGAGCGGTTTTAAGAAAAATATCGAATTCAATGATATTTGGTTTAGTTACGCCGATACACAAATTTTAAAAGGGATTAATTTAAATATCGAATATGGACAAATGTTAGCGATTGTCGGGCCGAGTGGTTCAGGCAAAAGTACTCTGGTAGATTTAATTCCGCGTTTTTACGATCCGCAAAAAGGATCGGTATTGATTGACGGGGTCAATATCCGTGAATTTAGCTTAAAATCATTACGTAGCCAGATTGGTATCGTCAATCAGGAAACCATGCTTTTCAATGATACGATTCGCGCGAATATTGCCTATGGTAAGCCGGATGCTTCTTTGGTTCAGATAGAGGAAGCAGCCAGAAAAGCGCATGCGCATGATTTTATATTGAATTGTCCGCAAGGATACGAGACGGTTATCGGTGATCGGGGGGTAATGATTTCCGGCGGAGAGCGTCAGCGTATTGCGATTGCCCGGGCGTTGCTTAAGGATGCTCCGATATTAATTTTGGACGAAGCTACTTCGCAGCTGGATTCTACATCTGAGCGCATTGTGCAGGAAGCCTTGGATCGCCTGGTTAGCGGTAGAACGGTATTTATGATTGCTCACCGGCTTTCTACAGTAAGAAATGCCAATAGGGTTGTGGTTATCGACAAAGGAATGATTGTTGAGCAGGGAACGCATAGTCAGCTGCTGGAAAAGGGTGGTTTATATAAGCGGCTTTATGAGGCTCAAGAATTGCAAAAATAGGCAATATTAGGTTTTATCCCCGCAGCTTCTCTATATTTGAAGCTAAGCGGGGGATTCATTCGTCCGCCAAGATTCGTGGCGGACTCATTAAAAATAGTTGCAAATAAGTAAGATTTTGCTATAATTACCCGATTAACTTTCTACCGCAGCATTTTGTTGTTTAGAGATGTTGAACGTGTTGTTTTCGCGACGTAGCCCTGTTATCAGGGATCGGATACGTTGCTTCCGCAACCAGAGGTCAGAAAACATATTAACCAGTCAAATTAGGAAACATGGTTTGGCGACTAAAAAGAAGCCAAAGCCAAAAGAAGGGGGATTAAAGACGTGCCATCAGACTTAATCAAGCAACTTTTAGAAGCAGGTGTTCATTTTGGCCACCAGACTAAACGCTGGAACCCTAAAATGAAGAAGTTTATTTTTGGTTCAAGAAGCGGTATTTACATTATCGATTTGGAAAAGACTGAGGAGTGTATTAATGCTGCCCGGGATTTTCTAATGGAGATAACCTCAAAAGGAGAGTTTGTTCTTTTTGTAGGAACCAAAAAGCAGGCTCAAGACGTAATTAAGCAAGAGGCTATTCGCAGCGGTATGTATTACGTTACTGACCGTTGGCCGGGCGGTATGCTTACTAATTTTGCTACTATTAAAAAGAGTATTAATCGTCTCAAGGATATCGAAAAAATGCGTACCGATGGGACCTTTGAGAAGCTGACTAAAAAGGAAATTGCACGCCTAGAGAAAGAGCTAGCTAAGCTTAACAAGAATTTCTCAGGGATTGTTCCTATGGAGCGCATGCCTAAAGCCGCCTTTGTCGTAGATACTAAAAAAGAAGAAACTGCGGTACGCGAAGCGCGCAGGCTGGGTATCCCGATTATCGGATTAATCGATACTAACTCTAATCCGGATTTGGTAGATTATCCTATTCCGGGTAACGATGATGCCACTAAATCTATCCGTACAGTCGTCTCGATTATTGCAGATACGATTATTGAAGGCAGAAAGAAATTTCTCTCTTATCTTGCTCAGGAAGGGGTTAAAGTAGAAGAGGCCAAGAGTGATATTTCTATTGAGGTTCTTCCGGAAGAAGAGATTAAAATCAAGGAAATCGAAGAGATTGTCGAGGATAGCCAGCCGGTTGATCAGGCTGCGGCGATCAAAAGGGCGCATTTGAAGGCCGCTGCGGAAATTAAGCCGAAATTGCGGAAAAAAGGGTAAACTCCAACGTCTTCTGAATATCGCGGGTTGATATTTAAAGCTTGGTATGATAAAGATAAAGTAATATTGAATAAGAAAGAGAAGGTGTAGGGTGAAAAGTTCAGTTAATGCGATTAAAGAATTAAGAGATTTGACTTGTTCCAGTGTTGCACACTGTAAAAAAGCTTTAGAAGAGGCCAAGGGTGATATTAAACAGGCGGTGATATTACTGCGTAAACAAGGCTTGGAGATTGCCGCTAAAAAACAGAGCCGCTCGGCCAAGGAAGGCAGGATTGATTGCTATATTCATCATGGTAATAAAATCGGGGTTTTGCTGGAGGTTAACTGTGAATCAGATTTTGTGGCCAGAAATGAAGATTTTATGAAGTTTACCAGGGATTTGGCAATGCAGATTGCTGCTACCAGCCCGGAATATATCAAGCAAGAAGATGTTCCCGAAGAAGTCCTTAAACACGAAAAAAATAAAGAAGACTATTATAAAAACCATTGTTTATTAGAGCAGGTATTTGTGAAGGATCCTAGCTTGACGATTAAAGATTATTTAGGCAGTATTGTAGGAAAGTTAGGTGAAAATATTGTTATCCGCAGGTTTAGCCGCTACAAGATCGGCGAATAAATGGTCAAACCAGCTTACAAGAGAATTGTCCCTAAACTTAGTGGTGAGGCACTTCAAGGCAAGAAGACGCATGGCATAGATCCAGAGGTGCTCTTGTCTATTTCACGCCAGATTAAAGAAGTCCGGGATTTGGCGGTTGATGTCGCGGTGGTTTTAGGCGCAGGTAATATACTGCGTGGGCAAGAAAATACTGCTTGTCGGGGGCTGGATTTGGACCGTAGTGTAGCAGATTATATGGGGATGCTGGCTACTGTAATTAACGGGCTTTCTCTGCAGGATGCCTTGGAGAAGACAGGCGTGCCCACCCGGGTGATGACTGCTATTGAAATGGCCAGGATCGCCGAGCCTTATATTAAAAGAAGGGCAATCCGGCACCTAGAAAAAGGCAGAGTAGTGATCTTTGTCGCCGGAACCGGCAATCCTTATTTTACTACCGATACTGCGGCAGCTTTACGGGCAATGGAAATTAATGCCGATGCTATTTTAAAAGCGACTAAAGTAGATGGGGTTTATTCTGCTGATCCGATGAAAGTAAGAGATGCCAAAAAGTTTACGCAATTAAAATATATTGATGTGCTTAAAAAAGGTTTAAAAGTAATGGATGCTACAGCCATCAGTTTATGCATGGATAATAAATTACCGATTGTAGTCTTTAATCTTAATCGCCTGGGTAATATTAAGCGTGTAGTTTTAGGTGAAAAGATTGGTACGGTCGTTCGTTAAAGGAGGAAAGCCAGCATGTCTGTTAAGGAAATAATTCATAGTACTGAAGAAAAAATGAAAAAGGCTTTTGAATCCATGAATCGCCAGTTTCATGAAGTAAGGACGGGCAGGGCATCTCCAAGTTTGGTAGAAGGCCTGCATATTGATTATTATGGAACTCCGACTATGTTAAAACAATTAGCCGCAATATCGGCTCCGGATGCGCATTTAATTGTTATCCAACCCTGGGACCTAACTGCGATTGCCGAAATTGAAAAGGCGATCTTAAAGTCTAATTTGGGGGTTAGCCCTTCTAATGATGGTAAAATAATCAGGATTACTGTTCCGCAGTTGTCCAAAGAGAGGCGTCAGGAGATGGCTAAATTACTGCATAAAATGTCCGAAGACGGCCGGGTATCTCTACGTACGATTAGAAGAGAAGCTAAAGAATCTGTTGAAAAAATGGAAAAGGATAAGATTATCTCCGAAGATGAAAAATTCCGCGGTATAGATGAGCTACAAAAGGTAGTGGATAAATATATCGCTAAGATTGACGAGCTCCTCAAGATTAAAGAGAAAGAAGTGCTTGAGTTTTAACTTATCGTTTACAACTTATAGCTTATAGCTTTTGTTTCGGATTTTAAATTTATTTAGGATTTCGTGTTTAGGATTTAGGGTTTAATTATCTTTGGGCCTCTAGCTCATCAGGTAGAGCACCACACTTTTAATGTGGTTGTGCCGCGTTCGAGTCGCGGGAGGCTCACAAAATTTCAACCGCGATAAAAGATCCCCCTAATCGCAAAAAATAGATAAGCGGGGGACGTCCTCCTGATGAATGGTGAGGGAGGCCGGTCGCGGGAGGCTCAATAAATTCAGTAGGTAGAATATAGCAGTTAGAATGTAGGTGGCAGAGGACTCATATCCGGGCGGATGGCGAAATTGGCAGACGCGATAGCCTTAGGAGCTATTGGGGCAACCCTTGGAGGTTCAAATCCTCTTCCGCCCAAGAATTAATGAAGCCGGAATTGCGTCGGTGTTCGCTAGGTGGCGAAATTGCGCCGGTGCGCACTAGGTAGTGCAGCACCCCGCGCTAATTGGTTTTGCGCGGGTGCGCAATAGATATTGCGGGAGTAGCTCAGCTGGCTAGAGCGCAACCTTGCCAAGGTTGATGTCGCGGGTTCGAATCCCGTCTCCCGCTCCATTGAAATTTAATCGTTATTGGTCCGTCATAGAGATTGTCGGATTAAATCATTTACAAAGGAGCAACAAATGCAGATAATGGATTTTCTCTCGAAAAAAGCTATTCTTACTGATATAAAATCCACCAGCAAGGAAGACGTGATTAAGGAAATGGTGGATTTTTTGATTGAAGCCGGGGATGTAGAAAAGCGTAATCGTAATAAGCTTATTGATGCGCTGATGTCCAGAGAGGCTTTAGGATCGACGGCCATCGGCCAGGGTATCGCCATACCGCATGCAAAATGCGATTGTGTGGATAAACTCGTGGCGGCTTTCGGCCTTTCTAAAAAAGGCGTGGATTTTGATTCCTTGGACGGTGAGTTAGCTTATATTTTCTTTTTGCTGGTTGCCCCGCAGGATTCCGCCGGCCCGCATCTTAAAGCATTAGCCAGAATATCCCGTCTTTTAAAGGATAAATACTTTCGCGATACCTTGCGTACTTGTGCGGATGAAAAATCCGTTATCAAGGTTATTACGCAGGAAGATGAAAAAAAGATTTAATCTAAACCGTCTTTATTTAGCAAAGATCCTTCCTTGAGATTAAGCGAGTAAGGATTATCCTTTTAATTATATAATTCAATAGCATCGTTTACAAAAATGAAAGCAAAGTCTGGCGATATGCTAAAGTGGTTTTCTCCGGGTATCGGGATTAAGCGCTGGGTGGGCTTAAGTGCTTTTGGGGTCGTGCTTTTGATTTTAGGCACAGCTAATTTACGCAGTGAAGAATTTTGGTTGATCCAAATTCTGGATGCTTTAATTGTAATCTCCGGAATTATAATTTTGATTTTGGGTATTAAGCGCTTAATGCGTTCTTTTATCGGCATATTTGTTCCTTCGTCCAGAGGCACAGAGTTAATTGATATTTTGTATCAAAAGAAGCAGCTAAGCCGTGGCCCGCGTATCGTTACTGTAGGCGGTGGGACGGGGTTATCCGTGCTTTTGAGCGGGTTAAAAAATTATACGTCAAATATCTCGGCGGTAGTTACGGTAGCCGATAATGGTGGATCTAGCGGCCGGCTCAGGCAGCAGTTTGATGTTTTGCCTCCCGGCGATATTCGTAACTGTTTGGTGGCTTTGGCGGATGCCCCAACCTTGATGCGCGATCTTTTTCAATTTCGATTTGATGGTAATTCTGAGTTTTCCGGTCATTCTTTTGGCAATCTTTTTCTTACGGTAATGACGCGCCTGACCGGTGACTTTGAAAAGGCGATTAAAGAAACTAGTAAGGTTTTAGCTTTACGCGGCCAGGTTATTCCGTCTTCATTGGGGGATGTAACCTTGGTGGCACATTATTCAGATGGCTCAATGGTTGTCGGGGAAGATCAGATTCCCCGGGTGAGAAAATCGATTAGCCGGGTCAGTCTTACTCCTGAACAGCCGCCAGCAACTCCGGATGCCATTAAGGCAATCAAGGAAGCTCAAATTATTGTTTTGGGCCCGGGTTCTTTGTACACTAGCATAATTCCGAATTTATTAATTAAAGAGATTTCTCAGGCTATCGCAGAGTCGGAAGCCATAAAGGTTTATGTCTGTAATGTTATGACACAACCGGGGGAAACCGATGGTTATAGCGTTTCTGATCATATCAAAGCCTTATTAAAGCATAGCCATGAACAGATTCTGGATTATTGCGTAGTGAATAATGGCGAGGTACCGGCGGAGGTCTTAAAGCGTTATTCTCAGGATAAATCAACTTTGGTGGTTAATGACCGTAAGAAGATTGAGAGTTTGGGCTATCGGGTAGCTGAGGAAGATTTTAGCATGATCCAGGACGGAGTAATCCGTCACGATCCTGAAAAGTTAGCCAAAATTATTTTAAGTTTTATTGAAGAGATTTAGTGATTTCATGAAACAAAGATCCTTGTTCGCTGACGCTCACAAGGACTGCGCTGGATAAAAACTATTATGAGCTTGATTAAAAAAGAATTAATTGTAAAAAATAAATCAGGTCTGCATGCCCGGCCGGCGGCTGTTTTTGTGCAGATTGCTAATAAATTCGATTCTCGGATCACCGTGCGCCATGATGACGAAGAAGTTAATGGTAAATCCATTATGGGTATTCTCATGTTGGGAGCAGAAAAGGATAGCGTGATTGTTGTGGAGGCAGATGGGGTGGATGCTGAGGAAGCGTTGAGCGAGTTAGAAAAGCTAATTAGTAGCGAGGAAGAGCTATGATTCAACTAAAAGGCATTGCCGCCGCAGGCGGTATCAGTATTGGGCCGGCCTATATACTAGGGAAAGAGGAATTTGTCGTCTTACGCGAAACGATTAACTGGGCAGATATTCCCGCGCAAATTCAACTTTTTGAAGAAGCATTAATTCAAACTCGCCGTGAAATTATCGAGCTGCAAAAAAGGATTAGTTCGGATATGGGCCAGGAGGAGGCGCAGATTTTCGATGCCCACCTTTTGGTGCTTGAAGACCGGATGCTTATCGAAGAGGTAATCAGCCGCCTTAAGAAAGAACAGCTTAACGTTGCGTATATTTTTTCCGATGTTTTAAAGAAGTATATCAGCGTATTTTTGAAAATTGAAGATGAGTATCTTAAGGAGCGCGCTGCGGATATTAATGATGTCGGCAAAAGGATATTAAGAAACCTTTTGGGAAAAAAGAAAAAGGGTTTGGATGATATCGCCGGCCGGGCAATTATTGTGGCGCATGATATTTCTCCTTCGGATACTGCGGCAATGCATACTAAGAATGTCGCGGCTTTTGTTACGGATATCGGGGGCAAGACTTCGCATACCGCGATTATGGCCAAATCCCTGGAGATACCCGCTGTCGTTGGGTTAGAAGGGGTAACTTCTAAAGTTAATCCAGGAGATATGTTGATTGTTGATGGCAGTATGGGGATTGTGGTTATTGATCCCGATGAGGAAACCCTCAAGAGCTATCAACAGAAACTTGAAAAACTAAAAGGTATCGCGGATAAATTTCTGTCGGTTAAAGATTTATCGGCAGTTACTCTTGATGGCCGGACAGTTGTGATTAATGCGAATATTGAATTTCCGGACGAGGTTCCTAGCGCTAAATTGCACGGAGGCCAGGGAATTGGCCTATACCGCACCGAGTTTTTTTATATGAATCGCAAGGACTCTCCTAGCGAAGAGGAGCATTATCAGGCTTACAAATATGTGGCTGAAGAAATGAATCCGCATTCGGTGGTTATTCGTACCCTGGATATCGGCGGAGATAAATTTTTATCGCAATTTAACATTCCTCATGAAATGCAGCCGTTTTTAGGGTGGAGGGCGATCAGATTTTGTTTAGCGCGCCCGGATATATTTAAGTTGCAGTTACGCGCTATCCTTAGGGCTTCCGTACATGGGAATCTTAAGCTGATGTATCCGATGATTTCCGGGGTTGAAGAGCTAAGGCAGGCCAATAAACTGTTGGAGGAAGCCAAAGAAGAACTTAGGCAGAATGGCCTGAAGTTTAATAATAAAATTGAGGTAGGGGTAATGGTTGAAGTTCCCTCAGCGGCTATGACTGCGGATATTCTGGCTCGCGAAGCTGATTTTTTCAGTATCGGCACCAATGATTTAATTCAATATTCTCTGGCAGTTGATCGCAGTAATGAAAAAGTTGCCTATCTTTATGACCCGGCGCATCCGGCAGTTTTGAGATTAGTTAAGAGTATTATTGATGCAGCGCATCAGTTTAAAATCAAGGTTGCTATGTGTGGTGAAATGGCCGGGGAGCCGTCTTTGGCGCTTATTCTTTTAGGCTTAGGTCTGGATGAATTTAGTTTACCGCCGCAGGTGATTCCGGAACTAAAATATATAATTCGCGCCGTAGGTTTTAAGGCTGCGCAAGAGTTGGCGGCGCAGGCAATGAAGCTTTCAACGGGTAAAGAAGTCGAAGAATTTTCGCAAAATCAATTAGCGGAGATTTTAAAATAAGATGAACCCCTCACCTTCTAGATATCTAATTATTGCAGCCATGCGGTTAGTCCGAATAATTAAGAAAGAGGGTGTGGAATGAAAGCATTAATTTTAGCTGCCGGATATGCTACCCGTCTTTACCCTTTAACTAAAAATTATCCCAAGCCGCTTTTAGAAGTCAAAGGCAGGCCGATTATAGATTATGTCATTGACAAATTAGAGGCAGTTAGCGGCATTAATGAGGTTTATATTGTTACCAATAGTAAGTTTATAGTGGATTTTAGAAAATGGGCCAAAACCGTAAGCTCATCTAAAAAGATTACTTTGGTTAATGATTTAACTAAAAATAATCAGGATAGGCTAGGGGCAATCGGAGACATAAATTTTGTGATTAAAAAAAAGAAGGTTCGGGAGGATATTTTAGTGGTCGGAGGAGATAATTTATTCAGCAAACCTTTGCAAGGATTCTTGAATGCGGCTAAGAAAAATATTACTTCGGTTAATATAGGCTTGTATAGGTTAAAGCGCAAAAAAGATGCCAGCCGTTATGGCGTAGCTAAATTAAACAAATTTAAAAAAGTAATTAGTTTTCAGGAGAAGCCTGAACATCCGGATTCAAATTTAGTGGCGATGTGCTTGTATTTTATACCAAATAATTATTTAAATTTGATTAATACCTATATGCAGGAGAAAGATAGAAAAGCAGATGCCACGGGAAGTTATATTTCTTGGTTAAAAGACAAAGTGGATGTTTATGGATATGTGTTTAATGGTTCCTGGTTTGATATTGGTGATTACAAGTATCTCAATACGGCTAAAGAAAGATTTATCCAATAAATAATAAACAAGGAAGCACTCTTTACTTTTTTGGGTAAAGAGGATTGCTTTAAATGAAAGGGGAAGGTTATGGTTGTGCATAAGCATTATTTTTCTTCAGAGTCAGTAACCGAAGGGCATCCGGATAAGTTGTGCGATCAGATCTCAGACGGAGTTTTAGATGCTTGTTTGAAAAATGATCCTTATTCGCGGGTAGCCTGCGAAACTTATGTTACGATGGGGCTTTTAATCGTAGGCGGTGAGATTACTACTCGGGGTTTTATCGACGTGCACGAAATAAGCCGTAAAATTATCGAAGAGATTGGCTATAATCACCCTAAATACGGCTTTGATTTTCATACCTGCGCTATTCTTAATGCTATCCATGCGCAATCTCCGGATATTTCTCAAGGAGTAGACGCCGGAGGAGCAGGTGATCAGGGGATAATGTTTGGTTATGCCTGTAATGAGACTGAAGAACTAATGCCATTGGCTTTGATGTTGGCGCAGAAATTATCCATGCGTTTAACGCAAGTGCGTAAAGATAAAATTTTAAAATACCTGGGTCCGGACGGAAAAACTCAAGTTACGGTAGAGTATGATAACGGTAAGCCGGTACGCGTAGATTCAGTAGTATTGGCTTCCCAGCATACTGAGGATATTTTAGATAAAAGCGGAAAACACATTACGGAAAAGTCCCGACAGGAAATTATCCGTCAGGTGGCCGGACCGATTCTTAAAGGTTGGGTTGATAAAAATACTAAATATTTTGTCAACCAGACGGGAAAATTCGTGATTGGCGGCCCGCAGTCTGATACCGGTATGACGGGCAGGAAAATAATTGTTGATACTTATGGCGGAGCCGTGGCTCACGGAGGCGGTGCGTTTTCGGGTAAGGATCCGACTAAGGTTGATCGTTCGGCAGCGTACATGAGCCGTTATATCGCTAAAAATATTGTGGCAGCAGGATTAGCCAAAAAATGCCTTATTCAATTGGCTTATGTAATTGGCCGGGCGGATCCGTTATCGGTTATGGTTAAGACTGATGGTACCTGCGTTATTTCCGAGGAATCTTTAGTGAAGTTAGTGCGGCAGAATTTTCAACTTACTCCTAAAGGAATTATCGAGTCCTTGAATTTACGCCGGCCGATTTATAGGAAAACTGCCAGCTACGGGCATTTTGGCAGGCTGGAGCCGGAATTTCACTGGGAGAAGTTGGATAAAGTAGCGGACCTAAAAAAACAAGCAGCAAGGTTATAGTATAATGAAACATTAGGTTTTAGAGATTTTACTAAGCTGTAAGCTATAAGCTATAAGCTATAAGCTGTAAGATTAAAACTTATAATTTAGAACTTACCGCTAATTTTCATTTGAGTTTCGGATTTAAAGTTTAGTGTTTAAAGTTTATTAAAAGGAGAGAGCATGCGATATGATGTTAAGGATATAAAGTTAGCAAAAAAAGGCGCTTTAAGAATTGAATGGGCAGCTAAAAATATGCCGGTTTTGGATTTAATCAGGCAGAGATTTTTAAAAGAAAAACCTCTGGCTGGGTTAAAGATCGCCTGTTGTTTACATGTCACTACTGAAACTGCTGTGTTGGCGGATGTTTTAAAAGCTGGCGGCGCGCAGGTATATTTGTGTGCATCTAATCCGCTTTCTACTCAGGATGATGTGGCAGCAGCTTTAGTGAAAGATTTAAAGATGCCCGTTTTTGCGATTAAGGGCGAAGATACAAAAACTTATTACGTGCATATGAAATCGGCATTGGCGATTAAACCGGATATTACTATGGATGACGGCGCAGACTTGGTAAGTACAATTCATCAGCGTCCGGCAGCCATGCATGCCAATATTATTGGCGGCACAGAGGAAACTACTACCGGAGTAATTCGCCTGAGAGCTTTGGCGCAAGAAGGAAAATTGCGTTATCCAATTATTGCGGTTAATGATGCTTTAACTAAGCATCTTTTTGATAATCGTTATGGGACTGGTCAATCTACTCTGGACGGGATTATTCGCTCGACGAATAAATTAATTGCCGGCTCAAATTTTGTAGTTTGCGGTTATGGTTGGTGCGGCAAAGGTACAGCCATGCGTGCCAAAGGTATGGGGGCTAAGGTTGTGGTTATTGAGGTAGATCCTTTGCGGGCTTTAGAGGCGACTATGGACGGTTTTGAGGTTATGCCGATTAAAGAAGCCGCTAAAATCGGAGATATTTTCGTCACCGTGACCGGCGATATCAATGTTATCCGCAAAGAGCATTTTAGTTTAATGAAGGATGGTGCGATTGTAGCTAATTCCGGGCATTTTAATGTTGAGATTGATATTCCAGGTTTAGAGCGAATTGCTAAATCTAAACGGGCAACGCGCGATTTTGTTGATGAATATACCTTAAGAAACAATCACAAGATTTATCTTTTAGGCCAGGGCCGCTTGATTAATTTGGCAGCTGCGGAAGGCCATCCGGCGAGCGTTATGGATATGTCTTTTGCCAACCAGGCTTTTTCTGCGGAATACATGGCTAAAAATTACCGTAAACTGCAAAAACAGGTTTATACGGTTCCGGAAGATATCGACAAGAATATTGCCGCGCTTAAACTTAAATCTATGGGTATTAAGATTGATGTTCTGACGCCGGAGCAGAAAAAGTATCTAGCGAGCTGGGAAATGGGCACGTGATGATAAGTTATAAATAAGCTGTAAGCTTTAAGCTGTAAGCTTTAAGCTGTAAGCTTTAAGCTGTAAGCTGTAAGCTGTAAGCGTACAACTTATAGCTTACAGCTAATTTTAGTCTGCATTTTGAGTTTAGATTTATAGTTTTAAGGATTATTTACAATATGATTAAGAAAATTGCAGTACTAACTACCGGAGGAGATGCTCCGGGGATGAATCCGGCTATTCGTTCTGTAGTGCGCTACGGGATTAATCAAAAGTTGGAAGTAATGGGAGTTTTTCGCGGTTGGTGGGGCTTGATTAACGAAGAATTAAAACCTTTAAGCCATCGTTCTGTATCGGGGATCATTGGCCAGGGAGGAACAATTTTAAAAACTGCCCGTTGCGCTGAGTTTAGGACTCAGGAAGGCCAGGAACGGGCTTATGCCACAATTAAAAAGAATAATATTGATGGCTTAGTGGTTATTGGTGGCAATGGCTCATTTTCTGCCGCCCATGAATTTTACAAAAAATTTAGTATTCCCTGCGTAGGTATTGCTGCTTCCATTGATAATGATATTAATGGCATAGATTATACTATTGGTACGGATACGGCAATTAATACCGCTTTGGATGCGATTGATAAAATTCGCGATACGGCTACCAGCATGGAGCGGATTTTTGTTGTGGAAGTGATGGGCCGGGAATCTGGTTTTATTGCTCTTACGGTTGCGCTTACCGGGGGGTGTGAAGATGTGTTGGTTCCGGAAAGAGAGATGGATCTTAATGTCGGTTGTCATGATATCGTACATGGCAATTTAGTCGGTAAGATGAGCTGGATTGTGGTGGTTGCTGAAGGCGCTGGTAAAGCCGATGATGTTGCCAGACAGATTACGGATATGACTGGTTTAGAAACGCGCACAGTTGTTTTAGGCCATGTGCAAAGAGGGGGCCGGCCGACCGCGGCTAGCCGGGATTTAGCATTGAATCTTGGGAAAGCAGCAGTGGATTGTTTAGTTGGCGGTAAAATGGATATTGCTTTAGGATTAGCTGGAGGCAAGATTGTAGAAGTAGATTTTGAGACAGCGATTAAAAAGAAAGAATTAAAAGTAGATAATTTCTATAAACTCATTAAAGCTTTAACTTAAGTGAGGGTATGGCTTATGGAGCGCGATAAGCTATTTCCCGAACTTATTTATGATGGCGGTTATTTAGTTAACTTAAAAAGGGGGAGTATTCAAAATGGGAAGGAAGCCGTTGGAAATTGATAAAATTGTAATGAACTTAATTATGACGGATGATGTGCTTTTGAAAAAGAAGTTAGCCAAAAAAATTTGCGATCTGGCTTATAAAAAAGGCATCTATCCTTCTAGTATCCAGGATTACTATATGGCGCGCGGCAAGGAAGAGTTTAGTGGTTCGACTGTTCCGGCAATCAATATTCGCAGCCTAACTTATGATTTAGCTAGGGCATTATTTAGGGTGGGTAAAAAGAATAATTCCAAAACCTTCATTTTTGAAATTGCTAAATCTGAAATGGGTTATACTGCGCAGCCTCCGGTTGAATATTCTGCGGTAATTTTGGCGGCGGCAATTAAAGAAAATTATTCCGGACCGGTATTTATTCAGGGTGATCACTTCCAGGCGAATCTGAAAAAATATCAGGAGAATCCGGAAAAAGAGATAGCGGCGCTGCAAGCAATTATTACTGAAGCTATAGGCGCGGGTTTTTATAATATTGATATTGATTCTTCAACTCTGGTAGATTTAAGTAAGCCTAAAGTCAGCGATCAACAGTATTTAAATTACGAAGTGTGCGCTAAGCTTACGCAATTTATCCGCCGCATCGAGCCTAAGGGTATCGTGGTTTCTGTGGGTGGAGAAATCGGCGAAGTCGGGCATCAGAATTCTACTCCTGAGGATTTGCGGGCATTTATGAACGGTTTTAAACAGCGTTTACGCAAAGGCTTGGTGGGAATCAGCAAGATTTCTATTCAGACCGGCACTTCTCACGGAGGAGTAGTTTTGCCCGATGGTTCAATTGCCCAGGTTAAGTTAGATTTTGAGACTTTAAAAAATCTTTCGGCTTTAGCCCGTAAGGAGTTTGGTCTAGGCGGCGCAGTGCAGCATGGCGCCTCGACTTTGCCGGAGGAGGCATTCCATAAATTTGCGGAATGCGAGGCTTGCGAAGTGCATTTGGCAACCCAGTTCCAGAATATGATTTTTGATTCCAAGCATTTTCCTGCGGATTTAAAGAAAAGGATTTATGATTGGCTTAAAGTTAATGCGGCTAACGAAGCTAAGGCCGGAGAAACCGAAGAGCAGTTTTTTTATAAGACTAGAAAGAAAGCGTTAGGGCCGTTTAAGAAAGAGATTATGAGCCTGCCGCAAGTTACACGCGATGCGATTGCTGCAGAGATTGAAAATAAATTCGATTTTCTTTTTAAGCAGTTAAATGCCGTAAATAATGCGGCATTAGTGGATAAATATGTTACCTTAAAAAGAGTAATCGTGCGTAAACGTCAAGATGTAGAAGCAGTAGTACATGACGGAGAAGGCGCGGATTAGTAGAGCTTAAAAGATCATGTGTCACAAGGTTGCAATGACACAAGGTCACAAGATTATTAACAAAAAGTTTTACCTGTGACGTGTGGCCTGTAACATTGTGTCTTGTGACTCGGTGTCTTGTGACTTGGTGACTAAGGAAATATTAAGGAGATGACTATGCGATCAGACCAGATTAAAAAAGGTTTGGATAGGGTGCCGCACAGAGCGCTTTTGCATGCTACCGGTTTATCTAAAAAAGATTTAGGCCGGCCGTTTATTGGTGTAGCCACGTCATTTACCGATCTTATTCCCGGGCATGTCGGAATGCGGGATTTGGAAAGATTTATTGAACGCGGAGTTTGTTATGGGGGTGGGGTGCCGTTTTTGTTTGGTGTTCCGGGTATTTGTGACGGGATTGCCATGGGGCACTTAGGGATGTGCTATCCGTTGGCCTTACGCGAGTTGGTGGCTGACTTGATTGAAACAGTTTGTAATGCGCACCAATTAGACGGGATTATTTGTTTGACTAATTGCGATAAAATTACTCCGGGCATGTTGATGGGGGTAGCGCGTTTAAATATTCCGGCAATTATCGTAACTGCCGGTCCGATGCTCTCGGGGCGTTATAATCAAAGAAAATTAGCTTTTGTACATGATACATTCGAAGGTATGGCGCGGGCGAAAAAAGGGGATATTTCCCAACAGGAATTATCTTGTTTAGAGCTGGAGGCGTGCCCGGGTCAAGGATCATGTCAGGGATTATATACCGCCAATACTATGGCCTGTCTTACTGAAACCATGGGAATGTCTATTCCCGGTTGCGGAACAGGGTTGGCGGGCTCGGCTAAAAAACGCCGGATTGCCCAAGCCAGCGGTGAGCGGATTGTAGAGCTGGTCAAACAGAATATTAAGCCGCGGGATATTATTACTAAGCAATCTTTAGAGAATGCGATAGTGGTAGATATGGCATTAGGCGGTTCAAGCAATACGGTTCTGCATTTAATGAGTATCGCTCATGAAGCCGGCATAGATTTAGATTTAAAAACTTTCGACAAAATCAGTAAGAATGTGCCGCATGTTACGGCTATCGAACCAGCCGGCGAACATTTTATGGAAGATATCGAATATGCCGGAGGTATCCCGGCGGTATTAAAGAGATTAAAGTCTAAATTAAATAATGTTTTAAATGTTAACGGCCAGAAAACTTTTCAGATTGCCGATAACGCTACTATTTTTGATCCCGAAGTGATTCGTCCGCTAGACCGGGCTTACCATAAACAAGGTGGAATTGCAGTTCTCTATGGTAACCTTGCACCCAACGGAGCCGTCGTTAAGCAGTCCGGAGTGAGCGCTAAAATGATGCAGTTTACCGGCCGGGCCAGGGTATTTAATCGCGAAGAACAAGCAATGCAGGCGATTATGAGCAATAAAATAAAAAAAGGTGATTGCATTGTTATTCGCTATGAGGGGCCTTCAGGCGGCCCCGGGATGCGTGAGATGTTGGCGCCTACCGCAGCCATTGTAGGTTTGGGCTTGCAGGATTCAGTGGCTTTAATTACCGATGGCCGTTTTTCAGGAGGGACTAAAGGCCCTTGTATCGGCCATATCTCGCCGGAGGCTTCGGCGCATGGTCCGATTGCAATTATCAAGGATGGTGATACAATTATTATTGATATTCCAAATCGCAAATTGGAAGTTAAATTAAGTAAGGCAGAAATAGAGAAAAGATTTAAGCATTGGAAAAGTGTTGAGCCTAAGATTAAAACCGGGTATTTATCCCGTTATTGCCGATTGGTAAGTTCAGCGGATAAAGGAGCAATATTAAGTTGAGAAACGTTGGCATGTTGCAAGGCCACCAGGACACAATGTCACAAGATTGTCTGTGACGTGTGACCTGGTGTCTTGTGACCTGGTGTCTTGTGACCTGGAGTTTTTAAGCTATGATTGGCGCTAGGATATTATTAGAATCTTTAAAAAAAGAAGGTATTAAGGTAATCTTTGGTTACCCCGGTGGCCAGGTTCTGCCTATTTTTGATCAGCTTTATGATTTTGATATTAAATTTATCTTAACCCGTCATGAACAGGGGGCAGCACACGCGGCTGATGGATTTTCCCGGGCTACCGGTAAGGTTGGGGTTTGTTTAGCTACCAGTGGTCCGGGAGCAACAAATCTCGTTACTGGTATTGCCACTGCTTATATGGATTCAATTCCGATGGTGGCAATTACTGGCCAGGTAGGTACGCATTTAATCGGTAACGATGCTTTTCAGGAAGCGGACGTTACCGGGATTACCCGTCCGGTGACTAAACATAATTTTTTAGTTAAAGATGTAAAAGATCTGGCGCGGACTATCGCTGAGGCTTTCTATATCGCCTCTAGTGGCCGTCCCGGACCGGTACTGGTGGATATTCCTTTAGATGTGCAGCGGGCAGATACGGAATTTATCTGGCCGGAAAAGGTAAGCATTCGCAGTTATCAGCCGACTTATTCCGGCCATCCCGGCCAGATTAAAAAAGCGGCAAAATTAATTTCAGCCAGCAAAAAACCGATTATCTATGCCGGCGGCGGAGTGATTACTTCGGAAGCATATGCGGAATTAGAGAAATTGGCAGAAAAAATTCAGGCTCCGGTAACTACTACCTTTATGGGGCTGGGTGGTTTCTGCGGTACGCATAAATTATTTTTAGGCATGCTGGGAATGCATGGCACAGCTTATGCAAATCACGCAGTTATGGAATCAGATTTAATTATTGCCGTGGGAGCGCGTTTTGATGACCGGGTAACCGGAAGATTAGATGATTTTGCTCCCGGAGCAAAAGTTATCCATATTGATATTGATCCTTCTTCGATTAGTAAGAATGTCCGGGTGGATGTTCCGATTGTAGGGGACGCCAAAAATGTTCTTAAAGAACTTATTGCCGGGATTAAAAAGCTTCCCGATACTGCGTCGTGGCTTAAGACCGTAGGTGACTGGAAGAAAAAGCACCCGTTAGCCTATAGTGACGATAGCCAGATGATTAAGCCACAGTATATTCTTGAGCAACTTTGGGATTTAACTAAAGGGGATGCGATAATTTGTACTGAGGTGGGCCAGAGCCAGATGTGGGCATGTCAATGGTATCATTATTTAACCCCGCGCACATTTATATCTAGCGGCGGTTTAGGGACTATGGGGTTTGGATTCCCGGCGGCCATGGGCGCAAAGATTGGCTGTCCGGAAAAAGAAGTTTTTAATATTGCCGGAGATGGTTCCATTCAGATGAATATTCAGGAGCTGGCTACTTGTGTGGCCAATAAAATTAATGTGAAAGTGTTAATATTCAACAATGGTTTCTTAGGCATGGTTAGGCAATGGCAGGAACTATTTTATAAAAAACGCTATTCTTATACGCCGATTACCAGCCCTGATTATGTTTTGCTGGCCCAAAGTTATGGGGCAGTGGGATTGCTGGTAACGAAAAAATCTGAAGTGCGCGCGGCTTTGCAAAAAGCAATCGAAACTCAGAATACAGTTTTTGTTGATTTTCGTATTGAACCGGAGG
>Ga0182027_10002127_pt1 | contig 32390 bp, 26 predicted proteins | sample 712E1DmetaG_FD_121300 | JGI IMG/M metagenome (GOLD analysis project Ga0182027, IMG submission 121300) | Permafrost microbial communities from Stordalen Mire, Sweden - 712E1D metaG (Illumina Assembly) | ecosystem: Environmental > Terrestrial > Soil > Wetlands > Permafrost | place: Sweden...
AAACGCGTTTTGTCATTGCGAGCAAAGCGAAGCAATCCCGCGTTTTTGCAAAGAATTACGGGAGATTGCCACGTCGCTACGCTCCTCGCAATGACATCGTGACAATTTTTAGAGGTTCCCTTATGTTTACCACGTCCGGCTCCGTCGCCTAAAACCCCTCCTCCAGGACAGATACGATGTCAACAGCGGAATTGCCCACGCTCAAGGACCTTTCCCAATTCGACGAGACGGATTGGCGAATGCGGAGGCTAACCCTCAACATTGCCATTGTCATTGGAATCGCGGCCACCGGCTATTTCGGCATACGCGACACGATGCACCACCATGCAATGTCGGCGCTCGCATCGCTCATTACCCTTGCCGTTCTCGGCATGATCCTGACTGCAAATGCGCTGCTTCGGCGGTTCGAAACAATCATTATCGTTGTCTTCGTCGGGCTCATAGGCGCTATCTTCCTGGCGCTCATTGCGACCCAGTTTTCGCATCCGTCCACGTGCTTGTGGTGTTTTCCGTTTCCCCTCATTGCCATGTTCCTTCTGGGCCCCAAAAAGGGTCTTGTCTCCGTTGTCATCTACAACCTCGCCGTCATCCTGATCCTATTCCTCGATGCCCACCTGCAGATTCACAAATACGCGCATGAATATTCCATTCGCTTGAGCGCGGTGCTGCTTGTGATTTCGGTGATGGCATATTACTTCGAAGCCGCCCGCGCGCGCTCGCACGCCACGATGAACGCGCTCAATTTGTCCCTCGAACAGCGCGTGAAGGAACGGACCAAAGCGCTCGAGGAAAGCCAGGAACGACTGCGGCAGGCCGAGAAGCTTGAGTCCGTGGGCCGCCTTGCGGGCGGAATCGCGCACGATTTCAACAACCAGCTTGCCGGCATCATGGCCTTTGCGGATTTGATACGCATAACCGCCAAAGACAATAGCGACATCCGCGAGTACGCCGAAAGCATTCTTGCCTCGTCGCGCCGGTCCGCCGACCTCACCGGCCAGCTGCTTGCTTTTGCGCGAAAAGGCAACAACCTCACCATGCCGGTCGATGTGCACAGGCTGGTTACCGACCTCGTTTCGCTGCTCCAGCGCACGTTCGACAAGCGCATCTCCATCCGGCGCAGTCTTGACGCGGGCTCGTCGGCCATCCTGGGCGATCCTTCCCAATTGCATAGCGCGCTGCTCAACATCGCGATCAACGCCCGTGACGCCATGCCGCAGGGAGGGGAATTGAGCTTTACAACAGAGATCGTCGATCTCGATGATGCCTATTGCAAAACGGTCCCCGGCTGGGAAATAGCGCCCGGCGCCTATGTGCGGCTTTGCATATCGGATACCGGATGCGGCATGGACAAGGATACCTTGCAGCGTATTTTCGAGCCTTTTTTCACTACCAAGGAGCAAGGGAAAGGCACCGGTATGGGGTTGCCCGCGGTCTACGGCACCGTGCGAAGCCACAACGGTGCCATTACCGTTTCCAGCGAGCGCGGCAAGGGCTCCGCGTTCAACCTCTATTTCCCCGTTCTCAAGACCGGCGTTCCCTCATCCGCCCCGGAGAAGGAGACTGTTACGGCAGGGAGTTGTCAGGGTCATATCCTGTTTGTGGACGATGAGAAAACGGTGTCGGCAAGCTCATCCTCTTTGCTGCGAATGCTGGGATATACGGTGGACGCATTTACAAGCGGCGCCGACGCCGTGGCATACTACAGAACAAATTGGCAGACGGTTGACCTTGTTATCCTCGACATGATTATGCCCGAGCTCAGCGGCAAGGACACGTTTCTTGCAATGAAGCAGACCAATCCGGATATTGCCGCATTGCTCGTTTCCGGATACAGCCTCAACGGCGAAGCGCAGACCATTCTCGATCTGGGCGTGCGCGCGTTTATCCAAAAGCCGTTTACTTTTGCAGAGCTTCTCCAGAAGATTGAGGATGTCCGCAGAAAATCCTGAGTCGACTGTCGTGATCGCGTTGAGGGTCATCGGAGTTTTGTGTGGGCGACGGGGTGATGCCCCGGAAGGCCCTTGTACAAGCGAAGCGTCCGTTTTGAAGAACGCGCTCCCCAAAGGGCGCTCCGATCTTCCTACTCTCTCGCGCCGTCCCCTCCCGCGTACTTCCTGATTATCGCCAGCTTTTCCTCACGCTGGGCCGCGATCTTTCCCACGGAAATCGAATACGCGTGCATGGTGAGAAGAAAGATTACCGCCCGTTCCGGCGCGATGGTCCCTTTGGGTATCAGCGAAAACAGGTACCCAAACAACCGCCGCCGCCATTTGTCTCTTGTAAACAGGTACACGCGAAGCAGCAGGAAACCCAGTCGCAGCTTGTCGCCGAGCGTCACCTCACGGTCTTTCTTCGCCTTTGCAAAATGGCCGGTTGCGAACAGGGCCACCGCTTTGTGGTACACCGTCTCGAACCGGTACAACCGGCCGACTGCATCCACAAAGGCATTATATGCCGTTAAAGGCGGCACGGCCGGATGCCGTATGGAAGGAAGCAGGCCTCCGTTGAGCTCAACCGGGATGGGCAAGAGCCTCCCTTCCGCCGCCATGCGCTCGTGCAGCCGCGTTCCCGGCCCCGCGGCCAGGAAACTGAGGGACGTGAACGGCAGCGGCGCCTGCAGGCTGAATTCCTGCAGCCGCTCCACGTCGTCCGGCGTATCGTTGTCGAACCCGAAAATGAACGTGGCCTGCACATGGATCCCCGCCGCGTTGATTTTCCGGACAGCACCCATGTAGTCCTTTTCCAGGTTGTGAAGCTTTTCCACTTTTCTAAGATTCACGGCGTTCAGCGATTCGAACCCGACAAGGATGTTTTCGCACCCCGCATCGGCCATGGCCATAAGCAGCGCGGCGTCATCCGCGATATCGATGCTGGCCTGACAGAACCACGAGATATCCATTCCCCGCAGCGCCTGCATCAGGTCGCGCGCGAATCTCCGGTTTATCGAGATGTTGTCGTCCACAAAGAAAACGCGCTTGAGCGGAAGCGAAGCCACTTCCCGTATCACGTTGTCGACGTTCCGGACGCGAACCGTGCGGCCATAGGTGGTAGTCACGTTGCAAAATTCGCAATTGTAAGGACACCCGCGCGACGCCTGGACCGGCAGCGAAAGGTAGGCGCCCGTGTCGAACAGATCCCAGCGGGGCATCACCGGTTCGGCATAGGGAATCAGGCTTTGCGCGGCGTAGACCTTTTGCAGCGCCCCGCGCTTAAAATCGTCGAGCAGGCCCGGCCAGACGCCTTCGGCCTCGCCCACTACAACGCTGTCGGCGTGCGCCAGTGCTTCGGCCAAGGTGCCCTTGGTAATGTGAGGCCCGCCCAACACCACGCGTGTGCCGGCCGCACGCAGGGCGTCGGCAAGCGCATACGCGCGCGTTGACGCGGGCGTAACCACCTTGATCCCGGCCAGCTTCGCCGATACGGCCGCCGGGTCGAGACTCCTAACGTCTTCGTCGCACACCGCAAGGGAGTACTCGCGGGGTGTGAGCCCGGCAAGCAGCGCCAGCGACAGCGGCGCAAGGCTATTCTTCTTGCGCATCAGCCGCACGAGCTCGGGCTGGGTGAAATAGTGGTTAAACGGGTGCCGTGGATTTACAAAAAGTATATCGCACGCCGGCACCGGATTTGCGCCGAAACGCCGCACGGGGAGCTCCCTTCCTACGCTGCCGAAAGAAGCGCCGCTTTCAGGATCGCCAGTCCTTCGCGCATTTCGTCATGGGTGATGGTGAGCGCGGGAAAAAGGCGAATGATGTTCCCCTGCTTCACGTTGAGGATAAGTCCGTTTTCCAGACACCGGGCAGCCACCTTGCTTGCGATTTCCTTATTCGCAACCTGCAGCGCGAGAAGCAGCCCTGTACCGCGCACCCCGGTTACAAGCTGCGGTCTCTCCCGCTGCCACGCGGCGAGTTCGCCGAGGGTCCAGTCTCCCAGTTCCCGCACATGATCGCCTATGTGGTTGTCAAGCAGGAACCTGATCACGGCGAGCGACACGGCGCAGCCCAGGGGATTGCCGCAAAAGGTTCCGCCATGGTCGCCCTTTTCGAACCGGGCGGCTATCTCTTCGGTCACGGCGAACGCGGCAAAGGGGAAGCCGCCCGCGATGCCCTTTGCCATGGTGAGGAAGTCGATGTGTACGCCTTCCTGCGCCGAGGCGAACATCGGGCCGGTACGGCAGAACCCGGTTTGCACTTCGTCGATAATCAGGAACACGCCCTTGTCGCGGCATAGCCGCGAGACGTTTCGAAGGTACTGTGGGTCCGGAACGACGACGCCGCCTTCACCCTGGATGGGTTCCAGGATCACGGCCGCGACTTCCGGCGTTATCACCCTGGCCATGGCTTCCACGTTGTTGTACGGGACAAACAGATAGTTGGGCATGAGGGGGTTAAATTTCTCGCGGTGAACGGCCTGACCCGTTGCCGAGGCGGTGCTTATCGTGCGGCCGTGAAAACTCTGCTCCGTGGACACCACATTGAGCCTTCCTGACACCTTGCGCGCGAGCTTGATCGCGGCATCGTTTACTTCCGCGCCGCTGCTGCCGAAAAACATCCTCGAAAGCCCCTGCGGAAGAATACCGGAAAGCAAGGATAGCAGTTCGGCCCGCACGGGCGAATACGTGACTCCCGAATTGGGATTCTGGATGATCTTGCCGGCCTGCTCGGTGAGCGCCCGGGTAATAACGGGGTTGGCATGGCCGATACAGGTAACGCCCCAGCCTGCGGTAAAGTCGATATAGCGTTTTCCCGTATCATCCCACACATAGACGCCCTCGCCCCGGTCAATTGTCACATGCGTCCTGTCGAAAAACGGGGCCAGATACCTGTCTTCAACTGCTTGTGCATCTGTCTTCATTACCTGCTACCTCTCAGAAGCATTTGTGGATGTGCCTACGGCCGTGTTGCTCAGAGAAACGCCCCGCCTTTGGCGGCGTCCGTTTACTTTCCAAAGAACTTCTTTACCTCGTCGATAACGTTGTGTACAGCCCTGTCGGTTATTCTTCTGTCAATGTCGATGCCCGGGTTTCCAAGGGTCCCATGCACCGTGCACGTGAATGATTTCTTTCCGTCGGGCTCCTCGTCGAGCGAGCGGGAAATAACCGGGTGAAACTTCTCCACCAGATCCGCGGCGAATATTCCCTTCATCTTTTCCGAAAAGTAGCCGTCCAGTCCCACCCACCCGTCGGCGCGCACTTCAAGCGGATAGCCGTCGCCTTGGATGTTCGGCGTAAACACCTTGCCGCCCCGGACCTCAAGCGTAGTGCCGAGTTTTGAAAACGTGATGTTCCGCAGTTGCGGCACGGCCACATAGGTAATCATGCCGCTCTGCAGAGGCATGTCGCGCACCGACACGTCTGCCAACCGCAGGGCGCCGCTGCCCGTAAGTGAATCGGGCGCAAGATCGCTGCGGCCAAGGTTCAGGTTTCCGTCCAGGCGCCCCTCGCATTGTCCCCGGCGGATGCGGCACGCGGCGTACAGCTTCGCGAGATTGACATGAGATAATTCCAGCGTGAGCCCCTCCAGCGTGTTTTCGCCGAGGTCGGCCTTGCCCGACGCGCCGATCGTGCCGCCGTAAAAATCGCCCCTGCCCCGATCCAGCGCAACCGTGAGATCGCTCACCCGCACCGAGGCGCGCACATCGGTAAAGTCCCACATGCCGTCAACAGTGAGCGTGCGGGCCCGCGCCCTGCCCGTAAGCGCCAGTTCCCGCTTGAACCCGACGCTCATCCGCACATCGATCCCGTCGCCGTGCACCAGAGTTTCGCCTTTTTGCACAACGGAGATTTCGGCCGCGCGCAGCGAAATGTTCTGCACAAGGATGGAAAACGGGCTTTCGGGCAGCGCTTTTCTGATGTCGTCAACGGACAACGGCTGCACCTGCGTCCGCCCCGGCGGCACGACGGAGGGAAGCGTAACGGTCACCCGGGGCCGTTCGACAACAAAATCCTTTATCACCACGCACTTGAACAGCAGCGGCAAAATGCGGTATGCAAGCCGGACTCGCGGGATTGCGGCAATTACCTTGACGGGCCCGTCTTTCTTCACCAGTTCCATTTCGTCAATTGAGAATCCGAGCAAGGGTTGCAGAGAAAGCTTCCGGATGGTGCACGACGACGCGCCCGCCTTCACCAGCGCCCGCTCCGCGGTTCCCCGCAGGCCGTCAAAAGAAAACGGAATGAACCCCGCGGCAAGCAGCAAGGCAAGCGGAATCCCGAGCCACGCGAGCAGGCCTTTGGCGAGCTTCCTGTGGCGCGACAGCCACGAGACAAGCGCGCGCCGATGGTATCCGGAAAGATGCCGCGGACGTTGGGTTATATTCATAATGTATTTTTCAAACTAACTGTCCATCGGACTTTACAAAAATAGTTTTTGCTCGGGTCAATACCAGCTATGGCTGCCGCTCCACCAAAAAAAACCATCCTGTTCGTGTCGCTCAACGCCCTGGCCAAAACCGCGGCAGCGGGTGAAGACGCGCTTACCGGTTTTCACGTGCGCGAAGCGCGCTCCCCGTCCCAGGCGCTCTCGCTCCTGGAGCGGGAGAAAATCGACATCGTGTTCCTCGACATCGAGGCAATGCCGGCCCAGGAAATGGATCTGGTCCATTACATCAAGACCCGGTCGCCGCATTCCGAGATCGTCATCCTCGCCACCATGAACGATCTTGACGCCGCGACAAAAGCGCTGCGCAACGGCGCGTCGTTCTACCTGATGAAGCCCGTACGGCCGGCCGACATGAAGGCGGCGGTCGACAAACTCTCGGCAAAGGTCGACAATTTCGAGGAATACCGCGAGCTCGAACAGCGCCTGCTCACCGACCTCATGGCCGGCAGTCCCGCGATGCAGAAGCTGCTCAAACTCGCCATCAAAATTGCGCCCACGTCGTCAACCGTGCTCCTCACCGGCGAAAGCGGCACGGGCAAAGAGTTTTTCGCCCGAATTATTCATCACATGTCGCACAGGACCGACGGAAAATTCGTGCCTGTAAACTGCGGGGCGATCCCGGACACGCTGTTCGAAAGCGAACTGTTCGGCCATGTGAAGGGATCGTTTACGGGCGCGGACCGCGACCGCGTGGGGCTGGTGGAAGAAGCGCACATGGGCACCCTCTTCCTCGACGAAGTCGGCGAGCTCTCGCCTGCGGCGCAGGTAAAGCTGCTGCGGTTCCTCCAGGAACGCTCGTTCAAGCGGATCGGCGAAAACACCCAGCGAACGGTGAACGTGCGAATCATCGCCGCAACCAATAAAGACCTTATCGCCCTCGTGGGCGAAGGAAAATTCAGGGAAGATCTTTTCTACCGCATCAATGTGTTCTGCCTCAACCTCCCGCCGCTCCGGGATCGCAAGGAGACCATTCCAAACCTCATCAAGCTGTTCATTCACAAGAACAACGAGCGCGTCGAAAAGAACGTCTCTAAAGTATCGCCGGCCGCCGAGGCCCTGCTTGCCAATTACGACTATCCCGGAAACGTGCGCGAACTTGAAAACATCATCGAACATGCCGTGGTGCTGTCGGAGACTACCGAAATCACCGAGAAAGACCTGCCCGAGTTCATGTTCAGGAACAGGCTATTGCTCGAAGGGCCGCGCAGGTCGAAGCAGCCGGCCGCCTGCCTGCCGGCCGACGAAGCGGACATCGCCACCCTGGAAACCATGGAGCGCGACTATATCCGCGGCGCGCTTGAAGCGTTGCAGTATAATTATTCCGAAACCGCGCGCAGGCTCGGCATTTCGCGTTCCACGCTGTGGAGGAAGATGAGGGAATATAAGCTTGACAACCAAGTGACAAGTCAAGAAAAGTCTTGATCCGGGCGTTTCCGTTGCGGGGCGCATTGACCCGAAGTTCCGGCAAGAAGATGCAGCCGCCCCGCCGCATTGCGGCGGCGGAACAAAGGGAACCAACATTCTCCTCCCGCCATCAGCGTCACCCCTTTGGCCGGAGGTTCGGCCGCTCGTGCTGTCCGAGCCCGGCAAGTCTAGCTGGATCAATTGCCCTGCGTTTGTGCCGGTGTAAGGTTCTTGACAGATCATTTTGCCGGGTGAGTTCACGAGCGGCCCGCAGGCCAAAGGACAAGGCAAACGGCACAATATCTGGCGCGAAGCGCCAACTACTTCTCCTTGGGGAACGAAGTGACATCAGGGGGCGCTGCAGGCGCGGCGGGGGGTTCCAAGGGGTGCTCGCTGCAGAGTACCCCTTGGTGGGGGTTCGGGGGTGAAGCCTCCGACTCTGACTGTTTCAGGACCAATCAATTGGCATTCCAAGCTTCACTTGCAGAATGCATAATTCTAAGAGTGGAAACAAATCATGCTCTTCTTGCAGGAAAAAAGATGAAACACCACACCAACCATCTCGCCGTCCGTGTCTACTACGAAGACACCGATTGCGGCAATGTCGTCTACTATGCCAACTATCTCCGCTACATGGAGCGCGGCCGCTCCGAGCTCATGCGCGATCTGGGGTTCGAGCTCGCAGAGCTTCAGGAGAAAGACTTGCTGTTCGTGGTTGCCGAGGCAAACGTCAAGTACCGGTTCCCGGCCCGGTACAACGACATGCTCGACGTGGCCACCTCCATCGCGGGCCATACGTCCGTCACGCTCACGTTTCGTTACGAAATCGTCAATCAGCACGGCGTCACATGCGTCACCGGCGACGTGAAGGCCGCCTGCGTCGACGCTGCGGGAAAGGTGCGGAGAATTCCCGAAGAGATACTTGACAAAATCACCAAGGGCGCCGGCGCACCGGGCCGGTGAGGCCGTCGCGCCCGACACAGGAGCACACTCCATGAAACGAAAAGCCAGGACTCCCGCGCCAGCGGGCGCAACAGCCGAGCGCCCCCCACGAAAGACCAGGCGCACTTGCGGCCCGTGCACCGCCTGCTGCGAGGGACATCTCGAGGGTCAGGCGTACGGCCACTATTTCTACCTGGGAAGACCGTGCTATTTCGTGGGGGGCGCCGGTTGTTCAATATATCGCGACCGACCCAAGGATCCGTGCAGGAAATTCAACTGCGTCTGGCTCACCGAAGATATCCTGCCCGAATGGTTCCGGCCCGACAAATCCAATGTCATCGTCGCCCGGTGCGCCTGGGGGCCGGACAAAGACCTGCCCTACCTCAAGGCCACCGAGAGAGGCTCTAAGATAGACTCGGTTGCCCTCAACCTGCTGTACATGTACCACGTCCAGACCAGAACCCCGCTGTCGGTGCAGATTGACAGGGGCTGGAACCACTACGGCCCGCTTGAGTTTGTGCAGGAAATGCAGAAGAATGCGGATTGACTGATAAGCCCGGGCGGCACTCATTCCCAAGGCTTTTCAACCCTATTTGGGAAGCATTACGTCAATGGTGTCCCGCGGTTTGTTCACCAGAAAGCTGATTTCGTTGAACCGGGGCGCGCGGAAGGTAACGCGGAAGGGACGGGAAAAAGCGAGGGGCTCGGTGGGATAACCGAACAGGTTTGCATCGAGCGTGCCGTTTGAGTTCAGATCATGATAAACCACAAACGCGTACTCCCCGGCCGGCAGCACAAGGGGCACATACGTCCGTGTGCCGCTCACGGCCAATCTCTGGCACACCACGAACGAATCGTCGCTCAGGTAGTGGGAGTCGTTTTTGTAAACGGTAAGGTCGATGAACCCGCCCGCGTGCGTGATATCGCATACCCGCACCACAAGCGTGTCGGTTTGGGCTTCCGCAAACACGGCGGCAAACAGCACGGCGCACACGAGCGCCGGGGTCCTTAACAAATCGTATAAGCGCTCCCTGCCGTGCGATCCGTGATCCGGGTCCCGCACGCAAAAGGGCGTCATGCACGCACGTCCTCGGGCAGGCCCCGCATGGCCGCCGCTGCAACTGCCAGGCAGTCGCAGCGTTCGTTCTCGGGATGGCCGGCGTGGCCGTTGACCCATTGGAATTTTACGTGGTGATGCGCGCACAAGTCAAGCAGCCGCTGCCACAGGTCGGGGTTGAGCGCGGGGTCCTTCCGGTTGCGTTTCCATCCGTTGGCGCGCCATTTGGCGGCCCAGCCGTTTCTCATTGCGTCAACAACGTACTTGGAATCGGAGACGACGGTCACCTCGCAGGGTTCCTTGAGAGACGCCAGTCCGGCAATAGCGCCCATGAGCTCCATGCGATTGTTGGTGGTGTGACCGAAACCGCCCGACAGCTCCTTTTCGGCGCCGTTGTAGGAGAGGATGGCTGCCCAGCCGCCGGGCCCGGGGTTGCCGGAGCACGCCCCGTCGGTGTAGAGGGTAATTTGTTTCATCAGAATCTGAACGAAAGGGATGCGCTCACCCGCTGCTGAGAATGATCTTCCGTGAGCACATCGTTAGTCTCAAGACCCCAGAAGGAATACCCGTATCCTATTTCCAGGCAGGCGGTCTTCATGATGAATGCAACGCCGGCGGTGATTGCCTGCACGTCTTTGTTGGGCGCCTCTCCAAGCGGATCCCAGTTGGCCGGTATTTTGGGATCGTCGTATTGACTCGCGAACAGATGCGTGTCGAATTGGTCCCAGGAATATCCTGCCCGCAGAAGCACTGCGCTGGTGACGATCGGCGCTTCGAGCCCTATTCCCGCGCCGAATATGGTCTTGTCCGCAAGACTGGACGCAGGGAAATCTTCGTTGGGAGACACAAAGGAGTACGGCGCGCGGATTCGAAGTTCCGCGCTTGCGGTGAGGAAAGGATAGGAGCCCGAAAACCCGACCGCGCCCGAATACGATGAAAAAATCTTGCCGCGCGCCTGAGGATAGGTGTATACATCGGAGCCGCTGAGATCGGGATTTGTCTCGCTGGCGTCCTCGCTGAACCATATCGTCTGCGGGAGTACGAATCTCGCCCCAACGCTGAAATGCTTGACAAAATTGTAAAGCAGCCCGAAACGCACATCGTAGCCGACGTACGATCGCGTTGTGGTGCGGTCGTAATCGTCGGAAAACATGCTGTCTCCCAAAATGCCGTTGGTGTCCCGGTAAAAGGCTTCCCTCCGGTTTTCATCGCCCGTGACAAGCGAGGCCGATGCGCCGATGCCGAACCCCTTGGCCACCTGCAGGCCGAATCCGGCCGTCCAGAAGTTGAGCGAGCCGTAGGTCTTTTCGTCCCTGCCCACAAAAACCGTTTGTTGACTTGGATCGTAGTAGCTGCCCGAAAATTTCCGCGCATCGTCGAACGTGATGGGGCTTTGAAACGCGGCTGCAATGGAAAACCCGCCTTGACTCGTGGGAAACGCGTGCAGGTACCCCAGGTTGGAAACCCGCAGCCGCTGCATCACCGATGATTCGTCGTTGCCGTAGAATGACGTCTTCGATCTCTGGGAAAGCCCGTCGATCCCCACCTGGAATTCACGCGCGGGAATAAAGCCGAGCCCCGCGGGATTCCAGAACAGGGCCGATTGGTCGTTTGCAAGTGCGACGAAATTGTTCCCCATGCCGAGCGCTTTTGAGCCTACTCCCGTTTCATGGGAGATTTCTATTTGGCCGAAGCAGACCGAAAAGAGCACTGCCACGGCGAGCAAGGCTGGATAAAGGGATCTTTGTTTCATTACCATCCTCTCTGGTTGCGGCCGCCCCGGGAACTTCCGCCCGACGAATTGTCCTGGCCCGGGGTTGAAGAAGGCTGCGGCGACGTGCTTGTTGACGAAGCGGGTTGAGACGCAGGGGCTGTTTGCTGTTCCGGCGGCGCGGCAGGCGGCGGAGCTTGTGTTTCAGCTTGTTTGCTTTCCGCCTGCGGGCTCCGAACTTCACCCGAAGTAGGAATGCCCTCGGTCCTGCTGTTTTGGACCCGCGCATTCGGCGAGGCTGTTGAAGGCGCATTTTCACTTATGCCGGAGGCGGAAGATGCGGCACCGGTTGCAGGTTTGGAGAGAGGAACGGTTTTCCCGCTCGACCGCTGCGATGAGGTGGGAATTCCCTGCGTTCGTCCGTTGCGGTTGCGAAGCTGTTTGCTTGACGACGAGGAATAACCCGACGATCCCTGCCCGGAAGAATTCCACCACCACGTCCCGTGATCGCCACCCCCGTAGCCGCTGTAATACCGGCATTCGCCGCAGGAATTGTCGTAATAATAGTAGGCAGGGCAACGCTGGTCCCACCCGGAACTGTTGTAGGAGCCATAGAAATAGGGGTCGGAACGGTTCCACCACGGATATTCGCTATATCGGTACCAATCCCGGCCGTAGTCCGCGTCGTCGCACACAAGCTCCGGCCTGCCGAGAATGTCCCTTGTCCAATAGCACACCTGGTTGGGGTTGGCCGGCACGGTGTCGCGGAGATAGGCGCCGGAGCCGTCGGCCGCATAGGCCGAATCGGGCGGAACGTCACTGTCCGCGTTACTGCGGACATACGCGAATTGCGTGTAGCAACCGGCAACCAGGAGAAGGCAGAGAACGCCAGCAGCGTTTCGTATCATACTTTTCTTCCTTGTTGGGTTGAAAAGACTCCATTCGGGGATTTGGACGATGACCGTACGTAAAATAAGTCGTTTAATCCGCCGCGGGTAGGCCAATCGCAAAGTGGGCACGCATTTTGCACTTTCCTTTAGCATATGCGCCGGAAACTATTGCCGGAGCCAAACCCGGTTTTTATTATATTAAGGGGACCTCTAAAAATTCAAAAACGCGGTCTGTCATTGCGAACGAAGTGAAGCAATCTCGCGTTTTTGAAAGGAATCAAGGGAGATTGCCACGGCGTCGCTTCGCTCCTCGCAATGACATTTCGGCAATTTTTAGAGGTTCCCTTAAATGCCACTCATTATTACGGTTATGCGAAAAAAGAATTTTGCCGCAACAGAAAGGGATGCCATGAAACGACTTACCACTTACTTCCTGCTTACCGTTGCCCTGTCCGGAATCTTCTTCGCGTCAAGAGCGGAGAGCATGCTCACCCTGGAAATCGGTCCCTCCTGGCCGGAAGCGCTGCTTTCCACAGGTATCCCGTCCGGAAACGGCGAAATCGAATACGGCGCGATGATTGACAAGAAAGTCGGGTTCGGCCTGGCCGCAGACTTCCTGTGGAACGTGCTTTCGAAGGAGGCAAAGGATTCGACCGGCGTGCATTACCGCACCCTCACCGAACAAAAGACGTTCATGTTCCCGATAATGGGATTCTTCGTACTCGACCCCATGCCCAAGCTCATCGTGCACCCCGTAGGCCGCTTCCAAATCGGCTACAACTCGATGATTTACAGTTATAAGCAAACCGAAAACGCCGTTGTCACTCCGCTGAGCCCCTACTTCTACGGCCTCATCATAAAAGGAAGCATCGATGCATTATACAACCTGGGCGAAAACAGCTCCCTGTTCCTCGGCGTCGAATACCGTTGGGCCGATATGAAGACGACAAGCAATACGAACGGTGAATTTGACAAACGCGACATGAGCGGCGTCGGCATCCGCGCGGGTTTCCGGGTGTTGATGTAAAGGCTGCTTGTTGAGACAGCCAAGGCCTGCATGTCACCACAAGAGATAAGGGCGATTTTTGCGCCAGTGTGGACTGGAGGGTGCTCCAGGGAGCAGTGCCGCCTGACCCCGGCCCGAAGGGCCATAGGGTAGTGCGGCACCGAGGCCGACCGGCCGAGCCTGCAGCCGAAGCACAGGATGTGCGGAGACCATCCCACGTGAGTGGGACCCGAAGGGCGCAACGCAGGATGCGTGGCGTGAACGAGACACGGTGCCGAAGGCAGGCGCCCAAGCATTGATTAAAACTGTTTGCTCTCTGGAATTGCTGCTTTGCGCAGCGTATTCTCACTTCTTGTCAACAAAACCAATTGTATGCGCATCGTTCTCCAGCGGGTGAAGAAAGCTTCCGTCTCCGTAAGCGGCGCCATGGTCGGTTCCATAGGCCCCGGCCTCCTCATCCTCCTTGGTATTCACAAAGACGACACGCCGGCGCAGGCCGACTTTCTTGTGGACAAATGCGCCGGGCTCCGCATCTTTGCCGACGACGCGGGCAAGATGAACCGTTCCCTTGCCGACGCCGGCGGCGGAGCGCTCGTGGTGTCGCAATTCACGCTCTACGGAGACTGCTCCCGCGGCCGCAGGCCCAGCTTTACCGATGCGGCCGACGCCGATAAGGGACGCACCCTGTACGAATACTTTGTGTCCCGTCTGCGGCAACTGGTCCCGGGCGTAGCAACCGGCGTTTTCGGCGCCATGATGGATGTTGAGCTTATCAACGACGGGCCCGTTACCTTCGTGCTTGACTCGTAGCAAAAAGGCATCACTACGAAACGCTTCGCCGCAATCCTCATTTTATGCGCTCTTCCCTGCGCGGCCATGGCCGAAGGCGCAGACTGGCCCGTTCCTCGCCCGCTTTCCGGGTTCGGCGCGAGCGGGCACTTCCGCGTGGTGCGCGACAGCATCCCCAGCCCGCAATGGTCCGGAAAATACGTGTACGTTTTCCATCCAGCCGACACCTCCGGGAAATTTCCGCTTATTCTATTCTGTCACGGCATGGGAGAGGTCGAACCGGCGTTGTACGGACCGCTCATCGCCAACCTGGCAAGCCGCGGCCACACCGTGGTCTTTTCCCCCTACAAGAGTTTTGCGGGCGATCCCAGGCAGAGAAAGAAATACAGAATATTGACCGCCGGCTTCGAGGCAGCGGTGCAGCGGTTCGGCCGCTGCATAGACACAACGCGAATCGGCGTCGTGGGCCATTCGTACGGCGGCGGCGCGGTGCCGGCCGTGGCGTGGCATTGCCTGGTGGAAAATCAGTGGGGCGCAAACGGCGCGTTCCTGTATGTCATGTCGCCGTGGTATTCCTATTTTATTACGCAGGACCAGCTGGAGGCGTTTCCGCCCCGCACCTATCTTGTTGCGCAGGTATATCACGACGACAGGATAAACGACAGACGCCTGGCAGTTGACATATTCAACAACATCGCCATACCGGATTCCCAGAAGCTGTTCGTGGAACTGTTCGGCGACTCAATCAAGGGATATGTTCTTTCGGCAGACCATGCCACGCCAACGGGCCCGGCCGACAAAAATGGGGCCGAGAACGCCCTCGATTTCTACGGCGTGTACAAATTCGTGGACGCGCTCGCCGATTATGTCTTTCGGGGAAACCCCGAGGCAAAGAAAATCGCTCTCGATACCGGCACCGCAGAGCAACGCTTTATGGGCGCGTGGCCCGACAACCGGCCCGTAAGGGAATGCATAGTAACGCGTTCGCCCGATGCGCGGCCATCGGGACCATGCCTTAACGAATGGGAAAACGCGCTGAATCCCCGCCGCGACGAATCGCCCACGTTCATGCCCGAAAGGCGCGCAAACCGCTTCCACTACGGACGCAAGACAATCCACAGCTACTGGGAATTCGAAAAGGCAAAAGTCCGCGAGCGACGCGCGCACCGGGCCATGCCGTGCGATTCTTCCTTATGCATCATTCCGCCCATCGAGCAGGGCTTCGGCGCTTTGGGGCCGTGGCAGATGAACGTCGACAGCCTTCCGCAGCCGCTCTGGAGAGGCCGATGGGTCCATGTGTTCTCTCCGGCGGGAGCGCCGGGCCCGAGGCCCGCGATTCTGTTTTGTCATGGCTATTCTTCGTCGAGGCCCGAGCACTACCTTCCACTCATTACGCACATGGTGAGCAAAGGCTATGTGGTGATCTTCTCTCCGTATCAATTCGTGGCTGTCGATCCCAAAGAGGTCAAGAAGTATGCAACCATGGAGACGGGCTTCGAAATCGCAATTGACAACTTTCACGCCATGATCGACACCACGCGCATCGGGTTTGTGGGCCATTCCTTCGGCGCAGGCGCAATCCCGGCTGTTGCGCTGTGGGCCCTCGTCGACAAGAACTGGGGAAGCGCAGCCGCGTTCCTCTACCTGATGGCGCCCTGGTACAGCTACGAGGTCGACAGGATCAAACTGCGCCTCTTCCCGCAGCGCGTCAAGATGATAACCGAGGTATTCGCCGACGACCACGTCTGCGATCACCGCATGGCGATTTCCCTGTTCAACACCATCGGCATCCCGGCGTCCGAGAAGAACTTTGTGCTGCTTAGCAGCGACTCCCTGCCCGGGTACAGACTTGTTGCGGACCACAACACGCCCAAAGGTCCGTTTGATCCCCGCGCCGAGGAAGATGCGCTCGATTATTATGGGGTGTACCGGCTGCTCGATGCACTTGCCGCCTACGCCTTCGACAACGACCTCGCAGGAAAGGCGCTCGCCATGGGAAGGGACGGTACAACGCGCTTCATGGGCATGTGGAGCAACGGCAAGCCCGTGACCCCGCTTGTCGCAACAGGAAACCCCCAGCCCGACCAGCCCGAGGACTTCTATGTGTTCGGCTGGCATTCCCGGCTCAACCCGCTGGCAAACGAAGTGATTGTTGACAAGTAAGGCACTGCGCGCCGGCTTTCACCCGCTCCCACAAGGTATTTTATTACAAATACAAAAATTTGTTTCACCCGTCGGCAAAGGACTCTTTCGCATGAAGACAAATTCACAACGGAAACCCCCATCAAATCTTGTGGTCGGCATCGGTTCCGCCCTCGTCGATATTCTTGTTAGGGAAACCGATGAATTTCTCGCGCAAACCGGCGCGCAAAAAGGCGGCATGACGCTTGTCTCGGGCGCGGATTTCATCGACAGCGCGCTCGCGAAGACCACGCACAAGGCATCCATCGTGCCGGGCGGGTCCGCGTGCAACACCATTCTGGGAATCGGCAGGCTTGGCGGAAACGCGCGGTTCATCGGCAAGCGCGGCAACGACGAACTTGGAACACTCCTGGAAAATGCCCTTGTCAAAAACAACGTGGAGCCGCGCCTGCTGGTTTCGCCGTCACCCACGGGCCGCGTACTGTCCGTCATTACTCCCGACGCGCAGCGGACCATGTTCCCGTTTCTCGGAGCGTCAAGTGAGGCCAAACCGGAGGAAATGCGAGCCGAATTGTTTGCCGGCGCCGCGCTCGTTCATATCGAAGGGTACCTCCTGTTCAACGAAGCGCTTATTCTCGCGGCGCTCAAGGCCGCCAAAGCGGCAGGCGCGCTCGTGTCGCTCGACCTCGCGTCCTTTACCGTTGTCGAGGCATCAAAGGCCATTCTGGAAGATCTTGTCGCCGATTATGTCGACATCATTATCGCCAACGAAGACGAGGCCCGCGCATTTACCGGACACTCCGACGAACACAAGGCGCTCGAAGTCCTGTCAAAGAAGGCAAAAACCGCAGTTGTCAAGATCGGCAAACGCGGCAGCCACATTGCCCACAAAGGCGAAAAGGCGAGCGTCGGCATCATGGGAGACGGGTATGCCGTGGATACCACGGGCGCAGGCGATTTGTGGGCGTCCGGATTCCTCTATGGCCTTGTCAACGGTCTTTCCGTGGAAAAGGCGGGCAGGCTCGGCGCGGCATGCGGTTACGAGGTGTGCCAGGTCGTGGGAGCGCAGATACCGGATGAAGGATGGGAGAGAATAAATAAGTTGAAAGTTGAAAGTTAATTTCGCAACGGGTAAGGGTCGCCAAAACGATAGTTTCCTTTTGCTACGACCCGATGCTCGCTTCTTGCTCCTCGCTACTCACTTTCCGCTTCTGAGTATCACCATCTCCGGCCTTTTTACTTCTTTGATGGACCTGTTCCAGATAAACACCTTTTTCTCGCGCGGAATGTCAACTTCCTGCAGCGCATTGACAAACAACTCCTTTGACACGCTTTCCAGAATAATGGCTTCAGTGCGCATTGCCTTGCAAGAACCGTATTGATAGGTGCGCAGATTATCTGCGGTCATGAGTTCGAGAATACGGCCGCGTTTGGCGTCGTATTGTTCCTGCAGGCGCTGAACCTCTTGGCGCAGACGGACGGATTCGTCGATAAGGACATCGAGTTCGGAAGGCATACGTGACTCCAGGAAATAGATTTGCCAGTGACAGAGCGACACCGCCGGAAGCCGGGCTACCGCCGAGGTTTCCTGTCTTCTGTCATGCGAACCATTTCGATCAAAGATTTGTTGTCGACTGATGAAAATACGGTGTTTTTAAGGAATTGGCAACCGTCATACGAACAGGACCAGAAAGGATCGGGACCTAAGAATGTGACCGATTTTGTACTTGCTTTGCAACGGGCAAAAGGTTTTGGGAGGCCGTTTCTTATTTTAGCCCTCTCCCTGTGGGAGAGGGCGGACTGCCGAAGGCAGGCCGGGTGAGGTCGACATCATGCCTGGAGCCCCTCAACCCATCGCTCCCCATCCGCTGCGATTTCAAGACCTATTCGACGTTTGAGAAAGTGATGGTCGGCAAGTAGAGAGAAGTTGCTCCGTCCGCGCCTTTCCTTCCCCACCGCGCACCGACTATTTTTGGATAAGACCGGCGGCGAACACTCGCCGCTGCGCAGGTTTCACCTTGTCAAATGGAGATTCACCAATGCCGACGTCCCGGTTTGCCATCCTTTTCGCCACGGCCCTCGCCTTCTGTTTCCAAACTTCCTACTGCGGCCACCCTTCCGAAATGCTTGCCGACGTGGTCGGCGCCTCGCCCATCATACTGGTCGGTAAGATTGTTTCGGCGCGCAAAACCGACAGCTTCATCACGCAAAAAGCCGTGAACTACTACTACTATGTCTTCACCGTAAAGATCGACACAGTCCTCAAGGGCGACGCGCATCTCAAGACATTCGACGTTATGGATTTCCCCGGCACGCCCGACTGCATGGATACATCCCGCAACGTCAAGTGCCTGTTTTTCCTCTCGAAGTCGCCGTATGTGGCAAAGGACGTCACCGACTGGATGGTGGAACGCCAGTATAAAATCGTCAAGGGTTCGATCACGCCGACGGAATTCATAGACGAGAAGGCGACGCAGCCCGTACGAACGTTCGAAAAGAAGATCGGCGAGATCGTGGCCCGCGAGCTCGCAAAACACGCACCGGCCGCGGCGCAGTAACCTCGCCCGGCGGAAACCGCGCAGGCAGGACATCCCAATTTTCCAAGGGAAGGCTCCCATGACATCTTCACAAGATGCGATCGGCCTTTACAAACAAACCTTCACCTGTTCGCAGGCCGTTTGCGCCGCCTTCGGAAGCCGGCTCGGGCTCGACAAAGAGACGGCGCTTAAAATTTCCTGCGCCTTCGGCGGCGGGTGCAGCAGGCTCGGCCTCACGTGCGGGGCGGTGACAGGGGCATTTATGGTGATCGGCCTCAAATACGGCAGGAGCACGCCGGACGACACCGCGGCCAAAGAGAAGACCTACTCGTTGACCCAGGAATTTGCAAAAAGATTTGTCCAAAAGAACGGCTCTCTCAATTGCACAGAGCTTCTCGGTTGCGATCTGGGAACAGACGAGGGATATGCCGCGGCAAAGGAACAAAACCTTTTCACCACTCTATGCCTGCGGCTGGTGAAAGACTCGGCGGAGATTCTTGAAGACCTGATCGAGAAAAACACATAAGGGAACCTCTAGATATTCAAAAACGCGTTTTGTCATTGCGAACGAAGTGAAGCACCACGACTAGGACTGCATGCAGCGCTACAGGAGTAGCCGCAAAGCGAATCTCGCGTTTTTGAAAAGAATTACGGGAGATTGCCACGTCGCTACGCTCCTCGCAATGACATTGAGACAATTCTAAGAGGTTCCCATAAGTTCAAAGTTGAAAGTTTATGGACCGGACTTGGCTCCATTCCTTTTCTTTCAACTTTCAACTTTGAACTTTCTACTTCCTGCTATATCGCAGTCGTCCCGTTTCTCCTAATATCAATCAGCCGCTTACGGATTCCACGTCACCTTCATGCTGTCGGACTCGGCCATGATCGCGTCGATATAGGTTATGGTGACTGTGTCGCTGCCCGCCACGGAGATGGTGCCGCTAGCCGCGGAGGACGTCCCCAGCGTAAATCCGACGCTTCCGCGGAACAACCAGGTGGTGTCGGCGTTCACGGCCAGGGGCACGGAAATACCCGTGGGGTCCTTTTTGCTCTTCACGTTTATGGCCACCGAGCTGGCCAGAATATGGTCGTTTTCCATTGAAATCTTCATTTTACTGGTTGTGCCATGGTATCCGGTGCCGAGCGAATCGGGCAACATGGATACTTCGTTGCACTTCCACAGGAGCGCGGTACCTTGCGCCGCGGAACTTACCACCGGCTTGCTGTACGCCGGGCTCAAGTAAGAGGTGGTGAGGGTGTCTATAGGCGGCCGCACTGCGATAACCTTGCCCGGAGTCGACGTTGTCAACGAAGGGTAGACCGAGCCCGTGTACGAGCCGGGCGATCCGGCAAGGGCGTGCAATACGACATTGATGCCCACCGTGTCCTTATGGGAAGACAGGTGAATGGTAATCGAGGTATCGGTGATATTGCGGTCATCGGCGTTGATGTTGATGGGGAGCTTCAATCCGAGGTAAATCGATACCGCGGGTCTTACGTCCGGCGCTATACCGTTCCAGACCGCTTTTGCGAAAGCAGCTGCGTTCCCCGCCTTTACATAGGAAACTGTGACCGTGTCGTTGTCCTTCACGCGAACCGTGTCCCCAAGCGTGGTAACTTTGCTCACCGTGAAACCGACGCTGCCAGTATAGCTCCCGGGATTGGCAGCATCTTTTGCCAGCGTCAGGCTGACGGGCGTCGGATACGACGTTGAGGCAACGGTGGCGGCAATCGTTGCGGTGGAAACGGAAAAATCCCACACCGAGGGGGACATCGGCCAATCGATGCTCTGATAGGAGTCCATGTCAAGCACAACCGAAATCGCCCACGCAAGCGTAATGGGAAAGTTACCCACCAACGAATCCAACGCTTGCTTTTGAGTGGCATATCCCGAACGGGTGACGGTGAGAGTATCCACGGCTGCCGATTCCTTGGCAAGAGAGCTTTGTGCGGACGGTTTGCTTGCAAACGTTCCGGAACCCTCTCCAAGGGATTTACCGATAAGAGGTCTTTTCATCAAACGCGAAACGGTATTTCCTATCGTTACCCGGCACAAATAAACCTGCGACGAAAAACCGGCGGGGAACGGAAGGGTCTTGTACGTTCCGGCGGGCATCGCCTTGTCAAGCGCAACACGGACGCATCTCCCTTTGCAATCAAACGTTTCTATCCTAACACGGTCGTTACTGTTTGCAACGGTAAAATTGAGGCAATTGCCTGAAAAGAACGGCAGAGCATACGCAGGCGCCGGTTTGATTGCACCGGCACCGGCCACGGAAAAAGCAAAGTGACCGGCCGTGTCCGTTACGGTTCTCAGCGAAAGGTTCTTCAATCGCACACTGGCGCCCGACACTTTCTTGCCGTTTACGTCCGAGACTGTGCCGGTGATATTGACTGTCTGGCCCAGCACGAATGAAAACAGGCCAAGCTGCAACAGTATCGCAAACAGCAATTTCGTTGGATTCATGAGTCCCCCCTCAAAAAATAGTATATGAATGGAATCGTTTCTCAAATGACTGTTTGACAATGTGATAAAAAATCGTTATTGCACGCCCTCTTGGCAACAAAAACAACCGGAACCAATCCAAAAAAAGCTGAAAGTTGAAAGGGAATCGTTCTTCCAGCTTCCAACTTTCAGCCATCAATACCCATGCAGGCTTCCTTTTAGTACATCGTAATCGTCCCCTGCTGTCTTATGTCCTGCGACGTTGAACCCACAAGCACGTCTATTGGCCCGGGCTCCACCACCCACGCCGATGCCATGTCGTCGTAGTACTCGAAGTCCCGCTCCACGAGGTTGAAGGTGACGGTCTTTGTCTCCCCCACCGCGAGCGGCACGCGGCGGAAGCCGCGGATGTCCTTGTACCGCCGCGGCAGATTGCTCTGCTCGTCGTGCAGATACAACTGGACCACTTCATCGCCGGCGCGGGTTCCGGTGTTCTTCACGTCGACCGACACCGCAAATGTGTCGCCCGGGAAGCCTCCCGCGGGCGATATCTGCAGATTGCTGTACGCGAATGTCGTGTAGCTGAGGCCATGGCCGAAGCAGAAAAGCGGCTTCAATTTATGATAATCGTAATAGGGATATCCCCTTCCCTCCCACGCGGGCTCGTAGGGATCGCCGGTATCTCCCCACGGAGTGTTCACGCCGAACCTCGGAAGCTGGGTCGAGTCCAGCGGGAACGTTAGCGGGGTTTTCCCACCCGGATTGTAGTCGCCGAACAAAACCTCGGCCAGGGCCATTGCGTGATCTTCGCCGGGATAAGACGACATGAGAATCGCCGGGGCCTTGTTCCAGTTGCCGGTGTCTGCGGTACTGCCTCCGGTATACCACACAATGGTATGACCAGGTTTTGCGGCGAGCACTTTTTTAGCCAGCTGGTCCTGCGTGTCCGGAAGCGATACCTCGTCGCGATCCCTTCCTTCGCCTACGTCGTCCGGCCCGATGCACACGACCGCATAGTCGCAATTCGTGTAATCGCTGTTGACCGTAATGTTTGCGCCGCCGATCTGTTTGATCGCCTGATTGGGCGCAGTCCAGTGCTTGCTTGGACAATCCTGCGCGCTGCCCACCGGACCGCAGCGCAGTGTATTGGCCCAGGGCCCCACCATGGCGATGGTCATCGGGACGCTTCTGTCAAGGGGCAGTAGGTTGCCGTCGTTCTTGAGGAGGATATAGCATTCGCGCGAGACACGGCGCGCGTAGCTGTACATATTCGGACTGTTGATGGAATCCGTGTACATTGTCCTTGCGTATCCGGGATTGAAACAACCCGTTTTGTACCGCGCCCACAGCGAGCGCCGCGCCTTGTCGTCGTAAAACCCCTGCGATATCGTGCCGGGCACCAGAGATCCTAGGCCGCCGCCCCACGTTCCCGGGGTGGGCAGGTCAAGTCCTGCCAATGCCAATATGGAAGCAGTGCCGGTGCCGCCGTTGTCCCAGTCCGTGAGGATGAATCCCTTCAGGCCCCAGAAGTTCTTGAGGATGTCGGTCATGGTGTGATGATTTTGCGCATTATGGAGGCCGTTCACCGAATTGTAGGCTACCATGATGGCGGCGGTACCGCCGTCATGAGCAGCCATGCCGAAGTGGTATGTGTAAAGCTCGCGAAGTCCCCGCTCCGAAACGTGCACGGGGTAGAATCCGCGCGCGCGCTCCACATTGTTACAGCAGTAATGCTTGAGCGTCGGAATGGTGCCGCCCCGCATCACGCCCCTAACGGCTGCGGTAGCGCCCTTGCCGTTTACAAAGGGATCTTCGCCGTATGATTCGGTGGTCCGTCCGGCGCGGCTGTCGCGGCAAAGATTGCAGGAAGGTCCCAGCTGGACGTTATAATCGTGTCCCCGGAAGCTCATTCCCATGAAATAGCCGCCCTCTTCGATGATGGCCGTGTCCCACGTGGCCGCCATTGCGAGGCCCGTGGGGAAAGACCAGGTGCCGCCGAGGCCGTACGGGCCGTCTCGCCAGTTGAGCCCGACAACGCCGCCCGCGCTCCCGCCATTAACGATTGTTTGCTTGTCACCGTTGGACATCGATGCAATCTTGTTTTCGATGAACGTGGCGGTGTCGCTCCGCGAACAGGCAATTGAGATTTTTGCCTTATAGGTGCCCGAAGGCGGTCCGTTGAACTGGCAGGCGAAATGAATGCCTTTATCGCCTTGCCAGGTGAGCTGTCCGACGTCACCCTTGGTCATGGTGAGCGGCACGACCTCTCCGGTGCCGTCCTTGATAATGGACACAGACACGTTGAACCTGTCGTATGCCCAGCCTATAATGCGGTAGGACACCTTTCCCCTGTACTTGTAGATTCCCCCTGAATTATCCACGAGCTTGAGGAATACCGGCGTCACCTGCACCGTGTCGATATCGGAGGTCACCTGGGGTTGGGCGAAACATCCCAGGACACCCGATAGCAGTATTAATCCGAATCTGCAACGCATGCTGCCCCCTTCTTTTTCATCCTTTTGGCTGCCTCATAAGTCGAAAGTTGACGATTGACAGCTCACAGCGAAAGCAATCTTTGAATCCCACAGCGAGCGCTAACCCATCAACCATTTCGCATTTACGAATCAATAGAGCGTGATCTTTCCCGTCTGACGAATGTCATGCGATGACGCGCCCACGAGCACATCGATCAGGCCGGGCTCGACCACCCACGCGGTCTGCGTGGTGTCGTAGTATTCCATGTCGCGTTCCGTAATCCCGAAATTGACGGTCTTTGTCTGGCCCGCGGTGAGCGGGACCCTGGCAAAGCCGCGCAGGTCCTTGTAGCGTCTCGGCTGGGCGCTCTGCTCGTCGTGCAGGTAAAGCTGCACAACCTCGTCGCCGTCGCGGGTGCCCGTGTTCTTCACGTCAACACTCACCTGGAACGTGTCGCCCGGATAGCCGCCGGCCGGATTTACCGAGAGGTTGCTGTATGCGAACGTCGTGTAACTCAAGCCGTGGCCGAAGTAGAACAGCGGCGTCATATTATGATAGTCGTAATAGGGATATCCCCTGCCCTCCCACGGATCCTCGTAAATGTCTTTGGTCGCGCCCGAGGTGTTCCACGGGAGGCCGATGCCGTACACAGGAAGTTGGATGGAGTCCGCCGGGAAGGTAAACGGGAGCCTACCGGCCGGGTTGTAATCGCCAAAAAGAACCTCAGCCATGGCAAGGGTATGATCTTCGCCGGCAAAGAACTCCGCAATTATCGCCGGGGCCTTGTTCCATTCGCCCGAATCCGCACAGCTTCCTCCGCAATAAAACACGATGGTTCTCGGATTTGCAGCCCTCACCTGTTTCACCAGATTGTTCGTTGAATCCCCCAAGCTGACCTCGACCCTGTCGTTTCCCTCACCCTTGTCCACAGGCCCTATGCAGACCACTGCATAATCGGCGTTCGCATAGTCGGTGTTTACCGTCACATTTGTGCCGCCGATCTTCTTTATCGCGGCCGCGGCCGACGTAAGATGCTTCGGGTTCACAAGGCTGCTTGCGGTAATGAACCATTGCATATTGTTCGCGTACGTACCCACGACGGCGATCGTCACGGGGGCTGTTTTTCTGTCAATCGGCAGGAGGTTGCCTTCGTTCTTCATCAACACCATTGACTCGCGCGTCGCGCGGCGCATATATGCATAGTGCGTCGCGTTGTCATTGGAATCAGCGTATGTCGACTTGATGGTATAGCCTGGCTCAAAGCAATGCGTCATGTAACGAGCCCAGATCCAGCGACGCGCCTTGTCGTCGAAGAAGCCCTGGGAGATTGTTCCCGGCACCAATGCCGCCAGGTCGTTGCCCCACCCACTCGGGGTCGGGAGGTCCGTGCCTGCAAGCGCGTCATTGGTATGATTGCCGCCGTTGTCCCAGTCGGTGAGAACAAAGCCTTTCGCGCCACAGGCGTTCTTAAGAATGTCGGTGACAATGTGCTTGTTTTCCGGACAGTGTATGCCGTTTACATTGTTGTATGCGGTCATGAAACCCGTGGCCGGCGCCTGCGACGCAGCCATGCCGAAATGGTAGGTGTATAGCTCGCGCAAAGAACGCTCGGAAGTTGTCGAGGGATATCCGCCGCGCGCTCTTTCTTCGTTATTGCAGCAAAAATGTTTCACCGTGACCATCAGCCCCGACTTTGTGCAACCGCGGCAGTCCGCGGCGCCCATTTTTCCATTGACAAACGGGTCCTCGCCGTAACTTTCGAACGTACGGCCGCCGCGACCGTCGCGCACAAGATTCATGGTGGGCCCGAGCATAACGCTGTGGCCCAGCCCGCGGAAATCCTGACCCTTGTAGTAGCCGCCCTCTTCGGCGATGGCCGTATCGAACGTGGCCGCCATGCCTTCGCCCGCAGGATACGCATACCCGCCGCGGTCGCCGTACGGTCCGTCGTTCCACGTAACGGCCGGCACGCCGCCGGCTGCCCCGCCGTTGATGATTGCCTGTTTGTCGCCATTGGAAAGACCATTGACCTTACCTTCAACGAATTTGGCGGAATCGCTTTGCGAGGCGTTCACGCTCACCTTTGCCTTGTAGGTGCCGGAGGGAGCGCCGTTGAATTGACAGGTGAAGAAAATGCCCCGTATCCCGCCAAAGTTGAAACTGCCGTAACCGTCGCCCTTTACCGAGGTGAGCGGCACCACTTCGCCGGTGCCGTCCTTGGCGATGGTGAGTGTGGCGTTGAACCGGTCGTTGCTCCAGCCCACGAGTTCGTAGGAGACCTTGCCGACGAATTTGTACACGCCGCCCGTGTTGCTGATGAGTTTGAGAAACACCGGCGTCACGAGCACCGTATCGATGGTTGAGGCCGGCTGCGCAGAGAGCAGCCCCGCGGCAAAAGCAATGATAAGCGCAGTTTTTTTCATCATGGTGTCCCCCTACTTGTACAATGCGAGTTTGAGATTCTGGCGGTACGTGCCGTAGGAAATGGTGGTAAGATAAATCCCCGTGGCCGACCGCGACAGATCGCACTGCAGGGAGCCCTGGTTCTTAGTGAGCACCAGGTTCTTTATGAGTACGCCCGAAACGGAGTAGACCGAGATGCGGCCTTGCAAAGCGCTGGTCGGGACACTCCACTCAAGTGTGAATACTCCCTTTCGGGAGTTTCCTGCAGTGCGGAAGAATGTTGCCTGGGCCGGAGCCACCTGCTTTCCCATCACGGAGGTGACGGTCGTGGGAAATGAAAATGACGCACTGGATTTCTCAACCACCTGAGCAAACAATGCGGTCGAAGCGAATAGCAGGACGCATCCGACTATTGCGGCTTTCTGGATGGACATTTTCCCCCTCCTTTGTTTGAAATTGAGTTTACACTATATTGTTTGTGTTCAGAATTGGTCACGCCGATTGCCTGCCGTGCTATTGAAAGACTCCGCAGCAAGCTGCGGAGAATCTTTCCATCCCTATGGAAAGAAAACATACTTATAGTCGCTCGCTAACCCCGAAGCAGAGCTTCGAGGAATGCGCTCGCTAGGGGATTCAACAATGCAGACGCTTCCTGGACTAGCGACATTGTCGGAAACGCAATCAAGTGCGACGAGGGATGCTTCTTCCGTCGCTTTTGCAAGGTAGGGACTCACCGGCATGCGGTCGCCACAAGCAAAATGCGCAATTCTTGTGGTAACCCTCCCCCCTTTTTCTGAGATTAGTTAACCGATTAAGAATCGAATCTGTGCTTTGATCGAATCCGATTTACGGCACTGTAGCCCGCTACCGGACCGGACACCGATCGCTATTAGTCATAATATATTTAAGATTCGATCGAAAAGTTTTAAAATAATGCGGATCCAGGTCGGTGGTGAAGTGCCTGAGAGGGAGGCTCCGGGGTCGTCATCATTGAGCCGGCACGTGGTTCGTCAAGAAATGTCCTTGCAGGCGCGTAGTGACGCCCGTAAGCCAATCCGCCTGCGGTGAGACATGAGTACCACAACGGCTCCCCACCGCCAAACCCTCTACGAGGCCTGCATTGTCTTCCTAATTCGGCATCCGCTCCTCAACCTGCCCTACATCCGCGACAAGCAGATGCGTGCTCTGGTCTTCGGTATTATACCAGAAGCACAGTTTTCCCCTGTCCATTGTAAAGCATTGTGCAAACTCTTTTCTCGCAGCGCACGGGAAGATTCTTTCGTGTATCGCTTCCGCCTGGCCCATGAGTCTCGCCTCAAGCTCGGTCATGAATTCTCCTTCACCTGAGCTGTACCGAATCCCGTCCCCTTTTCCCCCTCTCCGGTAATCGGGAGAGGGGGACGGGACAAAGTTTATCTCTCTGGTTCTGCTCCGTGTACTCTGTGCCTCTGTGGCAATTTTTTCCTACTGCATCTGCTTTCTCAAAAAGGTCGGCACGTCCATGTCGTCCTCGTAGTGCTCAATGATGTTGCCTTTCGAGACCACGAAATGCGGATCCTTCTTGGCCGCCTTTTCCTTTTTGAGAAATGCCGGGAACTCAAGCTGCTGCGACGGGGACGGCGCGGCGCAATGGCTGGAAAGCGCCGATGCGACCGCCCGCTGGGTTTCTTCCGGAATCGAAGCCAGAGCTGCCCTGGGGCCGTCCTCGAACTTTTCGTCGGCAAGCGCTGCTTCTACGAACTGTCTCTCCTCAACCTTGGGGACCGCGGTTGCAAGCGCAAACGACAACTGCTCGGCCTGGCGGTCCTGCGCGGCGGTCTTCTGGCCCGGGAGCTTCAGGGTGAGCTTCGCGGCATTCGATTCTTCCTTTTTCTTTTCCAGCTTTTCCTCGCTAAAGCCGGTGGCGATGACGGTCACGCGTATCTTGCCGTTCATCGTCGCGTCGGTGACGGCGCCGAAAATGATGTTGGTCTCCACGTCTTCGCCCACCGCGTCGTAAATGGTCTGGGTGGCGTCGTTGACATCGTATAATGTGATGTCTTCGCCGCCCGTGATGTTGATGAGAATGCCCTTGGCGCCCACGATGGAAACGTCGTCGAGCAGCGGGCTATGGATGGCGTTGTCGGCCGCCGTAACCGCCCTGTTTTCGCCCTCGGAGTAGCCGGTACCCATGAGCGCGTCGCCCATGCCGTTCATTATCGTGCGCACGTCGGCAAAGTCGAGATTGACAAGTCCATGCACGGAGATGAGGTCCGAAATGCCTTTGGTCGCCTGGTACAACACGTCGTCGGCGATCTTAAAGGCATCGATGAGCGATGTGGTGCGGTCCACGATCGACAGCAGTTTCTGGTTGGGAATTACGATGATGGTGTCGACGCTTTTGCGCAGATCGTCAATGCCTTTGCGGGCGTTGCGGTCGCGCACCTTGCCTTCAAAAATAAACGGACGCGTCACGATGGCAACGGTGAGAATGCCCAGTTCGCGCGCGATCTCGGCAACCACGGGCGCGCCGCCCGTCCCGGTGCCGCCGCCCATGCCCGCCGTGATGAACACCATATCGGCTCCTTCAAGCATGGCCGCCACTTTCTCGCGGTCTTCCTCCATGGCGATGCGGCCGATCTCCGGGTTGGCGCCGGCGCCCAGGCCCTTGGTGATCTTGTCGCCGATCTGGACGCGGTTGGCGGCCTTGTTATTGTCAAGCGCCATCGCGTCGGTGTTGATCGCAATGAACTCGACTCCAGACAAACCCGCAGCCACCATTCGGTTCACGGCATTGCCGCCCGCCCCGCCGACACCGAGCACCTTCATCCTGGCCTTGGCATCAAAATTTTCGTCTAGCGTGAAAACCATACAAACCCCCTTCTGAAGGTTTAGAGTTTATGTGATGGATCGGTTGAATATTTTTCCATGATGATATCAGAAAAACTCCTTGACCCAGACTTTCATGCGGTCGAATATCTTCTTGAAATTGTCGTCGCCGGAAAAATTCTTCTTGCTCTTCTTTGCGCCCGAGCCGTGCTTCACGCCGTAGATGCATAGACCCACGCCGGTCGCGTGAATGGGCGACTTGGCGGCCTCGGTAAGTCCGCCGAAGCCCGTGGGCACGCCGATCTTCACCGGCATCTCAAACACCTTCTCGGCCAGTTCCTGGATTCCCTCCATGAGCGCGCCGCCGCCCGTGAGCACCACGCCCGCGCCGAGCATGTCGGCGTATTCGGTGCGCTTGATTTCCCGTAAGGCAAGCGACAAGATTTCTTCGAGCCGCGGCTCGATAATGGAGGCCAGGACGGCCTTGGACACCTCGCGCTGTTCGCGGCCGCCCACGCCCGGCACGCTTATATATTCGTCGGCCTTTACAAGAGGAGAGTACGCGCAGCCGTATTGCTTCTTGATCTCCTCGGCCCGCTCAATGGGCGTGCGTATCCCGATGGCGATGTCGCTCGTGACGTTCTTGCCGCCCAGGCCCACCACCGCGGTGTGGCGTATGCTTTCGTCAAAGTAAATTGCGATGTCGGTGGTGCCGCCGCCCATGTCCACCAGGGCCACGCCGAGTTCCTTCTCGTCCTTTTCGAGCACGGCGTAGCTCGACGCAAGCGGTTCGAGCACAAGGTCACGCACCTTGAGCCCCGCCTTCTCCACGCTTTTGTAAATGTTCTGCGCGCTCGTGACCGCGCCGGTAATAATGTGCACCTGCGTTTCCAGCCGTACACCGCACATGCCGATGGGGTCTTTGATGCCCTTCTGGTCGTCTACGATAAATTCCTGGGGAATCACATGGAGGATTTCCCGGTCCATGGGAATCGACACCGCCTTTGCCGCGTCGATGGCACGGATCACGTCGAGCTCCGCGATTTCGTTGTCTTCGCGGGAAATCGCCACCACACCCTTGGAGTTGATTGCGCGAATGTGATCGCCGGCGATGCCGACGTATACCGATTCCACGTCGGTCCCGGCCATGAGTTCTGCTTCCTCCACCGCCTTCTGAATCGAATGAACCGTCTTGTCGATATTGACAACTACGCCTTTGCGCAAGCCGTCGGACTGGCTCACTCCCACACCAACGATCTTAAGCTCGTGGTTGGCATCGAGTTCGGAGATGATGCAGGCGATCTTGGTAGTCCCTATATCGAGGCCAATAAAACTGTTATCTTCCATGATCCTCCTCCAGACAGGTAAAAGTATAGAAACGCCCCACGCCGCAACGCGGGACCGATTGTTCTTCGTTATCGCTGCACATATGCGAGATTCTCGTAGCACAAGTTGATTCTTTTCGGCTGCGACGCGGGATCGCCGCCCGACGTGCCGACCAGGGCGCCAAGCCTGCGCATTTCCACGCCCGTTGCGGCATCGTTCATTTCCACCACGGCACCGAAATCTTCTATCCTGAGCCGCACGCCGCCGCTCTGGGAAAAGTCGATTTGCGAAATCCTTCGCGCCAGCGCCGGGTCCTCGCTCACACAGTCGGTGAGAAACCGTTTTACCCGCGCTACCACAGCGGAGGAAATGCATCCGGCCGAATCGCGCCCCAGGCCCGAGACGACGGGCAGATTCGAATAGGTTTCGGCAAACAGCGGCAGCAGAACGCCGCAATCGTCCATGTACCGCACACGACCTGCATTGACAAGTGCTATCGGCGTGCGCTCGGTGAGGCGGATCACCACGGTGCCGGGAAAATGACGCGACACGCGTACGCCGTGCACCCATGGATTGCGCCGTATCCCCTGCTCGCACGAAGCGGGCCGGATGGACATCATGCGCATACCCGGCGTGATCCCGGACAGCCTCACCGCCTCCGCCTGGTCGACGCGCATGGCGCCTTCCACGCGGATCGTTGCAACCGTAAAAAGCGGCGACGTGTTCACCCAGGATACTATCTTTACGGCTGCGAATACGGCCGCCCCGCACACGCACACCGCGATAATGGCAACCGTCGAAAACGATGCTCCTCGTGCCACGGCCTTCTTCACGGCTTTGCCCAGCGCCCGGTGGCGTTCGCCGTGCTGCTTTCGCTTGTTTGCACCCATTCGTTTATGCATTCCCGATCCTCGCAAGGATATCGTTGCAGATCTCGTTGATGTCGCCGGCGCCCATTACCACCACGGCATCGCCGCCGGCAAGCAGAGGCGCGAGCAGAGCCGGGATGTCTTCCTTTTTGTCTACGTAGTACGCATGCGCGTGGCCCTTTGCCTTAGCCGCGTCCACAATGGCGCGGCTATTCACCCCGGCAATCGGCTCCTCCCGCGACTTGTAAATCTCCGTCACGAAAAATTCGTCGGCCATGCACAGCGCGTCCGCGAAATCGGGAAGGAAATCCCTGGTGCGCGTGTACAGATGCGGCTGGAACACGGCCATCACGCGGCCGTACCCCGAGCTTTTTGCCGCCGACAGGGTCGCGCGGATTTCGCTCGGATGGTGCGCGTAGTCGTCAATAACGGTGATCCCCTTCTTTTCACCGATAATTTCGAACCTGCGCTTGACGCCGCCGAAGCCCAGCAGGCTCCCGGCGATATCGGAGAAATCGACGCCGAGTTCGGTTGCAACGGCGCAGGCGGCCAGAGCGTTCTTGACATTGTGGATTCCGGGGATCGTGAGCGCAAGCGCGCCGAGACGTTCGGTCTTCCGGTACACCGCACAGGTCGTCTTCCCGGCCGAAAAGCTGATGTCGCGCGCCGTGTATTCGGCGTCCCGGGTGATGCCGTAGGTGACCACGGGCTTGGAGTAGGCCGGCAGCATTTCGCACACGTGCGGCTCGTCGACGCAGGCCACCAGCGCGCCGTAAAACGGCACCAGATTGGCGAATTGGAGAAACGCCGCCTTGATGTCCTCTATTCCCGAATAGCAATCCAAATGATCTTCCTCAATGTTGGTTATGACGGCTATCGACGGATACATCTTGAGGAACGAACGGTCGTATTCGTCGGCCTCGGCGACAAGGATGTCGCCTTCACCCGAAATGGCGTTGGTGTCGAGCCGCCGCAGAATCCCTCCCACGATCACCGTTGGCGTCCTGCCCGCGTCGGTAAGAATTTGCCCGATAAGCGAGGTCGTGGTGGTTTTGCCGTGCGTGCCTGCAACGGCAACCGAGAATTTCATCCGCATGAGTTCGCCCAGCATTTCGGCGCGCCGCATGAGGGGAATCCTGTTCGCCGCCGCGTACGCGCGCTCCGGATTGTCCTCGCGGATGGCGCTCGAATACACCGCAAGCGATGTA
>Ga0182027_10002128_pt1 | contig 32383 bp, 27 predicted proteins | sample 712E1DmetaG_FD_121300 | JGI IMG/M metagenome (GOLD analysis project Ga0182027, IMG submission 121300) | Permafrost microbial communities from Stordalen Mire, Sweden - 712E1D metaG (Illumina Assembly) | ecosystem: Environmental > Terrestrial > Soil > Wetlands > Permafrost | place: Sweden...
CGTTCCCAAGTTAAGTCCATAATTATTGGTCGCTGCTCCACTGACAGCTCCGGTCAATATTATTGTATTAGAGCCTGATCCTCCAGTAACGCTGTTCAGGTTCAGCTGATAATTATTGGTAGCTACGCCGGAAACAGCTCCTGTGACCATCGCTACATTGGAAGTCGTTCCACCGGCAATTGTCCCGATATTTATGCCATAATTATTGGTAGCCGTACCGCCGACGGAAACTATTTGCATTCCAGTATTGGTGGTTCCCGCCGTCGATCCGGAAATGGCTCCCAGGTAAAATCCGATGTTATTAGTAGCAGCACCGGTAGAAGTAAGACCATTGGAATAAAACGCGTATTTGCTAGTCGAACCGGACACGGCTCCCACATAATAGCCATAATTGGTTGTTCCGGTAGACGTGGGAGTAGCCACATAAACACCATAGGTAGTAGTTCCGGATCCGGCTAAAATTCCCGTGTATATTCCGTATGAATTAGCAGCACCGTTAGTAGTAATAGAGTTGATATATATGCCGTAATCAGCTGTTGTGCCTCCGGTAATTGTTCCCACATCCATCCCATAGGCATTAGAAACTGTTCCGGAAATAGCACCGATATTAATTCCGTAATGACCCGTCGTAACACCGTTTCCATTAATTTGACCCAGATTTAATTGATAGACATTAGCGCCAGTAGAAGAGTTGGTTCCGGTCGCGATGCCTGTTCCTGTTGCGCCTCCAGAGATAGCACCGATGCTAATGCCGGTAGCCGTCGTCGCTGCAGAAATAGTGCCGATCTGCAGTCCGATGCCAGTAGCGCCGTTCGCCAGAGAAACCAGATCATAACCGATATTAGAAGTGGCTCCAGCCAGATTGCCGACGCGCACACCGACATTTGTCGGGGCCGAATCGGCCAGGAAAAAACCTGCTACGTCAGTCGATCCGGCTCCTGTGTGTGTATTAGTCACTTGCAAGCCATAAGTAAGAACGCCCGATCCGTTGGCATTAGTACTGAGAATGTTCAAGACTGTCTGATTAGCCCCGGCGAGTGTTCCGTTTTCCGTCAATTGGACGAAATTTCCAGTAGATAGTGATGTCGTGGTGGCCAGAAATGAGTTTCCGCCACCAACGGCATTATCAACCAGATGCAATTTGGCAGTCGGAGCAGTAGTGCCGATACCAACATTGCCAGCAGCACTGATAACCAGCTGCCCGGCAGGATTAGTATCTCCCAAGATCAATGGTCCATTGACTTTGTTGTAGATAAAGGCCCAGTTGTTGGCATTAGTATAACCACTGCTGCCCACCAGAAAGTCCAAAGCGTTAGCCGCCGCGTCATTTCCAATCTGAAGCTCATTGGAAGCGGCAGCGTTATTACTGGAATTGCGAAGAGCCAGGGAAATTTTCGCTCCGGCCACAGTACCGCCGATGTTTAAAAGTTTATTGGTATTATCCCAAGCGAATTCCACCGCTCCCGCAAGCAAGCCTCCACTGTTGAATTGGACTTGGGTGGTAGATCCGCCAGCTCCCGTTCCCGATCCAAGACACGACCCCCAAGTCAATCCTCCGGAAACAACTGTCAGGCATTGGCCATTGCCACCAAGATGCAACGCTGTCGGAACGGCAGATGGCCCTGATCCAAAAATAAGATCGCCAGCGGCGTTCATCGGATTGGGCATGCCCGCAGCAGAAATAGTCGACCAGCTCCAAGCTCCCATTCCATTGGTTTGTAATACTTGTCCGTTGATGCCATCAGCACCGGGCAAGGTAAAAGTTATGGAACCGCTTGGCATCGTATCGGGCGCTTTTAGGCCGACATAGGCAACGCCATAACCCGAGGATTCCATAAAATGCATTTCAGCCGCTGTCGTAGAGTTAAGCGACCCGAGAGTGAAATGTCCGCCACTAATATTAAAAAGCGAAGAAGGGTTGGCGGTGCCTATGCCTACCTGACCAGAAGCGTTTATGACAAAAGACGGCGCGGCATTGGAAAGCGTTCCGTCAGAGGAAACCGCGATCTTAAATTTATTACTGTCAGAATTATCCACCCCCATCGCGAATTTATCCACGCTGGCTACTTGGAAATCAACGATCGGATTGCCGCTGGCTATATTCAAAGTCAGAAGATCGTCCGGAATATTCGTGCCCATGCCCACTTGCCCGTTGGTATTGATGGCCAATGGCGGATTTGGTCCGGCTAAAGACGCTCCGATTTGAATCTTGAATTTGTTGAGATCCGATTGATCCACTCCCTGGGAAAATATCGTAGTGCCGCTGATCATATAGTCCATCACCGGATTCCCCTGGCCAGAAATCTCATTCAAAGACAAGGTGTTGTCCGGACTGGCCGTTCCTATTCCGGCATTGCCCGCCGTTGCCAGGCTTGTTCCAGTGCTATCGGGATTAAAGTAATATGAGTTGCTCGGATCATAAAAACCGGTAGCATTGATCGAACCGGCAATGGAAAGCTGTCCGTCCGCGCGCCAATAATCATTAGCATCGATGTAGATCGGATAATCAGTATTTCCAGCCAGTCCTGTCGCGCTCAAATCAATGGCGTAGTAGGCATTGGAAAGATTATCAATTTTTAATCCGGTTATTCCTCTCATTCCCCCACTGATTTCCAAAGCCGCACTCGGAGTAGCTGTTCCTATGCCGACATTGCCGGAAGAAGTTGATCCAAAATAAACATCCGTTCCATTGATGGCTGTGGTCCATTGGCTGCCGAGAGAAGTCAGAAGATCGACGTTGGTAGAAGCGTCTTTTCTAAAAAATAAATTAGTCCCGTTGAACCACACATCCCCGACATTGGGAGAAGCAGGATCGACACTGGCCGAAGGAGTGATGTTCAAACTAGCGGCAGTCGTGGTAGCCGCTCCAAGATCAAGAAGGGCCATAGGATTAGTTGTGCCGATGCCGACATATCCGACTAATGGCAAAATGGTGAAAGCGTTCAGCTCATCAGTGTCATCTCTTAAGGTGAAGCTTCCGGCCGGTCCATAATTGGCACCGGAACCGTTGCTGGCCATCACCCAATTGATTCCGCCCGCTGAAGAATTGCTGATATCGATGTTGGTGCCGAGAGGATTAGAACCGGCGATAAACAGTGACTGCGTGGGATTAGATGTGCCGATGCCGACATTGCCGGAACCATTGATAAATATACCCGAACTGCTTCCGTCACTGGAAATCCAATAACCATTAGTCTCCAGATTTTGTGTCATGGTGTGATCACCTAAATCATCTCCCGCTCCGCCACCAGCCAAAAGATCCTTGTTGGTCGTGCTATATCTGAAATACAGATGAGTGCCGTCATACCAGATATCTCCGTCATTGGGAGAAGTGGGAGCAACGCCAACCATCAGTCTCAATGACGCCTGGTTTTGAGTGCCGCCGAGTATAGTCAAAAAGGCAGTCGGCGAAGTTGTGCCAATGCCGATCCGGTTATTCAAGGCGTCGATATCCATCGTGTTGCCATCAAAAACCAAAGCGTTGGTAGCATTAGGCAGAGACCAAGTAGAAGCAGTTCCCGAAGTCAGGTTGAGCGCGCCGACAGAAGTCATAGCCAGGATTCCGGTAGTGGTTGTAGAAATGGTCAAATTCCCGGCCGTATTGGTCCAGGATGAGACGCCGCCGGAATTTATGGTCGCTGCTCCGGTCGTGTTGCCAATAGAAACAGTTGAACCTGGGCCGGTGCCCAGGGCTATATTTCCGCTTGAAGCAAGAGTGGTGAAGGCTCCGGTGTTGGGAGCAGAAGTTCCTATCCCCAAAGGGCTGGCCCAATCGGCTCCCTGCAGTTTTTTAGACTCAAAAGCCGCCGGCACGGCACCGATCACTTTTCTCGGCGTCATTTCCGAGGTGTCCGGCGCTATTTTCACTCCTAAATATAAAGTTTGATTGAAATTAACAGTGCTCAGACTGGAATTGCCACTGACCAGAATCGATCCCAACATCACAGAAAAAATTCCATTTTTGACATAAATCTGATTAGTCAGGTCGTCACCATTATTCCAGGAAGAATACGGATTATTGACACAAATAGTGTTCGAACCGGTATCGATGGAATTTACCAAGGCTGATTCCTTAAGAGTTGTGTTCCAGACATATTGTCCGACCGCTATTGTCCCTTCCCGGGTTTCGGTAGTGTAAACGATGCTGGTATATCCGGTGCCGCCGCATCCGGCCGCATTTCTGGTAACCGTAGCCGTGCCGGTTTCTGTCCACAGATTGGCGGCTGTCCAGGTTTCCGTCCAAAGTGGAGTCGTTCCGCTGCTGACATTGTACATATTAAAAGTCACATCATAGGCGCCATCCACTACCGGAACATTATTGTTGTCATAAAGTTTTCCCTGATAATTGATAAATTCGTTGAAAGCGGCGTTTACTTTGCCTCCGGAATAAAAAACGCCCACTAAGAAAAAAAAGAAAAATAGCGAGAAGGAAACCATTCGCTTGAGAATCGCTATTTTTTTTCTTTTTATTTTTGTTGGCGACATTGCTTTCTTGGCCGTTTTTAGCCGTTTTGGGACAAAATAAAATAACAACGGGTCTCACCCGTCGTTTTTATTGCCCCCTGAAGCTTTTTTACTATTTAATTATAGCAGTTTTTGGGCTTAAAGTCAAGACAAATCCGTGTTACAATGTACTCAGGAAAAACTGTATGAAGAAAAATAAAAAAAAGTCCGCCAAGGGCGGATCCGCCTCTGGCGGAAAAAAAATATGGAAGCGCGTAGCTAAAGTTCATCTCAAAATAACTTCGGTGATTTTTATCATCTACCTGCTTGTCTCCCTGATTTTCGATCCCCGCTTTCTTCTCCAGGATTTTCGGGAAAAATACCACACGCTGGCTGACGAAGGAAACATCGCCGTGACCCTCCATGTCGCCAATCCCAATCACCCAGGCCGACCAACAGTGACCTCGCAGTCTGGCTGTACTCCAAATAACCCATATATAAGCCTTTCCTGGAATGAAACTGCCGATACTAACTCCTATGACATCTATCGAAATTCAGCGCTTTTAATGACCGGGCTGGTCGGAAATTCTTTTACCGATAACACCGTTCAAAACGATACCAGCTATACCTATCAAGTAATAGCTAACGGTTTAGCTGAAAATACCGCGTCTGATGAAATTTCGGCTACGAGCAATGATTGCCATGTGATAGTCCCGCCAATTTGTTCTGTTGCCACGATCAGCAAAGGTGACGTGAAAAATTCCCAAGACAACACGCCGCTCGATGTTCCGAAAATCACTGACAATACACCCACTCTTTCCGGCGTTACCAATATCCCTTACGCTATCATAAACATCCTGATCCACAGCGGTCCGGTAGTCAGTGGCACGACAATCGCCAATGTCAACGGCTACTGGTCGTGGACGTCGCCGGTAGAATTAAACATCGATTCTCATACCGCTGCCATAACAGCTGTTGATCCCGTAGACACCTCCCTTCAGGCTTCTTATTCGTTTGATTTTCAAATAGTCAGCCAGGAAGAAGCACCTACTCCCGATTCGCCTAGTGCGTCATCTTCGTTGTCATCTTCTTCATCTTCTTCGTCTTCTTCGTCTTCTTCATCATCCAAAAAATCATCCCCGAAGATAACCCCGGAAAACGAGGAAATTACTACGCCAAAAGCTGAGCCAGAAATTCCTTTTGAATTTTTGGTAACCGTAAAAAATCCTGATCACTCGGTTACCGCCGGGGAGAATCTGGATTTAGAAATTGGTTTAAAAAATATAACTCCGGAAAAAAATTATGAAGAGAAAGTGGAATTTAATATTTTAAACAATGAAAATAATTCCATATGGACATCGACAGAAACGATTGATTTTTCTCAAAAACCAACCATAGAAGAAAAAGTTCCTATTCCTAAACTTACGCCCAGTGGAAATTATAAGCTGACAGCTGAAATAAATTATCAGGGAAAAACTATTGCCGGCGAAGATTTTTTCACAGTAAAAGAAGTTCCGGTTGTCAGCATCGGCAGCACGACTCTCACCTCGATTCAGGTTATGCGCGGACTGGGCTGGATGCTCTGGCTGATGGTTCTCCTGCTGCTCATCTTCCTCTCTATGCTCGGCATCGAGCACCATCTCTCGGAAGGCGCGGTCTTCCATATCACAGAAGAATATTTGTCTAAACGTGGCTTCATCAGCCGCAGGAAGGAGGTGTCTAAATGACACCCTTTGCCATCGTTTTATCCCTTAAAACAGCCATTTTTCTCATTTCTCTCGGGGCAGTCATCTATATGTTCGGTGTAGTCTGGCGAGTGGAGAAAAGATTGGATCTGGCCGCTAAATTGTTCCTTGCCTCCATCATCTCCTTTACCCTTTCCCGGATATTTAATTTTGGAGCGATAGAAAATTGGAGCTGGTCTTCTGGCATCAAAATTTCTTTGGAGCTTCTCTTCGCCATCTTTTTTCTTTGGGGAACATTGGAGCTGCGCCTGATGATCAGAAAACTGGACGGGGAAATCAAAGATAAAGAAGAGCGATAAAAAAATATTTTATCAGGAACAAAAAAACTTCGGGATATTCCGAAGTTTTTATATTTGAAAAAGTTTTATCCTATTTTCCACCCCTGGCCTTTTTGATGATCCAACGGTTATATGTCCTGAAGATAAACCAGAGAATGGCCAGCCCCAAAATTACGACGATGATCAGCTGCCACGGAATGAGCCAAAAAGACACTGCCATCGGTTCGGACATCCCCTGGGGAAGGCCGACCGTAGCTACCGCCGTATATTTTCCTAAATGAAAATTACTCAATTCATATTTTACTTTATTCCAAAATCCCTGAGGAAGATTCTGAGAATCAGTCCCGCCCCACGTCACGTCGTAGCGCCTCGAACTATTAGGCAAGATGTTTCCTCCCGCGTCTGTATTGAGAATTGGTAAATCAGTCACTTTCTGTCCAAGCATATTTTTTATCTCCACCGCTCCGCCCGGCCTGAAATGCAGATTGCCGCTGTTTTCTATCATCAACTCTGTCGTCACAGGAATATGCTCAAAAAAATATTTATCGTCTTTTAGAGTTATGCTTTTTAATTTTCCTTCCTGTTTCACATCGCCAGAAACACTAAGGAGGATGAGGGAGCCGGTCTTATAATCAATAGTCACAGCTCCGTTCCCCGCTTGGGCAGGATTATTGGGACTGAAAAAAACTGCCGCGTAGTGTCCTCCTGGTTCAGCGTCTTTTGGCAGAGTGATCTGGAAAACGATAGTTTGCCAATCCAAGGGGTTTACGGTTATGGCGCCCGTCGGAACTTTTATCCAGGAAGCCAGGTCTTTTGTCTGCACCGCCTGGTTAATGTCTGTGAATTGCGGCTCGCCGTCACTGCCGTTTTTGGCCGTGAAATTGGCCGCGGAAGCATAGACCGTGACCGTATCTTTTGTCTCGTTATATACCTTAATGATGCCCTGGATGGTCGAGCCGGGATCGCCGCTCAATTCGCTGATAGGCGGAGAAATAGTTAAAGCAAGAGCGCTATGCGCGCTCAATAATAAGACAAAGATAATTATGATCCTGGTTAATAGTCGTGGGTAGAGATGATTTTTCATGAGGGTGATGCCTTAGCTTTTTTTCACTAGAATTTGCCTGTCGCTACAACAGTGAGGGTGTCCGTGTAATCTCCGGGAGGGGTGGCGGCGGCTACCGCAGCCACAGCTTCCAGATCAAATGAACCTGTGCCCGCAGCGGCTAGCGAGGCCACAGGCTGAAAAGTGGTGCTGATGGCCAAGTCAGCCGCACCATTATTATCAAAACCAGGATCAAGAGTAACCGTGGAAGCATTTTTTCCAAACACTCCAAATCCGGCTGTTCCAGCCGCGACGGCACTACTGGCTCTTGAGGTAAGAGTAGTGGCTGGACTATTTAAATAAAGACCGGTAGCAGCGGCGGCGTTAGTGTCTTTTACTTGGACCACTGCTCCTGATTGGCCGTTAGTAGAAACGGAAATAGTCGCTGGCTGGCCATTTGGCGCAGAACTAGCAAGACCTGCTCCGGTGTTATCAGCATAACGAGTAGAGCCAGAAACGATAGATCCAAAGCCCATACTGGTACCGGAAATGACAAGAGTCATAGTAGCATCGACTTTTCCCGTAACTGTTATCTGATCGCTGGCGACGATAGCCAGAACGATATTTCTGGTATCGACGTCAGAGGTTCCGTTGTTAGTCTTGACCGTCACTATAGCAGTTTCTGCTGAGGGAGTACCTAATTTTCCAGTCGATCCATCGGTAACAGTGAATCCATAGGCTGTTCCGGCCACAAGGTTATCTACTCCGGAAATAGTAATAGTGTCATAACTGGAAGCGCCCGATCCCTTCGCACAAGTGCCCACTTTCGAGGATCCGGGAAGGACGACAGCGCTGTCATTCAAAGAAGTAGTAGTGACCGCCAGATCCGCTCCAGCTGTTCGACACCACAGTCCGTCATCAGCGTCCGGAAAAACCATGATCACTTTGTTTGTTCCAGTGCCTCCGGACACATTGGTAGCGGGGGTAAAGATGACTTGGTGCGACACTCCTGTCGTCAAGCTCTGCGCGTTTCTGTTCATATAATCCCTGGCGGCCATAGTGGCGGCATGGACTTTCATTATGGAAAAAGCCAAAGAGGAGACGGTGATGATCGAAGCTATCAGGATTATTACCCATTTACCATTCGAAAATATTTTTTTATTTTTCATTTTATTTTATTAAAAATTTATTTTTATTTTTCTAAAATATATATCGCTAAGTCACTAAAACTGGAGGGTCTTTTTGTTAGTGCCTATCCAATAAAATAGTACCATATTATTTAGCAAATGGCTATACTTATCCACACATCCCGTGCTACGAGACTGTCCCTGTTAGTTAATATCTTCCGGTAGCTACCACTGTGAGATTGGCAGAATAATCACCGGCGTTGCTGGTAGCGCTGATGTTGCTGATGAAAGAAGCAGTGTAATTAGTGTAGACTGATGGCTGGGTTGCTTGAGCAATAGCATCGCCAGAATTAAATTTATAAGAATCCGGGGTGTTATATCCGGTCGCCGCCTGGCCTTGGCCGCCTGTCGGATCATTTCCTATGGTCGGGTTACTGTTTTGCCTTAGATTAAAACCGAATTGCTCATTTCCAGGACTGGATCCGGCCAAGCTGGAAAGCGGAGTGATGGTATGAGAAGAACCGGAAAGAGAATTTCCATAAAAAGAAATAACATATCCGCTCTTGGCAGTGGTAGCCGCGTTAAAAGTAGCAGTGTCGGCTTTCACTATGGTTTTACTCAGCGTACCTAAATTAGCGCTGTTTTTGGTGATGTTAAAAGTAAGGACCGCTTCATCTCCCACCACAGACCAAAAGCCGGGATCCATAATATAGGAAGCGCTCCGGGATTCCTGAGTACCCATCTCGCCGACCGCCTCCTGGGAAATATAATTGCCAGAAGTTTGTCTTTCCCCGCCCACACTGATGGCATCGCTTTTGATGTTGTAGCTAGAACTGCTCATTTCCGCTAAAGCCCAAGAAACAGGAACTGATAAAAAAATTATTATAACTATTGTAAAAAATTTTCTCACTTTTATTTTATAAAACTTTTTATTTTTTGGACTGCCCGATATAAGCCATATCTCTTTCTGTTTATAATTATATCATAGCATCCGGGAAAAACAGTCGGCTGGGTATCAGGCGAAAAACCCAATTTGAATCTGGTAATTCCTGCCCAGTTGCTTTTTTCATTTGAAATATTTATTCCACCGAAATCATATTTTTCACATCCGGCCATTCGCGCATCCTGGATTTGCTGCCATTGGAGAAGAAACGGTGCCATAACATTCCTATATTCATCATCGGACGCTCCGTGGAGATAAGTGCATATTCTCGCATAAACTATGACTATATTAGCAGCAATAATCTTGTCTTGATACTCCGCCACATATAATTTTAAAATTTCACCCGGAATAATTTCTAACATTTTTTTATAATAACTCCCCGGATGCGTTTCAATCCCCTGCCTTTTCGCCATTATCTGCGTCAGCCTCAAAAATTCTTCAATATATTTCTTGTCGGAAATTACTTTCACCGACACGCCTCTTTTCTGGGCAATTTTTATATTATATCTCGCCTTGGATTTCATCTCTTTTAGTAACTGCTCTTCTGGCTTGGTAATATCGATGATAAAAATTTCTCTCGGCTGCATATCATGCGGCGCTTTGGTGATTTTATATTTTGTATTATTTTTTATCAGTTCCAGCTCTTTTTCCGAATTCGGCTCAACTCTGATCCATCCGGCATTATTTTCTTTCGCTAGTTCTAAAAGCTTAGTCATCCCGGGCTTGACCCGGGATCCAGTCTTAAAATTATAATCTTCAGACTGGATTCCTGCTTTCGCAGGAATGACAGGACCTCTCGGGATATAAAAATACTTCCCCACCATCGGCAAAGTATGCTCAATAATATTGGCCTGAAAATTATCCCCAGAAACAGAGAAGGTTTTTCTTCCCACGCTCTCCTGAAATTTTTTCCATTCGGATGACTGCAAAAAACCTCCGTCGGGAGAATTTTGTTGGATAAAAGTTATACAATCATTTCCCATAAAAAAGATGTTCCTCCTAATTAATTTTTTTAAAACTGACTTTATTTATATCCTCCAATATTTTTAATGTTGCCTCTACAGAAGAATTGGAAGTATTTTTAAGAACCAACTTGCTCCCATATTTTTTGTATATAGGAGTAATAAATTCGTCCCCCCAGGAAGGAGAAAACGTGATAACTCCAGTAAAGTCGATAATTACATCTTTAGCATTGGTTATTGACTCTAGTGCCGGTCCAAAAGCCAAAAAGGCTTCCTTGCCCGATTGCCTGGATACTAAGGTTGTTCCAAATTTTTCAAGTTTAATTATCATATATTCATTTAAAATTTTATTAAAGCGATACAACCACCAATATAGCTATCCTCTTTAGTTATGTTAAGCTCATTATCTCCTTTTTTTAGCTCTAGCTTAGCATCACCAGTTTGGAAAATTAGATTCATCTCTTTTTCTTTAACAACGTTTTTGACAAACTTTAGCCCGTTTCCTCTTGCTTCCGACGAGCGTCCGGAAATAATCTCCGTAAACGCCACTCGCAGCGCCTCCCCATTCGACGCCAAGTCTTTTTTTACCCTCTTCAGAGTTTTTAAAATTCCTTGTCCGCGATCGGCCAAAACGACTTCCCTTCGATTTATGTCATATCCAAAAAATATTCCGGAAATATCTGGCCACTGCCCAATATTATGATCAAAGGAATTATTGCCAATCTCGCCAGAAATTGCAACAATTAACGGAAATGTATTTTTTAGATTACTAACATCGGCCAAATTTTCCTGAAACTTTATTAGTTTAGTCTGGAAGACTGCACTATTTTGACAATAGAAAAGTTTATCAGGCTCACTGACTGAAACGCCCGAAGCCCATTTTTTGGCTGTTATATATAAATCCGCCTCTAAAATGGTTAGCTTTGCCAGATATTTTTCGATGTCGCTCAACCTGTAAAAGCGTTTTTCACTTCTTCTTATAGCTGAAAATTGCCCACTCTTATCCCAGCGCCTCAAAGTATCAATCGATATTCGCATCATTTTAGCCGCTTCCCCGATTGGTATTAATTTTGTGTTCATAATAAAGTATTATTTACCTGATTATATGATAGCATATTATTTATACCTATGCACACCTATGCACATACATATATGCAAATGCCAAAAAACGCCTAATTAAAGGCGTTTTCCGAAAAGTGAGCGGGTAACGGGAGTCGAACCCGTATCTTAACCTTGGGAAGGTCACATAATAGCCGCTATACGATACCCGCCTTCGCTTCGCCGAAGCTTTAGCGAAGGCGAGCTTCGCTAAATTTCGTCTCAGCTTCGGCGAGGCAAGCCCGCCGAATTTATTATTTCTTCCCCAAATTCTTCAGCGCTTGCTTTATCCTCGCGCCTACATCTTTCACATCCACCGGCACCATTTTTAAAGCGTCTCTGGCTTCGGCCACGGAATAACCCATCCCTACCATCGCTTCAATGGCATCGCTGTCAATGACCGCTTCTTCTTTTTCACCGACCGTCATATCGGCTACTTTGTTTTTGAGTTCCAATATTACTCGCTCCGCCGTCTTTTTGCCGATGCCGGAAACTTTGGTGAGAATAGACGGGTCTTCATTGAGAATAGCCGTGCGAATAGTTTTGGGCGTGGCAATGGACAAAATACCCATCGAAGCCTTGGGACCGATGCCGGAAATAGAAATCAAAAGCTCAAACATTTCCTTTTCTTCCAAGGTTAAAAAACCATAAAGCGCCAGCGTGTCTTCACGGACATAGGTGTGGACAAAGATATCTATGGTACCATCTGCGTTACCTGGTATGTTACTAAGGCCGGCCACTTTGCCGAAAGTATAAACAGAAAGATATACCTTGTATCCCACCCCGTTTACATCCACCACGGCGTAATTATCCTTCAAATATTCAATTTTTCCTCTGAGTTTAGCGATCATATGATAATTCTATCATTTTAACTGACTCTTTACAAAAATCAAATGCCGTGCTAAAAATAAGTAACATAATCGCTAATCAAACACGAATATTAATCACTAATGCTCTCGAATCCGATCAGCGTAATTCGAGATAAAATTAGAGTAAGATTCGAGATAAATTTTATGCCAATCAAAAAATCCGCCAAGAAGTATATGCGGGTCACTGTCAAGAAGACCGAGAAGAACCGCAAGATCAAGGGCCAGTTCCGCTCTGCCATCAAAGCTACGCGTGAAGCCATCGCCAAAGGCGACAAGGACAAAGCGCAGGCAAATCTCAAGAAATCCATCCAGGCTCTCGATAAGGCGACAGAGAAAAACGTCATCCACAAAAATACAGCTGCCCGGACAAAATCAAGACTGAATAAGACGGTGAAGGAACTGGTGAAAAAATAGATTCTTTGCAAACAGAAAGCCTCTGCCCAAAGCAGAGGTTTTTTAATTCTAAAGGCTAAAGTTAAAAGTCTAAATCAAATCTAAATTATTAAAGTCTAAATTTTATTAATTTAGACTTTAGACTTTATTTGAAATTTAGAAATTAGACTTTAGCCTTTCCTTACAGTTCTGCCACAAACTTATCCAGCGCCATTTTCATATCCATCTTCCCGGTTTTCACCATCGTGTCATAAGCGCCCAGTTTATTATATATTTTTTTGAGCTTATCAAAAGTGAAAATTCTCGTCTGAGCCAGACTTTTTCGGATGACGAACGGATGCATCTTGGTGATTTTGGAAATTTCGTATTCGCTCCCTATCCCTCTTTCTTTGAGATCGGAAATTTTGAGCATATTTCGAAACTGATAAATAAACATAGAAAAAATATAGAAAGGATCTTCTCCACTTTCAAAATTGTTATGAAGCAAGTGCATAGCTTCTTTTTTGTTATTTTGTCCCAGTGCATTAATGGTGGCAAAAATATTGCTGTCCACATTAGCCCTCACCAATGTTTCCACATCGCGTTCGCTTATCATTTTTCCATCGGCGTAACTGATGAGTTTTTGTATCTCCGAGTCCAGAAATTGCGTCTCGCTGCCGAGATAAATTATCAGTTTCTCCAGTGCGCCTTTGGAGATGCTGGCCTTGGCGTCATAATTTTTGATATTTTGCAGTATCCACTGATTAAGTTTGGCTCCGGTCAGTTTTTCAAAGTTTTGTTTTTTAAAGTTACTGTCTAAAAATTTATAGAGCGCGTTATTTTTTTTCGGTACGCCTTCCTCCCAAAAAACTACCACCAGATCCGCGTCAGAAGCCATCTCTTCTTTATTTTTTTTGAGTTTCTCCAGCATTTCTTTTTGCGCGTCGAGCGGCGCTTTACCTATTATTCTTTTTATGATTACCAGTCTTTTAGGCGCCAGAAGGTTGGGCATAGAAAAAACGCTGAGAATGTTTTTCACCTCCGCCTTCTCATCGAAATCAAACAAAGACAAGCCCGAACCGGACTTGTCGCTGTTTAAATATTTTTGTTTTATTTCCTGGATTTTTTGGCTTGAACGAAATGCGTCCTCGCCATATAGAAAGATAACCATAGCGGTATTAGCTACTCAATACTAACTGGCCGGCGTCCATGTCATTCCCTGTCCTGGCTCTATTACTTCCACCCAGATCTGTCCCGGAACGAATTTCACTTCACTGCCATCACTGTTATAAAACGTTAGCTTGCTGTCCAATTTACTTTTGTCTTTTTTCCATGTTCCTTTGTACTGTTGGCCATTGAAATAAAAGTATGCATCTCCACTATCCGATGTATCAAACCATGGATCGCCCAATTGAATATTGTTGTATCGTCCAACGCCGCCATAATCCAAACCTTGTTGCTCTTCGGCAGGAACAAGCGACCAAGGATCCAATAGTCCTTTATCTTTATAACTCTGCTCGTCTGCCAATGTTATTTGTTCATCTTGCGCCGTCATGACCACTATATTTTTCGGGGCGACACGCTTCCCATTATTTTTGTCAGTATCCGGCTTGCCAGCCCATGTCCGCAGATATGAATCGGAAGTCTTATCATAATCATAATCAACGCCATATTTTCCGGGAAACGCGACGCGCAAATGTCCGCCGTTCGGCCGCTGATCCACTGATGCCTCGTCCTGATGAGGATAACCGGAAAATTGGTCATCCGTGTGGTATCCAAGAGCCTTGATAGCCTCGTCAATCTTGTCTTTGGAGATATATCCAGTGTCCTCATATTGCATGATGCCGGTTTGCGGCCAACGGGAACAATAGGAAGTGGTGAGGCAATCTATATTATCCAAAATCTTTTCCGCGAGCAAACTTTGCGCAAATCGGGAATAACCCCAATGGACATACACTGCATCCAAACCTTTCGCCAGAGGAAGATAATCATGGCGAGCACTGCGGATAGAACCGATTTGGTCGGGCAAGTTGCAGACATAAACACCCATCAGCCGCGTGTTGGAATTAGTGAATACCGGCATTTCAAATACCATGTCCGCATCAGAAAATCCGGCGGCCGGTCTGGCTGTCGGATCGGCCGGTTGCATGACAGCAATCGGACGTTTATTCCAATTGTCACAAGCTACTCCGGAAATCGGGCTGACCGGCCCGGTGTTGGACGGTCCGGTGCTCGTCTGCGGATTGGAATTTATCAAACTTATTTTTTTGGCTGTTGTTTTGGATTTGGAAAAATAATAATATCCTCCCCCAATAAGGACTATTGCCACGAGGACAATAAGTATTCTTTTCTTCATCGATTGAAATTTAAATTGTTACATCGTTAAATAGTAAAAAAGTTTTTCCTTTTAACTATTTAACAAGTTAGCAATAAAATTATCATTGGCATTTTTCACAAAAAAATACGCTTCTTCCTCCCAGTTTTTGGCGCACTATTATTGTACCACACTTTTGGCATTTTTTCTTCTCCTGTCTATAGACGCGAAGGATTCTTTGGAAATTGCCCGGCGCGCCGGCCGTGTCACGATAATCGGAATCGGATGTGCCCCTCAGTTTTATCGCCTGTTTAAGCACTTTTTTTATGGAATTATAAATTTTTTTCCGCTCTTCGCTTGATAAATCCGCTGCTTGACGAGTAGGCAAAATTCCAGCGTCATAAAGAATTTCGCTGCGATAGATGTTGCCAATGCCGGCCATCAGGTTCTGATCCATCAGAATTATGCCGATTGGCGCTTTCTTTTTTTTATCCAATATTTCTTCAAACTTTTTAAAAGTAAATTCTTTGCTCATCACATCCGTTCCGACGATTTTTATATCTTTATAATCTTTGAGGTCTTTGGTTTCAAGTAGAACTATTTTGGCAAATTTTCTCATATCGGAAAATTCCAGCGTCTTATCTTTTCCAAGATACCAAATATGATGAACGTATTGATTAACCCTATCGTTAAAATATTTTCTTTCACTTTTAACTTTTAACTTTGTACTTTTAACTAATAAGTGCCCGGTCATCTTAAGATGGATATACATCGTCTTCCCGCCGGAGAGATCGATAAACATATTCTTCCCAATCCGATGCGCGCCTAAAATTTTCCGGCCGACAATTTCTTTCTTGAATTTTTCTACGGTTATATTTTTCAAACTATTCGGCGCGTCAGACCAAAAATCGGTGATGCTATCACCTTTAATTTTGCGGTTTAAATCATCGACGATTGTTTGTACTTCGGGTAGTTCCGGCATGAGGGAAGTTTTTAGGTATTAGCTTTTAGTTTTTAGTTTTTATCTGGGATTGCTTTCCAACATATATTAAAAATCATTCTCATAGCCGCCGTGATCGGTTCTGATTCCAAAATTACCGCCATCTTGTCTTTGACGGAAAACAAAGCCACTCTGTTGGCATATACATTAATTTCAATCTTAAACGGATATTCTTCGGCGTCAATCACTTTTAGCTTTCTGAGTTGATGACTGGCACTTTCAATAAAGACCTGAGCCTCTTTATCACCAGTCATTATCAAAGTTTCCATAATTTTTTTTCGTTGCCTTTTCGCCACATATTGTTCCACATCCTTCCAGTTAAACATCTTCAGCACTTCTCCAGACGCCCAGCCGACGACTTCGATGTTGGGGTAATTCAATATGTCCTCATATGCTTCCAGAATTCCTTCTTTCCCGTGGTAGAACCAGACTTTCGGCTTCACCTCACTAACATTGTTTATAGAAATCAAATCCGGAAGTATCTGGTCGATCAAAGATTCTTTTTTCCTGATTAGTGCCTTTAGTTCGTGAGGATCGATGGCGAAATAGTGCTTTCTTTTGCCCTTGGTGGTTACTCGAATATAGCCCATATTCAACATTTCGTCCATATTTTCATATACCGTCGTCCTTTTGATACTGGTTTTCCTGGCGATTTCAATGATAGTTGTCTCTCCAAGTTCAAGAGCCGCCAGATATATCCTGGCTTTTTTGTCCTCTAATCCTGTTTTTTTCAGAGTTTCCAACATACTATTTTCCATAAATGTCGCTTTTTCCGACGATAATTGTATAATACGCCCGCTTTAAATATCTGTCAAATATGGCTGTTTTAAGCCAATCGCCCCTTAATACCGCCAGAACTGTACTATTTTTTTGACTCTTTACGTCAATCAACTATACTATGAAGTCATTTCAATGGGAAGTGACCTGGACCTTAAAATATTACCCCATATATAGAGGTGACTTATGGAATTGACTTTAGCAGAAGCAAGAAAAGAAATTCTAGGCGCGAGTAAAAGAGGAATTCTTCTCACTATACGCGTCGTAACAGGCGGAGAAGGGTGCGACATCCGATTCGTTACGGACGAGCAACTTGGTATTAAAACCTGGTATTTTACCGAAGCTGACAGTCTCGGAAACATTACCGAATTCACTTTTCACCCAGATGACATTTGTCTCCTTGGCCCGTATTTTTTCCCGGAAACAAAAGCGCTTAACGTCAAGCAAGCTGTAAAGGAAATCTGCGATCTAATAGCCAGCGGAGGAAAACTTGTTGTCAACATATGTAAAGAGATAATATTTTCTGGCGCTACTTGGCAACTTGTAAAAGACAAACGACTTCCCCGAGCGATTAGCTACGTTAGAGAGTATGACGAAACGGACAACCTTATCCGCATTATCAGTTTCAAGTATGACATGGATGTTATCATTACTCATGTGGCCAAAGAAATAAGAAGAAGAAAAATCGCAGGGACAATCATACTTGATTGATTCCGTATTATTTACGCCCAATCCCCCGCCGCCACGCCGTCGGGGGTTTTATTTTTGTTACAGAAGATTAGTAATCAGCGCAATCATCATTTCCTTGTCTTTTGGATTACTTTGGGCTACCAAAAGCGCCAAAGCCACGAGCGCATTGTCGTTTATTTTTTTCTCACCGTTTTTTCGCGAGAGATACTGATTCTGTGAAAGATAAGCGATAAACAAAAATGATCCGATGCGCTTGTTGCCATCAACAAAAGGATGATCTTTGATGACGAAATAGAGAAGATGTGCCGCTTTTATCTCAATAGTAGGATAAAGAGCCTTGCCGCCAAATGATTGATTGAGATTTCCCAAGATTCCTTCTAAACCGTGTCCACCTCTTTCAGTTCCAAAAATATCAGCGGCTTCTTTTTCTCTAACTAATTTTTTCCTTAACTCAAAAATCTCATTTCTGGCCTTTTCATAATCCAAAATACTTTTTTCCTTCGCGCCCTTTCCTTTGATAGCAATCTTGTCCTGATCAAATTTATTGAGCAAAATCCAGGTATTGGCATATTCAGTGATCACATATAAAAGTCCGTCAGCCTCACTCTGATTCAACAACTTACTTCGTTTGGCATCCTGAAACAGCCGAATAACTTTTTCCAATTCTTTCAGTTTAGTATCTCTTTGCTTCAACCTGTTTTCGTTAATTGTATAACCCTTAACCAGATGATCTTTTAGGGTTTTTGTCGCCCAGATACGAAAGTCGGTAGCTCTTTGAGAATTAACTCTGTAGCCTACGGAAATTATCACATCAAGATTGTAAATATCCATTTCGCGAATTTTTCCGTCATGGGCAACCTGTGCAATTTTTGCACAGGTTGATTTTTCTTCTAATTCATTGCTTTTGTATATATTCTTGACATGTCTGACTACGCCCGTCCTGTCAACATCAAATAATTTCGCCAACTGATGCGAATCAAGCCAAACAGTCTCATCTCGAAGACTGACTTCAAGCCTCGTTTCACCATCCTTGGCCTTATAGATTACCACTTCACCTTTACTTTCTAGCTCTTTTTTGTTTTCTTTTTTTGTGAACATTTTTTTGTTAATTACTACTTACAGTGATATTATATCACTATACGCTATGACTGACAAGAGCTTTCTATAAGTTGCCAACAAAAAACACCACGTCAGCGGCATTTTTTCCTAACAAGCTAATGAAGCTGAAAGCTAACGAAGCTAACTAAATCTCTCCCCAATTATCCCCAATTTTCACTTGCGCCACCAGCGGCACTTTTAATTTATACACGCTTTCCATAATTTCCTTTATCCTGGGCATAATTTTTTCGGCTATTTCTTCTTTCACCTCAAAAATAATTTCGTCGTGCACCTGGAGCAGCATCCGGACGTCATGGTTATTTTTATATTCTTCATAAAGTTTTATCATCGCCAGTTTCATAATGTCAGCGGAGAGGCCCTGAATCGGTAAATTAATCGCCATCCGTTCGGCACTACTAGCCACCATAAAATTGGGGGAATTGATTTCCGGAATGTAGCGGCGGCGGCCCATTTCTGTTTCCACGTAAAGATGTTTTTTGGCAAATTCTTTGGTCTCTTGCATAAATCTGGCCACGTCCGGAAAACGATGGAAATATTCATCGATAAATTTTTTGGCCTGCGCTCTGTCCACCCCTGATCTAATAGCAAAGCCGTGCGGGCTGATGCCATAAATCACCCCGAAATTGAGCTCTTTGGCGCCGCGACGCATCTTGTCAGTCACTTGAGAGAGTGTAACATTATTTATCAGCGCGGCTGTCGCTTTGTGAACATCTTCGCCTTTATAGAAAACTTCGATTAATTTCTTGTCGCCGGAAACATGGGCCATGACGCGCAGATCAATCTGCGAATAATCGGCGGCGATTAATCGATATCCTTCTTCCGCTTCAAAGGCCGTGCGCAGAAGCTGGCCAATGTCGGTGCGAATAGGAATATTTTGGAGATTGGGCTCTGATGAAGAAAGTCTTCCAGTCGCTGTCACGGCCTGATTAAAAGAAGTATGGATCCGATAATTTTTGTCAACAAGAAGTGGTAGAGCATCGAGGTAGGTAGTTTTGAGTTTAAATATTTCCCGATATTCTTCAATTTTCTCGATAATCTTATGTTTATCGCGAATCTTATCCAGTTCCATAGAAGCGGTCGAATAGCCGGTTTTGCCTTTTTTAATGTCGGTCGTCGGAATTTTTAGATCGATGAATAATATATCAGCCAGTTGCCGCGGAGAGTTGATATTGAATTCTTTGCCGGATAATTTATGGATGCTTTTTTCTAGATTTATGATTCTTTTGTTGATATTTTCCACGATGCCGGAGAATATAATAGTGTTTAATTTTATGCCGTTGAGTTCCATCGCGGCCAAGACTGGAATGAGTGGCATCTCTAGCTCAGAAAATACTTTTATTAATTTTCCCCTTCCCGATTGCGAGCTAGAAATTTCGGCGATTTTTTCCTCGTATATTTTTTTCAGTTTCCCGATATAGTCCGCCAGCTGGCAGGTTTTATTGGCTATTTCCTGGACTGATTCTATTTCCAATCCCAATTGCCCTTTTTTCTTTTCCTCCGTCATTTCTTCATTCAGTTCTTTGAGCACCAGCTTTGGCAATTCTATCTTTGATCCGGGATCCAAAACATAAGCGCCCAGCATCACATCAAAATCCAGTCCGCTAAGTTTTATATCGTATAGTTGCAATGTTTCCTTATCGGTTTTCAAATCATAACCGCTCTTTTTGATCTCCAGACTGGATAGAACCGGTTTTAAGGCGCGAAAATTATTTTCTGAGTACGATACAAAATTAGCTCCGCCCGCCTTGAAATTTATGGCGATGCCCTTAATTTCCCGTTCGGATAACCTTTCCCCAATCGTCCGGAGCTTGATGGCAATTTCTTTGTGCTCTTTTATTTTTTCGACAAATTCATCCAGATTTTTCCCGTCTTTAATATTACACACAAACTCCTTTGTCATATTCGTATCATTCGTATGCATTCGCCCGCCTGCCAGCGAGGCAGGTAGATTAGTATCGCTACCAGGAATTCTCTTTATCAAACTAAAAAATTCTAATTCCTGAAGTATATTGATGATGCGCTGACGATCAAAATTATGCGTGGCCGCGTCCTCTAAATTTAATTTTACCGGCGCGCTGATGTTGATAGTGGCCAAGTGTTTACTTTGAATAGCGATCATCTTGTCACGTTCCAGTTTTTCTTTGACGGCGCCTTTGATCTCACTGATGTTTTTATAAACACCTTCCAGGGTTTCATATTTTTTCAAAAGTTCGACCGCCGTTTTTTCGCCAATGCCTTTGACGCCGGGAATGTTGTCTGACGCATCGCCGCGCAGGCCTTTATAATCGATCATTTGATAGGGTTTCAAGCCGTATCTTTCAAAGACGGCGTCTTCATCATATATGACAGAATCAGTGAGGCCCCGGCGCATCGTATAAACTTTGGTTTTGTCACTCACCAATTGCAAAGTATCCAGATCACCGGTCACAATAATATTTTCGATATTTTCTTTTAGTTTTTCTGACTGATTAACGATCGTACCGATAGCATCATCCGCTTCAAACCCCGGAGCTTCATAAATAGGAATATTAAAAGCGCGCACCAAGTCTTTGACGCGCGGGATCTGATCATAAAGTGCCTGATCGGCTTTCACCCTGGTCGCTTTATATTCCTTATATTCTTTATGCCGAAAAGTCGGCCCGGCCAGATCGAAAGTGGCGATGATATAATCAGGTTTAAACTGAGTGAGCACATTGAGAAGAGTGGTAGTGAATCCATAAATGGCGTTTACCAACTCGCCTTTTTTGGTCGTCAGCGGCGGCAAAGCGTGATAGGCGCGGTGGATGATAGCGTTGCCATCGATGAGCACCAATTTTTTGACATTTTTATTCATACCAATAGTATAATTGGCTCCCTAATTTATGGCAATTTTTCTAAAAGTATCTTTGATCATCAAATACCTTCCCCGCGAAATAGACGATGGTCAGTCCAAAGACGGCAATAAAAATCTGCACTACGGCCGTCTTGAACGCTTTAGCGCTATCGCCAATCCTTTCCTCATCTCCCGCAGAAATTAGGTAAAGCATAAGTGACAGCAAGAGACTAAGGATCGCCAACATCCCGATGCCTCCCAAAACCCACGTCATTACCTGGCGTACAGTATTAAGAATGGGCAAAACAATAGAGTTATCAGAAACAGAAGAAGCTCCTTGGACGATCGGATATTGCGCCAGCACCGTGCCGGGAAAGATAAAAAACAATGTGTAAAATAGAAATTTTATTTTTTTTATCATATTTTTCAAAAACAAAAAACCCGATTGTTTTCCGCAATCAAGTTTTTTGAATCTTTCTACTTAGCTAAAAGTTCTATGGAATTAATGGTCACATCTGTTAGCGGGTGGTCGGCTGGATTGCCGGTCGAGCCGGAAGTGGGAACGTTTTCAATTTTGAGCGCCACGTCCATTCCTTCTGTCACAGACCCAAAAACGGTATAACTGGGAGGAAGAGGCGCAGCCGGACTAGCCGTCACGATAAAAAATTGACTACCGTTGGTGTTTGGACCGGAATTAGCCATCGCCAGCGTGCCTTGAGGATACGTTTCTGTCCCTTTCAGCTCGTCATTAAATTTATATCCCGGATCGCCCATTCCCCAACTGGAAATATTTGCAGTCTTGGAATTCGGATCGCCGCCTTGGATCATAAAGCCTTTGATCACCCGGTGGAATTTAGTGCCGTTATAAAAATTATTTTGCGCCAGGTTCAGAAAATTAGTGACTGTTAATGGAGTGTCAGCGTTATTAAATTTGACTTTGATGTCACCAAGGCTGGTTTTGATGATAGCGGCAGTATATTTTTGGAGGAGCGGCGAGTTGGCCTCGGGAGGAGCAAGTTTGGTCGTGTTTTGATTCTGGTCCATATTATTTTCGTTTAATGTATTATTTAATTTATCATTTTCCTGGTTGACGGCATTATTGATATCTTGTTGCGCTTTTTGGTCAACATTTACCATCCCGGGAAGATATCCCGCCGGATCGGATGCGGGATTGGGAATAGCGTTGTCATTTTTAGCGGCTTCTTGTTTGGAGCCGCAACCGGAGAGAGTGAGGATGGCAATTGTTAACGATGTTATTACGATTATTTTTTTCATAGTTTTTATTCCATTATTTTAAAAGTCTAACTTCTAAAGTCTAAAATCTAAACCAAGTATAAACTTTTTAATTTAGACTTTAGAATTATTTTAGACTTTAGGATTTAGATTTTAGACTTAAATACAATTTTCCGTCTATTCTCATCTTTCCACTCAAACTCAATCCACAAAGCATCCTTGGGAATTATACCAGCAATCCTATCCGCCCATTCGACAATTATAACATTACTTTTATCACCAGCAATTTCTTTCCAGCCAAGATCGATTATATCATTACCGCTCACTCGATAAGCATCGAGGTGATAAATGTTATTATTCTGATTTTTATAATGTTTCATAATGACAAAAGTCGGACTGGTGTACGGCCCTTCTACACCTAAACCCCTGAGCAATCCTTGGGTAAAAGTGGTTTTCCCCGCTCCCAGCTCCCCAGAAAGACAAATGACTTCCCCGCCTCGAAGCTCGTCAGCCAGCGTTTGGCCCAGTTTTTGCGTTTGGTTGGAATTTTCAGTGGTAAATTCTTTTTGCGTAATCATCTCCTATATATTAGCGATACTTCAGTAGTTTAGCAATTTGACAATTTATCAATTTATCTGCTACCTTAACTAACTAACTTATTTCCTTTTCTAAAAGCTAATCCCTAAAAGCTGACTAATGATTCTTGATCCCCAGGAACAATTCAAAAAATTTTTATCGGAAGCGAAAGACGTCCTTATTCTTATTCCGGAAAATCCCAGCGCCGACGCGGTGGGTGCTTCCTGGGCGCTATATTATTTCCTGGAGAAAAAAGGCAAAATCCCCACCATCGCTTTTTCCAACCACTTAAATAGCAAGTTCGGATTCCTGACCAAACCGGAACGGATCATCAACGAAATTTCCGGCGCCAGAGATTTCGTGCTGTCTTTTGATGTCAACCGCAACAGGATAAAAAATCTGAGGCACGAAGAGAAAGACGGCAAATTCAATATCTATCTCACTCCCGAGCGAGGCACTATCGATCCGCGGGATTTTTCTTTTATCCTGGCGAAATTCAAATATGATCTGGTCATCGTGATAGACAGCCCGGATCTCGAACGGCTGGGAAAGATGTATAGCGCCAACACCGATCTCTTTTTCGAAGTGCCGGTGGTGAACATCGACCACCGGAGCGACAACGACAATTTCGGGCAAATCAATCTGGTCGACGTGACCGCTTCATCGTGTTCAGAAATCGTCGGCAAAGCTATTGAAGATTTTGATATTTTATCTATGGATAAAACTATTGCTACTTGCCTTCTTTCCGGTATCATCGGCGCTACCGACAGTTTCCAAAAAAAGAATACCACCCCGCGCGCTTTCCTTTTCGCTGCTCATCTGATGGATAAAGGCGCCGACCAGCAGGAAATCATCCGCTGGCTCTACAAAACCCAACCACTTCACGTTTTGAAACTGTGGGGCCGGGCGATGGCCAAACTGAACTGGGACGCCCAAACTAAACTGGTCTGGTCGGAAATAAACCTGGAAGATTTCGTCCAAAGCCGCGCCACTGCCCAGGATCTGTCTTCTATTTTGGAAAAACTCCAGGAAAGTTACGCCGACGGCCGCATCTTTATGGCCGTCTATAACGACACGCCCACAACTTCCGTCGCTGTCATCAAAACAGCCGACGAAGAAATTTTCAAAAAATTATACCTCAATTTTGGCGGAGAAATCAAAAAAGGTTTTCTCGAACTTAAGACAGATGAAAGCAATTTGAATGAGGTGGGGAAAGGAATTGCGGAAAAAATAAAAAATATCCAGTAGAATTTAGAGTCGGGATGTATAATTCGGAACACAGACAGTCTTTGTCTGTTTTTTTATTTCCACAATATGCTAAAATAGAAACAAGAAATTAATAACTTTTCATTATGCCTCGAATAACAAAAAAGAATCTGGCTGTTGGCGCTGCGCGTGAAGAAACAGAGTTAGATATAAAGACCAAAGGCGTCATTTCCAAGTTTCGCCATAAAGAAGAGGAGGAGGCTACTTCCAAGTTTGCCGCTTCCATCAATTTTCCCTACCTCGACACCAATTTAGTCCCCATCAGCACCGAGACGCTAAAACTGATGACTGAGGAAGAATCGAGAAAATATAATCTGGCGATGATCCACAAGGTGGCCAAGACCGTATCGGTCGTTTCCACCGATCCAACGCGAAAAGAAACCGCCGAGTTTATCGAAAAACTGAAAACAGAAAGAGGCTGGCAGATAAAGGCCTTTGTCATTTCGCGTTCCAATATGGAGCGCATCTGGGATCGCTACAAAAAAATTGTTTTTGTCGATATTCTGGACCAGATGAGCCTCCATCTCAGCGGAGCGGAACTGAAACAGTTCGAGGACGAGATGAAAGATCTCATCACTTTGAAAGCCCGCATCAACGAGCTGCCTGTCACTCAGATTTTGAATATTATGATGGCCGGAGCCTACAAGCTTCACGCTTCAGATGTTCATATCGAACCGCAGGAAAAAGAATTTCGCCTCCGTTATCGTATCGACGGCGTACTTCAGGACGTCGCCTTTCTGCCGCTCAATGTTTTCAAAACTACCATCACCAGGATAAAGCTGATGAGCGGAATGAAAATAAATTTGCGCGACATCGCCCAAGACGGAACTTTTGAAGTAAGGATGGACACGGCTAACGGCGAAAAAAAGATTGACACCCGTGTTTCTATTATTCCGGGAAATTTCGGCGAATCGGCCGTCATCCGTCTTCTTGATCCCGATTCCATAAAAGTCAGCGTGGAACAACTCGGTATCCAGGGACTGGCTTCGGAAATCTTGATGAAACAGATCGAGGCGCCCAACGGTATGATTCTCAACACCGGCCCAACCGGCAGCGGAAAAACCACCACGCTATACGCCATCATCAACAGGCTGAACGAACCAGACAAAAAAATTATTACTATTGAAGATCCGATTGAATATGAACTCACCGGTATTATGCAGACCCAGATCGAAAAATCCCACGGTTATACTTTTGCCAAAGGTCTGCGCGCTATCGTCCGTCAGGATCCGGACATCATCCTTGTGGGAGAGATCCGTGACGATGAAACGGCCGATGTGGCAGTAAATTCCGCCCTTACCGGACACTTGGTTCTTTCTTCTATTCATACCAATAACGCCATCGGCGCCGTGCCCCGACTCATTGAGCTGGGAGTGAAACCTTCGCTCATCCCGCCGTCTCTCAATGCCGCTATCGGCCAGCGACTGGTACGAAAACTTTGTGACTGCAAAGAAGCTTATGCTCCGGCCAAAGAATCGATCACTTCTATCAAAAAAATTCTCTCTATCATTTCCCCCAAAGCCAAAGTGGATGTGCCCAAAGAAATAACCCAGCTTTATCGGCCGAAAGGATGTATCAAATGCAATAACATCGGCTACAAAGGCCGGATCGGAATTTTTGAAGTGTTCACGCTGAACGAAGATATTGAAAAATTGATCCTTAATCTGGCCGGCGAAACAGAACTGACGATGACGGCGCTCGAAGCCGGAATGATCACGATGCTACAAGACGGGATTTTGAAAGCCGTCCAGGGCATCACCTCTATCGATGAAGTGCGCCGCGTCACGGGACAAGGAGAATATCTGGAAGAAATATACGAAAAGCTGATGGCCCAGTCTTTGGGACGCGCCATTGTGGTGTCGCCGGAAGATTATGAAAAAGCCAAGACTAATCTTAAAAATTTCAAAGAATTTCAAAAAGTGATCAGCGAAGCCAAAACCACAGAAGCCAACCAGATTATTTTTGCCGCCGCCATTCTTTTGGGGGTTGGCGATATTCACGTTGAACCGGGATCCGCCGACGTCAAAATTCGTTTCCGCATCGATGGTATTCTCCAGGATGTCGCTTCCATTCCGCTCAACGAATATCCTAATTTTTTGGGCGAGATTAAAGTGCTTTCCGGCGTGAAAACGGAAGTGCGCCAAGGCGTGATTGACTCGCGGTTTACTATTAAATTTGACGATGACATCAAAGATACTCTCCGCGAACGCTCAGTGGACGTCCGTGTTTCCATAATTTTAGGCGGTTACGGCGAAACGGTGGTGATGCGTCTTCTTTCCAAAGCCAATTTGGAATACGACCTCACTAAACTCGGCATCCGAAAAGAAAATCTGGATAAAATAATGCTCGAAATTGGGAAGCCCAACGGTGTAATCCTCAACACCGGCCCGACCGGCAGCGGAAAAACCACCACGCTCTATTCCATCCTGGAGCATCTCAACAAACCGGAAGTAAAAATTATCACCGTTGAAGATCCGATCGAATATCAGATGGACGGCATCTTGCAAACGCCGACTTCCGACAAGGACGGCTACACTTTCGCCACCGCTCTTCGCCAACTCCTTCGTCAAAATCCAGATATTATGATGATCGGTGAAATTCGTGACAACGAAACGGCCGTCGCCGCCGTGCAAGCCGCTCTCACCGGACACCTGGTGCTTTCTACTATCCACACCAATAACGCCGCCGGAGCGGTAGCGCGTATGGAAAATATGGGCGTCGCTCCCAACGACATCGCCACCGCCGTCAACGCTTTCATTGCTCAAAGATTGGTGCGCCGCCTTTGCGATTGCAAGAAAAAAATCAAACCGACAGCGGAAGAAAAAGCCAAGATCGAAGGCGTGCTCAAAACTATTTCCCCTAAATCCGGCGTAGCTGTTCCGGCCATCGGTGATATTTATAAACCGGGCGGATGCGACAAATGTAACCACATCGGCTATAAAGGCCGGATGACAGTTTCTGAAGTTTTCCAGATTACCCGCGATATCCAGGAAATGATCACGCACGGCGCCATCACTAATGATCTTCAGGACAAAGCAGTTGGCAATGGCATGCTCACGATGGCTCAAGATGGCGTCATCCGCGTCATCGAAGGCGAAACAACCTTGGAAGAAGTGGAACGCGTGACGGATTTATAATTTAATATTATTTTAAAATTCCTGTAGAGACGCCCCATTGGGGCGTTTCTTTTGTTGGAATATTTATTTTATGTAGGGGTGAGATTTATCTCGCCTTAATTTTTATCGTCAATTGTAGAGACGCCCAATTGGGGCGTCTATACGCTTAACAATGGACAATAAAAAAAGGATGCCTGGAGAGAATTCTCTGGACATCCTGTGAGACCGGGCCTAATTTCTAGGCGGCTAGTGAGTTGTCGACGCGTGATCTTAGAATTGGAATGTCTTTGATTGTCATAATATATTCCGGAGGAGTATCCTCAACAGAAAACATCCTTTCAATCTCCGCATTTAGGCTTACCTCTACGGGCCGAATGGATTGTCCTGGCTCATACAAAAATGAGTTGTTTTCTTCACCGCGAACCGGTGGCAACACCTGTATTAAGGTGCCTTTGCGGTAATCCCCAAACCTACATTTCAACCCGCCATCATTCACAATAACACCCTCTTTCAAAACAAGCAGTGTTTCCAATAAAACCGATGGTTTCATTTTCTCAAGCTGACTGATTTTCTTCACTATCCAATTCCCTCCTTATTTGATTGCAAGTCCAAAGAACTTTGCCACTTACTACGTTTACTGCCGATTTTGTATTACAGACAAAATTAAAGCGGAGGTTCTTTCTCCTTCCGCTTTTTTGACGGCGTTGGCCGCCGCTTTTAGCTATCAAACATCAATCAAAACTTCTAAATAAAAACAAAAGGTGCGAATGAGAAGAGTAAGGCGCCTTACTATGCAGCCCATCGCTTCCGATATTTTCCTTTCCTTATCTGTTAATTCTTCGTCTTTCTTGTCGACAATAGCAAAATCCTGCGAATAAAAGGGGAGCAGTGCAGGAATCAATAGAAGCACCAGGAATATTCTGGCTGCCATCACAAATGCCGTGAATAAACCAAAATCCAGTCGTTCTCCTATGAATGCCTCTTCCTCTTGCATGTTTGTCATTTCAGATCTCCTTTGTCAAAAAACTAACGTCTGTTACATTTTTCATCCGCGTAATATCCGCGTCTCAATCAGCGTATAATCCGCGACTTCTACCAATAACCTGCAGGCAAATCCCAGAGCTAGGCCCCGGGGAAAGGAACGGTATCGAGGAATAGCGCAGCCGAAACCACCCTACCCGTATCTTGAAAAAAGTTCCCTAATTGAGGACAAAAGATAGTAATCCCCAATTGCCTACAGTTTACTACTAGCCATCACAAAAACCGCTTGGAAGCGAGCTTTTCGATGACTTTAGAGTGTAGCATATCTTTCATTTTTTGTCAAACGGGGGTATACTTAAAATGCAAATACTGCAAATATCCAAGCATTGATTCGCATATTTGCAGATTAGCATGAAGGCTATTCGCATCATTCGCATTACAATTATGATTACCACTTCTCACGAGCAACCAGACGACACTCAACTGGATGTCACACTAAGACCTCAGACCTTCAATGAATATGTCGGGCAAGTTAAAGTCAAGAAAAATCTGGAGATTCTTATCCAGGCGGCCAAGTTCCGAAAAGAGCCGATTGAACACGTTCTTCTTTATGGCCCGGCAGGCTTGGGAAAAACCACTCTCGCCAACATCATCGCCCGCGAGATGAACGTCAACATCAAAACCACTTCCGGACCGGCCATCGAACGAGTAGGTGATTTCGGTTCCATTCTCACTAATTTAAGTGACGGCGATATTTTGTTCATCGACGAGATCCACAGACTCAATAAATCCATCGAAGAAATTCTTTATCCGGCCATGGAAGATTTTAAACTGGACATCATTATCGGAAAAGGCCCCAGCGCCAGAACCATCCAGCTTGATCTGCCTCACTTTACTCTCATTGGCGCTACGACCAAACTCGGTTCCATTTCCAATCCTCTGCGCAACCGTTTCGGCGCTGTCCATCGCCTGGAATTCTATGAAAATAGCGAAATAGAAGAAATCATCAGACGCTCAGCCAGAATTTTGGCCATCGATGTAGAGCCGACAGGACTCAAAAAAATTGCCAGCTGCGCCCGCCAGACTCCGCGCGTCGCCAACCGGCTTCTCAAACGCGTCCGCGATTTCGCGCAAATAAATGAGCATGATATTGTAGATAATATAGTAGCCCAAAAAGCGCTGGATATGATCGACGTCGATCCGATCGGCCTGGAACCGGCCGACAAACACATCCTGCGCACCATCATTGAAAAATTTGGCGGCGGGCCGGTGGGCCTCGGCACTATCGCTGCTGCCACGTCGGAAGAAGTGAAAACTATCGAAGATGTCTACGAGCCGTATCTTTTGCAAATCGGCTTTTTGGCCCGCACTCCCCGCGGACGGATTGCCACCGATTCGGCCTACGCTCACTTGGGTATCAAACATTCTCAAAATAAATTAATAAACTAATATGATCACTCCTATCACCTTAGCCCTCTACTTCCTCCTGGTTTTGGGCTACGTGCTCACCTATTTTTTCATCATCTACCATCTGATGAAATATTCTTTGCATCCCTCCCTTAATAATCTAATCCTGCCCGTCTTTGTCATCGGTTCGGTGATTATTCTTTTCACCAACATCGTCCTCTTTTCTTATGTCGACTGGAACGGACTGTTTTCTTCCCTGGTTTCAACTTCTTCATATTAAAATAAATTAAAAAAATAAAATGAGAAATTTTACCAAATATCATTTCGGAGGACAAAAAGCGGACGAGAAAGTGCTCCTGGTCCTTCATCGCCATTGGTTTGATATCATCAGCCAGTTTTTCGTCCTCCTGGCCATGGTCTTCGTGCTTATCGGCAGCTTTTTCATTCTTCCTACGATTTTCCCGGACATCGCCCACGGGCAATTCACTAACCTTTTTCTCTTTCTGGAAAATCTGTTCTTTATGTTCATCTGGATCACTTTTTTCCTGGTCTGGGTGGATTATTATTTTGACGTCTGGATAGTCACTGATCAGCGGATCGTCAACATCGAACAAAAAGGCCTTTTTGCCCGGGAAGTGAGCGAGCTGGAACTGGAAAAGATCCAGGACATCACCACCGATGTCAACGGCCTCATTCCCACTTTTCTCAACTTCGGCGATCTCCAGATACAGACAGCAGGCAAAGAAGAAAAATTCATCTTTCACAACATTCCCGATCCGTATGAAGTAAAAGGCATCATTATGAATCTTCACAAAAGCAGCGAGCAGAAAGACGAGAATGAATTCAGCGAGATGCTGAAAGAAAAAATCCATCACGACGATGCGGTTTAGTTTTTAATAAGTTCAAGTGAAAAACAAGAATAACATTTCTTTGGGATTATTTTTCCTGTTGCTATCAACAGTTTTTTTCGGCTTAGCAAGCGTCTGTATAGGGGATGAAAAAGATTTGATAATCAGCGAGATAATGTACGATCCGGCGGGCACCGACACCGGACACGCCGACTGGATAGAGCTTTATAACGCCAGCGAAAAATCCATAACACTCAAGAAAGATGATTTCGGAATCATCGATGAAAAAGACCTGGAACTGGGAAAAGACGGCAAGCATTATCTCAACTGCCACAAACTAAAAGACGATATGGAAATTCCCTCCGATGGTTATATCGTCATCGCTTCCAGCAAAGACAATTTTTTGAGCGATTATCCGGAGGTTGATAAAAGCGTTGTCACAAGCAGTGCTTTTTCTTTGTCTGACAGTGGCGATTATCTCCACCTGAGTAATGATTCTTGCGCCACCATATTTGCCGAGATGTCCTATGAAGATTCCTGGGGAGGAAAAAATAACGGCATGACTTTGGAGAAAACAAAATTGGATGACAATTATTCCAAAGACAACTGGCAGGAAAGTTATGTTTTGGGCGGAACGCCGGGAGAACCTAATTCCGAAAAACCCAAACCCAAAGAATACACGGCTAAAGTCGCCTTAAATGAGCTATTGCCCCACCCTGCCACCGGACAGGATGAATATATTGAATTATATAATCCCGACGATAAAGACGTGGATCTGGAAAACTACATTCTCCGTGACGCATCGAAAACCGGAAAATATGTTTTTCCGGATAACACTAAAATTAAAGCCGGAGATTATTTGGTTGTTTATAAAAAAGATTTTAAATTCGCCCTCAATGATTCGGGGCAGGAATCCGTAACGCTTTTTGATCCCAATGAAAAAGTGGTTGATGAAATGTCATACGACACCAGCAAAGAAAATTATTCCTGGAATTTCGACGGCTCCAAATGGCGCCTCAGTCATTTCCTCACTCCGGGAAAAGAAAACGAATTTGAAAAAATTCTGGTCGGCAAAGTAGAAATGGATGAGCAAATTTACGCCAATATGTATGCCGACTTCGAAGCCAAATCAGACAGCGACGCCCAAAAATTCACTTGGGATTTTGGCGACGGCCACAAGAGCTATCTCCAAAAAACCCGGCATAAATACACCCAGTCCGGAACATATGCTGCCAGCCTAAAAATCACTGGCAACGGCGAAGACGCTCTCTATAATTTCACCGTCAAAGTGGAAGATTATGACGCGCCTAATATAAAGATCATCGCCATCAATCCCAATCCTAAGGGCAGCGACAGTAAAAACGA
>Ga0182027_10002129_pt1 | contig 32375 bp, 29 predicted proteins | sample 712E1DmetaG_FD_121300 | JGI IMG/M metagenome (GOLD analysis project Ga0182027, IMG submission 121300) | Permafrost microbial communities from Stordalen Mire, Sweden - 712E1D metaG (Illumina Assembly) | ecosystem: Environmental > Terrestrial > Soil > Wetlands > Permafrost | place: Sweden...
ATGGCTTCCCAATCGTAGGGCGCCAGCGTACGCAGGTCCAGAATCTCGACGCTCGCCGAGGGGTCGCGCTTCTCGACCTCGATGGCCGCGAGGAGCGATTTCTGGACCAGCGCTCCGTAGGTGACGATGGTGAGGCTGCGGCCGCCCTTGACCCGGTTGGCGCGGCCGAAGGGAATCAGGAAGTCGGGACCCGGATGCGCCGAGCGGTTGTACGGCTCGCGGTAAAGGCGCTTGTGCTCGAGGAACAGCACCGGGTCGTCGGCACGCAGCGCGGTGCGCAGCAGGCCGCAGGCGTCGAGGGCGTTCGAAGGGAAAACGACGCGCAGGCCGGGGATGTGGGTGAACTCGACCTCGCCGCACTGGCTGTGATACACGGCGCCGCCGCTCAGGTATCCACCGATCGCAACGCGCAGGACGGCCGGGCAGGAGAAACCGCCGTTCGAGCGCCAGCGCAGGTTGGCGAGCTCGTCGCGGATCTGCATCATGGCCGGCCAGATGTAGTCAAAGAACTGAATCTCGGCCACGGGCTTCATGCCGCGCGTGGCCATGCCGATGGCGCGGCCGGCGATGGCGGCTTCGGCAAGGGGCGTATTGAAGACGCGCGCCGAGCCGAATTTCCTCTGCAGGCCATGAGTGGCCTTGAAGACGCCGCCCTTTCCCTTCAGGCTGGGGAGATGATGTTCACGGCTGCAATCGGCCACGTCCTCGCCGAAGACCACGATGTTGGGGTCGCGGCGCATCTCTTCGGCGAGCGTCAGGTTGATCTCATCCACCATGGTGCGCGGGTCGCCTGAGAACTGCGGCGGCGTCGCGAAGGCGTCCGAGCACGGGTCGACCTTGTCCGAGTACAGATGCAGCATCGCGGAGCCGCTGGGGGGCGGGGCGGCGCTCAACGCGGCATCGGTGGCGGCCTGGATTTCCACGTCGATCTCGTGAACCATGACCTGCAGGCCATAGGGATCGAGGACGCCCTCGGCGATCAGCCATTCGGGGAACCTGACGATTGGATCGCGGGCGGCTTCGGCGGCTCGCTCCTCCTCGGTCTTGTACAACTTCTCTTCGTCAGAGAGCGAGTGCGAGTAGGGCCGTATGCAGGTGGCGCGGATCAGGGCGGGCCCTTGGCGGGATCGGACGTATTCGGCGGCGCGCTCGACGGCCTGGTAGGAGGCGACGAAATCGCATCCATCCACATCCTGGACGGCAAGGTTCGGGAAACTCGAAACGAGGCGGGCGATATTGCCGCCGGCGGTCTGCCTCTCGGTGGGAACCGAGATGGCGTAGCCGTTGTCCTCGATCACGTAGATCACCGGCAGGCGGTCCAGGCAGGCGGCGTTCAGGGACTCCCAAAACTCGCCCTCGCTGGTCGAGCCCTCGCCGCCGGTGACGAGGACGACGGCATCGCCGGAGGCATCGAGATGGCGGTTCGCCTCAGCGCAGCCGATGGCTTGCAGGAACTGAGTGCCGGTGGGGGAGGACTGGCTGACGATGTTCAGTCGCGGCGCGCCCCAATGAGATGGCATCTGGCGGCCGCCGGAGGCGACATCCGCGCCCGCGCCCACGGCGGTGAGCAGCATTTCGGCGGGCGTGACGCCGAGCGCGAGACACAAGGCCCGGTCGCGATAGTAGGGATAGAACCAGTCCTGGCCGGCGCGGAGCGCCAGGCCTGCGGCGGCGGAAATGGCCTCATGTCCGGCGCCGCTGATCTGGAAGAAGATGCGGTTCTGGCGCTTGAGCAGAATCTCCCGGTCATCCAGGCGGCGGGAGGTGTGCATGATCCGGAAAGCCCGAAGCAGGGCCTCCGGTTCGAGGCCTCCGTAACGGACGGCGAGGCCGGCGGTAACCGGCGCTTTGGTGCGCGTGGCCATGGGAAGGGTCCTCCCAGTGACAAGTGTATCCGAAGGCGCTCGTGGGGCGTCGCGGGGCTCCAGACCCGCCGCCTGTGCGATCATCGTAGCTTCAAACCATGCATGACCTGAACTTCTTTCGATCGAATCTGGACGCCGTTTCCGCGCGCCTGGCTGCCCGCAACTTCACGCTGAATGTCGAGGAGTTTCGCGAGCTGGACTCGCGTCGGCGCGCGGCGGTGACCGAGGCGGAGCAAACGAAGGCGTTGCTCAAGTCCGAGAGCGTCGAGGTTGGCAAGCTGCGCAAGCAGGGTGTGGACACCTCCGAACTTCAGCAGAAGCTGCGGGAGTTGGGCGACCGCATCGCATCGCTCGACGAGCAGGTGACGAAGCTGGACGAGGAGTTCCGGGAGGCGCTGGCGAGCGTTCCGAACCTGGCGCACGAATCGGTGCCGGTGGGCGCCGGCGCGGAGGCCAACGTCGAGATTCACCGCTGGGGCACGCCGCGCGAGTTCGCCTTCGAGCCCAAGGCGCACTGGGACCTGGGGCCGGAACTGGGCATTCTGGACATGGAGCGGGCGGCCAAGATCACCCGGGCACGCTTCGCCTTCTATCTGGGCTTGGGCGCGAAACTGGAGCGGGCGCTGGCGAGTTTCATGCTGGACACGCACACGCGCGAGCACGGATACACGGAAGTCCTGCCGCCGTTTTTGGTCAACTCGGCGAGCCTTTTCGGCACCGGGCAACTGCCGAAATTCGCGGAGGACCTGTTCAAGGTGGAGAATTCGGATCTGTGGCTGGCGCCGACGGCCGAAGTGCCGGTGACCAACTTCTACCGCAACGAGACGCTCGATGCGGAGCGGCTCCCGATCAAGTTCTGCGCCTTCACGGCGTGTTTCCGGAGCGAAGCGGGATCCTACGGGCGAGATGTGCGGGGCATCATCCGCCAGCACCAGTTCCAGAAAGTGGAGCTGGTGAAGTTCGCGCGGCCCGACCAGAGCTACGGGGAACTGGAAGGCCTGACTGAAGACGCCGAGGACATTCTGAAGCGGCTGGGGCTGCCGTTCCGGCGCATCGTGCTGTCGACCGGCGACATGGGATTCGGCGCGGCGAAGACCTACGACCTGGAGGTGTGGCTGCCGGGGCTGGGCGAGTACAAGGAGATTTCCTCGTGCTCGAACTACGAGGCGTTCCAGGCGCGGCGGGCGGGGATTCGCGCGAAGCCGGCCAAGGGCAAGGCTGAATTTCTGCACACGTTGAACGGCAGCGGCCTGGCGATCGGCCGCACGTGGGTGGCGATCCTGGAGAACTACCAGGAGAGCGACGGCAGCGTGGTGGTGCCTGAGGCCCTGCGGCCGTACATGAACGCGGAGCGGATCACGAAGCAGGGCGAGGCGAAGTAGGCCTTCAACGCTTGGGCGCCCACGGCACCACGATGAGCAGCAACAGGGCAATGCCAAAGACCGCGCCCTCGATCAAGAAAGCATAGGAAGTCAGCCGCTTTGCCTTGTCGCCGCGGGCTGCGGCGGCTGATCCCCAGGCCCACGATCACGAGCGGCGCGAAGGTGAGCCTGAAGAAGCCGAGATTGCTGACGATCTGCGAGGCTTGACTGGCGCCCCTGAAGAACATACCGAAGATGATCGGCGCGGTCAGGCTGATCGACAGGAGCAGCAGCGAATACCGCGTGTAGAAGGTGTGAAACCGGGCGATCAGGCGCAGCAGGAAGGCGGTTGGGATCATGAAGAGCAGGGCGATGAAGAGGTAGGCCATGGCGTCGCCGAAGGCATACATGCCGGCCGATGCGGCCACGCCGACGGGATCCCGGAGTTCCTGGAGATGGCGGGCGTAGAGTATGCTGGCGCCCACGCCGCAAACCGAGGCGTAGCCCAGAGCGATTAGCACGAGCTGCACGGGCCCAGGAGATCGGTTTCACACGAGGCCCGTGCTGTCCTTTTCTTGATACTGAAGATGGATCTGCGAGAACTCCGTGTACATCTCGTGAAGCTCCCTGTCCTTCACGGAATTCTTGAAGTTCGTGTAGTTGATGCCGTCCACAAGGCCCGCCACAACGGCCTTGAACCTCTCCCGGTCGATGAAAATCCTCCAGCGGTAGTGCCTGTCATTGGTCTCGACAATCTCGGCGTCCTGTCCGAAGGTGCTTAGCAGGTCCCGTTTCCGTCTCGCCAGCACGATCAGTTTCGCAGGGTCTTTGTCGGCAATCACGCTCAAGAACCCCGTGTTCAGGCAAATCCACATGATGATCTTCTCCTACGGAAGCCGAACCTGCATTCTACCTTGCCTGCGATTTCACGATGACGCGTTTCGGCGGAAAATTTGTCCCTTCCTACCTTCAACTTAGGCATTTGCAAGGCCGGGGCAGGCGGCCTGAGCCTCCTTACACTGAAGCCGGTGTTGCATAGGCGTTAGGGCTCGAGCCTTGGGCGGGTCCGGGCCCTCTTTTTCCAATCTAGGAGGCTGAAATGTTCGTGTGCGGCTGGAAGTTCCGCCTGCTGGCGGTGATGACGTTCGGGTTGGCACTGGCTTGGGCGGACCCGGCGATGACAACTGTTCAGGATACGCTCTACAAGGCCGATGGCACCGCTTTCAGCGGTTTCATGCTGATAGAATGGCAAAGCTTCGAGGCGGCGGATTCGTCGAACATCGCGACCAGCAACTTGACGGTGCCGATCGTCAACGGCGTGATTTACGTGCAACTGGTGCCGAATGCGAGCGGATCGAGCTACGCCGTGCGCTACGTCAGCAATGGGAAGGCGCAGTTTCAGGAAATCTGGGTAGTTCCATCGAGCCCGTCGCCGCTGGGGCTGAAGGACGTACGCGTCAGTGCGATCCCGGGCTCGGGCGGGTCGGGCGGTACGGGCGGATCGGGCGGCACGGGGCAGGACACGCAGGTGCCGGAATCGTCGGTGGTGGGATTGCTGGCCGATCTGGCGATGCGGCCGCAACGGGGCGCGAACTACGCGCCGTCGCAGGCTGTCTACATCGACGCTTCGGGGCTGCTCGAAGCGGTGGGCGGCAACCTCGCCGATTGCGTGCGGGTGAATGGGACCTCCGGGCCGTGCGGCGGGTCGAGCACGGGCCCAGGCTTCGTGGACGGAGAAACGCCGGCGGGGCTGCTGAACGGCACTAACGCGGTGTTCACGCTGGGGAATCCGCCGGCTCCGGCGGCAAGCCTGGCGCTCTACCGCAACGGCCTGGCGCAGAAGCAGAACGTGGACTACTCGGTGGCGGGCAACGTGATCACGTTTGCGCCGAACTCGCTACCGCTGACCGGAGACACCTTGATGGCGACGTACCGGCTGCTCGATCCGGGCAACCCGGTGGGGATCGCCGGCGGGTCGCTGAGCGGCTACTTTCCGAACCCCACGCTGGCGGCGGGCGTAGTGGCAGACGCCAACGTATCGGCGACGGCCGCCATACAGGAATATAAGCTGGCACTGAACTACCCCACGCACTCGAACGTGAACGATCCCACTCCGGGCCAAAAACTCGCGCTGTTGGGAACGGCGGGGACACCGTCCGATACGAACCACTACGTCAGCGCACAGGACTCGCGTCTGGCGGACGCACGGACTCCGCTGGCCCACGCCCTGCTGAGTTCCGCTCACTCAGACACGGCGGCGGCTGCGCCCACGCGCGGTGACGTGATCGTGGCACAGGGAACCTCGCCGGTGCGCTGGACGCGGCTTCCGCTCGGGGCGGCCAACCGGTGCCTGATGTCGAACGGCGCCGATGCGGTCTGGAATACCTGCCTCTACACGGCGTTTCCGGCAGGCTCGATTCCTTTCGTCGATGCCAATGGCAACCTGGCGCAGAACAGCACGCAGTTGTCGTGGGACAACGGGAACCGAAAGCTGTCGGTAGGCAACGGCAGCGACTCCGCGACTCTGTACCTGTGGGACGCGCAGAGTTCGGTGGGCTTGACGACGCTGGTTGTGCGCGCCGGGCAGGGACAGGGAAGCGCGCCGCTCGGCCGCTGGCTGGACCCCTCCGGCAACGAGTTGGCTCGCGTAGACCCGGACGGACGCGTCCTGGGGCCGTCGTTTCACGCGGCGACCTCAGCGACGCGGGCCGCCTGGGAGGATGCGGGGAGCCCGACGGATCCGAGTAACCGCAGCGATGGGGACGCCTGGTACAACACCGCGTCGCTATCGCGGAAGACCGCCGAAGGCGGCCAGGTGCACACGCAGCCGCAGATTGTGTGCAGCAGCATGGGCGCGGCGACCAGTTCCACTACGCTGACTTCTCTGGGCACTTGCACCCTACCAGCGGGATTCCTGCAGCCGAGCGACCGCGTCGAAATTCGCTTCGACTATTCTCACGAAGGGACGACGACGGGATTCACCCTCGAAGTCCACTGGGGATCGACCACGCTGGCGTCCCGTTCGGCCGTGGCGGGGGAGACGGCCGCGGGCGGCAAGGTGGATGCGGGCATCGATTCCAGCGGGGCGCACTGGAGGTCGGAGAGCTGGGGAGCGGCGCTGGCATTTGCGGCGTCGGCCGGCAGCGCGTCGGATTCGATCGCGTCGCCGCTGACCGTCTCGTTTTTGGGGAGCATGGCCGCGTCGACCAGCGATACGGTCACCCTGAGGAACCTGACGGTGATCCGCTACCCCGGGCAGAATAATCCGTAGCGTTGTTGACCGGGCCGCTCGTTCCGCCGTACCATTCGGAACAGGGAGAAACGAATGGCTGACCAGATACGGCAAGTGAATTTCTACATCGGCGAGATTCCGAACAAGGTGGGCGAGGGGGCGAGTCTCCTCAGCGCGCTGAAAGATGCCGGGGTGAATCTTACCGGTTTCCTGGGATATCCGAAGTCGAAGCGAAAGTCTGAGGTCGTCGTGATCGTCGATGACAAGGCGCCGAACCTGGTGCCGGTGGCGAAAAAGGCGGGCGTCGCGCTCGGCAAAAAGCAGAAGGGCTTTCTGGCGAGTGGAGCGGACCGGGCCGGCGTGGGCGCGGAACTGATGGGCAAGCTGGCTGGGAAGGGCATCAACGTGGTATCGATGCACGCGCTTTGCGGCGGCGCGGGCACTTACGGCGCGCTGATCGCGGTGGCGTCGGCCGATTTTCGCAAGGCGGCCAAAGTTCTGGGCTAAGTGCTCTGACCGCGAGGTCCGCTCCCTGACGGTCGCGATTCGGTAAGGGGAGCTACCGGGCGATCACGACCCGAACTTCGGCAGGGCGCACCTCGAGCCGCTCGACGTGGTGCGCCAGAAGGAAGGGCTGGCCGATGGCGGCGTCGGGGTAGTAGGGCCGGACGAAGTTGCGAATGAGGTAGTCGAGGGTGGCGCCGCTGACAGAGATTCCCGAGATCTCGACGCGGTCCAGATCCACCTGGGCCTTGCCGGCGCCTGAGCGGATGTGCGCCTCCACCTGCACGCGGCGCTCGCCGGCGAGCAACCAGGACAGCAGCCGGCCTAACGGCCGGCCTATCGCTTGCCCCAATTTCGGAAAGTCGACATAGGCGAAGCCGGTGGCGCGACCGGCGCCGAGGTCGAGCCGCGCACCGCGAATACCCTGGCGGAACGAACGGGCAATCTGGTTGCGCGCATAGAGGTTGAGCTCGTCCTGGCCGAGGACGATCACCGCTCCCCGCGGAGCTTTGTCCTGCTGGATCAATTCGATTTTGTGCTGGCCGGTGTCGGCGACGGTGCCCGGCAGCAGCGGACAAGCGGCGACGAACGCGGCCATCAGAGCGCGCCTCATACCTATCCCATTAGACGCTATCGGGCGCGCTACGTGGCGGCAAGTGTATACTCGCGTGAGGAGCGACATTGCACATGCGTACCCTCTATAGAGCAGTATTCACGATCGCCCTTTCGGCCGCGGTGCTGAGCCCGCTGGCCTATGCCCAACGAGACGATGACCGTCGCGACCGGGATGAGCGTCACGAGGAGCGCGGGCCGTACGGCCGGGCTCGCGGTCTGGTCGGCCGCGTTCTGCACGACATGGAACGTGCACAGACGATGGCGCCGGTAGCGGGCCGCCAGAGAGATCGCTACGACAATGCGCGGCGCCACCTTTCGCAGTTCGACGACAGGCTGAGCCAGGGCGACTTCGACAAGGACAAGCTCGACGTAGCGATCGACGATCTCAAGAACGTCGTGAGGGGCAATGTTCTATCGCCGCGGTCGCGCGACGATCTCAGGGACGATTTGGATGCTCTGCGGGCGATGCGGGAGGCCCGGGGCAGAATCTAAGGCGTCAGGCCGGCTTTCGAGAGCATGGCCAGGAACTGCGACCTCGTTCTCATGTCGATGGCGATTGCCGCGAGCTTCCCGTCGCGGTCATAGACGTAGCTCTTCGGAATCCCTTCGGCCCCAAACTGCTCGCTGACCTTGCCACCGGGGTCGAGCAGGACCGGATAGGCGACGTGGTGTTCCTTGACGAACGCCGCGAGCTTGCCTGTGTCCTCATCGGAAATGGCAAGGACAAGGAAGCCCTGGTCTCGAAAGCGCGAGTAGAGCGCGTTCAGGTCGGGCATTTCCTTGCGGCAGGGAGGGCACCAGGTGGCCCAGAAATTGACCAGCACGACCTTGCCGCGCAGGGCGCTGAGGCTCCATTCCTTGCCGTCGAGATCGCGCAGCGCGAAGTTAGCGGAGGCGCGGCGGCGGTCCAACTGCTCGAGCAGCGCGAGCGCCGCAGCGAGCGGGGGCGCCTGGAGCGAGACCTGGACCCGCTCGTAACGGATCAACTGAGCGAGAGTCCGGTAGGGCATCGCGGGCGCGCCCTTCTCGTCCGGAACCGGCCGCTCGCGCAGGGTTTCGGCCAGGGTGGTCGCGACATCTTGCAGTGTCCCCGCGCCGAAGTCGCCTTCCGTGGCCAGGTTGGCCAGGCCCTCGGCCAGACGAAGTTTGTTGGGGGTTGCGGGCAGGCGGCGTGTCTCGACGGCCAACCGCCGGGTGACCTCGCCGCGAGTTTCATCGGGCACCTGGCGTAGCGTGCGCAACTGGTCGGCGATCGGCTGCTCGGCGGCGGTCCAGGCGGGTTTGACCTGCGCGCCGGCAGCCGCCAGCAGGGTGATGGCAAACAGAAGGGCGGTGGGTCGCATCGATGAGCAGTTTATCACCATCCGCCGGCCGTTCATCCGCGGTTTCAGCCTCCGGTCGCTTTCGGGCGGCGGCTGCGGCACGCCGGGCGTACACTTTTTGCATGAACCGCACCTTGAACCTCACGAAGCTGACCTTGGTGTTGGCCCTGGCGGCCAGCGCGCAGTCTCCCGCGGGCGGCGATGCGCTCGCGCGTCTGCCTGCCGGCCTTCAGGTGAAAGACGACGGACCGCGCACTTATCGCTTCACCTGCGACTACTTTCACCTCGACGTCAAGGGTAACCAGGCGGGCATGACGCAGCGAATCGCCGGCGAGTATACGCGCGGCCTGCCTGGCGACAAGGTCCGTTGGAACAACGTCGCGGTGAACGGACAGAAGCGCGAATTCATGGAAGGATTCACGTATCGCTTCGCCGACCGCGGGGACGCCGTCAAGGCCGAGTTCTTTCATGGCTTCCCGGCGATGGCGTTTCAGGAGCGGAACCTGGTATGGGACACCGCGATGTTCGAGTTCTTCGGGCAGGATTCTTTCGACAAGCTCGACCTCAACGCCGCTTATCGCATGGAGCCTTCCACTATGTCGCTCGCCGGCGGGGGTGAGTTCGAGAATAAGAGCGTGGAATTAACGTGGATCGGTATCTCGAAGCGCAACGGCCAGCCGTGCGCGCTGATCGATTACAACGCGTTCTTCAACAAGCTGAACGTCAAGTCTGCGGGGATAGACCTGGTGGGGCGCAGCCACTACTGGGGCCAGATCTGGGTATCGCTGACCACTAAACAAATCGAATACGCGACGCTTTACGAAGACGTGCTGGGCGAGTTGAAGCTGGGCGCGCAGCCGGCTCCGCAGACCATTAACGTATTCCGAAAAGGGGTTTTCGAGAGAATCGGGGCGGTGCGATAATTAGTGCGTGCATAAGTTGCTGCTGTTCTGGATGCCGCTCGCGCTGCTCGCAGGGCAGAGCGAGGCTCCGGTGGCAGGAATTGTCGAAGGCGTGGTGACCAACGGCGTCACCGGCGCTCCGATTGCCGGCGCACGCGTCAGCTTGGAGGCGACCGAGGCCGAGCCGCTATTCGCCAGGACCGACGCCGACGGCCGGTTCCAGTTCGCCAATGTATCTCCGGGCGCCTACGGCGTAGGCGCGGAAAAACCGGGTCTGCAGTGCGACTACGCGAGCCGTTGCTCGATGAGTGTCACGCTCAACGCTGACCGTCCCGGCGCCACTGTAGCGATATCGCTCAAGCCCTACGCCGTGCTCTCCGGCAGGGTCACCGATTTCAACGGACTCCCGATCGCGCGCTCCAGCATCACCCTGGTGAAGGTCCTGGGCTTGCCGGACAACACCTTCTATGCTCACGTGCAGGTACTACCCGATGGCCGGAAGGTCGCTCAGGCAGGTGGGAGCCGGACCAACGACCGGGGCGAGTTCCGCATTCCGAGGATACCCCCGGGAACTTACTATCTTGTGGCTGAGAAGTCCAGTGAGAGCGCTTGGGAAGACAGCGCGAACCACACCACTTACTATCCGAGTGCCCCCGACCTTGCTTCCGCCAAGCCTGTGGAGATCGCCGCCGGCCAGCAAGTGCGGGCCGACATACGAGTAATCCGGCAGGAGGGCGTGCGGGTGACCGGACGGTTTCTCAATCTGGCCGCACCCGCGGCTGCTGCTGGAAACTACACTTACACGGATGTCACGCTGGTGCCGCAGGGCAACGTCCTCACCAATCCTGGTGGCCCGTTCAGCCGCAGCAGATCCGAGCAGTTCGAACTGCAGGGCGTGCGCCCGGGGAAGTACACACTGCTGGCGGTCACGCGGGAGCCGCGGGGCGACGCGTCGGGCGGCGACCAGGCTCCTAAACTCGCGGCCAGCATGGCAATCGACGTGCCTGACCGCGGCCTGGATGGCGTGCAGGTCGAATTGCAGCCGTTGCGGGATGTGCGCGGCGTGGTGAGCTTCCTCGATGGATGCAGTCCCGTTCCGGTGCGGGTTCGGGCCCGCTGCCGCAACCAGATCGGCCCGTGCGGGGCTGAAGCGGTGAGTGAAAGCGGCGGATCGTTCCTGCTGGAAGGCTCGGGGCCGGGTCGGCTGGCGATCAATGCCCGGGGCGAGGCCACGACGGATCGACGCTTGACCCTGGTGTCCGCCAAGCTGGGCGACCAGGACGTGATGGACAATGGCTTTGACTATCCATTCGCCGGAGACGCCGTCCTCCGCGTGGTCATGGGATGCCCGGCAAATGGGAGCTGGAAATGAAGGCCCTGTTCTTGCTCGTCGCGCTCAGCGCCGCCTTGTGCGCGCAGACGATCACCGAGGGCGACGTGGTTGATTCCACCACAGGCGCTCCTCTCGCCGGAGCCTACGTGAGCACACGCGTCGGCGAGGAGACCCTCGCCGCCAATACGGATTCCAGCGGCCACTTCCGATTGTCCCTATCGCAGCCGTTGGTGGGAGGAATTCAGGTGTACCGGGCGGGCTTTCTGAGAAGCTCGGCGGTCGGCATAGGCCCCATGCGGGTCGCGCTGACTCCCCAGGCTGCAATCTCCGGCAAGGTGCTGGACGAGGATGGATTCCCGGCGGAGAACGTCGTAATCGAGGCGTTGCGGTTCCGGCAGATAAACAGCCGCCGGCAGCTCAAAAGCGTTGGGGGGAACACTCAGGCCAACGATCTCGGAGAATACCGACTCGCCGGCCTGCCCGCCGGGCGTTACTACCTGCACGTGACCAACCCTGGTGGACGGCACACCGCCCAGTATTACCCCGGGACGCTCGACCTGAGGGAGGCCAGCGTGATCGAGGTCAAGGCCGGCGAGGAACGCGACGTTGGCATCCAACTGGTGAAACTCGAGGCCGCCCGGGTGGCGGGGCAGGTTGTCCTGCCGGCCGGCGCGACACCGGTCCATGGAATCGCCGTCAGCCTGCAGACTGTGGATTCACCATCCGGCGCGCAGTTCCACGCGCCGATGCGCGAGGACGGCACCTTCACCATTTCGCGCGTACCGCCGGGCGCCTACGTGCTTCGGGCCGTATCAGGCAACTACCCGCCGGCGGCTAGCGACCTGCTGGCCGAGCAGCGTGTGGAAGTTGGGGCTATGGACGTCCGAGGGATCGTGCTCAATGCCCACCCCGTCGAAACAGTGGACTTGGCCGGCACTGTGGTTTTTGAGGGCGGCGCCAAGCCAAGGCCGGTTGTCATCGGCATCGACTCTTGCTGTCGCATTATCGCTGCGCGCGCAGACGCGAACGGCGCGTTCGTGCTGAAGGCCCTGCTGCCGGTGCACTACTCCGTCAAGTGGTGGCAGCCCGACCTCGCCAAGCCGGGCAGTCCTGAAGCGGCTCACGTGGTTCTGAGCGCGGCTCGCTTGGGCGACAAAGAGCTTCCAGTGTCCGACGCTGGCTTCGAATTGGATGGCGGCTCCGCAGGTCCGTTGCGAATCACGTTTACGGCCGGTGTTGCCCTCAGCGGTAAGGTGCTGGACGAGGCTGGCCGTCCCGTTGCGGGCGCAACGGTAGTCTTCCTGCTGCCTTTGTCAGGAATCAACCCGGCCCCCGCCGGGACCGGTTCCGAAGGCGTTTTTATTTGCTCACCCATACTGCCCGGCGACTATCGCGTCTACGTGTTGCCGGACCCTGACCACTGGGAGCTGACCCAGGATCCGGACTACCTCAAAGCGCATGAGAATGACTTCCCGCCTGTGCGAGTCAACGCCGGGGCCAACCCTTCGCTGACGCTGCATGTGCCGGCCGCGCAGCAGTGAACGTACACCGACCGATACAATGAAAGAACGTCATGATCAACACGCTGTTCGGCTCGATCCCGGCCCAGCCTTCGCTGCTCGACCGCTTGAAGAGCGGCATCGCGAAGACTCGTAGCGGGCTGGTCTCGCATCTGGAGACGGCGCTGGCGGGGCGCAAGGAGATCGACGCCGATCTGCTGGAGGAGCTCGAATCCACGCTGGTGAGCGCGGACATCGGCATGCGGACGACCGGCGAGATCCTCGAGATCATTCGGCAGCGCGTGGACCGCAAGTCGATCGGCGATGTGGAGGAGTTGAAACAGCTCATACGCAGCCACCTGGTGGAAGTCCTGGAGGCCACGGAGCGCCCGCTGCCGCGCGTTACCGAGCCGCCCGCGGTGGTGCTGGTGGTCGGCGTCAACGGCACGGGCAAGACCACCACCATCGGCAAGCTGGCGCGCCTCTACCGCTCGCAAGGCCACGGAGTGCTGCTGTGCGCGGCCGATACGTTTCGCGCCGCCGCCATCGAGCAGTTGCAGATCTGGGGCGAGCGCACCGGGACCGAAGTCATCCATCAGAAACCCGGGGCCGACCCCAGCGCGGTGCTCTTCGACGCCTTGCAATCCGGGCGTTCCCACAAGATCGACTACGTGATCGTGGACACGGCGGGCCGCCTGCATAACAAATCGAATCTCATGGCGGAGCTTGACAAGATGCGGCGCACCGCGGCGCGGCTGATCCCGGGGGCGCCGCACGAAGTGCTGTTGGTGATGGACGCCACCACGGGCCAGAACGGCCTGGAACAAGCCCGGCGGTTCACGGAAACCTCCGGCGTCACAGGCATCGTGCTCACCAAACTCGACGGCACGGCGAAGGGCGGCGTGGTGATTCCGATCGCCCGCGAACTGAATCTGCCCATCCGTTTTGTGGGTGTCGGCGAGAAGCCCGAAGACCTGCTGCCCTTCGAGGCGGACAAGTTCGTGGCATCCTTGTTTGAAGGATGACCTCCGACACCATGCGACAGGCCCTTGACCTGGCGCGGCAAGGCGAGGGCCTCACCAGCCCCAATCCCACCGTCGGCGCCGTACTTGTCCTTGCGGACGAGATTGTCGGCTCCGGCTTCCACACTTACGCTGGAGAGAAGCACGCGGAGATCCTGGCCCTGGAGCAGGCGGGAGCGAAGGCGCGCGGCGCTACGCTCTATGTGACGCTCGAGCCCTGCTGCCATCAGGGGCGCACTCCGCCGTGCACGGACGCGATCATTGCGGCCGGGGTCCGCCGCGTGGTGGCGCCGGTGGCAGACCCCAATCCGCGCGTCGCGGGCGAGGGGTTCCGGCGCCTGCGGGCGGCCGGCGTCGAAGTCGAACTGGCGCCCGAGCACGCCCGCGAGGCCGAGCGGCTGAACCAGCCGTTCTTCCACTTCATGCGAACCTGCCGGCCGCTGGTGACGCTGAAGGCGGCGCTGACGCTCGACGGCAAGATCGCCGCTCCCGTGGATAACCGCGGCTGGATCACGAGCGAGAAAGCGCGCGCGCATGTGCAGCACCTGCGGCACACATCCGACGCTATTCTCACCGGCATCGGCACGGTGCTGGCGGACGACTGCCTGCTGACGGACCGCACCGGGCTCGCTCGCAGCCGGCCGCTGCTACGGATTGTCGCCGATTCCCAGTTACGGCTGTCGCCGCAATCCAGAATGGTGGAGAGCGCGAATGGGGACGTGCTGGTGGCCACCACCTCGGCCGCGCACGCGGACCGGCGCCGGGTTCTCGAATCCCGCGGCGTGAAAGTGATTACATTCAATGGCGCCGGGGGCCGCGTGGACATGCGCGGGCTGGTGGAGCACCTGGGCCGGGAATCCTACCTCTCGCTGATGATCGAGGCGGGGAGCAAGGTGAATTGGGCCGCGCTCCAGAGCGGCGTGGCCGACAAAATCTTTTTCTACTACGCACCGAAGATACTAGGGGGGCTACAGTCTCTGCCCGTCGTGGGCGGCGCTGGCCGCGGCAGCCGCCAGGAAGCGATCCAGTTCCGGGACGTGGTTGTCGGGTCCATGGGGGAGCCGGACGAATTCGCCGTCGAAGCCTGGCTGGTCAAGGAGCCCTGAGCCATGTTCACCGGCATCATCGAGGAGACGGGCTCCGTGGCGCGGATGGACAGGCTGGCTGCCGGCGCCCGGCTCGAGGTTCGTTGCCGCACCGTTCTGGCCGATGTTACTCCGGGCGCTAGCATTGCGGTGAACGGCGTCTGCCTCACCGCGGTGAGCTTTACGCGCGAGGGTTTCTCCGCCGATGTGTCGCCCGAAACCCTCAGCCGCAGCAACCTGGGCACGCTCGCGATCGGTTCGCCGGTGAATCTGGAGCGGCCGCTCGCGGCCTCGGGCCGGCTCGGCGGCCACCTGGTGCAGGGCCACGTCGATGGCACCGGCGAGTTTCTTTCGCTCGATCCGCTGGGGGACGGCAACTGGTGGCTGACGGTGCGCATTCCCGACGAGATCGACCGTTACGTGGTGGAGAAGGGCTCGATTGCCATCGACGGCATCAGCCTCACGGTCGCATCGATCGAGGCGGGCGTGGTCGCGGCCGCCATAGTGCCGCAAACGATTGCGACGACCACGCTCGGGTCACGCAGGCCCGGCGACGGCGTGAACGTCGAGTGCGACATCCTGGCCAAGTATGTCGAGAAGCTGCTCGGCGGCCGCAGAGAGGCGAAATCGGCGCTGACTATGGACAAGCTGCGGGAGCTGGGGTACTGAGCTGCCATAATTGAGGGATGCGGCACCTCCGAACGCTTCTTTCCGTCCTGCTCATGTGCGCCTGCTCGCTGGCGCAGGACTCTTCCGACTCCAAGCAGCGCATACGCACCGCGCGCGAGCTGTCCAAAAAAGGCTCGGAGGCCATCCCCAAGCTCCAGCCCATGCTTTCGGATCCCGATCTCGGCGTGCGCATCGAGGCGGTCAAGGCCATCGTGGAGATTGACGGACCCGCCAGTGTGGCGCCGCTGGTTCAGGCCACTCGTGACACGGACGCCGAAGTGCAGATCCGCGCCACCGACGGACTGGTGAACTACTACCTGCCCGGCTACGTCAAGCGAGGGCTGAGCGCGTCCATCTCGCGCATGGGCAATGTCCTCAAATCCCGCTTCACGGACACCAACGACCAGGTGGTCCCGGCCTACATTTCGGTGAAGCCCGAGGTGATCGAGGCGCTGGGCAAGCTGGTGCACGGCGGGGCGTCCCTGGACTGCCGGGCCAATGCCGCGCGCGCGGCCGGGATCCTACGAGCGAAAGCCGCGGTGCCGGACCTTATCGACGCGCTCCACTCCAAAGACGACGAGTTGATGTACGAGAGCCTGATCGCGATCCAGAAGATCAAGGATCCCGCCTCCGGGCCGCGTATCATTTTCCTGCTGCGCGACCTGGATCAGAAGGTGCAACTGGCGGCCATCGAGACGACCGGCCTGTTGAAAGTCCGGGAGGCGCTTCCCACACTTCGCCGCGTGCTCGCCGACGCTCCGGAAATCCGGGTGAAGCGCGCGGCGCTCACCTCCATCGCCATGATTCCCGATCCGGGGAGCCGCGACCTTTACCAGCGCTACCTACACGATCGCGACGATCAGTTGCGCGCCGCGGCTGCCGAGGGCTATGCCCGCCTGAAGGACCCCGCCGACCTGCCCATGCTCCAGGAAGAGTTCAAGAACGAGCAGAAGAGGCCGGCGCAGCTTGCCGCGGCCTTCGCGCTGGTCATGCAGGGGCAGACGGCGTTCTCCGAATTCAGTCCTCTACGGTTTCTGTGCAACGGGCTGAACTCGGCGGCTTGGAAGGGCGTGGCGCAGGCGTATCTGATCGAGGCCGCGCGGGAGCCCGGCGTGCGGAAAACGATCGAGCAGTCGCTGAAGACTGCCTCGAAGGATGAGAAGATCCAGACGGTCCAGATCCTCGCCATGAGCGGGGACAAGGAGACGGTGCCCTATCTGGATGAGTTGACGCGCGACTCGGATACGGACGTAGCGCAGGCGGCAGTGAACGCGTCTCGCACGCTCAAGGCGCGGCTGCCATAGCGAGTTACTTCGATTTGCGCTGCTTCTGTTGGCCGACGCGCACCTTGAAGTGCAACTGCTGGGCTTCCTGGTACGCCTTATGATCGTGCCGGGCCACCGCATCGGCCAGATAGGCTTCGACGTTGGCGCCCTTGGGCAGCACGGCCATCAGGGTGTAGCTGTCTTTGCAGACCGGGCAAAAGGGCCGGAACCGCGTCACGTTTGCAATAGCCATACTTTGTTGATTTTAGCACAGGAGATCCGCTTGCTGACGCGGGCTGGGTCAGGGGGGATGTCCGCTTGCTGACGCGCGCGGTTCGGTAGCTGTTTCCGAACCGCGACCGTGAGGGAGCGGACGCAGCAACGGGGCCGCCCTATTTCCAGGCCTGGCGCGCGGTGATGCCGGCCAGGGCGGCGGTGAGGCCGATGATGAGCACGATGGAAACCCACGACACCCAATTGTAGAAGCGTGAGTTGGTCCACTCGCCCATCAGCTCCTTCTTGTTGATCAGCTTGATCATGAAGATCAGCACAACGGGGAGCAGGACGCCGTTCAGTACCTGGGAGAACAGGATCATCTTCACCAGCGGGAAGTGCGGGAGCAAAACCACGCCCGCGCCGACGGCGATTAGCAGGGTGTAGAGCCAATAGAACACCGGCGCCTCGCTGAAGCGCTTGTTGACGCCGGACTCGAAGCCCAGCCCCTCGCAGACCGAGTAAGCCGTCGATAGCGGCAGGATCGAAGCCGCGAACAGCGAGGCGTTGAACAGGCCGGCGCTGAACAGCACGAACGCGTATTTGCCAAATGGCTTGAGCGCCAGCGCGGCGGTTGCCGGGTCGTCGATGTCGCGCGGCCCGGTGGCCCAGATGGCCGCCGCGCAGGCCACGATGATGAAGAACGCGATCACCGAAGTCCCGATGCAGCCGACGATCACCTCGAAGCGCGAAGCGCCATACTCCTTTACTGTCACGCCTTTCTCGACCACGGCCGCCTGCAGGTAGAACTGCATCCACGGCGCGATCGAGGTGCCCACCATGGCGATCAGCATCACGATGTAGTCGGTGTCCAGCATCAACACGGGCTTGAAGCTGTAGATCAGCGATTCCTTCCAATCCGGCTTCAGCAGGACCGCGGAGATGATGTAGGTGATGTAGAGGGCGCTGGCGAACAGGAAGATTTTCTCCACGCTCCTGTACGTGCCGCGGACTATGAGGAACCACACCCCCGCCGCGCAGATCGGCACCGAAATGTAGCGACTGATTCCGAACAGCTCCAGCGAGCCCGCGATGCCCGCGAACTCGGCCATGACGTTGGTCAGGTTGGTGACCACCAGGGTCACCATCATGAAGAACGTCGCGCGCAGGCCGAACTCTTCGCGGATCAGGTCCTGCAAGCCTTTGCCCGTCACCGCGCCCATGCGGGAGTTCATTTCCTGGGTGATGATCAGCAGAACAGTGATGGGGAGCAGCGTCCACAGCGGCAGGTAGCCCCAGCGCGCGCCGGCCTGGGAGTAGGTGAGGATGCCGCCGGAGTCGTTATCGACCATGGCGGTGATGAACCCCGGCCCCAGGACGGCGAAGAACAGGGCCAGTTGGATGCGGCTCTTCTTCCACAGACTGGCGCGGTGCGCCGGCGCCGTCACGGTCATCTTTCCCTCAAGACGCTGATGACGTCGTCCGCTGTGATGGCGCCGGCCAGCTTGCCGCCGGCCTCCACCACCGGCAAAGTCAGGATGTTGTACTTGTCGAACAACTCGGTGACGCGGCCCTTCTTCGCCTCCGTGGGGATCTGAAGCAGCGTGCCGGAAACGAGTTCCTTTAACGGAGTCTCCGGGCCGCCGGTGAACAGCCTACCGAGCGGAACCGCTCCGGTGAGCCGGCCTTCGCGGTCTATGAGGAAGATGGTGTTGAGCACCTCCAGTTGGTCCTCGTTGGCGCGGACGGCCGCCATAGCGTCGGCGATGGTGGCGCCCTCATCCAGGGCCACGTACTCGGTGTTCATCAGGCCGCCGGCGGTATCCTCCTCGTACTCCAGCAGCTCGGTGACGTCGCTTTTGGGCTCGACCTCCATCTCCTGCAGGATCTCTTCCGAGGTCTCGTCTTCGAGCTCGGCCAGAGCGTCGGCGGCCTCGTCCGGCGCCATTTCCTCGACGATATCGGCGGCCGTTTCGGCGTCCAACGACTCCAGGATGCTGACCTGCATCTTGGGATCGACCTCCGAGAGCGCGTCGGCGGCCACCTCGCTGTCCAGGGTCTCGATGACCGCGCTGCGTTCCTCGGGGCTCAGATCTTCGACGATGTCGGCCAGGTCGGCCGGGTGCAGGTTCTCGAGCTTCCGGTAGTCGATATTGAGCCGCAGGCGGCGCTGCGGATCGGGCTCGACGATGTTGCAGAACTCCCAGCGGATCGAGCGGGGCGGGATGGGGGCTTGCAGGCGGCGGATCCACTTTCGCGGGACCCAGCCCTGCGAGACGCGGCGCACGATGCTGCGCATGCCGACATCGACTTCGAGAACCCACAGAACGTCGCCGCCGTTCTGCTTCATGAGCTCGAACGTAACGTCGGTGACGCGGACCGCTTTGCGGCCGTTGACGTCGATGATCTGCTGATCGAGCAGGTCGCGCGCGATCCGCAGCATGTACTCGTCGTCGTGGTAGGGCGTGAGCAATTCGTCGCGCAGGCGAATGCCGTCGAGCGAGAACGACTGGATCTGGTCGTGGCGTACGGTGAGCCAGGCCCAACCGGCGCGGACGAGGTAGCGATCGACGCGAACCGGGTCCACCAGGGGGACCAGCGCGGCGTCTTCGACACGTCCGATGCGCCGGCCCTTGAGGTCAAAGACCTCGAGGCCGAGAAGCTCGGTGAAATAGAGCAGATCCACCATGGCGTTCGCCGCTCGCCGCATACTCACTATGCCGTAGTTGGCGGAGGCGCCGCAACGTGACGCGGTGGGGTGGTATGGGTAGGACTACGGCGTGGCCACGAGGTTCGACTGGAGCTCCGGGATCTCGATCTCGATGCGGGTGCCCTGGCCGGGCTTGCTGTCGATCCACATCTTGTAATCGCTACCGAAAAGCACCTTCAGCCGCTCGTTCACGTTGCTGACGCCGATGCCCTGCTCGCGCAGTGTCGCCAGCTTTACTTCGGGGATGCCGACGCCGTCGTCTTCCACCAGCAGGCGCAGGCGGCCGTCCTTGAGTGTGCTGCGGAAACGCACCATGCCGCCATCTACCTTGCTGCTCAGGCCGTGCTTCACCGAATTCTCGATGAGCGGCTGGAGGAGCATGCTGGGCACCAGGCGGTCGAGCGTCGCCGGGTCGGCGTCCTTCTCGAAGCGCAGCTTCTCGCCGAAGCGGATGACCTCGATGGAGAGGTAGTCGCTGATGAATTCCAGCTCCTCTCCGAGCGAGGTGAAATTCTCGTGCTTGCGCAACAGCCGGCGCAGGATGTTGGAGAGCTTGTAGACCACCGCGCGCGCCTGCTGCGGGTTGGTGCGGATCAGCGAAGAGACCGAGTTCAGCGTGTTGAACAGGAAGTGCGGGTTGATCTGATGGCTGAGCGCGTCCATGCGCGCCTGCAATAGCAGCCGCCGCTGCTCTTCGAGAATGAGCTCGTTGCGCGCGCTGCTCCAGATCTTGAGCGGCAGGCTCACGGCGAAAAGCGTGGTGGCGTAAGTGGCGATGATGGCCAGCACATGAGGGTTCGGCCAGTCCGGCCAGATGGCGAACAGGCGCCTGGGACGGAAGTGGTGGAGGCCCTGGCGCAAGGCCTCGGCGCAAACGATGGCGGCCAGAAACACGATCTGGTAGGCCGCGCGCCAGCGTTCCTGGCGGCGCAAGAACATGCGGTAGATGCTGAGGTCGATGATGGGGGAAAAGCGCCACACCTCCTCAGGGGCCGCGGCGTAGTTACGCAGCAGGCCGCCCAGCGCGCCGACACCGGCCAGAAGCGGCATGGTGAACAGCTCGTGCCCGAACATGGCGGGAACCGAAATCAGGACCCCGGAGAGCAGGCCGGAGACGTAGCCGCCCACCAGGCCCGCCACCAGGCTGCCTTCCAGGCCCAGGTCGACCGCCTTGTACGAGGGCGCCACCAGCCGGATCGCCACGCCCGTACCGAAAATACCGGCGAAGCAGAGCGCCAGCACAAAGCGCTGGTTGATGGTGCGCTCCTCGCGGAGCAGCATGGTCTTGAAGCGTCCCACGCGGACCAGAATGCTGGCCAGCGACGCGACCACGCACAGTCGCAGAAGCAGGACGATCAGGTACTCTTGGCGCATCGCTCTCGCCTGTCCATTATAATGAATGAATCAGAGCACGCCGGCGCCTGGAGGCGTAGTGTCCCCCTGGCCGCGTGTTTCGAAAGGACTATGTCACACAACGGGAACCAGTCCGGGTTCCGCGAAGTGGCCGACGCGGATTTTCCCACCGAGTTTGGCCATTTCCGGATTCATGGATTCGAGGGCCAGTACTCCGGCGAGCTCGAAGAAGCCGTCGTTCTGGAGATGGGCGATATCGCTTCGGCCGAGCCGACCCTGGTTCGAATCCACTCGCAGTGCCTGACGGGAGACGTGTTCCACAGCCTGCGCTGCGACTGCCGCGCGCAGCTCGACCTGTCGCTCGAACTCATCGCCGCCGAAGGCCGCGGCCTGCTCATTTACGAGCACCAGGAGGGCCGCGGAATCGGCCTGGCCAACAAGCTCCGGGCCTACCAGCTACAGGACGGCGGCGCCGACACGGTGGAGGCGAACCTGCGCCTGGGATTCAAGGCCGATCACCGCGGCTACGGGCTGCCCGTCGACATCCTGCGCCACTTCCACGTGACCGCCGTGCGTCTGCTCTCGAACAATCCCGACAAGATCGCGGCGCTAGAAGCCGCGGGCATTCGCATCGCCGAGCGTGTGCCCTGCGAGGTGGCCCCGGGCGCTTCTTCCGCGCACTATCTGCGAACGAAGAAAGAGAAGCTGGGCCATCTGCTGGATCTGTAGTCTCACTCCACCACGAACGGCCCGCCATCCTGCGACAGCGCAGCCAGAAACTCCTCCGTGCGTTTTTCGGCGGCGGCCACGGCGGCGCGGGTCGCGTAGTGGTAGCAGGCCGTTCCCACCAGGGCGTCAAGGGCCAGGATTCCGTAGAACACGGCGCGGCTCTCCAGGAACCACGCGGCCAGATACGCGAGCGCGACCGGCGCGGCGATCGCCGGAAACAGCAGGAGCATGTAGAGCTGGAACCGGCCCGCCGACGACCGGCCCCAGGAATGCTCCGGGTTGACCGGCCGCGGCTGGTAGACCGAACTGACGTTGCCCACGCTCAGGAAGTAGAGCGAAAAGACCAGCGTCACCAGGATTGCCTGCGCGATGCTGGCGAGCGAGAGCGGAACGCGCAGGACGGTGCACACCAGCAGGATCAGCGCAATTTCAAGCCCGACGAAGGTCATGCCCGCGACGTTTTTCGCACGCAAGGCGAGCGCGAACGGCGCCGGCGTGGAGAAGTAAAGCTGGGCGGCCGAGCGGTCGAAACCGAACTGGTTCCAGAACGCCACTTCGGCCAGCAGGATCATGGCGTATCCGCTCACCACCACCGGGTAGCTGAGGCCGCCGGGACCGGAATGGCCACCGTGCATGAGCGGCCACCAGATGATGGCGCCGAACGAGAAGCCCATCAGGAAAACCACGCGGAATCGCGGCGAGCGAGCCAGCGTCCTCAGTTCCTTCTCCACCAGCGCCGCCAGCGGATCGGAAAAGAGTGCCGCGGGCCAGGCGTACAGCCGATCGGCCCAGGCTGCGCTGCCGGATGAGCCCGTCGAGCGCGCCGCCGCGGCGTCAAACCGAAGGCTGCGCCGGAACTGAAGCCGGCCGAAAACGTAGGCTGCCACGGTGGCGGCGCACAGGATGGGCAGGGCGGGGATGGTCTGGCTCCCCAGGGCCAGACGCGACGCGGCGGCCCACGGCACGAAAACGCTCTGCCGGAACGAGAGCAGCCGGAGCAGATGACCCCCGCGGCCAGTCGCCGCCAGCAGTTGCGGCAGCGCTCCGCAGGTCACCATCGCGAAAACAACAATCTCGCGGACACGCCGGATCGCGAGCAGCCGCTCCAGCAGGCTACGCAATCCCGCTGAGAGGAACAGGTTGAAGGCGACGAACAGCAGCAGCGCCGGAGCCGGGAGCCAGCCAGGAACGTCCGGGTTCGCCACCAGGCCGATCAGCGTGCCGGCCAGCACCAGAAGCATCTCGAGCGCGGTGATCAGCCTGAGCAGCAGCTCCACGACGAAGAGCTCGCCGTCCGGGATGGGATAGAGCTGGAGCTTCCGCACGTTCAGGGACGCGCCCGCGTCGGTGGTCAGGATGGGGGCGAGCTGCCAGAAGAGGAACGTCCCCATCAGGATCGCCGGCAGGACGACCGCGAGGTCCGCTCGCGAGGCCAGCGCCGTGTAGATCCCGGCCGCCACACCCACGGACGCCCACAGGCCGTACCAGAACAGCCACAGGATGCCTGCCAGGACGCGGCCGCCCGGGCGCGTGAGAAGATGCCACGTGCACCGCCACTGCGCCCCGAGGATGGCCCGCACGCGCGACGACATCAGAGCCAGTCCAGCTTGCCCTGCACACGGTCTGCCCCGATCAGGCGGACGAAGGCGTCCTCGAGCGTTTCCGATCCCTCCCGCAGGGCCGCCATCGAGCTTTCCATGACCAGCCGGCCCTGATCGATGATAGCCACGCGGTCGCACAGCCGCTCCACCACTTCGAGAACATGCGACGTGAGAAACACCGTGGCGCCGTTGCGCACCTGGTCGAGAAGCAGGTCCTTCATCATGCGCGCGCCCACCGCGTCCACGCCCTCGAAGGGCTCGTCGAGCAGGAAGAGCTCCGGCCTGTGGATCAAGGCGGCGGCCATCGCCAGGCGCTTGCGCATGCCCTTCGAGTACTCGACGATCAGCTTGCGGGTCTCCATATCGAGTTCGAACAGCGTCAGCAGTTCGAGCGCGCGGGCGGCCGCTACGGCGCGGTCGAGGCCGTACATGCGCCCGGCGAATTCGAGGAACTCGCCGCCGGTGAGCCGGTCGAACAGAACCGACTCGTCCGGCACCACGCCGATGCGCGCTTTGATCTCGAGGCCGCGCTCAGGCATCGGCAAGCCCAGGATCTCGATCGAGCCCGATGTGGGCGGCGCCAGGCCCATCAGCATTCGTATGGTGGTGGTCTTGCCCGCGCCGTTCGGCCCCAGGAAGCCGAAGAAGCAGCCGCGAGGCACCGCGAGGGTCAGCCCGTCGACGGCCGCGCGGTCGCCGTAGACCTTGCGCAGGTTGCATACGCCAATCGCCGGAGTGGCTTCGGGCATAGACCCATCTTAGGACCGCCGGGAGAAGGCAGGTGGTCCGCTTCCTTACGGTCGCGGTTCGGTGCCGGCCGGGTACCACGCTGCTGGGTGCCATGAGCGACGGGCGGCGAGCCTTGTTATCATGGCCACCGGGGGCCCCCGGAAACCGGCGGGCCAAGAGGAGATGCAATACATATGCGAATCACACTGGGCGTGGCGCTGACTCTATGGAGCGGAACCGCACTGCTGGCCGACTTCAGCTATCAACAGACGTCGAAGATCACGGGCGGCATGATGGCCAGCGCCATGAAGATGGCGGGGGTTGTCTCGAAGGCGGCCCGCGAGCCGATCCAGAACACGGTGATGGTGAAGGGCGACCGGATGGTCACGCTCAGCGCGCACGGGGCGCATATCGTCGACCTGAAGAACGAGACCATGACCGAAGTCAACTTCGAAAAGAAGACGTATTCCGTGGTCACGTTCGCGCAGCTCACCGCGATGATGAAAAACGCCGAGGAGCAGATGAAGAGTGAGAAGGGCAAGCCGGTGCAGAACCTCACCGTCAAGGCATCGGTGGATAAGACCGGCAAGACGCGGACCATCGGCGGCTCGGATACCCACGAAGCCGTGGTGAAGATCGAGATGATCGGCACGGACGAAAAGACCGGCGAGCCGGTGACCGCGATGGTGGTGACCTGCGATATGTGGCTGGCGAAGCCGGCGGCCGGATACGACGAGATCCGCGATTTCCACCGCCGTATGGCCGAGAAGCTGACCTGGGCTCCCGGGATGGGCATGATGTCGCAGCCCGGCATGGGCAAGGGTATGGCCGAGATGGCCAAGGAGATGTCGAAGGTGGACGGCATGCCGATCTATCAGTTCACGGTGATGGGCGGCCCGGGCAGCGACCAGGTGGCCGCCAGCCACGATCCGACGATGCAGCCGACTCCGGAGCCCGAACAGAAGGGCGGGCTGATGGGCCGCCTGGCCGCAGCCAGACTGGGCCGCAAGAGCTCGGATCAGGATCAGCAGGCCGGCCAGCCCGGTGGCGGCACCATGATGGAGATGGTCACCGAACTGGGCGGCTTCTCGAGGGAGTCCATCGACTCGTCGAAGTTTGAGGTGCCCGCGGGCTTCCAGCAGGTGGATTACAAGGAGCCCGGCGGCCGCCGCCGCTAAATTCCTTTCCACGTTTTCGGCTCCGGGGCAGTATTCATTAGTGTGTGCCCCGGAGCAGCTCCCATGATCGAGTCCCTGATGGCGGCCGGTGAGAGCGGCGCGGAGTCGGCCGGTCTGCTGCGCAGTGCCAAAGCGGGAGACCGGGCTGCGTTCGAGCAGGTTGTGCTGGGCCACGAACGCCGGGTGCTGCTCACCGCGCTTCGCCTGCTGGGCCGTTGGGAAGACGCGCAGGATGCCGCCCAGGAGGTCTTCGTCCGCCTGCATCGGTATCTGGGGCGCTTCGACGATGCGCTCGAGCTGGCGCCCTGGCTCTACCGCATGACCGTCAACGTCTGCCGGGACATTGCCGGGAAACGCCGCGCGGATGCCGAGCTTGACCCCAACGCGGCGGATCCGGCCTCGGGCCCCGAGCGCTCCGCCCGCTCGGCCGAGGAGCGCCGCATCCTGGAGGCCGCCTTGCGCAGGCTCCCTGAAAAGGAACGTGCCGCGCTGGTGCTGCGCGATCTCGAAGGCCTGCCGACCCGCGAGGTGGCGCGGATCCTAGGCTCGTCCGAGGCCACCGTGCGCTCGCAGGTGAGCAGCGCGCGGTTGCGGATTCTGAAGCTCACCGAGCGCTACCGGAGGGAACGAACATGAGTTGCGCGGCGTTCGAAAGACTCATCGCGCTCGATGTGGGGGGCGACCTGGCGCCGGCCGAGGCCGCGCGTCTGGGAGCGCACCTGGCAAGCTGCGCGGCGTGCCGCGAGTTGGCGGCGGGACTCAGGGCATCGCAAGACAGCCTGAGGGCGCTGGGCGGCGAGGGTCTCGATGAAGACGCGGTAGTGGCGTGGCGCCGCGGTCTGATGGCTCGCATCGAAGATGCCCAGCCGCGGCGCCTGCTGGGGTGGTGGTGGGCGTGGGTCGCAGCGGCCGCGATGGCGGTGCTGGTTGGGTTCCTGATCGTTCCTCAACTGCAGAAGCGGACGCCACCCGTCCGACTCGTGGGGCAGGCGGTGCCGCCTGCCCTGGGCAGGCCAAACGGCCTGCCCCACCCTCCGCAACCGCCCGTAGCCCACCGGAGCCTGCGCCACCACCGCGCGCCCGCGCCGGCAGCCGAAACGTTGCTCGTCAAGCTCGAAACGCCCGACCCGAACGTGGTCATCTACTGGATTGTCGAAGGGAAAGGAAACTGAAATGAAGAGAGCACTCGTTGTCCTCGCAACGCTTTTCGCCTCCTGCGCCTGGGCGCAGGAACAGGCGGTCAAGGTCTTCACCGTGAAGCCGGCCAACATGGAACGCATCCAACACACCGTGAAGATGGTGGTTGGCGACCAGAATGTCACGTTCGACACCGCGTCGGCCACGATCGTGGTGAGGGCCAGCCCGACCCTCATGGAGGCCGTAGGGCAGGTGGTCAAAGAACTCGATGCCACCTTGCCGTCGACCAAGAACATCGAGCTGACCTTCTACATTCTGCAGGCGACCAGGGAGCCCGCCCCGGACGCGGCGCCGCTGCCGGCCGAGCTGCAGCCCGCCATCGATCAACTCAAGAGCGTCTTCGCCTACCAGGGTTTTCGCCTGCTCGACACGGCGCTGATTCGTTCGCGCAGCGGTGAAATGGCCCAAGCGTCGGGCCAGGTGCAAATGGGAGACAGCACCACGGGCTATCACCTGAACCTGCGGGCGCTGGTGTCTTCCGAGACGCACCCCGCCACGATTCGCATCGACAACTCGAACTTCCAGCAATGGACGAAGGGCACCACCGTCGGGTTCAGCGCCAACGTGGATCTCAAGGAGGGCCAGCGGGCCGTGATTGGGAAGACGAGCATGGAAGGCAGCAAGTCGGCCTTCATTCTGGTGGCGAGCGGTAGGATTGTGGAGTAATGCTGCTCTTCGCCCTGTCCGCCGCACTTCTGTTTGCCCAGCCGGCCGAGCACCTGTCGAGGGTCGATGGCAAGGTTGTCGATGCCTCGACCGGGTTGCCGATCGCCGGTGCGCGTGTGATCGCCATGCGGGTTGACGGGGCGTGGGGGGCGGCGCTTCAGGGCCTGTTGGACACCCAGCCCTCGGCTGATGAGCAGGACCCGAAAGCCGATCCTGTTGCGGTAGTGACGGGACAAGATGGCCGGTTCCGCCTGCGTTTCGACGGGCCCGTGCAAGTCGCGCTGTTCGTCGAGGCCGTGGGTTACGTGAAGCCGCCAATAGAGATCGGCGGCCCGAACAACACGTTCGAGGTGAAACCGGATCTGCCGAAGACGGACGTATTGTTCACGCTGGTGCGCGAAGCGGCTCTCAGTGGCCGCGTCGTTGACGCCGATACCAAAGAGCCGCTGGCCAATTTCCGGGTGAGTGTGATGAAGCACCTTCCCGCAACGCGGCCGGCCTTCGTGTCGGCGGGCGACACGACCACCGGCAAGGACGGCCGCTTCAGCCTCGATCGCATTGCGCCGGGAGATTATCTGCTGCTGGTCCACCCGCCGTCCGCCGACAAGATCGGGGCGGCCAAGCCGGTCGAGGATTTCCGCCACGCGGTGCAACGGAGCTACGCGCCCACCTGGTACCCGGGCGTCGATCGCCGTGAAGAGGCCGTCGCCGTTCACGTAGCGCCGGGGGCCGGCGTTGGGAGCGTCGAAATCAGGCTCTCGAAGCGGAGACTCGCCTCGATTCGCGGGCACGTGTTCGACGACGAGGCCGCGGCCAATGGCGACGCGCATCTGTACGTGACCCAGTGCACGAGAAGCATTCGGTTATCGGAGACGCGCACGATCGCGCAGGCGGACGTCAAGCTCGGATCCGAATTCGAAGTCGCCAACCTGTCGCCAGGCACCTACTGCCTGCAGGCCGTGACGCCTGAGAAACAGGGTCTGATGACGATCGAGGTTGGCGAGGAAAACCAGGACGGCCTGGATTTGCACCTCACCAGGGGTGTGGCCCTGGGAGGCATGGTGCGCATCGACGGACATGAGGACGATCCTGACAAGCCGGCCTTAACCGGGGACAGCACGCGGGTCCAGCTCGACAAGCTCATTCACGTCTTTGGACGTGACCCAGTGCCAGCGCCCGTGGCGAGCCAGGACGGCAGGTTCACAATCGAGGGCGTTGCGCCATCCACATACCATGTGCGGCTGTTGTCGCCGCCCGAGGGATTCGATGTTGCGGAGATGCGGTACAACGGCACGCCGGCGGTAAATGGCATGATCGAAGTGGACGCGGGGGTGCGCTCGCAGGAACTGGAGATCAAGCTTGCCTCCGCCAACTCGGCGGTGATGGCCACCGTGACCGACGGCGACCAGCCGGCGGCGGACGCCGATCTTCTGCTCGTGCCGGCGGGCGTGACCGAGGAGGCGTTGCGCTACGCTTCCGACATCCTGCGGGTCGCCTCTTCGGGCAAGGACGGCCGCGCCACCATCTCCGGGCTGCTGCCGGGCACCTACCGCGTCACGGCCTACCCTCGAGGCGCGTCCTGGATCGACGATCCGAACCTGTTCCAGCGCCTGGTGGGAGGCGACGAGGTGCAACTCGGCTCGAAACAGAACGCCGCGATTACGGTTCGCGCCCAGGCTGCCGCCGGCGAGCGGTAGAGGCCCTGCTATACTCGTCTTCTTACCGTGTTCTATCGATTCGAAACAACCCTTCTGGACCATGTGTCGCGGCACGTGCGTGAGCGCTACGGGATCGATGCCGCCATCGGCGTCGAGCAACCGAAAGAGCCGCGCTTCGGCGACGTGGCGCTGCCCGTGGCCTTCCACCTGGCGCGCCAGTTGCGCCAGCCGCCCCGCGCCATCGGCGCCGAGATTGCCGCGGGCCTGGGCTCCGTTCCCGGCGTCGCTTCGCTCGAAGTCGCCGGCAACGGCTACATCAACGTACGCCTCGACCGCGGAACGTACGGCGAATCGCTGCTCGCGCCTGCGGAGCAGCCTGCCCAGTCCGCCGAGAAGATCATCGTCGAGCACACCAACATCAATCCCAACAAGGCCGCGCACATCGGGCACCTGCGCAACGCCGTGCTGGGCGACACCTTCGTCCGCATGCTGCGCGCGCGCGGGCGCCGCGTCGAGGTGCAGAACTACATCGACAACACCGGCGTCCAGGTGGCGGACGTGGTGGTGGGCTTTCATTTCCTGGAGCGGAAGACGGCGGCGGATGTGGAGAAGCTGATTCTCGCCGAGCGTTTCGACTACCTCTGCTGGGACCTCTACGCGCGCGTGGGCACGCACTACCGCGACAATCCGCCGGCGCTCGCCTGGCGTGCAGAGACCCTGCACGCCATCGAGGCGGGCGACGGCGAAATCTACAACCTGGCGGTGCTGATATCGGAAGCGGTCGTGCGCTGCCATCTGACCACCATGTGGCGTCTGGCGATCGCTTACGACGTGCTGCCGCGCGAGAGCGAGATCCTGCATCTGAAGTTCTGGGAGACGGCCTTCGATCTGCTGAAGCAACGCCAGGCGATTTACCTCGAGACCGAGGGCAAGGCCGCCGGCTGCTGGGTGATGCCCGCCGCCGCGTTTTCGGCCGATGCCGCGAGCGAGGACAACAAGATCATCGTCCGCTCGAACGGCACCGTCACCTATGTCGGCAAGGACATCGCTTACCAGCTCTGGAAGTTCGGCCTGCTGGGCAAGGATTTCTTCTACCGCCCGTGGGAGGAGTATGGCGGGCACGTGGTGTGGGTCTCGACCGCCGAACCGCAGCCGCCGGGCGGGCCCTCTTTCGGGCGTGGCACGCGGGTCTACAACGTCATCGATTCGCGCCAGAGCTATTTGCAGGACGTCGTGGTGGCGGGCCTGCGGCAGCTCGGCTTCGCGGACCAGGCCGGCCGCTCGGTGCATTTCTCCTACGAGATGGTGGCGCTCTCGCCGCGAAGCTGCGCCGAGCTCGGAATCGAGCTTTCCGAAGAGGACCGCCGCCGGCCGTACATCGAAATGGCGGGACGCAAAGGACTGGGCGTCAAGGCCGACGACCTCATCGACAAGCTGATCGAAGAGGCGCTGGCCGAGGTCGCCTCGCGGCATTCCGAAGCGGCGCCCGAGCAGCAGCGCACCATCGCGAAGCAACTAGCCGTCGGCGCGCTGCGCTACTTCCTGCTGAAGTTCACGCGCAACACCGTCATCGCTTTCGATTTCCAGGAGGCGCTCAGCTTTGAGGGCGAGACCGGGCCGTACGTGCAATATGCGGCCGTGCGCGCCCGCAACATCTGGCGCAAGCTCGAAGAGCGCGGCCAGGCGATTCCCGACTTCGCGAGCGAACTCACGCGCGAAGCATTCGCCCGGCAGCTTGCCAACGAAGATCTCTGGCAGCTCGCGCTAGCGGCTTCGAAGGCCGATTGGACCATCGAGCGCGCCGCCGCTGCCGGCGAGCCCGCCCACGTGGCCCGCTACGCCTTCCAACTCGCGCAGGCGTTCAACAACTTCTACCACGCCTACCCCGTCATCACCGAAGAGAACCGCGAGCGCAAAGTCTTCCTGCTCTGGCTCACCGGCTACGTCCGCGCTCAACTGGAGCGCACGCTGGCGGTGCTGGGGATCGAAGTTCCGGAATTTATGTAGGTGGCGACAAACTGCTTGTGACCCCGCTGAGTTACGGTCCGCTGTCCATCGGCGTGATACACTAAGGCCAAGTTTCAAAACTACAGTTGACTCTGGGGGATAACGATGCGCCTGGGAATCGCGCCGCTAGTCACTTTGCTGCTTGTAACACTTTCCGCCTCCGGGCGAGCCTCCACCATAGAGAGTTTCATTATCGTGAGCGCGGTGAATCCGCAAGTCCAACATGGGACATACGACAGTGGAGAGACCTATACGGGCACCCTCACCTTCGATACATCTCTGATTCCCGCGACAGGTGCCTTTTCGATCGGGATCCCAACTTTTGACTACATCACTCACGTGTCCAACGGGTTTACCGAATCGGCGCCGGCTTTCGGCGATTTCGCCACGCTGAGCGGCACACCGGTTCAGATTGGAGGGCACACATTCTCCTACGATATCTTGTCAATTGATTCAGGCTTTGTCGAGCTTGATTTTCTCGAACCCCTGGGTGTGTTTCATGGAGGAGCCATCCTTTACGCGTTTGAGGCCAACGCTGGGTCTGGCTATGTAGACACTCACGGAACCGCGCTCCTGGTCGACCCGCTCATCGACGCGACTCCCGAGCCGGCTACAATTCTTCCGATGTTGGGTGGACTTGTTCTGTTCGGTTTTCGCCGCCGCTTGCGAAAGCCCGAACCGCGGTCGTAACGACGCGCGGCGGCCTTGTCGACGCGCGATAATGTCTTCAGATGGCATCCACCAACAGTTTTTCCTCGCGGGCTGTTCTGCGCCTGGGCGGGCGCTCCTACGAAATCTATTCGCTCGCAGCGCTCGAGAAGGCTGGGCTGGGCTCTGTTTCCCGCCTTCCCTATTCGATCCGGGTACTGCTTGAGAACCTGTTGCGCCATGAGGACGGGCGCACCGTCAAGGCCGACGACATCGAGTTCGTGGCGCGCAGGGCGGGCGCCGAAACGCGCGAGATCAGCTTCATGCCCGCGCGCGTCCTGCTGCAGGATTTCACCGGTGTCCCCTGCGTGGTCGACCTGGCCGCCATGCGCGACGCGCTCCAGGCACTGGGCAGCGACCCCAACCGCGCCAACCCGCTGATCCCGGTCGATCTGGTTATCGACCACTCGGTGCAGGTGGACGAGTTCGGCACGCGCGGGGCCTTCGCGGCCAACGCTCTGCTCGAGTTCGGGCGTAACCAGGAACGTTACGCGCTGCTGCGCTGGGGCCAGTCGGCGTTCCGCAACTTCCGCGTGGTGCCGCCCGATACCGGGATCGTGCACCAGGTGAATCTGGAGTACCTGGCTCCCGTAGTGTTCACGGCCGAGCGCGACGGCCGGCTGCTCGCATACCCGGACACGCTGGTGGGCACCGATTCCCACACCACCATGATCAATGGCCTGGGGGTGCTGGGCTGGGGCGTGGGCGGCATCGAGGCCGAGGCCTGCATGCTGGGCCAGCCCATCTCGATGCTCCTGCCGGAAGTGGTCGGCTTTCGCCTCGCGGGCCGCCTTCCCGAGGGCTCAACCGCCACCGACCTGGTGCTGACCGTCACCGAGATGCTGCGCAAGCGGCGCGTGGTGGGTAAGTTCGTCGAGTACTTTGGACCGGGCCTGGCGGAGCTGAGCGTGGCTGACCGCGCCACCATCGCCAACATGGCGCCGGAGTATGG
>Ga0182027_10002132_pt1 | contig 32357 bp, 21 predicted proteins | sample 712E1DmetaG_FD_121300 | JGI IMG/M metagenome (GOLD analysis project Ga0182027, IMG submission 121300) | Permafrost microbial communities from Stordalen Mire, Sweden - 712E1D metaG (Illumina Assembly) | ecosystem: Environmental > Terrestrial > Soil > Wetlands > Permafrost | place: Sweden...
GTGCTCCGCCACCGCCAGAGCTAGTGGTCTGCGTCTGAATTCCTGAAGAGTATAGCGAAGCTAAGTGGGGCAGGCAATCTTGCCTGCAGCCGCCTTTCAGGCGGCTGGACCCGCTGGAAAGCGAGTCCGCGGGCTGTATAGCCCGCCCCACAAGGCCAAAGCATAATCGTTGTTCTGAATGACTACACTAGCCACACATTGGCGTCAGGCAAGCAGATCGTCGAAGTCGAATCCGGTGAGGTCCAGTTTGCGCCGGCTGCGCAGCCGGATCAAAGGGAGACGCGCGCGGCGCGCCGCTTGGCCGACCGCGGCCGGGTTTCGCCCGGCTGTCTCGCTCGCGATGGCGCGCACCACCAAGTCCTTGAAGCTATCGCCGCGCAGAGCCGCCAGCGCCTTCGTGCGGCGGAACAGTTCGTCGGGCAGAGCCACCGTCGTTCTCCTATTTGCATAATCTCATAAATCCATGGCATGACACGCGGCGCCGGCGTCCGCCTTCGGTGCTCCGCTCGCGGCGCTCCGCCCTGGCGCCCGCCCCCTGCGTTGGCCTACTCTGAGGATTGCATCCCGTACAACCGGAAGATCCGCTCACCCGGTACCGCAGGAAAGCCGCCAGTCTGGGCGAGGCCCTCGCCGCCGCCGATCGCCGCATTCTCCGGCATGGAGTTTCGCTCGCGGTCCTTGCGGCGGCCCTATTTGCGGCCTTCGCTTTTACGCGCAGCCACCCGCGTACGCCGCTGTGGTGGTTCCTGCCGCTGCTTGCGCCAGCCTCTCTGGCAGCCGCCGGCCTGCGCCACGCCCGCGCCCGGTCCGTGACGCTCTATCGCCTCCGCGCCTGCTATGAGACCGGCGTCGCACGCCTCACCTTCGACTGGGAGTCGTTGCCGCCCGGCGACGAATACCTCGACTCCGCCCACCTCTACGCCGGCGATCTGAACCTCTTCGGGCGCGGCTCGCTCTATCAAATCCTCTGCTCCGCGCGCACCCGCGCCGGCAAGGACACCCTCGCGCGCTGGATGAAAGAGCCGGCTTCCATCGAAGAAGCCCGCGCCCGCGCCGCCGCCGTCCGTGAGTTGTGGGACCGCGTGGACTTGCGCGAGGCCCTGGCCGCCGCCGGCCCCTCCCAGTCCTCCGATTTCCGCCTCGAAACCTTTCGCGAGTGGGTCCGGTCCGCGCCCCCGGATTTCCCCGCCTGGGCCCCCGCGCTGGCCTTCCTGTCCACTTCCGCCGCCTTGGCCATCGCCCTGGCAAGCTGGATACAGGCCTCGCCCCAACTACTTGCCTCCCCTTATTTCGCGGCTGCCATCGGACTGGAAGCCGGCGTCGGCCTGCTCTTCTTCCAGCGCGTCCGCGCCGCCTTGAAGTGGTTGAGCCTTCCCTCCCTGGAACTGCCCGTGGTGCGCGAAGTGGTCCGCATCCTCGAGGAGCGCCGCTTCTCCGCCCCCAAGCTGGTAGCCCTTTCGGAATGTCTCCGGCTGCGGCATTCCTCGGCCAGCCGCGCCTTGGGGCGGCTCATGCGGCTGGTAACCTTGCTCGGCGCGCGCGACAACCCCATGTTCGCCCTGCCCGCCTACCTCCTGCTCTGGGGATCGCAGTTCGCCATGGCCATTTGCCGCTGGCGCCGCAAGCACGGCGCCGCCATGCTCGCCTGGCTTGAAGCCGTCGGGGAATTCGAAGCGCTCGTATCCCTCGCCACCTACGCCTTCGAGCACCCGCGCGATCCGTTTCCCGAATTCCGCGACGCCGGCCCGCTCCTCGATGGCCGCGCCATCGGCCACCCGCTTCTCGACGAGGCGCTTTGCGTCCGCAACGATTTTCAGCTCGCCCAGTCCCAGCCGTTCGCCGTCGTCAGCGGCTCGAACATGTCCGGCAAGAGCACCTTCCTGCGCGCCGTGGCTCTCAACGCCGTGCTGGCGCGCATGGGAGCGCCCGTCCGTTGCGCGCGCCTCCAGCTTTCCGCCCTGCAACCCGGCGCCTCCATCCTGGTCCAGGATTCCCTGGCCGATGGCCGCTCCCACTTCCTCGCCGAATTGGAACGCCTGCGCCAATTGATCGATGCGGCCGGCCGCGCGCCCCTCTTGTACGTCGTCGATGAGATCCTGATCGGAACCAACTCCCGCGATCGCCGCATCGCCGCCGAATGGGTGATCCGCGCGCTCACCGCCCGCGGCGCCGTGGGCTTGATCTCCACCCACGATCTGGCGCTTACCGAAATTGCCGATGCCCCCGGCTTTCACGGCCGCAATTTCCACTTCGCCGATAGCGGGGACCCGAGCGGCCTGTCCTTCGACTACCGCCTCAGGCCGGGCGTGGTCGAGCGCTCCAACGCCCTCAACATCGTGCGCCATCTTGGAATCGAAACCGGAGATTCGCCCCTCACCGCTGAAACATCGAAATCCCCGCCACCCCCGCCGCTCCCGCCGCCAGACACGCCGCCGCGTTCTCAGGCGTAACGCCGCCCAGCGCCAGCACCGGGATGGTCACCGCGTGCGCCGCCGCCGCCAGTTCGCCAAGCCCCCGCGGCGCCCCGTAAGCGGCCTTCGACGGAGTGAAGAACACCGGTCCGAAGACCGCAAAATCCGCGCCTTCGGCCTCCGCCGCGCGCACTTCCCCCGCCGTGTGCGCCGAAACCCCAATCAGAAAGCCCGCCGGCGCGATGGCCCGCAGCGCCGCCGGGGCTATTGCGTTCGAGGGCAAGTGCACCCCGTGCGCCCCGCAAGCCAGCGCGATATCCGCCCGCACATTCACCAGAATCCGCGCCCCCAGCGGATTCGGCAGCGCCAAAATGCGCCGCACCAGCTCGCCCAATTCGCGCGCCGTCAAATCCTTCTCGCGCACCTGAATCCGCTCGACGCCCGCCACCAGCGCCCCCGCCACGAACCCCAACAGCGCCTCCACCCCCCCCGCCGCCCGCCGGTCCGTAATGTAATACCGCATCATTGGCTCGGCGCTTGCCCCCCCCCCCACCTAAAAAACTCTCACCTTCTCCGCCGAAAACTCCACCAGCCAGCTCCGGCTATCCTTCTTCCCTTCGTACTCCTCGTGCGGAACATCCACGAAGATCCCACCCGCGAACTCCATCCGCACCATCCGCACCCGCCGCGATACCCGCACCAATTCCGCCGCCACCGCGTTCTCCACCCGTTCGCTTTCACCCGCGTGAACCCGCAAATCCTCCGGCCGCGCCGTCACCGAAACGCGGTCCCCGCGGAAGTGCCCCGGCAGATAGGGGCCGTTAATCGCAAACCCGGAAAACTCCAGCCGGCTGCTGCGCCGTCCCGGGTCGAGCGCCGCCACCGTGCACTCGAAAATGTTGGGGATGCCCAGTAGCCGCGCCGCGGCCACCGATTCGGGCCGGTCCAGCACGCTCTCCGGCGCGCCGCTTTGGACCATCCGCCCGGCATCGAGCAGTATCAGCCGCCCGGCCGCCGCCGAGCACAGGTCCAGATCGTCCGTCACCAGCAGGATAGGCCCCGCAAACGCCTCGCGGACCGTCCGCAGCAGAGTTTCGTCGAAGCCGCGCTCGTCGAGCAGCAGCAGTTTCGGAGAGGCCAGCAGCGCCCGCGCCACCGCCCCGCGCAGCCTCTCCGGCGGCGTCACATCCCGCGGACGGCGGACGGCCGCCGCGCCAAGCTGAAACCGCTCCACCATCTCCGCCACGCGCCGTGTGCGCTCCACGCGCGGGCTGCGGTGCGCCGCGAACGCCAGGTTCTGCCGCAGCGTCATGTGCGGAAACAGGGCGTCCCGCTGCGCCACGTACCCGCAGCCGCGCTGGTGAGGCGGGACCGAAACGCGCGCCGCCGCGTCGAACAGCAGAACGTCGTCCAGCAGAATGCGCCCCGAATCGGGCGTGGCGAAGCCGGCCAGAGCTTCGAGAATCAGCGTCTTCCCCGCCCCCGCCGGACCGAACAGCGCCGTCACCCCCTGTGGAAGCGCAAACTCCACGTCCAGCGCGAAGCCCGGCGCCGTCTTCTTCCCGATGCGCGCGCTGGTCATACCCGCGCCCGCCAGCGTTCCAATCGATTGGCGGCCGTGAGCGCCGCCAGCGCCGCCAGGCCCACCGCTGGCAGCAGCGGCCCCGCCAGCAGCGCTCCCCTGGCATCGCCTTGCGCCGCCACCAAGACGGCCACCGCGTACTCCGCCGCCAGCCGCGCGAATGCCAAGCTGGCCGCCGCCAGAATCGGCCGGTACCCGAGCGGCGCCGCCACCCGCCAGAACACCCGCCAACCGGGCGCTCCCAGGCTGCGCGCGGCGTTCAGATAGCCGCGTGGAACCGCATCGAAGGCCGCGCGCGCCGCCCTCACCGTCGCCCGCAAAGCCGCCGCCGCCGCCGCCAGCGCCGCCACGCGCCAAGTAAACCCCTCCGGCCGCCCCGCCAGCGCAAACGCAAAGTAGGTTCCCAGGATCAGCGGAGGCAGCACCGCCGGCAATTCCGCCGCGCCTTCAACCGCCCGCTTGCCGCGAAACTCGCGCGTCGCCAGCAGCCACGCCAGCCACGGCCCCAGCGCCAGCGACCCCGCCGCGCCAAGCCCGCCCACCCGCAAGCTGATCCAAACCGGAGACCAATCCGCCGTCATGCGACCGTCAATTATAGCTGGCAATGCCACATCCCATCGCCCCCCATTTATCAGTCCCCTCGCCAATGACCCCAAAGTGGGGCGGACGCCCCCGTCCGCGCGCGACCCCCTGGTCGCGCTCTTGCGATGCGGACCTCAAACTCCGCCAATGCCGTGCTAACATAACTCGAAATCACGACCGGCGATGCACGCTGTACCATTGGTTGATGAAGTCCAACCCGAAGCCGGCGATAAGTACGCGAAACGGCGTTCCCCTGTTCACTCCCAGACCTGGCGCCCGAAAGCCGAGCTTGGCTCTCGTGAATCAACTGCGGGACGACAAGCGGAGCGCCGCTCCGCGAGTGAGTGGGATGTAATCGCCCCAACTACGTCTCGGTCCCCCTGTCGAGTCACCCGCCATTATCTAAATCGAATCAATAACTTACACTTCTGTCCGACCACCGGCGCCCTATACTGGAAGCAAATGGCGAACCCTGCTGCCAAAACTCGGAATTGGCTTCGTTCCTGCAAATTGCCGATGGGCCCCGAACCTCCTTCCCGAAGTATCATGAACGTAGAAAGCAGCCCCGCGCATGCCATTTGAACCCGATCCGGAAATGGGCGTCAATAGCTGGCTCGAAGACGAGATGCGCCAGCGCTATCTCTCCGACCCCGCCTCCGTCGACGAAACCTGGCGACGCCTCTTCGAGGTGGGGCAGGCGCTTCCGCCTGCCAATCCCCAGTGGGGCGGGCCTCCTGGCCTGCCTTCCGGCCCGCCTTCCACCCCGCCGCCCACCCCCCTCCCCGGCGATCAGCTTCAGCCCCTTCGCGGCGCGGCCGCCCGCATCGCCGAAAACATGGCCGCCAGCCTCGCCATCCCCTTGGCCACTTCCCAGCGCACCATCGCCGTCAAGTTGATGGACGAAAATCGCCGCATCGTCAACCAGCACCGCACCCTCCTCGGCCGCGGCAAGGTCTCCTACACGCACTTGATCGGCTGGGCCCTCGTCAAGGCTCTCGCCGAATTCCCCGCCCTCAACGCCGCCTACGTGGAGCAGGACGGCCAACCCTTCCGCGCCACCCGCCCGCGCATCAACCTCGGCATCGCCATCGACGTTCCCCGCAAGGACGGCGCCCGCAACCTCATGGTCCCCAACATCAAGGATGCCGGCGCGCTCCCCTTCTCGGACTACCTCAACGCCTTCGACGACCTCGTGTCCCGCGCCCGTACCGCCCAGCTCACGCCCGCGGATTTCCAGGCGACCACCATCTCCCTCACCAACCCCGGCACCGTGGGTACCATGGCGTCGAACCCGCGCCTCATGCCCGGACAGGGCGCCATCGTGGCCTCCGGCGCCATAGATTACCCCGCCGAATACCTGGGCGCCGCGCCCGAGACCCGCGCCGCTCTCGGCATCGCCAAGGTCATGACCCTGACCTGCACCTACGATCACCGCATCATTCAAGGCGCCGAATCCGGCATGTTCCTTCGGAAGCTACAGTCTTTGCTCGATGGCGCCGATAGCTTCTACGACGAGATTTTTGCGGACCTGCGCATGCCCCACCAGCCGGTGCGCTGGGAGAAGGATCGCCAGTCGCTTTTGCCTGGCATGACCGGGGTGCGCGCCGCCGAAATCGCCAAAGAGGCCGGGATCATGCAGATGATCAACGCCTATCGCGTGCGCGGCCACCTCATCGCCGATCTCGACCCCCTCGGCGCGGAGCCTGGCCATCACCCCGAGCTCGACCCTGAGACTTACGGCCTCACCATCTGGGACCTCGACCGCGAGTTCCTCACCGGCGCCCTCGCCGAAGCCATCGGCGAAGGCGGTCCTAAACCCGTCGCCACCCTGCGCGAGATCCTTGAAACGCTCCGCCGCACCTATTGCGGTAAGGTCGGCTGCGAGTACATGAACATCCAGGTTCCCGAGCAGAAGCTCTGGCTCCAGCGCCGCATGGAGCCGGAATCGAGCAACCTGCCGCTCGAACGCGAAACTCGCCTGCGCATCCTGCAAAACCTGATCGATGGCGAGGAGTTCGAACATTTCCTGCACTCCCGTTTTGTGGGGCAGAAGCGCTTCGCGTTGGAAGGCGGCGAAACCGCGCTGGCCATCCTCGACCAGATTCTAGAACGCGCTTCCCTGAACGGCGTGCATGAGATCGTGGCCGGCATGGCCCACCGCGGCCGCCTCAACATCCTGGCCAATGTGGTGGGCAAGGACCTCAAACTGATCTTCTCCGAGTTCGAAGGCGAAATCGACCCGGCCAGCACGCAGGGTTCGGGCGACGTCAAGTACCACCTCGGCGCCACCGGCGTTCGCAAGTGCGCCAACGGACGCGAAATCCTGGTCTCGGTTTCGCCCAACCCGAGCCACCTGGAGGCGGTCGGCCCGGTGGTCGAAGGCATTGTCCGGCCCAAGCAGGATCGCCTCGGCGACACGCTCCGCGAGCGCGTCATCCCGGTGCTCATCCACGGCGATGCCGCCTTCTCCGGCCAGGGCGTGGTGGCCGAGACGTTGAACCTGTCGCAGCTCGATGGCTACTCCACCGGCGGCGCCATCCACCTGGTCATCAACAACCAGATCGGCTTCACCACGCTGCCCGAGGAATCCCGCTCCTCGCCCTATTCCACCGACGTCGCGCGCGGCGTGCAAGCGCCCATTTTCCACGTCAACGGCGACGACCCGGAGGCCGCCATCCGCGTGGTTCGCATCGCTTTCGATTTCCGCCGCGAGTTCAAGAAGGACGTGGTGATCGACATGATCTGCTACCGCCGCCACGGCCACAACGAGGGCGACGATCCCAGCTACACCCAGCCCATCCTCTACCGCAAGATCAAGGAGCACCCGCCCGTCAGCGTGCTCTATGCCGCGCGTTTGGTCCGCGAAGGCGTCATCGCCGCGGAGGACGCCGCCGGCATGCGCCATGCCGCCGCCGCGCGCCTTTCCGACGCCTTCGACGCCGCCCAGCGCCGCGCCGAGCATTATCAGCCGCAGGAACTGAGCGCCGTGGCCGTCGAAGAGATCCCCGGCTTCTGCCCGCGCACCGCCGTCAACCGCGCCGTGCTCGACCGCGTGGTCCGCGCCATTACCACCTTCCCGCCGGAGTTTCACCTGCATCCCAAGCTCCGCTCCTTCGTCGAGCGCCGCCGCGCCGTGCTCGAAAAGGACGCCCCCATCGACTGGGCCTTCGCCGAGGCGCTGGCCTTCGGCACGCTCGCTCTCGAAGGCTCCGCCGTGCGCCTCAGCGGCCAGGATTCCAGCCGCGGCACTTTCAGCCAGCGCCACCTGGCGTTTCACGATTTCGAAACCGGCCGGCGCTATATTCCCTTGCGCCACATCGCGCCCGAGCAGGGCCGCTTCGACGTCTACGACAGTTCCCTCAGCGAGTACGCCGTCCTCGGCTTCGAGTTCGGCTACAGCGTGGCGGACCCGCTCACGCTGGTCATTTGGGAAGCCCAGTTCGGCGATTTCGCCAACGGCGCGCAGATCATGATCGACCAGTTCATTTCCTGCGCCGAATCCAAATGGGGCCAGCCTAGCGGCCTGGTCATGCTGCTGCCGCACGGCTTCGAGGGCCAGGGGCCGGAACATTCGAGCGCGCGCATCGAACGCTACCTCACGCTCTGCGCCGAAAACAACATTCAGGCGGTCAATTGCACCACCCCGGCGCAGTACTTCCACCTGTTGCGCCGCCAGATGTACGGCGGCCAGGACCGGCGCGGCGTGCGTAAGCCTCTGGCGATTTTTGCGCCCAAGAGCCTGCTGCGCCATCCCGAGGCGGTTTCGCACGCGCGGGATTTCACCTCGGGCGGCTTCCTCGAGATCCTTGCCGACCCCGGCCCCGCCGACTCAGGCCCCGTCTCTCGCCTGGTCTTTTGCTCCGGCAAGATTTTCTACGATTTGTTGGCTGCCCGCCGCCAGCGCCAGGCCGAACACGTCGCGCTGGCCCGCGTGGAACAGCTCTATCCGTTCCCTGCCGCTCAAGCGGCCGAAGTAGTCGCCGGCTATCCGGATACCGCCGAAGTAGTATGGGCGCAGGAGGAGCCGCGCAACATGGGACCGTGGCGCTTCATGCGCGAATCCATCCAGCCGCTGTTGCGGGATACGGGCCGCGAATTGCGCTACATCGGGAGGCCCGAAAGCGCCAGCCCCGCCACCGGCTCCGGCCGGCGCCATCAGCAGGAGCAGGCCGCGATCCTCGACGACGCCCTGGCCCCCGCCGGCGTCCCGGTCGCCGCCAAAGTTCGGCAGATGGCCAAGCGGAAATAGGCCACCACCCACCTACATGTGGTGCTAGCATAAACTCGGAGGTTGCGACATGATCGTCGGTGTTCCGAAAGAGATCAAAGATCACGAAACTCGCGTCGGGCTGGCCCCCAGCGGCGTTAGCCACTTGCGCGAAGCGGGGCATGCCGTGCTGGTCGAGGCGCATGCCGGCGAGGGCAGTTCCATCACCGACCAGGAGTACGCGCAAGCCGGCGCGGCCATCGTTTCGGACGCCTCGGAAGTGTGGGCCAAGGCCGGCTTGGTGGTCAAGGTCAAAGAGCCTCAGCCCGCCGAGTATGCGTATTTCCGTCCGGGCTTGATCCTGTTCACCTACCTGCATCTGGCGCCCTTGCCGGAACTGACCGACCGGCTGCTGGCCGCGCGCGTGAGCGGCGTCGCCTATGAGACCGTGCGCGAACCCGATGGCTCGCTTCCGCTGCTCACGCCCATGAGCGAAGTGGCCGGCCGCATGTCGGTGCAGGTCGGCGCCCATTACCTCGAACGGCAGAACGGCGGCCGCGGCATTTTGCTCGCGGGCGTTCCCGGCGTGGCGCCCGCCAGCGTCGTCATCCTGGGCGGCGGCATTGTCGGAACCAATGCCGCCAAGATCGCCCTCGGCATGGGCGCGCGCGTGACAATCATAGACCGCAACTTGAACCGCCTGCGCGAGCTGGACGACATCTTCAACGGCCGGTTGGTCACCATGGCCTCCAACTCCTGGACCATCGGCGAGAGCGTCCGCACGGCCGACCTGGTAGTGGGCTCCGTCCTCATTCCCGGCGCCTCCGCCCCGAAGTTGGTGCGGCGCCAGGCTATCGCCGCCATGAAGCGCGGGGCTGTGGTTGTCGATGTGGCCATCGACCAGGGCGGCTGCTTTGAAACCTCCCACGCCACCACCCACACCGACCCGGCCTACATGCTCGATGGCGTGCTGCACTATTGCGTCTCCAACATGCCGGCCGCCGTCCCCCACACCTCCACCTTCGCGCTTACCAACGCCACTTTCCCGTACCTCCTCGATCTGGCCAACCAGGGGCTTCGCGAAGCCTGCGACCGCCACCCGGCGATTCTTCAGGGCGTGAACACCTACAACGGCTTTGTGACGCACCGCGGCGTGGCGCAGTCGCAAGGCAGGGAGTGGCGCCAGTTCGCCTCGCTCGAGTAACGCCCGTACTATACAGTATTTCGCGATACAGCCGATTAGATGAGGGAAAGCGCTTGCGCCGCTTGGGCGCGAGCTGGTTGAAACCATGAACTATCTATCCCGGCGTACCGCGCGGTTCCGCTGCCTCTCTCTGTTCGCGATCCTAGCTCTCCCTGGCGCGAGTCTTGCCCAGATAGCGCTCCCGAATCTCGCGTTCACTCCGGCCACGATGGATTTCAAGTACACCACCGGAAACGCGCTGCCGGCCGCTCAATCGCTGCTCATCAAGAGTTCCGGCGCCGCGTTGGCATTCACCATCCCAGCGGTCGCGGCGCAGTGGCTGAGCGTGTCCGCTAATGGCGGAACTACGCCGGCGACCGTCAAGATCTACGTGAACCCGACGTCCTTGCCGTCCGGGAGTTACGCCGGCGCGATCGTCGTCAATGCGCCGGCGGCCGCGACGCCCTCGGTGACTTACAACGTCACCATGGAGATCAGCGACCCGCCGCCGGTTCTCAGCGCCAGCCCGGCCAGCCTGGCGTTCCTCTACACCACCAGCGACGCCGCGCCGCCGGTGGCCCAGCCCATCGTGATCACCAGTTCGACCGGAGCCGCGTCCACCACGGTCTCCGTCGCCGGAGGCGCGTGGTTGTCGGCGACGCCCACCAGCATTCTGGCGATCGAGGGAATACCCGGAACGGAGTGGGTGAGCGTGAACCCGGCCGGCCTGGCGCCGGCCAGCTACTCGGGAACCGTCAAGTTCACCCCATCGATTACCGGCGCCGCGCCCATCACCGTGAACGTGACGCTCACCGTAAACGCCGGCGTGCCGGTGATTACGAACCTATGGCCATCGGGCGGCCTGATTGGTTCGGCCGCCATGATCGTCACCGTCACCGGCCAGAATTTCATGAGCAATTCGACGGTTTCGATCGGCGCCGTCAAACTGCCCGCGCCCAATATACTCACCTCCACCACCATGCTGCTGACCGTGCCGGCGGTGGAGATGCTGGCGGCTGGCGCCCTGCCCATCACCGTCAGCACCCCCACGGCCGCGTCGCCATCGCTCACCACGGCCGCATCCATGTTCCAGGTGTACTTTCCAGGGCCGCAAGTGTTGGCCGTCACCGACGCTGCCAGTTACGCCATCGGCAATATCTCGCCGGGGGAGATGATCACGATCTACGGCCTGGGCCTCGGTCCCGCCGCCGGAGCGTCGCTCACCGAGTCCGATCCGCTCGCCACAAGCTTGCCAGCCGGGACAGCCGCCTCGACATCCGTAACCATCGACGGCAAGCCGGCGCCGCTGCTCTACGCCAGCCAGAACCAGGTCAGTTGCATCGTGCCGTTCGGCGTGACCACGGGCGGCCAGGTGAATCTGTCGGTGACCTACAATTCCATCGCCTCCATTGCGCCCACCAGGGTCAACGCGGTGGCCGCCGACCCGGGGCTGTTCACCATGAATTACTCGGGAAGCGGCCAGGGCGCCATCCTCAACTTCAACCCGGTTACGGGCGACTACACGCTCAACGGCGCGGCCAACCTGGCCGTCAAGGGAACCACCTGGGCGGTGCTCTATCTGACGGGCTTCGGGCTGACCACCTGCGTCAGCATCCCGGCCGCGGGCGCTACTCCGGCTAGCGATTGCAACGCCACGGCCACCGAAGTCAACCTGATCGCCGGGGATGTTTCGCCAAATCTGGCGGTCGCCGTGACTATCGGCGGCATAGCGGCGCCTGGGGCGGCGGTTCAGGCGCCCATCGGGTCGGTTGCGGGGTTGATGCAGGTCGACGTGCTGGTTCCGGCGGGCGTTGCATCGGGCAACGTACCGGTGATCGTCGCGGTGGGGGCGCCCGGCGCACAGGTATTCAGCCAGGCGAACGTGACGATGGACGTCAAATAGATCAAGCCCCCGAATGGCGCTTGAAAATCTGGGGAATGCTCTGTGAAAACGCCGAGCGCGCCAGCACCATGTCGCAGCCGGCCTCATGGGCCTGTTGCTTCAACTCGCCTTGCACGTGAGACACGTAGCCGATCAAGCTGATACCCTTCGTCGCGGCGCTGGCCTTGAGCGCGGATATCAAGGCTAACGGACCGGCCGCCTCGAAGTTCAGATCCAGAACAATGAGCGCGGGCTTCTGTAGCGCCTTCTCGATCACTTGCTGGGGTTCCTTGACGAACTCCAGATCGAGACCCGCCCGCTTGGCCGCATCGGCCAGCTTTACGGAAAAGAAGAGATCGTTGAGGACCGCCAGTACGCGCTTCGGGGCCGGTTTCTGCATAGGGATGCGCCCAGCTACAAATCGGAATCGGTGGAGGGAATACCCAATCCTACCATGGACCCATAAAGGCCGGCCGCGCGCTCACTTGAAGCGCCGCTTGACGAAGAAGTCGATGCCGAAGACGCCATTGTCTTCGCGCAAGGCGCTGACGGACCATTGCTTGCCGAGGTCCCATTCCACGCTCACCACCTGCGGGTTGCTGCTGTTGATTACCGTGATGTAGGTGAAGGTGATGTCGGGCGTCACCTGCTGCTCCAGGGTGACGCGCGCCTGCGGGTTGTTCTCCACCCCGGGCAAGGTCGGGTCGATGCGCAAACGGCTCACGCCGAAGAAGCGCTGCAAGCGGCCGGTGACGGGGCTCGCTATGGCTTGGCCCAGCAGCGCGGAGGCGCCCATCTGCTGCCAGGATTGCGGCGCCGTGCTCGATTCCGTGAGCAGCGTCGGGTCCGTGGTGGGGGCCGCGCCGGTGGCCAGAAAAGCCACGATCTCGCTGAACTGCAAAGGCGGATCGGAACGCGGCGTCAGGTTCAACTTGCCGAGCGTCCCGGACACGGTCAGAGTCACGTCGATGCCCTTGGCCTTGGTCTCCAGATCGATATTGACGATCGGCTCGATCTTGGCCTGGTTATAGAAGGCGATGGACCCCTGATTGATAGCGTATCTAGTCCCGAAGAACAGCAACTGGCCCTGCGTGATATTGACCCGGCCTTGCAGCCCGGGATTGCTCACCGTTCCCTTCAACCGGAGGTTGGCCTCGATTCCGACGTCTTGCGTCAGCGAACTCTCCACCTGGACATCGGGCGAGGTCTTGATCGCGATATCGAAGTTCAACCCGCCAAGCGGCCCGCCGGAGGCCGATGGCGTCTCCACGGGTCCGGCGGAGGAGGCCAGCACCGAACTGAAATCGGACTCCGGATTGAACGCGGTGCGCAACACCGTGATGGCGCCGGAAAGCATGCTGCGCCCCGTCGATCCGGTGAGGTTCAGGTTGGCGTCGACCACCGTGCTCACGCCCTCGGGGTAGCGCACCCGCACTTGCTTGGCGTTGGCATGCAGTTGGAAGACCGTCTGTCCGCCCGCCACGCCGGCGAAGCCGCTCAGGTCGATCCTGCCGCCGCCGGTTTGCCCGCTGAGGCTTTGGATGGTGGCGCGATTGCCTGCGAACAGAATTACGCCGTTCGCTTGCGAAAGACCATTCGGAAAATCGGCCAGACTGAGCGACGCATCGCGGACTTCCATGCGGCCGGAGACCAGCGGGGAGCCGAGCGTCCCGCGCACCGTGGCGCCGACAATCATCGAGCCGGCCGAAGCGGCGCCGGGGAAGAGGTCCGCCAGTATGGCCAGATCCACGCGGCCGTCCACCCGCAGGTTAAGCGGGTTGTCGGTTTGCAGCGACGCCTTGCCGGTGATGGTCACATCGGTGTCGTGGCCCTCCAGGTGGGCGCTCGCGATGTCGATCGCGCCATTCGCCATGGCGACCACGATGGGGCCGGCGTTGTGGAGCGTGAGGGGCTGCGACGTCTTGGCCGGTCCGGCGCCGGGCGCGGGACCCAGTTGCAGTTTCGGAATGCGCAGCTCGGCCTTGAGGGCGCGAGGGTCGAGGATGGCGCCGTCGATGCGCAGTTCGCCCTCCGCGGAACCGGTGAACGGCGCGGCCTCGCCGGATGGCGACGGCGCCACCCAATCGCGCACGCGGACGAAATCCAGTCCGGAGAAAGCGATGGTGGCGGCGCCGGGATAATCGTCTTCCAGGCGCCACGATCCGTCGCCGTGAATGGCGGAGCCGGCGAAGTCCGAATCCAGATGGGCCCGCACGGTTCGGCCCTCGGAAACAGCCGTAACGCGCGCTTCGCCGAAGGTCTGCCCGGCCAGCCGCAGACCTTGAGCGGCGATATCGGCTTGCAGCCCGGCCACCGCAAAACCGCGCTGGCCCGGACGCGCCGGGCGGATATCGACATCGCCGCCGATGCTGGCGCGAACCGTGCCGGCGATTCCGGGACGCGCCTCGGCCAGGGTCCGGATCTGGTCGAGAGGCATGGCGTTGGTGGTTACCTGGAACTTCAAGCGGCCGTTCGCGAGATCGCCGGCGGCATGGCTGTACAAAGCGGAGAACTGCGCCTCTTTGGCCCCCGCCGCGATCTGGCCCGCCGAGACTTCGAGCGAGCGCGTGGAGTAACTCGCGTGGGCCGCCAGACGGTCGAATGGCTCGCCCTCGAAGACCCCCTTCAAAACCTCCACATCGGATTGCACGATGGGGTTTGAAACCGTGCCCGTGGCTTGCGCCGTGAGGCCGAGCGAGCCGGTGACGGAGGCGCCCCGCCACTCCACCAGGGATGCGACTTCCGTCAGCGAGGCATTGCGGATGGCGGCGGCGCCGAAAATGTCGCTATCCGGCCCGGCTGTCCACTGGCGCAGCGCCACGGCGGCGTGGAACTGCGCGCGGATGGCGCCAACGGACAGCGTGGCGTTATCCAGGCGGACGTTTTCGGACGATGCGGCCACATCCCCGGTCAGGGAATCGAAGCCCTTACCGGAATACGAGAATCGGGTCAGGCCGATGCGGCCGGCAATCAGCGGATGGTCCATGGGGCCGGTGACGGCGCCGTCGAAATGCGCGGCGCCGTTCGCGAGCTTCAAGGGAACCGAGGCAGGGTTCTCGCCGATGGCGGCAAGCAAATCGTCGAGATCGCGCGTATCCAGACGGACCTGCAACCGGCGGCCCAGCACGCCGGAGAAATCCAGGCGCGACGCGGGCAGCGAAAGGGTGGACCGGCCAAGATCGAGAGTGCCGCCGGCCGCATCGTAACGCGCCGCCACCTGGCCCCGCACGGGAGCGCCGCCCGGTTCGGGTACGATCGCGAGGCTGGTGGAAATGCGCAGATCGCCGCTCTTCCGGAACGAGCCTTCCAGGGCGAGCGGGCCGGAGGCGCGGCCATCCCAAGGCAGCGGTTCCGTGCTGTAAACGGCCACCACGCGGCGCACCTGAAAGCCGGCGATTGCGCCATCCACGTGAAAGCGGTCGAGGCTCTCGAGGAGCGCGCCGCCCTCAAAAAGGCCGCCCATGGTGGAGACGGCCAAGCCGGTGAAGTGGATGTCGGGCCCGCGCACGGCCGCGCGTTCGACGCGGATATCGGCGGGGATGCTGTTGGCGGGCGGCGCGTAGAACCCCGAGAGGCGCAGCCCTGTGACGTCGATGCCTTGGGGACCGGCCGAGACCTTGCCCTCGCCGCGGAAACCGCGCAGGCGGACGTAGGCGTCGCGGTACTCCAGGTTGACGGCATGCAGGACGCCGGTTGCGGAAAAGTCGGCGGGACCCGCCCAGGCCGCGTGGCCGGCGACCTGCACCGTTCCGCTCTCGAGCAGTTTGGTTTCGAGGAAGCGCGCCACGTCGGCCTGCGAAGCGCGGACATCGTAATCGAGCGACACGCGCGGCGCGGCCAGATTCTCCACGGCGCCGGAGAAGCGAAGCTGCGACGCGCCCGTCCGCAGCGACGCGGAGGCGATCAGAATCCGGTCCTTGTCGATGGTCAGGTACGCGGCGACGTTCACGGCGGTGGGCGCGTAGCCCGCGACGTTCACATTAAGCGGATCGACGGCGAGGCTGCCGCGATAGCGCCGGCCGGCCCGTTCGTACCCCAAGCTCAAGGCGAGGCCGCGCCCGCTCACGTCGAAGGGCGTCCGGCCGCGCGACTCGACCTCAAACACGCCTTGCCGCAGGCTGAAGCGGCCGATGGCCAAATCGAGAATGGTCTCGAGCGGGCGCCGCGAGGCAGGCGACGCGACCTTGGGTTCGGGGATGTTCGTGCGCCCGTCCGCTTGGACGATCAAATAGACGCGTGGCGCCGCGACGTCCAGCGCCGCCAGGTCGAACTGCCGTTTGAAAATGGAGACGATCTTCAGCTCGATGGCGACCGAGGCGGCGTGGAAAAGGGGAGGCTTGTCCGGCGGCTCGGTTCCGTGGATGGTGAAGTTTTGGGCGGCGGCGCGCAGGCGGATCCAATCGAGCGTAAGGGCGCCGATCTCGACGCGCCCGCCGGTCGCCGTTTCGACGGCGGCCGCCAGCTTGCGCCGCACCAGTTCGCGGAAGTAATCGCTGCGCAGCACCAGCGCGCCGGCCAGCGCGAAGGTGGCAAGCAGAACCGCGGCCGACAGAGCCACGGTCCCGGCGAGGCGCGCGCGGGTCATTGGAACGCCTCATCGTGGTAGACGATGTCCGTGCGCGCGCGGACCTCTTTCAGCCAGTCGTCGAGTTGCCGGTCCACCAGCGGCGCGGCGAGAGTCTCTTCGATGGCCGCACGGTAGTCGTCGAGAGACGCGGGAACGCCGGGATGCGCCGCTTCCGCGGCCGGCTTGACCACCCGGTCGAAATAGTCCTGGATTTCGCGGCTGCTCACCTGCACGCCGAGCCGGAAGCGCGCATCCACGAACGACAGCAGCCCGCGCTGCCAGAGCAATTCGTCCTTCACGTCCTCGACGGAGATGCCGGCCGCGGCCAGGGCGCGCGCGAACTCCGCGGCATCCTGAAAATGTTCGCGCTGGAACTTGTCGAGGACGGGGACTGCGTCGGCGGCGGAGGGCATCTGGTAGCGGCTGGTCTCGAGTTCGCGCCGGATAAGCCGCTGCTCGACCAGGCGATCGGCGGTGGTGCGTTTGGCGGCCGGGCTGAAATCCGGCGCCTTGCCATCGAGGAATGCGGTGACGCGGATTTCGCGGTCGAGATCGCTGGCCGTGACCACGCGATTGCCCACCGAGACCGCAATGCGGTCGACGACTTCGCCGTGCAGCAGGAGGACGGAAACAAAGAGCCAGAGCGGCAGGCGAAAGCGCCTGCCCCACTTGGCCGGTCCGCGCTGGCGATGGCTGCGCATCAGAACGTCTGTCCTATCGAGATGAAAAACTGGAAGTGGCCCGAGTTCTGCACCTGGCATTGGTTCGGAGAACCGGCGCAGGGGTTCAGGCCGGCATTCAGCAATTGCTCCTGAGTGCCGTTGAAGCCGTAGAAATGGGGCGGATTGACGCTGTACGACACATCCGCGCGCACCGGCCCGATGGGGGTCTTGTAGCGAACGCCGAAGCCCACGGCATGGACCATGTAGTCGAAATCCTGAAGGTCGCGCTGGCTGGTGCGGAAGGAGACGTTGCTCAAGCTGGAATAAATATTGCCGCAATCGTGAAAGAGCACTCCTCCCACGTTCTCGCCGATCAGCGGGAAGCGCAACTCGGTCTGGTTGAACAGCAAGGCGGTACCGCCCAGCGGGAAGCCGCTGCCGGCATCGCGCTGGCCCGCCTGGTTCTCGGCGAAGCCGCGCATGGAGGTTCCGCCGCCGCCGAAGAAGCGCTCGGGCAGCGGAATCCCGTCCAGGGCGCAAGTGGCGTCGCCCGGGGCGCAGGCATAGTTCAGCGCATGGATATTTCCAAATTCCGTATTACGCGCCAGCACCAGTTTCTTTCCGAGCGAGTGATAGGTGGAGTTGCGCACCAGGGAGCGGAAGAAACCGCGTTGCGATCCGAAGGCGCGCGCGGAGAGGCCCAGGTCGAGCGTGCTATAGACGCCGCGGTGCGGTTCCACCGGGTCGTCGCGGCGGTCCTGCACCAGATTCAGCGACGGCATGCCGACGCGCACGGGCTGGGACAATAGTCCGATCAGGTACTCGGTGACTTTCAGATCGGTCACGCTGACCTTGCGGTAGGTCAAGCGGTAAAACAGGGTGATGGTTTTCGACAATCGCTGGGACACCTGCGCGGAGGCCTCTTGCCTCCTCGAATTGAACGTGCGAATGTCGCGGGAGGCTTCGTACAGGGCAGTGAAGGAGAGGTTGAGGTTGTCGCGGCGCAAAAAGCGGGGCCAGGAATAGGTCAGAATGGCGCGCTGGTCGAGGGTGGAGAAGCGGGTGCGCAAACTGATGCTATGCGCCACGCCCCAGAGATTGCCGCGCGTCATGTCGAGCGAGACGCGCGGCGAAAACCCAGTGGCGCCGGCGGGCGCGTCCAGGCAGGTATCGCAACCGGCGATTCTACCCAACTGGGCGCCGAAGCCGGCCGCCACGGAATACGGCCGCGCTTCCTCCACGTTATAGAGGACGTACTTCCGCGAAGTCTCGCCGTCGGGGTCCTGGATGGCGGCGTCCACCTTGGCGAACACGCCCAGATCGTACAGCCGGCGCTGGATGTCGGTGATGGCGGTGGGGGAGAGCGGGTCGCCCGGATTCAGAGTGAGACTGCGGTTGACCATGCTGGGGCGCGTGGTGCGCAGACCTGTGGTGACCACCTCACGAACGAACTGCGCCTGGCCTTCGGCGACGGTGTAACGCAGATCGACGGTATTGGGCGCGGCGGCGGGCTTGGAACTCCACTCGAAGGTGGCGTTGGGAAAACCCTTTTCGAAATACTGCGCCAGGATGGCGTCGCGATCCACGGCCACGTTGTACTCGCTGAAGGGCTGTCCGGCGATGGAGCCGAGGCGCGCCATGAGAAGGGATCTATCGAGCTGTTCAATGCCGTCCACTTGCAAGCTGGCGACGAAGGATTGAGGTCCCTCGTCGATACCGATCAGGACGGCGATGGTGGCCGGTTTTCCCAAGTAAGAGTCCACCAGGCGGTGCGTGACCTTGACGCCGCGGAAGCCGTTCGATTCGTAAAGATTGACGATGGCAGCCTCGTCCCGGCCGAGGAGGCTCTCGCTGTAGCGCCCGTGCGGAAACTGGAGGAAGGAGGCGGACCGCAGGAGCATCCTCTCGCGGATGGTTTCGGAATCGAAATACTTGTTGCCGGCGATTCCGATATACGCCAGCTTGTGGCGCGCGCCGGTCTCGATCAGGAAATCGATGGAAGCCTGGTCGTTGACGACGCGCTGCTCCTTGAACTGCACCTGGGCGTCGAAGTAGCCCTTGGACTGGAAATAATCCGTCAGCGTGCGCGCGCCCTCGACCAACAAATCGTGGTCCACGGAGTGCTCCTCGAACACCGGCACGAAGGCGTGCAGCTTCCTTTGCGAGATTTTGGTCCCGATGGGGTTCAGCCGGATGCGCGGGCCGGCATCGATGCGGAAGGTGGGGAAGGCCTTATTGAGAGACTGATCGTAGCGGATGGATTCGAGCGAGATCTTGGCTTCCAGGCGGTTCTCTTTTTGGAAGAGGGCGCGGAGTCCGTCCATGCCCTGGCGGATGCGGGTTTGGGTGAGCGGCTTCCAGGCGTGGATGGTCCAGTGGCGAAACCTGGTGGCGGCGAGGAGCCTCGCCGGATCCACCTTCAAATCGCCGAGGAAGACGGGCGGACCGAACTTGGCGCGGCGGCCGCTATCGATGGTGAAGCGGAGATTGACTTGCTGGTAGTCGGCGTCGCTATCGAAATCGACCGTGGGGGAAATTTTGGCGCCGTACAGGCCATTGGTTTCGAGCAAGCTGCGCTGCCCGGCCACGGCCTCTTGCAAGCGGGCCTCCGAATACGGAGCGCCCAACTCCAGGCGCGAGGCGTTGACCAATTGACCGGCATTGGGCGGGCTGGGAACGCCTCGGGCCAGGGAAACGTCGCCGATGAACCAGTTGTTCCTGGTGAGGAAGGTGACGGCCACGCCGTCGCCGGAGGGCTTCACATCCACCTGAATATCGGAGTAGCGGCCGGTGGCGAACAGACGGTCGATGCTGGCGCGCACGTCGGCCGCCCGCAGCGGCGCGTGCATCTTGAGCGGCAGGATCTCGGAGAGTTCCTCCGCCTCGAGCGGCTGCCTGGAGGGATCGAATCGGATGTTAGCCACGTCCTTCCCCTCGAACTTCTGCCCCTGCGCCAGCAGCACGGGCTGAGCGGACGCGAGCAGCAAGAGCAAGACGGGGATGTGGGCGGACAGCGGGCGCACCATGTTCATAATAGCGTAAGTGGTTCATAGCAGGTTTGTTACCATCGGAGGTGATGAACCGAGCGGATGCCGAGCGATACTCGCGGCAGATTCTATTCGCGGGAATCGGGGAACGCGGGCAAGAGGCGCTCGGCCGTGCGCACGCCGCCATTGTGGGCTGCGGCGCGCTGGGCGGGTTCCATGCGGCGGCGCTGGCGCGGGCGGGCGTGGGCGCGCTCACCATTTTGGACCGCGACTACGTGGAGCCGAGCAACCTGCAGCGCCAGTGGCTGTTCGAGGAATCCGACGCCGCCGCGGCGCTGCCCAAAGCGGTGGCAGCGGAACGGCGCATCGCGGGGATCAACTCGGGCGTGCGCATGCGCGCCATGGTGGCCGACCTGACCGCGTCGAACGTGGCGGAACTACTGGGCGACGCGGACGTGGTCCTGGACGGTACGGATAATTTCGAAACGCGCTACCTGATCAACGATTTCGCGGTAAGCCGAGGGAAGCCGTGGCTCTACGGCGGCGCGGTGGGCAGTTATGGCATCGTCATGCCGGTGATCCCCGGGCGCACAGCGTGCCTTCGCTGCGTGTACCCCGATCCGCCGGCCGGCGTCCAGCCGACTTGCGAGACGGCCGGGGTGCTGAATGTGACGGTGGCGGCGGTGGCCGCGCTGCAGGTGGCGGACGCCTTGAAGATTCTATCCGGACAGGCGGATCTGGTGCAAGCCAGGATCACGGCCATGGACGTATGGGAGGGCGGCATCCGGCAGATCGACATGCCGCCGCCGGACCCGCAATGCCCCTGCTGCGGACGGCGCGAGTTCGTTCATCTGGAGGAATCCGCGCACCCGCCGGTGCGCCTGTGCGGCCGCAACGCGGTGCAGATCCACGAGAGGGAACGGCCTATCGATCTCCTGGAGTTGCAGGCCCGCCTGGAACCGCTGGGGGAAGTTCGGGCCAACGAATTCGCTCTGCGCTTCACCGTCGCGCCTTACGAGTTGACGGTTTTCCCGGACGGCCGCGCGATTGTCAAAGGCACCGGCGACACGGGTTTGGCGCGGAGCTTGTACGCCAGGTATATAGGTTGAGCGCGGGTGTAAGAAAACTCCGCCGCCGGCGACTACCTTAGCGTGAGAGGGAGTCGATCCACCGTGGCCGCCGATGCCAGCCAGGACGATCTTTACCGGGAAGCGGCGGCGGCGTACGGCGATGCGCTGGAGCGGCTGGCGCGGGCCTACGAGGCCGATCCGGACAAGCGGCGCGATCTGCTTCAAGAGATCCACTTCGCTCTGTGGCGCAGCTTCGGAGGTTTCGACGGGCGCTGCTCGCAGCGGACGTGGGTGTACCGCGTGGCGCACAACGCCGCCGCGACGCACGTCACCAGGCAACGGCGCGCCAACGCGGCGGCGCTGGTGGGCCTGGAAGAAATCGAGGCCACGCCGGACCCCCACGACGAGCGGCTTGCGGCCGGACGGCGCGAAGCACTGGAGCGGCTGCTCGATTTGATCCGGCGGCTCAAACCGCTCGACCGGCAGATCGTCTTTTCGTACCTGGAAGGGCTGGACGCGGCGTCAATCGGCGAAATCACGGGTCTTTCGCCGGGCAACGTGGCGACCAAGATCCACCGGATCAAGACCGTACTGACTCGCCAATTTCACGCGGGAGGGCCGCATGGAGAATGAACTACGCCCCCACGACCTGGGAGAGGTCTGGCGGAGGCAGAAGGTGGAGCATAGGCAAATGCCGCTGACGGAGATTCGCGAAAAAGGGCGCAAGTTTCAGCGGAAGATCGCGTTCAGGAACTTGCGAGAGTATGCGGCCATCGCGGTGGTGACGGTCTTCTTTGGCGCTTCCATGTGGAAGTACCCGCCGCTGATGCGCGCGGGGGCCGGGCTGTGCATTGCCGGCGGGTTATACGTGGGGTACCAGCTTCACCGCAGGGGATCGAGCCGGGCGATGGCCGATGGTTTGGCCGCGGCAAGCTGCCTGGACTTCCACCGCCGGGAGCTGGAGCGCCAGCGGAATGCGTTGATGGGCGTCTGGTCCTGGTATCTGGGACCGCTGATTCCCGGCTTGGCGGTACTGATGGCGGGCGTGGGGATGGCGGTCCCGGGCCATTCGAAGATGGCGTGGACCTTCGTAAGCGTCTACTCCGCCGCAGTCGCGCTGGCGTTCTACTTCGTCGGCAGATTGAACCAGCGGGCCGCGCGGCGGTTGCAGCGCCAGATCGACGAGATCGACGCGATGCGGGACGAACGGTAGTGGGTCCTGGACCTGGATGCGGCGTCGCGGAAAGAAGGCAGGCGGACCCACGAAGGTAGTGGGTACCCCGGCCCGCCCCACCTAATACTCAATAGCCGAGCTTCTTATTCACGACGTTGAGGAGCGGCTCTCCCTTGCTAAAACGTTCGAACTGCTCCAGGAAGAGACGCATGGCATAGGATTCCCAGTTGGGCGTGTGGTCGGCGCAGTGGGGCGAGAGGAGCACGTTGTCGAGCTTGTAGAAGGGGTGGTCCGCGGGCAGCGGCTCGCGGTCGAAAACGTCGAGCGCGGCGCCTTTGATGCGCTTTTCGGCGAGGGCGCGGAGCATGGCGGCTTCGTCGATAATGGGGCCGCGGCCCACGTTGACAATCACGGCGCCGGGCTTCATGACGGCGAATTCCGGCTCGCCGATCATGCCTCGGGTTTCCGGCGTCAGAGGAGCGGTAACCACCACGTAGTCCGAGCGGGAGAGCACTCGCAGCAGGCCTTCCGGGCCGTAGACCGCGCTGGCCACGCCGTCCCCGCCCGGCGCCGGCGGCGCATGGCGCTTGACCACCAGGGCATGCATGCCGAGGGCGCGGGATCGAGAGGCGACGGCGCGACCGAGGTCGCCATAGCCAATGACGCCCACCGTCTTCCCGGAAATCATTTCGACATCGAACGGGTCCCAGACCGCGGATTCCTGGCCGCGGATCATGCGCCGCAGATCCTTGGCGAAGTACAACATGGCCGCCAGGGCATACTCCCCCAGCGACTCGCCGAAGATGCCGCTGCCGTTGGTGAGCAACGCGGAGCTTTCGACCAAGGCGGGAAAGAGGATGTTATCGAGGCCCGCCGCGCGCGCGTGGACCCAACGCAACCGCGGACACATGCCGAGAACCTGGCGCAGCACCGCGCCCGAGAAAGCCCAATTCAAAATGGCGTCGGCTTGGGGAGCGATGTTCTCAAACGCTTCGGGCGTGGCGCCGACCGCCATGGCTGTGCCAGAGGGCAAATCCTTCAACATGGCCAGCAGCGGCTCGGCGGGATCGGATATGACGATGAGAGTAGGCAAGAGAGGTTGTCCTTACGGATCCGGACAGCGTTCCAGCATTTGGCTGGGGGAAGCCGTTCCGGTCCCTTTCTTCATGATGGCGATGAAGGCCGCCATCGAAATCGAACAGCGCCACGCGCGCCTGGGCGGCCGAGACGGGACGGACGATTTCGATCGAGGGGATCAAACGACTATTCTGGCACGGCGGCGGCGGACCACAGCAGAAAACATCCGAACACCGCCAGCGCCGCGGCGGAGAGGCCGATGAGAACGCGGCTGACGCCGGCGCCGAGCTTACCGGCCACTCCGAAAAGCACGATCGTGGATGCCGTGCCAACAACCATGACGCCGTAGAAGCCCGCCAGCAGGGCGATGCCGTGCGAGGGGGCCTCGCGCCAGCCTTTCAGCAGAAGCGGACCGAGGACCAGGCTCCAGCTCATCCACGGATTGGGATTCAGCAGGTTCACGGTAATCGCCTTGAGAACGCTGCGGCCAGTGGATGGCGGCGGCGCCGCGGTTGCGGGGCTAAAGGCGCGCCACGTCTTGAAAGCGCCGAACGCCAGGTAGAGTACGAAGACTCCGCCGGCCGCGCGTAACCATTGCGTGAACCAGTGAGGTACGCGGCTCAATACCAGGACGGTGAGCGCGACCACCGGGATGTCGCTGAGCAGGGGCGCAAGAGCCGCGGGCAGAGTGCGCCGAAACCCGTGACTGGCGGCCTGGGAGATGAGATAGGCCTGAAACGGGCCAGGCTGAGCGACCGCCGCGAAACCAAAGGCGGCGCCCAGGATCAGGTAGGCGAGCATATCATCCTCCGGGCCTGCGCATAGGAAACAGGATAAGTCATTGCGGATCGAATGCGCTCAAGAGGGGGCAGAAGGAAAGACGCGATAGCGGGCAGGCCGGGAGGCCTGCCCCACCGGTGCGTTATGATGGCCAAGTGACCTGCGCTTGACGCCGGAGGGAGAGACCCCGTTATGCTTGTCCGCCCTGTGAGTGTTTTTCTCGCGCTGCTTATTGCCGGCGGCAGCGTTCGCGGGCAGACGCCGGACGTTCCGGCCGCTCCGGCGAGCGAGACGGGCCGACAGGTGAGCTGGCTTCGCCTGGGGCCGAATCTGGTCAGCGATCAGAAACGCATCTGGACGTTTCCCGCGCAGGTGGTCCGGGGAAGGCATGTATGGCCAACTCTGGCCGTGGTTGGCGCCACGGCCGCTCTGATTCTCACCGACGCGCAAACGGCGCCGCACTTCCGCAATACCACGGCGTTTCACGGTTTCAATTCCGTCTTTACGTCGAACGCCACGGACATGGGCATGCTAGCGGCCCCGGCGCTGCTTTACGCAGGAGGCTTAATCGCCAGGAATTCCTACGCGCGCCACACGGCGGTGCTGGCGGGCGAAGCGGTGGCGGATTCCGAAATTCTGACGGTCCTCGCGAAGGACATCGACCGGCGGCGCCGGCCGGCATCCTACGCGCCGGGCGCCAGCATGGCGGATAGCTGGTTCAGCGGGCAAGGCAGTTGGCTACGCGGCAATGGCAGCTTCCCTTCGGGCCACACCATCGCGGCGTTCTCCGTGGCCACGGTGCTGGCGCGGCGCTATCCGCGCCAGCGCTGGGTGCCCTATGTGGCATACGGTCTGGCCGGGCTGGTCGGCTTTTCGCGGTTGACGCTTCTGGCGCATTATCCCTCCGACGTTTTGGTGGGCGGCGTCCTGGGGTACTCGATCAGCCGTTTCGCAGTGCTTCGGCAATGAAGGCGGCAGCGGTTTTTTGTGTGCTCCTCACGCTGCCGCACGCGCTCGATGGACAGGCCGGCGCCGGCGTGGTGTTGGCGAACGACCCCACGGCCGTGACGGAGCCACTGGATTTCGCGGGGCCGGCGTATACGCTGTTTCCATGGCTCTCGTTGCGGGCTTTCTCATGGACCGGCGTGCGCTACACGGTTCAGGGAGTGGACATCACCGACCCGTATCAACCGGGCAGGCCGGACGCGCCGCCGGACGCCTTTGGCATTGGGGAAGCGGCCGTTCGCACTGGTCTCAACCTGGGCATCGAGCGGGCTTATGGGTCCGAGTTGGCGGTATCCGTCGCCGCTCCCGGGCAGGCATGGCACGGGGCGGCGGGCAGCAGCGATACGGGAGCTTGGCTGGCGTCCAATAATTGGCCCGGCGCGGCGTACGGGCCGCTGCAACAGGCCGGAAAGTACCAGCGCTTCTCGGAGGACAGTCTGCAAGCGGGAGGGCCGCTGGGGCGGCGCGCGGATGCGCTGGTCTCGCTGGCGGGACAGTGGTCCTCGCAAACCGTGCCGCTGGCGCCGCCGGGCGCCGACCTGGAGCGCCGCCTGCTGACCGGTTTCGGCATCGTGAGGGCGCAACTCACGGCCAAGGATCAAGTGCAATTTGATCTGGCCGTCGCCGGCGCGCACCAGCCGAACTGGGGCATGCCCGCCGGCGTGGAGGCTTGGGCGGGGCGGCCGATGGGCCCGCCATTCGGCATTTCGAGCATCGAAGGGTTCGCCGGATGCGCGGAGGACGACGCCTTCGATTCGTTCCAGGCCGCCTGGAACCGCGCGTCCGCGGCAGGATTGTGGCAGGTGCGTTACGCGGCTTGGTCGGCGCGCCTCGACACCACGTCCAATGCGCCCGCCGGCGCCCTGAGCATGATCGAGCTGGCGACTGGCGCGGCGAGCGGCGCGGCGCCGCTGACGAACCTGGGAACGCGGACTCGCCAGACGGCGGCGGGGTCCTACCAACGGCCCAGTTTGCGCACCGGGAAAGTGCGTCACGCCTTGACCGTGGGGGCCGAATGGGACCGCGCCGGCATGCGCAATCGCTACGGCGTCCCCTCGGACATGAACCTCATCACGGCCGCCGGAGCGCCGGCTTACGTGGTGGTCTTCAATGCGCCGCAAGACTCCCGCCAGCGCATGACCAACGTGTCGGCTTATGCGCAAGACGCTATCGCCGTGCAGCCGTGGCTGACGCTCGATGTGGGGGTGGTGGCGGAATTGGCGCGCGGCGGGACGGTCGCCTGGAACACCGCCTCCCCACGGATTGCCGCGGCCCTCACGCCCGCGGGGATCCGCCGCCTCACGCTGCGGGCCGGTTACGCCCGCCTGTATGCGCCGCTGGCGGGGCGCTACCTGGATTTCGGCGATCCCAACAGCTTGGGCGGGGAGGAGTACCAGTGGACGGACATCAACCACGATGGACGCTATCAGGCGGGTGAAACGGGTCCCCTAATCATGCGCTTCGGCGGGCCCTATTCGAGCATCGATTTGGCGCTGCGGCCGCCCCACGCGGATGAAGTCAACCTGGGCGCGGAGGTTTCGCTGCCTGGGAAAGCCACGGCTCGCGCGTGGCTTTTCCGGCGCGGCGAGAAGGACCGCATCGCGGCCTTGGACACGGGAGTTCCCGCGTCGGATTACCTTCCGGTAGAGGTGAACGACCCCGGTCCCGACGGCCTGCCGGGGACCTTCGACGATCGATCGCTCGCGGTGTACGCGCGGCAACCGGCTTCGTTCGGCCAGGACCGCTACCTGCTGACCAATCCGCGCGGCTTGAGCACGGTGGCGGAGGGCGTGGTGACGGAAGCCGGCGGCCAGTGGCGCGGCTACTCCGCGCGCGCCTCGTTCATGGCGGTGCAATCGACCGGTCCGACGAACCCCGGCAACTCGCCGATCGAGAACGATCCGGGCGCGATCGGTTCCCTGGACGCCGATCCGAATGCGTCCATCAACGCATCCGGCCGCCAATTTTTCGACCGCGCTTACGTGGGCAAGGCGCAGTTCGTGGGCAAGCTCCCGCGATTCCTGGGCGGCATGGAATGGGAGAATTCGGTGACCTACATGGACGGGGCGGCCTTCGCGCGGGAGTTGCTGGTGACGGGGCTGCCGCAGGGGCCGATAGTGGTGGACGCCACGGTGCGCGGGAGCCCCGGCGGCGGCAATCGCGCCGAGCATGTGATGAACTGGAACCTGCGTTTGAGCCGGCGGTTCCCGATGGCGCACGGCGAGACCAAACTTGCGCTAGAGGTGGTGAACGTGATGAATTCGGATAACAAGATTCGGGAAGTGGACGCCAGCGGCCCAACGTTCAATCAACGTCTGCCCCTCGCCATCGAACCCGCCCGATTTCTGCGGATGTCCATTCAATATGCGTTCTAGTGTAGTGCGTCATTCAGAACAGCGATTATGCTTTGGCCTTGTGGGGCGGGCTATACAGCCCGCGGACCAGCTTTCCAGCGGGTCCAGCCGCCTGAAAGGCGGCTGCAGGCAAGATTGCCTGCCCCACTTAGCTTCGCGGGGGCGGCTGGTCTGGCTGCTGCTTCTCGCCCGCTGCGCGGCGGGCGCGGGCGGCGCGGTGGCGGGGACGGTGGCGACCGTCACGGGCGAACCGGTGGCCGCGGCGCGCATCTGGTTCGTCGAGCGGAGCACGCGCTTCAGCCGCGAAACGGTTTCCGGCGAATTTGGCAAGTACGCGGCGGAGGGATTGCCGGCGGGCAATTACACGGTCACGGTTACGTCATCCGCCAGCGGAGCCCGGGGCGAGCAGCCGGCGGTGATCCGCGATGGGGAGACACTGGATTTGCCGCTGGTGGTTGGGCAGCGGCCGGTGGCGGATGCGGAATTGCCGTTGGCGGCGCGCGACGCGCTGAGCATCCTGCGGAATCGATCCGAGGTGACGCCGGGCCAGCAGGGCGGGAACATCGAAGGCAACGGTCCCTACGGATTTCGCGGCAACACCAGCCTGAACAGTTACGGACAGCGGGGGCAGGATAACGGCTTCCTGCTGGACGGATTGGACAACAACGACATCTGGGTGGGCGGCGCCGTGGTTGCGCCTCCGCTCGATGCGGTGGCGTCGGCCACGCTGGCGGCGGGCTATATTCCGGCCGAATTCGGGCACGCCGCGGGCGCGGTGGCGACGCTCAACACGCGCGCCGGATCGAGCGCCTTGCACGGCGACGGATTCGAATACGGGAGCGCCACGGCCTTGACGGCGCGCAACTTCTTCGACGGCGCGAACACGCCGGCGCTGGCCTCGAATCAATTCGGCGGCGCAGTGGGTGGCCCGGTTCGCCGCGGCAAGTGGTACTTTTTTGCGGCCCCCGAGTTACGGCGCGAGCGCGAGGGCGTGACCGTCACCTCAACCGTTCCTACGCAGGCGGAGAAGAGCGGCGACTTCAGCGCATCGTCCATGACGATTTACGATCCGCTATCCATCCACTCGGTGGGACAGGACCTTTTCGCGCGGACGCCATTCCCCGGCAACCGCATTCTTGTAGCCGATATTCCGCAGGCGTCGCGCAACCTGATGGCGCTGTATCCCGACCCCACCTCGCCCGGCGCGGCGAACAATTATGCGTTGGCATCGAACCGCGTGTTGCACTCCGGCCAAGTCGCGTTGCGTTCCGACTACGCAGTCTCGCCCGCCAACCGGCTTTTCGTCCGGCTGACCGCTGGGTCGGCGGACGGACAGTCTCCAGGCGCCCTTCCCTCCCCCGCCGGGATGGGATTTCCAGCGGGCAGCTACGCCGGCAGCGATGGCGCGCAGAACGCCGATGGAGCGGATACGCACGAGACTTGGCTAAGCGGCGCCGTGGCTGACACCGCCACGCTATCGGCTGCCCTGGCGAACGAATTCCGCGCCGGCATCTCAGCGACCGATCTGCACGCGCACGCCGGCGACCAGGGATTCAACGCCTCGGCCGCGTTGGGCATCCCCGGCCTTGGCGGCGGCGGCATGCCGAACTTCAGCGTGCCGGGATTCGCCTCGCTGGGCGCGGGCAGCGCGGCGCCGTTCGCCATCCGCGAGGCCAGTTACCAATTGGAAGACAGCGTCGCGTGGAGAGCGGGGCGGCATTCGTGGAAGTTCGGATTCCAGGCGATCCGCCGGCACGCGGATGGCGACCCTTCGGACTGGAGTTCGCGCGGCGATTTCTTCTTCACGCCGGACTACACCGGCCAGCCGGGCATCGCCAACACGGGAGATTCCATCGCCTCTCTGCTACTCGGTTACCCCTCGGAAGTCCGCCGCGACGCGCAGATTTCGCCCTACCGCTTGCGGGCTTGGGAATGGGCGGGCTACGCGCAAGACTCCTTTCGCCTGACGCGCAAACTCACGGTCGACGCCGGGTTGCGTTACTCGCTATACCCCCCGGCGAGCGAGGCGGATAACCGCATGGTGAACTTTAACTTTAACTTGCAAGCACCTGCTCTCAATCAGTTTGCTGGCCAGAACGGAGTCAATGAATACGCCGGCCAAGGCTCCAACAAGCACTCCATCGCACCACGCATCGGATTCGCGCTAGACCTCTCACAGGATGGATCGGCGGTCGTTCGAGGGAACTTTAGCCAGGCTTGGGACACCAGTTCGTACCTCTCCTGGGGCGCCTTGGCGCGCAATCCTCCGTACGGCTCGCGCCTGGACACGATCAACGGCACGTTTCAGGTGGGGCCGAATCTGACGGCCGGTTTGCCGGCCAGCGGGGGCGGCGCAATTTACGCCATCCAGCCGGCGAATTACACGCCGTATTCGGATCAGTGGGGCGTGTGGCTGGCGCTGCGCCGGCGCCGCGGCGTCACCGCCGAAATAGGCGGCGAGGGATCGATGGGCATGCATTTGCCGGTGACTTACGACGCCAACGCGCCGTACCCCGCTCCGACGCCTTACGGGTACCCGCGGTATCCTTTCGAACCGCTCCATGCGCGCATCGACTACCTGGGCTTCGCGGGAGGCTCGACGTATTACGCCGGCACGTTCAAACTGAGCGGCCGCCTGTTCCAGGTGAGCTACACCTTCGGGAAGTCGCTCGACGACGCGACGGCGCCGGGGAGCGATCAGCAGAGCCGTCCTCCGATGCCGCAGAACTCGTACTACCCGCGCGGGGTCCGTTCGCCGTCGCCCTTCGATGCGGCGCAGCGGCTGGCCGCCACGGCGCACTACGAATGGAAGGGCTGGCGAATCTACGCCGTCGCCACGTTGCAATCCGGGTTGCCGTTCACCCCGGAACTGGCGGTCAACAGCCTGAACAACGGCGGATTCCAGCTTCCCAACCGCACGGCGGGCGGCGCCTTGCCCGCCGGACAGCGCAGCACGCTGCGGTGGTTCGACGCGAGCGCATTCGCCATTCCGGCGCTGTATCAGTACGGCAACTCGGGGTTCGACATTCTGCGCGGGCCGGGATTGGCGAACCTGGACGCCGCGCTGGCGAAGACCATTGCGCTACGGGAGGGGTTGCGCCTGCAACCGCGGATCGAGTGCTTTAACCTGCTGAACCGGGCCAACTTCGCGCTTCCCAACCGGATTCTGGGCGTGGAATCCACCGGCGTCATCGATCACACGGCGACCCCGGCGCGGCGGCTGCAGTTGGCCGCCAGGTTCGAGTGGTAGCGGCGCGGAAGCGGGCGGGGGCGTCCCGCGCGGACCAGGGGGTCCGCCCAATAAGCGTTAACCTAAGCGCGCACTGGGGCGAGCCGAATCAAGTGATTGTCGGGCGCAAACCGACGGACCGTTCCTAATCTGGCCAGACTTCCTCGGGGGGCGTTTGGGGCCAGTGTCCTACAATCCACTTCAGGACCAAGTGGGTCCAGCATGGCTAAACACTGCGTCCGTCACAAGGCCGGCGGCATGGGACAATGGGATTGCAGCTCGGTTCATGCCCAAGCGATACACAAGCCGGGAGCTGGTCAAATTGGCCGAAGAATTTGGATGGATGTTGGTCGGCGTGAGGGGAGACCATCACAACTTCAAGCATCCGGCAAGCCGGTTCATAGTCACCATCGTACATCCCCAAAAGGACGTACCGGTGGGGCGAGCGGTGGATACGGTGAAAAAGATCAGACTGGAGGTCAAGTGATGCGATTCCTGATCATGCTGGAACAAACCGAGACGGGATTTGCGGTGCAGGCGCCCGATTTGGCGATCACCACGTACGGAGAGAACATCGAAGCAGCTAAGCGCGCGGCTGGCGAGGCGATTCGGAGCAACCTGGAAGCCTATCGAGAAGCCGGAAAACATGTGCCTGAAGCGCAGGGCGTTTCAAACCATATTGAAAACCCCGAATTTCGGGATTTGTTATTTGCGTACGTTGATGTAGCCGAGCCTCAGGGGAGAATCGCCGCCTAGCCACCCTCAATCCCAGTCGCCCACCAGCGATTGGTTCCCGTCGTCGGCCATCCGGAGTTCCTGGGCTACGTAACTCCCGTGGCTGGTTCATACGGGGGTTTCGTAGCCCGTCCCCGAAATCCCGAAATCGTCCCAGATGGCGTTGGCAAAGCAGGCCCAGGCAGCCAAAGCGATATCCACATCCTTGATGAAGTTTTCATGCGATGCTTGAACATCCGGGCCCGGATGTTCCAATTCGGGGGGACAAGCGCCGGGCCAATGCTGGCGAGTGTCCAAGAAATGACTCAACGGCCAGAAGAAGGCAGGCCAGGAGGCCCGTTCCACCGAAGAAGACAGGCCACAAGAAGCGATGGCCTACCCCAATGTATAGTTCACTACCGCTAGCGCCGCCGCTAGCGCCGCCAGTACCGGGCGGCTGCGCCACTCACTATACTGAAGGGGAATGCGCCATACCTGGTTGCTGCTGGCGGCGTGCCTGGCTTGGGCGGGCGCCGATCCGGAGTTCCATGCGCGGCGGGAGGCCTTGGCGAAGGCCCTGCCGGATGGGGTTGTGGTTCTGCATGGTCAGACCGAACGGGAAAATCTCGATATCCGGAACGGGTTCTTCCAGGACTCGAATTTCTACTACTTGACGGGATGGAAGGGGCCGGGTGCGGCGCTGCTGATCGAGCCGTACAGGGAAATCCTCTTTCTGCCGAGACACGATCCGGACCGCGAACGATGGACGGGCCGGCAAGCGGCGCAGGAGGACGCGGACATCCGGGAGGCGACGGGTTTCGCGATGGTGCTGCCGGCGGACGCGCTAGAGGGCGAACTGCGCGCGTCGCTCGAACGCTACGCCAAGGTGGA
>Ga0182027_10002133_pt1 | contig 32325 bp, 28 predicted proteins | sample 712E1DmetaG_FD_121300 | JGI IMG/M metagenome (GOLD analysis project Ga0182027, IMG submission 121300) | Permafrost microbial communities from Stordalen Mire, Sweden - 712E1D metaG (Illumina Assembly) | ecosystem: Environmental > Terrestrial > Soil > Wetlands > Permafrost | place: Sweden...
GTACTACTATGAAACAGCATGCATGGTCAGTATTACAGGAATTACCTGTTTCCTTCATTGGAGAAATCGGACAAATATTCAGATATACTCCATTAAACTCATGGAGCAATCAGGCGTCTAATAAGTAGACAATAAACTTGGAGGTAATATGAAACACAATTTCCTAATACTTGCTTTCGTTGTGGCAAGTATCGGCTTTGCTGGATGTGCAGCAGAGCAATATTCACAAACCGGAAAGGGACGTTCGATGAAGGTCGATACACTCCGGATGATGAAGGTAGATGATATCGTTGCTCTATCGAAAGCCGGAGTGAGCGATAGTCTTATCATCGGCATGATGGATGCAACAGATACATGGTTTCGTTTAAAGGCGCAGGATGTTATCGATCTCAGAAACGCCGGTGTGAGTGAAAAAGTGATCGTTGCCATGATGCAGCCGCCTCCACCACCGTCCGGTAAAAACGGCGATGCGAATGCGGCAAGATATTATGTCTATCCATCGTTCTTCTGGTATGATGGATTTTATGATCCCTACTGGTATTATCCGACAGTTTCTGTCCGCCTTGGGTATCGTTCGCACTATGGCGGGCATTTCCATTCAGGACGATTCCATTAAACCATCTCAGATAGATAAGATTTATAGATCCCGTTATTCATGCACAGTAGCTTGAGTGAGTTGAGGGCAGCGACCCTCGATTCACTCTGGCAATAGTTCTCATGACGATTACCATTCTTCCCTTACTCTAATCAGTTGGTGCTTTACTTTAATAAAATATTCAATATGCAGGAACAAATTAATAGAATAGCATGTTAGTACTATATGAAAAGACACACAAGAGCAGGCTGGCTAATTTTTCTTACACTCATTCTCACACTTTCTTCCGTCTCGCAAACTAGATATACGTTAAGCGGAACCATCAGGAATGGAGAAACCGGCGAGGCACTCATTGGTGCAATGCTGGTGGTCAAAGAACTTCCCGGCACCGGTGTTACCTCGAACGCGTACGGATTTTATTCGTTGACATTCCCGGAAGGATCCTATACCATTCTCATCCAGTATCTTGGATACACAACACGAAAAGATACACTCAAGTTCTATCACAATAGATTAATCAATTTTGATCTGACGCCGGAACCGATCAGAGTTGGAGAAGTCGTTGTGTCAGGTGAGAGAACGAATGCAAACGTTACCTCCACCGACATTGGAGTGAACAAATTGGAGGTAAAGGAAATACAGTTAATTCCTGTGCTGCTGGGTGAAAAAGATATTTTAAAAACGATTCAATTGCTCCCTGGTATAAAATCTGCCGGAGAAGGAAGTACTGGATTCTATGCACGGGGCGGAGGAACTGATCAGAATTTAATCGTTTTGGACGAAGCGCCGATTTACAATTCGTCTCATCTTCTCGGATTTCTTTCGGTCTTTAACTCCGATGCAATCAAGGATGTGAAAGTTATCACAGGCGGCATTCCGGCGGAATATGGCGGCAGACTCTCGTCGGTGCTGGATATTCGCACGAACGACGGCAACAATAAAGAATTTGGTGGTTCCGGCGGCATTGGATTGCTGGCATCACGTCTGACTGTGGAGGGACCACTTGTAAAAGATCAGGGATCATTCATCATTTCTGCCAGGCGAACGTATGCGGATCTGTTCTTTAAACTCTCCAGCGACACCACGATCAATCGAGCCAGTTTGTATTTCTATGATCTTAATATGAAAGCGAACTATACTCTTGGCGATAAGGATCGTTTGTTCCTTTCCGGTTATTTTGGAAGAGATAATTTTAACTATCCGAATACGTTCGGATTCAATTGGGGCAATACGACAGCAACACTTCGGTGGAATCATATTTTCGGAGATCATCTTTTCTCCAATACTTCATTCATTATCAGTGACTATGGATATAGCAACACTATTGGAGTGGGTACAAGTCAATTCGGGATTACTTCTGGAATTCAGGATCTGAACTTCAAAATGGATTTTCAATATTTCACAAATTCTCAAAGCACGCTCAAATTTGGTGTTAACTCAATCTACCATACATTTCTGCCTGGAACGGTCACTGCAGGATCAACCAGCTTTACCAATAGTTTGACGATCGAAAATAGATATGCTTTAGAAAACGCAGCCTATTTTTCTCATGAGCTTGATATTGTAAGCGGGGTCAAACTTAATTACGGATTGAGATTTTCTGTCTTTAGCTTATTGGGCCCAGCGCATATCTATTCCTATGATGAAAGCGGGGCAGTGGTCGACACCGCCACGTATCATTCTGGCGACTTCATTAAAACATACACGAATCTTGAACCGCGCATCTCTGCGAATGTTCTTTTGGATGAAACGAGTTCCATCAAAGCATCCTACACACGAACGACACAGTATCTTCATCTTCTGTCTAACTCTACAACGTCGAATCCGAGCGATCTATGGGTGCCAAGCAGTACAAATGTCAAACCACAATTGGCCGATCAGTATGATGTAGGATATTTTAGAAATTTTAATGATAACCAGTTTGAAGCTTCGTTTGAGCTCTATTATAAAAACATGCAGAACTTAATCGACTATAAAAATGGTGCTGATATTCTTCTCAACCAAAATGTTGAAGCACTTCTTCTTTATGGAAGAGGATGGAGCTATGGTGCAGAATTGCTTGTGAGAAAGAAGTACGGTCAGTTTACCGGGTGGGTGGCATATACCTTATCCAAGACGGAAGAACAATTTGATCAGATTAATAACGGCCAGGCTTTTCCGGCACGGCAGGATCGAACGCATGATATTTCGGTGGTTGCTATCTACGACTATTCTAGTACATGGAATTTTTCAGCTACATGGGTATACAATACCGGGAATGCCGTGACATTTCCAAGCGGTGGATACTGGCTGCAGGCAGAGAATCGGTGGATTCCCTTGTATACCGAAAGAAATGGGTACCGAATGCCTGCATATCATCGTCTGGATTTATCCGCGACATGGAAACTTGGGCCACGATCCAATTTGAACTTCTCATTATACAATGCGTACGACAGAATGAATGCCTACTCCATCAACTTTAGACAGGATCCAAATAATTCCAGTAAAACGGAAGCAGTGCAAACGACTTTTTTCCCGATCATACCATCGGTGACATACAATTTTAATTTTTAATGGTGAAGAAATTTATGAAAACGAAAAGAGATTTTTTACTTCAAACAATTTTTGTATCGATAGTTATTTTCATTGCTTGGCTTTTATCCGGATGTCAACAGGTCGTTTCCGTTGATCTGAACACAGCAAATCCGCGTGTTGTCGTAGAAGGCAATATCAAGGATCAACCAGGTCCATATTCAGTTTTCTTAAGTATGACAGGTAGTTATTTTGATACCACTTTGGTCGATCCGCCCATCTCACATGCACAAGTAGTAATAACAGACGATGCAGGAAATCGCGACACGTTGAAAGAAGTGGTTAGCGGTGCCTATCAATCGTCCAAATTGATTGGTGTCTCCGGAAGAACCTATACGCTTTCTGTAAAAGCTGATGGAAAGGAATACATGGCGATGTCTTCCATGCCCTCAAAGATTTTTATCGATTCTCTCTATGCGGTCCCAAGGCATAGCGTGGGTGGAGAATCCGGGTATGATATTTACGTGGTATTCAAAGATCCACCGGAATTGGGCAACTATTACCGAATAAATGCTCGTTCAAGCGCTGTCATACCAGCCGATTCAATTGATGGACGACGGTATCGCCTCTTCACTGATAAATTGACCAATGGCAACGAGATGACAGAAAGAATCCGTGCCGGAAGAAATGTACAATCTGGTGATACGATTACCATAGAATTATGTTCGATTGATAAGGCAAGCTACGATTATTTTCACACACTCAGTGATATTCTCTCTTCTGACCGGAGTCCTACATCTCTCTCACCGGCAAACCCTAATTCAAATATCAGCGGCGACGCGCTCGGATACTTTGCAGCGTATACGGTTGATACCAAGAAGATCGTCATTCCATAAATACGGGAGAAATAAATCAGCCTTGCAATTGAGATCTTGGAAGGGTCGAAAGTGGTTTTTTAAAAAAAAGTGCTAAAGTTTTCTGAGTTTATGAATTATTTGAGATATTGTTCACATTGATGTTCAAATCTTTATCTAAAACAATGGCGTTGTAATTCTATTTCAAACCGTACTTCTTTAGATGCAAATAAGTAAAATAGGCGACACCGCCCATCTCGATCGACCCCAAAATGGTCCTTAGCGTTTGATATTCTTCCTGCTTTGCCAGTTCTTGTTTCCATGAAGATTCAAGATCCATTTTTGTTTTAAACGTCCAAGAAAAAGGCGGCATGGGGGCAGTAAGTGATTGGTGGAGGAAATCCGAAAAGCTCTGTTGTGTTATTCCAATTGACTGAGTAGGAAGAAGTTCCATCTGAGTAAGAGATAATTCGAGGTTAAATAATTGTGATCTTTTTTTAGAAGTGTCTTGTTGTTGCACACTTATTTGTTCTTGTCCACTGGCTGTAAGAATGAAAGCGAGACCAAGAACCAGGATGCCGGTTGATTTAATGCAGATATCAATCAATCTTCCTGAGTTGGAAGAAATCTTTATTGAACGCATACAGATCTCTACGTGATGCGTGCTATGTGCTGACATCTCTATCATTCAAAAATATTTTCGATGAACATATCTGCACAATGTTTAAATTGTTGTTATATCAACTAGTACTGATGAAACGCATCGGAGACAAATCGCAACACTTCAGGAAGTGAAGCGCGCCAGTACGTCCAGTTATGTCCTCCATCGCGTGTACGGAATTCATGCGGGATTTCCTTTTTTCTCATAGCAATATGGATTAATGAGTTGCCTTCGTAGAGAAAATCGTCATCGCCGCAATCAATATACCAACGGACAGATATTTTTTTGTCGTCGGGAAAGTTCTCGATAAGGAAAAGTACACTCTGCCGTCTGTAGTATGATTCGATGAGGCTGTCAGGAATATTCTCCACGGGTGCAGGTGAAAAGCGCTGAAGCGATTTTCGTGTATCCTCCAGTTTTAACGGTCCTGTTGCTGCACTTAATGGGCATGCGGATGAAAACATCTCCGGGTGGTGGAGTGCATACGTAAAAGTGCCTTCGCCTCCCATCGAGAGACCTGCAATTGCCCTGTATCGTTTCTCTGACTTAATCCTATATGTTTTCTCGACGTATGGAATTAATTCTTCAAAGAAAAAATCCTCATACCTCCATGTTCCAAGAATGTCGTTGGAGTACCCGCGGCGTCCTGTATTCGCATCCGGCATTATGATAATCATCGGTGTCGCCGAACCATCCTGGATTGCTTTGTCGGCTATGTGCAACACTTCACCGAACTGAATCCATCCGGTTTGATCGTCTCCGCTGCCATGCAGCAAATACAGAACGGGATAACTGCGCTGCGATGTATTATAATCGGGAGGGAGGTACACTGCGTACTTTCGCTCGCTAATGAGAATCTTGCTCTTCATCGAGAGATCGTCACGAACGATTCCAGATTGTGCAAGAAGACATGTTGGTAGGATAAGAAAAGAAACCATGACTAGAGAAGCTTTTCTTAATCGCATTTGCTGGAGTGTGTACTTCATTCGCATTCCTTCATTTGTAGAATGAGCAACTGTATCAGGATTGATTGCTCACGTGAATGAGTTTATATTAATTTCATGGAAGGGAAGAAATATAATAATCCAAATGTTCCTTGATTCTTTCCCAGGAATCAAATTCCAATCCAAAATCATTTTTCATATCGGAAACATCCCAAAACGTTCCCGGGTCGCTCCATCCTTTATCTTCCACGAACACTTCACTCTTTGAGTTACATTTCTTTACAGCTTCAAGGGCAATCGCCTCCCAGGTAGTGAAGCTTTTCGCTAATCCAAAATATGTTTTTCGATTGAGCCTGCTTTCCAGGACCTTGCTGTACAATTTTGCTAAATCTCCTGCCCAGATAAATTGAGTTCCGTCATTTTTTACAATGGAGATCTTTTCATTTCGTAAAGCATTCTTCACAATATTTTCAAATCGTTTATCTCCCTGCGTGCTGGCGCCTTCTGCTATAGGATTTCCAAAAGTATAACCGGGTCGGATGATGCTCACACGCATTGGTGCAAGGTACGATTGCGCCATAAGGAAATTCTCGCTAGCAGCTTTTGTTGCGCCATAGAAAGTAGCAGGGTGCTGTTTCGTCGAACTTGTAACACTCGTGATTGACTTGTCCTTTTCTTCCTCAGGTGCCATATAGAGACTGTCATTTGCGGCCGTTGACGATGTATATATAAAATGCTTTACGTTTTCTTTTGCCGCGGCACCCATGAGAAAAACCGTCGGCAAAGTATCGTCATTGAGCACTTCCCATCCTGTTTGTTTTGTGTAGTTCAGTGCAATATGAATGCAAGCATCTTTTTCCTTGACTGCCTGTTCGAGTAATTTCGTATCAGTGATTTCACCTTTGAGTATTTTAATATTCTTGAACTTATGAAACTCCATAACCTTGTCTGGATTTCTTGCCAGGATCGAAACATCATGATTAAGATGCACAAGTTCCATAACGACATACGAACCAATAAAGCCTGTTCCTCCTGTTACCAGTATCTTCATACAATTCTCCTAACACATTGGCGATTGTTCGCTATGAAAATATCTATTTTCACGTACCGACCCTTTCATTGGCGCCAATCATCAAAATATGTTTTCAATGAAACTGCTTTGATTTAGGCGTTTTTCAATAGTGCTGACCAGCTAAAGATTAATTTGGGGCCTTGATATATTTTGAATCCACAGTTTTCGGCAAACGATGTCGTTGCCTCAAATTCTTTTTTGGACACATGAAATAATTTTGGTTCTACAAGAAGAAACTGTCCTTTTTCGTTTAATATATTTTTCAGTTCCTTAAAAAAAGAATTCTTATCCGGGATCTCATGAGCCATATAAAAAGCTAAAATAAAATCGACTTTTTCTGATACATTGATTTTATCTTTATCGCATTTTACAAGCTTAATCCTTCCATCCAATTCCGTTCCTTTTATTTTATTGCCGAGTTTTTGAAGCATTCCTTCCTGTAAATCAGCCGAGAGTACTTTTCCGTTCCTGCCAACCATCTTTGCCATTTCAAGAGAGAAGAATCCAGGACCGCATCCAATATCGAGGACTGTCATTCCTTCCTTGATATAGGGTATAAGTATTTTTTGTGGATTTTGCAGCCACCTTCTCAATCTATTATCGAGAGAATGAGCAAGTTCAACAGGACAAACCCGATTTCTTTCACTATCCATTTTTCCTCCAAGTAAAATGCCAGACGTACCGAATCCTTGCTATCATTACTTCTTTTTTATGAGTTCCACTCGTGCGAAGGGCTGCAGTTTTCCGTTTTCTTCGCCATCCATCAGCCAATGCCAAGAGTTTGTTCTCCTGCTGTATATAAATGTTGTGTGGAATACACTTCCATCACTTCCCTTAAATAAGAACGCAATCTCATCGCCGTTCGGCTTTGCATAACCGATTGCCTGAGCTGAGAGACCGCCACCGCCAGTCACGTCGAGCCAAAGACATGAATACTGGGACGACGGCTGGTCCCAACCGATAAAAACTATTGCTTCATACGCTGCCTCACCAACAGCATTCTTCTCGTGCGAGGATTCATGAAATTGCATATACTGATGGCCCAGCACCCACTCCGCGACAATGTCGTGCGTTGTTTCTTTCCCGGCTATCGTACCTTGGAGAACCCACTTCCCGACCATATGTTCAAGCAAAGAATCCTGAAATGTTGTTTGTTGTGCTGAGACAGAAGGAGAAAGTATAATCGCTAAGAAGATGGTCATTATTGTTTTCATTGAATGTTTCTCCAAAATATCATAGTGGCAGTAGTTATTTTAGGGAACCTGCAGATTTGAAGTCACGTATAAAACTCCGCCGTCCACCGGATGTAATTGCGGATTGACATCGAGATATTCCGGATATCCGTATTGGTTATTGTACCGTATGACCAGCGAATCTGTCCTTGCATTACGGATAATTCCAAACAGCGAGTCAATAGTAAGATAATACGTAACCGTTACAACACTGGCATCGGAGACATTTATGACCCGAGCGACAGTATCAGAACGGACGGTGATCCGCATGAGTTCGCCCCCGTGTACACAATAGCAAGAACGGATTTGGTCTATGGTATAATTATGGAAATTTTGTGATTGCCATTTCTCGAGGGGAGTTTGTTGAACAGGCTGAGAACTTTGATCCTTTTTACAGCCCGGACAGCAAATCAAAGATAGGCAAAGCAGGATTATGATCTTCATAGTATTCTTTATTCGTTTCTTGGTCGGTACCTGAACAAATAAGAATTATTCATCAAACTCTTTACGGGGCATTGATTGCTCCAGCCCAACTTTGCCAATGATGATGTCTGCCTTAAAATAATTTTCACCTCTTATGGGTGCACCCGATAACCGTCGAAGCATAGCAAGTTGACCGACATGTGTGAAAGCATCAGCAATCGGTCCTTGGAACAACTTATCTAATGGGCATGCGATATATGAATTGCCTCCTAAGTATGTATCGAACTTCTGCAAAGAATCACAGAAACGTGCAACCTCGCGATTCCAATCCTGAGGCAGAGAACCATGCCAAATTTCCTTGCCTTGTAACATTGAAAGTGCCCAATCAAAAAGATCCCCCATATGGGCAAGGATTTCAACTGGCGTTCGGGATTTTGCATCCATACGAAAGGCTGCAAATGTATCGGGAGTTTCACGGATAGTTTTCGTGGCTCGATAAGCCAAGCTAGCAACAATGTGCCGCAACATTTCACGATTGAGTTCAGAGTTCGATGTCATACTTTTTCCATAATCCTATTTGTTGCAATCACCTAACGAGGTATGTGTTCTTCGGGCATCGGATGATCGGCGAACGCCAGTTTTGAGGTTACGACGATCTGATCCTGTTCAATGAAAAGGTTCTGGGAGATCGGCTTTATAAAAATTGTTTTCTTGCTTCCGTCTGGAAGTGCAACGTCAACGCTTGCTTGAATCGGCCGAGGGCCTGAAAACTCGAATTCCGGTTTATAATACCTTGCAGCGTCGACATCAGTAATATGGATTTTCTTTCCGAAAATTTTAACATACACTTCGAATGATGCATGAAGAACTTTAACCGAAATTCTGTTCGACTCCGGATGAAAAAGGACTTCGACATTCCCGGATGCTTCTGAACCATAGGAGAGCGGCCCGACGTGGATGTCTGCATCGGCAACGAATCGCGCCTGATTCGGACGCAATTCAATACGGGCATTGCGAAGTGTCCAAACGTAATCTCCATGCATTCCGAGTACATTATATCGATCTTTGCCGCTGATGGGACCGATGGCGTTAAAAAAACCGTTCAGTGTGTTCTGGTGAATGATCACTGTTGCATCGGAAGGTTGAGCAGGACTTCCTGTCGGAAAATAGAAGAGTGTTGTAAGTATGAAAAGAGACGTTAGCATAGTAACTCCTTTAAAAAATGATATGCGTCGCAATTTCGCATTGAACAATCATTGCTAGGCATCCGAATACCGATGCCGATAATATTTTTTCGTTGCTGGCGCTTTTTCGTTAGCTTGAATGCCTCGTTAGGCGGCAATTATTTCTTTGTATTACATTTTGAGAAATGCCGTGGTTCAGATATAACTCACGCACCCTCAAACTCAACCCCCCGGTACTAATCTACAGTAGTCAATCCTCTTTGTCAAGATATAATAAAAATCCCATTGTGAACAATATATAATTCACTCCTCGTTACTCCTTGCCTTGTTTTTGCTATCTCCGCTGCTTTCGATTCAACTTACGATTGCATTATCATCTGCAAAGAACTAAAAAAATACAAAACGGCGTCGTATTGACGCCGTTTGAATGTTCATAGAAATAAGTTACGCGCTGTATCCCTTTACTTCATCAATATCATCTTGTTCGTTTGTGAGAAAGATTTCCCATCCCGCGTTAACACATTGATGCGATAGAAATATATGCCACTCGTAAATTGAGATCCGTCAAATGGCACTGAGTACTGTCCAACGGACTTTTCCTCATTAACCAACGTCGTTAACATTCTTCCCATAACATCAAAAATGTCCAGGCGCACTATACCATCATTGGGAATCTGATAAGTAATTATCGTTGATGGATTAAATGGATTTGGATAATTCTGGGAAAGAGTGAACACATTTGGCTTTATAGGAAATGATTGCTCAACACCTGTTGCAGGTCCGAAAGAAAGATCATCAAGCTTAAACGTTGTACCTGCATGATAAGTACCATTCAGAGATTCCACCATAATTTCAATGTACGCTGTATCCGGTACCGCCGATGAAATGTACGTGATGGGTGCGGTAAACTGCGTATAGGTTGATACGCTCGTTCCAGTAAAGAACTGTGTGTACGCGACTCCCGTTGTGCCTTTATAAAAAACTGCGTGGATGTAAAGAGTATCTCCACCTGCAGGAGTATATTTATACCATCCCTTGAGAGAACTATAACGAGAGTTGACGGAGAAGTCCGCATAGGCCGAAGGAGGGTAATTATATGTAAAAACTGTTTGCATTGTTCCTTGCATAGCTGATGATCCACTGTGCGCATCGGTGGTCTGGGTAATAGGTACGATTGTTCCAGCATTATTTGTGATCCAGCCAGTCGGTGAACCTGCTGACCAGGTTTCAAATCCAGCGTTTGGAATTTGTGCGCTTGAAACTGAGAGCGCTGCCAAACATATGAATATGAGAAGAAATATTTGTGACATTTTTCTCATGTGTTGACTCCTTCTGTTGGTGGTGAAAAGTGAATTATTGCTCAGAAACGCAACTTTTGTGAAACTTCTTAATTCATTACTCGTACCAGGTTACTTTTTTTCATGTAGCACATATGCGAACACACCAAATGCGCGTACTGCTTCCGATTGTGCGTGTACCGTTCCAACTTCATTCACTTTATAACCATCTTCACCGCCATTCGGATTCCATCCATTTCTGATACCGTCGTCTATCGGGCGATGGAGCGTGGTCAAAGCAGTGCCATGATGGTTCGTCCATACGTGGTCCAGCATCTTTTCAATTTTATTCGAAATATCTGGAAGCCGGTCCGGAGCGATTTGGTACGCATCTAATATAAAATGAACAAATGCACCATTGCCATCCATCCGCAGCTGATAAAAATCCTGCGGATCGACCCAGCCGTTCGCAGGATCCATTAATCGCTGTGCAGTTGCCGCAACGATCTCTTTATATTTCTTCTCGTGTGTCATCCGGAATATTGCCGCCCCGATTGAACACATGCCGGCACCTTCCCAAGGAAACTGCTTGCCGAACGCCGCCTGGCCTTCGTTCCCTTTCCATATTCCGTTGCCGCGATAAAATTTTGACACTCCCGGATACCTCGCATCGCCGTTCCAAACAAGCATGGCGTCTGTATAAAATTGCTGTTCGTGAGTTGCTTCAAAGAGCCAGCATGCCACAGTTGCCATTTGATTCATATTGCTGTTCGTGAATATTCTGAAGTTGCCTTTTGCGACGGGAGTATAATTATACCAGCTCCAAAATCCTTCGTAATGGGAAAGTCGGCCTTCGCGCTTCGCTTCTAAATATCTGCTCCGTGCATCCGCAACCCATTGCGTATTCCTTCTTCCCGAGAAATACCACCAGTACATTTCTGCCAGACAGACCCAGGCACGGTCGTCCACCCATGTGCCATTATGCATATCAAGAAGCCGGAACTTGTTAGTGTAAAGGGCAAGCAGATTTTGATCGCCGGTCGCAGCATAGAGATGGGCATCTCCAATGGCGCCGTTTGCTCCTTCCCATTCGGCATTATACACTTGATGGAAGAGCACGTCAATTGCGTAAGCACGTTGTACGGTGAGATGAAAAATATCGGAAGATTCCTGCGGCTGTGCTTGCTGAACAACAGACGGAGATTCTTTCTTCGTTCCAGTGAAGGTATCTCTTGTGATTATAAATACAGTTGCGAGAAACGCAAACAAACCAAGTATAGAGAACATAATGATCTTCGAGCGGAATGCGGTTTTCTGCTTGGGGTTTGCTTTAAGGGCAGCTTGGTATTGTTTATGTTTCTTTGACATATACAATGGTGAAAAACTTAATCAAATGTAGATAAAAGCCGTCTGAGACACAAAGAAAAAAAGCCTCTCGAGTGAAGGCAAGCGATACAATCCTTTGAAATGATCATAGAAAAAAAGGAAAAAATATTATTTGATAATGGAACATCGGGAACCTATATTGCGTCTATCTTCATTCGTGCATTCGATTTTTATATAATGAGGTTTTTTCGAGAAATTGTGAATCAGTGCTTGAAAATGTGGTTCATTTTTCATAAAATTGTTCCGCTCTTAGGGTCAATACTCACTAACTTATAAGAAACTTATGGCTATTGCAGTTCGAAATTTAACAAAACTGTACGGTGCCGAAAAAGCGGTGAACGATATTTCGTTCGATGTAAAGACCGGTGAAATTCTTGGTTTCCTCGGTCCCAATGGCGCCGGCAAAACCACGACGATGAAGATCATCACTTGTTACATGCCGCCTACGTCCGGTATGGTTGAAGTGGAGGGATTAAATATCGCCGAACACTCGTTTGAAGTGCGGAAAAAAATCGGGTACCTGCCGGAGATGAATCCGCTGTACCTTGATATGAATGTTGTGGAATATTTAGAATACTCCGCACGCCTGCACGGATTAAGTAATGAACTGCTGAGAAGCCGATTGAAAGAAATGATCGACGTGTGCGGCATCGCAGAAGTACGGCACAAAGATATCGGCGAGTTGTCAAAAGGATTTCGTCAACGTGTAGGACTTGCGCAGGCGATGATTCATGATCCCGAGGTGCTCATTCTTGATGAACCGACCAGCGGTCTCGATCCGAATCAAATTGTTGAGATACGTAATCTTATCCGCCAGCTTGGCCGCGCAAAAACCGTCGTGCTCTCCACACATATACTTTCGGAAGTGCAGGCGACCTGCGACCGGGTCATCATCATCAATGAAGGAACAATCGTTGCCGATGGAACGCTGGAACAATTGCAGCAGGATTTCCGCGGCTCAGAAAAAATTTCATTGGAATTAAAAGCCAGTACAACAAACGCGATGACGTCCATGTATCCGAAATTAAAAGAAATCTTGCATGTAGAATCGGTAGAATACAGCGGGCAGGAGGGTGATGTGCACAAGTTTTCCATTCTCACGCAAAAAGGATTTGATATTCGCGAAGAAATTTTCCGGCGCGCGGTATCTGAAGGATGGGTGTTAATGGAAATGTCGCGTAAGGCAACAAGCCTGGAAGAAGTCTTCCACAAATTGACAACAGCAGAAACAGCTAGCGATAAGCAGTGAGCGATCAGTGACCTATTGAAAAGTGAAAATAATTAGTGAAATCTGTAGTCTGCGTTCAATCTGAGTAATTTGGGAAATCATATATGAAATTCAGCATAAAAGAAGTACCGATGCATCTTGGCAAGTTTTCCAATGTGGGAACGATTTTTAAAAAAGAACTGCGTTCCTACTTCAATTCGGCAGTAGCCTATGTCGTCATTGTCGTGTTTCTCGCCGTTGTCGGCTGGTTGTACACGAGCAGTATGTTCCTTATCAACGTGGCATCGCTCCGCTTGATGTTTGAATGGATTCCGCTTGTATTCCTTTTTGTCGTTCCGGCGGTTACGATGCGCCTGCTGGCGGAAGAAAAAAAGGCCGGCACGATAGAACTTCTGACGACGAAGCCGCTGCACGATTGGGAAATAATTGCCGGGAAATTTCTTGCTGCATGGGCGCTCATCGGTTTTGCACTTCTCCCTACACTGATCTATTATATAACCATTGCGTTTCTCGGTGACATTGACAACGGCCCCGTCATTGGCGGTTATCTTGGCTTACTTCTTATGGCGGGTGTTTATGTCGCGATTGGTTTGCTGGCATCGAGTTTAACGGAAAATCAGATTGTTGCATTTATCGTCGCTTTGCTGCTCATGTTTACATTCTTTATGATGGATAAGGTGCTCATTTTCGTTCCGGATTTTATGACAAGCGTCGTCGAATATCTTGGCATTGATTTTCACTTTTCCAATATTGCGCGCGGCGTTATCGACTCGCGGGATGTCGTGTATTTTGGTTCCATGCTCGGCTTTACGCTGTATCTTTCGGTTGTTTCGTTGGAACGAAGAAAATGGTGAAGGTAATGTTCCGTCGAGTGATGTTCGATTTGAGAATTGATTTCATTTCCAGAATTTATTTTTGACTTTTTCATTTTGAATTAATTTATTTTGCGTTGAACACTATGAATACTAAAAAAACTCAAACTCTCTTCCGGGTGTTTTTGGTTCTCGGCATCCTGATTCTCGTCAATTTTATTTCTGTCCGGGTTTTCAGCCGGCTGGACCTGACGAAAGCTGGCGTCTATACACTCTCTGATGCGAGCAAAACACTTGTGCGCAATCTTGATGATCGCATAACGGTGAAAGCATACTTCACAGAAGATTTGCCGTCGCCGTATAATAACAACCGGCGGCAGGTACTCGACATTTTGAATGAGTACAAAGCCTATGCGAAAGGCAATTTACATTTTGAGTTCATCAATCCGGAAGGGGAGAAAAACGAACGCGAGGCGCAGCAAGCCGGCATTCCTCCGGTTCAAGTACAGGTAGTGAAGGAAGATAAATTTGAGGTGAAACGAGCATTCCTCGGTCTTGTCCTTTTGTACGAAGACAAAAAGGAAATACTGCCGGTTGTGCAAAATCTGAGTTCGTTGGAATATGACATCAGCGCCGCAATCAAACGGCTCACGGTGCATGCGAAGAAACGCATCGGCTATACAACCGGGCATCAAGAACCGGAACTGACGAGCATGCAAAAAGCGAATCAAGAAGTGAGTGCGCAGTAAGAAGTGGTCCCCGTTGATCTCAGTTCCAAGTCCGCAACGATTCCGCAGGATTTAGCCGCATTGCTGATTATTGCACCGCAAACAAAATTTTCAGACACGGCAAAATATCAAATCGATCAATATATCATGCATGGCGGCAAGGCAGCGTTTCTTCTGAATAAAGTGAGTGCGTCACTCCAGCAGCGTTACACTCAGCCGATTGAGCTTGGACTGGAAGATATGCTGGAGAATTACGGTATCCGCATCAACAGTGATTTAGTTCGCGATGCGCAATGCGCCAATGTAACCGTGATGCAGCAGCAGGGACAGTTTCAGATGCAGAGCCAGATTCCGTTTCCCTATCTGCCAAATGCAACGAATGTTGATCGCTCAAGCCCGATTGTGAAAGATTTGCAAGGATTGATATTTTACTTTGTCAGCTCACTCGACACAAGTTTGGCGGTGAACAAAGGATTGAAGGCGGACGTTCTTGTGCGTTCTTCCAAACACAGCGGCAGGCAAACCGGTTTCATGATGATTGATCCGCTCCATCGCTATACTACGGATGAATTGTCAGAATCCAATATTCCGTTGGCGGCAGTTGTGAGCGGTTCATTCAAGAGCTACTTTTCCACGCCAGGCGGAGAGAACAAAGCACTTGTACCGCAAGCAACGAAAAGCCCGGATACGCGCATCATTGTCGCGGGCGATGGTGATTTTATGAAAGATGACTTTGCAAGCAGCCGCGGAAATCTGACGTTCTTCATCAACATCGTAGATTACCTTGCAGATGATGCCGGCCTCATTACAATTCGTTCTAAGGATGTTGCACAGCCGCCGCTGGAACAAATTTCAGACGGAACAAAAAAACTATTGAAATACGGCGATTTAATTTTACCGCCGCTGCTCATTATCGGATATGGTTTATTGCGATGGAGACGGCGTGTGGCGCTTAAACGTTCCTATGAAGCTCAGGTATAACGACTGCGAATTTCAGATTTGAGGATGAAGTGATTATATGATTATACTCCGAGATGAAATAATGCCTATGACAACTGATTAACTCTTAATTCTGAATTTTATCATCATATCAAAAAAACCATGAAAAGAAATACTTTAATTTTAGCTGGCCTGTTTGTACTTCTCCTCATCATCGCATTTCTTGTTCTGCAAAAACCCGGAGAACAAAGTGTGAAATCAGCCAGCACCGGACTCATGTTCAAGATCGATTCACTTTCAGTGGATAAGGTTGAAATCAAGACGCCGGCTTCCTCCCTTGTGTTAGAAAAACGCGGCGCCGAGTGGTTTGTTGCTCAACCGGTCAACTATAAAGCTGATCAAGCAAATGTAGGCCAAATAATTCACCAGGTAAAAAATCTTGAAATTAAAAATATTATTTCCAGTAAACCGGAAAAGCATTCTGTATTTCTGGTCGATAAAGCCGGAACGCAGGTGACGGTGTGCGAAAAAGGCGAGGAGAAGGCGTCATTCATTCTCGGTAAGATGGCAGGGAGTTATTCAGAATCGTACGCGCGCAGGATGAACTCTGACGATGTATTCATTGTTGAAGGTGCATCAAGTTATATGTTCGATCGTCCGGTAAAAGATTGGCGCGATAAGACGATTTTGACAATGCCGAAAGAAAACATCAAAGAAGTGCGGTACCAGTACGGTGACACAGCGTTTAGCATAGCGTTTCGTGACAGCGCATGGTTTGCTGGAAAAGATAAAGCACAACAATCTGTGATAGACGGTATTCTCTCTTCGCTCTCCAACCTTCAAGCAGATGATTTTATTGACAGCACCATAATGCCTCAAGTGACTGCAATGATAGCTTGTGCCGGGGCGCAGCTCCGTTTCTCGTACAACAAAAATATGAATAAGTATTACGTACAGACTTCCCAGGCTCCTCAATGGTTTGTGTTGGAACAATGGAAAGCAAACCAAATTTTAAAACGAAAGAGGGACATTCTCGAAACAAGTAAAAAGTAGAAAGTAAAGAGTTCTGAGCTCAAAGCACATACGACAGACTGCAGGAAGCAGAGAGTAGAAGAAAAACAATGAAACGTCAAACCAAAAAGCCCTTCGACAAAGAGGGCTTTTTGATTCTTGATTCGGGCACAATTCCTTGCTTGCGGAGCCATTTTTGATTACTTTTTCATTTAGCAACAGTTCCTATCATATCAAAAATCAAAGGTTACGAGAACTATGACGCACAAACTAATTTTTGGAATCAGCATTATCTCAATTCTTTCTTTGTTTGGATGTGGAACATCGAACCCAATTATTGCCACGATTGGTGATGAAAATATCACACTGAACAATTTTGAAGACAATTATGCCAAAAACAACGGCGGCTGGGATACAAGTACTGTCTCAACGATAGAAGACAGACAGCGATTTCTTGACTTGCTTATCAAATTTAAACTGAAAGTCAAAGAAGCGCGCTCCCAGGGACTTGAGAAAGATTCTGCAATTATTAGTGAAATGGATACCTACAATACTTCTGTTGCTCAGTCTTATATAATCGAGAAAGATGTTGTAAATCCGGGTATGCAGCAAATGTACAACAGAAAGAAAGATGAAGTGCGTGCCAGTCACATCCTGATACGACTCACCGCCAAGGCTACACCGCAGGACACACTCCACGCGTATGAACAGGCAATGAATATTATTGCACAATTGCCCCAGGTTCCATTTGACACGCTTGCGTTCAAGTATTCGGAAGATCCGTCAGCAAAAAATAATTATGGCGATCTTGGATTCTTTTCTGGCGGCAGAATGGTGCCGGAATTTGAAGACGCTTGTTATTCGCTCAAATCTGGCGAGTATACTAAAACGCCGGTTCGATCGCAGTTCGGCTATCACGTCATCAAAGTGACGGCGCATCAGCAGAACCCCGGATCGGTGCATATCAGTCATATCCTTTTACGCTTTAATGAAGGTTCGACAGATACCGCTGCAGTGCGGGATAGTATTTGGATGATCTATCGCAAACTCAAAAGCGGGGCAAGCTTTGTTGAAATGGTACAAAAGTACAGTCAGGACCCTCAAAAGGCGACAAACAATGGAGATATCGGTTTCTATGACCGTGATCGGATTCCGCCAAAAGTTGCAGATGTATTTTATAAAATGAAGGTCGATTCGATTTCTGAGCCGATGCAATTCAACTATGGTTATCACATTTTCAAACTCACAGAGAAAAAAGCAGTCCCGTCGTTCACAGAGATGGAGAACGAGCTGAAGGAACCGTACAAAAAAGTGCGGTACGATTACGAGTATAGTCAATACATACGAGGTTTTAAAGCGAAATACCAAGTGAGAATTGATTCTTCGGCTGTACGCAAATTGATTTCATCGATCGACACGACCAAAATATCCGGCGTCTATGGCTGGAAGGATACACTCTCGGCGGAAATGTTAAAAATGACTATAATTCATAGTACGGGACGCCCGTTTACGGTAAATGATTTTACAGAAAAGTTACTCGCAGGGAACGATTTCAAGAGCTATGTTTTATCGCCTGATAATATTTGGCTGATCACCAATAAACTGCTTGATGTTGTGGCAATCGAAGAACATGCGCGTCATGCCACGGAAAGATTTTCTGTGTTGGCAAGCCTTCTTAAAGAATATGAAGAAGGAATTCTGCTGTATCGAGTTGAGCAAGATGAAGTATGGAAGAAAGTAGTAGTCAATGATTCGTTGCTGAAAGAATATTACAATGCACATAAAGAAGAATATCGCTGGCCGGAACGTGTCAACTTTTCAGAAATATTTACCTTGGCAGACAGCATGGCAAAGGAAGCTTATTGGAAAGTGAAGTACAGCGAAGACTTTTTGGACGTTGCGCAAGAATATACCAATCGCCCCGGGTACAAAGAGAGAAAAGGTGTTTGGGGATTTCAGCCTTTCGCATCAAATGATTTGTCAATCAAAGCTTCAACCATGACAATAGACAGCGTAACCGAGCCGTTCCAATATCAATCGGGCTGGTCGATTATTAAAACACTTGCCAAAGATAGCGCCCATGTGAAGAGTTTTGAAGATGCAACACCTGAAGTTGCGAGCGGTTATCAAGAAGTGGCGACAAAAAAGCGCGAACAGGATTGGGTAGATACTCTCAAAAACAAATATCCGGTGACCATTAATAAAGAAGCATTGAAAGAAGCCTTTAAAAGGAAACGGGTTGAATTCCAGTAATTATCTTTTTGTTGTTATTCTTGTTGTAACAGTAATAGGCTGTTCCAAGAATGCACCGGACAAAACTCCTGTTGCCCGTCTCGACAATCAGACACTTGTATTGGAAGAAATCCGTGCGCACATTGACACAATGCGGGAACCGTCGCAATCACAGATCCAGCAGTATATTCAACGATGGATCACTGAAGAGTCGCTCTATCGTGAGGCGATAGACCGCGGTCTTGATCGTACAGATGAAATGAATCAAAAGGTGGAGGATGTTCGCCGGCAATTGGCAATTAATGCACTGTTAGAGAAAGAAGTATACTCCCAAAAGACCTCTGATTTTTCCATACAGGACATTCGTCAATATTACGATGCACATCTTAAAGAATTCAATGTAATGCACGATATGGCATTGGTCAGCTTTGGACTTTTTAAGAATCGGGATGCTGCGACAGAATTCCGCAATCTTGTACTGAAAGGAACACCGTGGAACTTTGCAATCAACCAACAAGCACAATTTATTGTTATGCGTGTTGATTCAACGTATCAGACTCAAGCAACGCTTATGCCGACAGAGTTATGGCGCGTAGCGTCAACATCAACAAGCCGTGAGCCTTCGTTTCCAATCATTACCAATAATGGTTATTATATTCTTGTGGTATGGAAATTCATCAAGCAGGGGCAGACGGCGGATATTGCGTTAGTGGAACAGGAAATCCGCGGACGGTTGACTGTGGAACGGCGGCGGCAGATGTTTAATCAGCTCGTTCTGAACCTTCGTGCAAAACATGCAATACAAGTATTTACCGGCGCACCAGTTGATTCGGGAAAGTCTAAAACAGAAGAATAGGAAAACGTATGAAGCAAGTCTGTCATTTCTTAGTGTATTTTTCTCTCCTGATTCCTGCTGTACTGTCGGCTCAAACATTGGTCGATCGGATTGTCGCAGTAGTAGATAAAGAGATTATTACCGAATCGGAGTTGAGCGAACGCGTTACATTCCTTGCGGCGCAAAATCGCATCGATCCGAACCAAACCGGACTGCGCATGCAGGTGCTCGATGGATTAGTATCGGAAAAACTCATTCTGGCCCAAGCGTTGATTGATAGTGTGGAAGTGACAGATGACGAAGTGACACGTGCACTCGATCAGCAAATAGCAAACTTTGTCCGCCAGGTCGGGTCCGAACAGAGGGTGGAACAGATGTACGGAAAATCCATCAGCCGCATCAAGCGTGATTACCGGGCCGAAATTAAAAACCAATTGCTCGTACAGAAAGTGCGTCAGACGCGTGAAGCGTCAATTTCTGTAACGCACCGCGAAGTGGAAGATTTTTTTGTTTCGTTCAAAGATAGTTTACCGCAAGTTCCGGAGGAGTTCGGGTTAAGTCATATCTATATAGTACCAAAACCAGACACGGCAGTAGAAGGAAAGACCAGAATGGTCATGCAATCTATTCTTGACAGCATCCATGCCGGCGGAGATTTTGCAGTTTTCGCAAAACGATATTCAACGGATCCAGGTTCTTCCGCAAGCGGCGGCGACCTTGGCTGGGAAAAGCGCGGGGTGTTTGTCCGTGAATTTGAAGAAACCGTTTTTGGTTTGAAAGAAGGCGAAGTCTCGTATATTGTGAAGACACAGTTTGGTTTTCACATCATCCAATTACTCGGAAGGCGCGGGGAATCTGTACATGCTCGCCATATTCTCATGAAGATCGACAAAGGTCCTGCTAGCGATTCTGCGGCAGTTGATACCTTGCGGGCACTTCGGCAATGGGCACTCAAAGGCGTATCATTTGCAGAATTAGCAAGCAAATACTCTGAGGATGAAGACACAAAAACCATCGGCGGCGATTTAGGCACGCTGACAGCCGACCAGCTTCAACCAGATTTTGCCGGACAAATTAAAGAAATGAAGGAGGGAGAAATCAGTGAGCCGCTTCGTACGGTGGTGGGATCCTCGTACGGTTTCCATATTATATGGATGCGTAAACGAACAGCACCGCATGCTATTAATTTGCACGACGATTTCAGGCGCATTGAACAACTTGCACTCTATATGAAGCGCAATAAACAAAATGCGGAGTGGATCGATGAGCTGAAGAAAACTATTTATGTGGATATCCGGCGCTGATTGGTGACGCACAGAGGGCAGAGAAGACAGGTGAACAAGTGGTGAAAAATATAAAGTCAATCAATAGTGTTGAGTCTGTACAACAGCTTACAAATGCGTATGCAGACCTGCGGACAGAAATCAGCAAAGTGATTGTTGGTCAAGACATCATCATCGAACATCTCTTCATCACACTGCTCTCCCGCGGGCATAGCCTGTTAATCGGTGTTCCGGGATTAGCAAAAACACTTCTGATAAAAACACTGGCACAGGCGCTGGATTTAAAATTCAGCCGTATTCAGTTCACGCCTGATCTCATGCCGAGCGACATCACCGGAACGGAAATTATCGAAGAAAATATCTCCACGAGGACAAAAGCATTTAAGTTTATCCGCGGACCGGTTTTTGCCAATATTGTCCTTGCTGATGAAATAAACCGTACACCGCCGAAGACACAAGCTGCACTGTTAGAGGCAATGCAGGAGCATCATGTAACGGCTGCTGGCGAAACCTATATACTCGATGAACCTTTTTTCGTTCTCGCCACACAAAATCCGATTGAGCAGGAAGGAACGTACCCGTTGCCTGAAGCCCAGCTCGATCGGTTTATGCTCAATCTCTGGCTGGACTATCCATCGTTTGCCGAAGAAGTTCAAATTGTTAAATCCACGACAAGCAAATATGAAGCATCGGTTGAACGTGTTCTCTCCGCCAGCGAAATAATTGAATTTCAAAATCTCGTGCGCGGTGTCCCTGTTGCAGACAATGTTATTCAATTTGCTGTTCGTTTGGCAGACAGCACACGGCCATCCTCGCCGGATGCACCTGCATATATAAAAAATTGGATTCGATGGGGCGCAGGCCCGCGTGCATCACAATATTTAATACTTGGCGCCAAATCTCGTGCAATTCTTCATGGGCGCTTCACACCAGACATCGAAGATGTAAAGGCCATTGCCGGACCGGTGCTGCGTCATCGTCTTGTGACTAGTTTCAACGCCGAGGCGGAAGGTATTTCGGCAATCCAAATTGCTGAAAAGTTAGTTCAGGATGTAAAATCATAACCGAATGATTTGAGATGCACGATGCGAATAGTGAATACAACGATGCTTTTTCTTGCCTTAGTGGCGGCGGATGTAACGCCGCAAAGCCAACACTACTGGATTCTGTTTCACAATAAAGATGTTCTGTCATCTCCTCAGAAAAATCCCACTCTTCTTGGTATTACAGATCGATCACTCAAGCGGCGTGCAAAATCTCTTCCGCCAGACCGGTTAATTGATGAATTTGATTTTCCAATTTCGGAATCTGCACTAAATCAAATTAAACAAACGGGAGTGAAAATCCGTGTAGTGTCACGCTGGTTGAATGCGGTATCGGTCGAAGCATCACCACAACAACTACAATTGCTTAATGCACTTCCTAGTGTATCTCAATCCGACCCGGTGGTGCAATACAAGTACTCATATCCCGCGTCTTCGCCGGTGACAGCACCGTCGCTTATGAAATCATCAGGCATTCAGGGACTCGATTACGGGTTGTCTGCAACGCAGCTTACGAATATGAAAGTTGTTGATCTTCATGCGATTGGCGTGAATGGTGCAGGTGTCCTTATCGGTATGCTGGATGACGGATTTAATAATTACCGGACACATGCGGCATTAAAAAACATTCAAGTCATTGCAGCACATGACTTTATTCATAATATCGATGATGTTTCCATCCAATCATGGGAACATACAACAAGTCCGGATCAAGGCAATCATGGCGCGGGAACGTTGTCCGCTATCGGAGGATTTGATAAAGGACATTTAATTGGTGCTGCTTTCGGAGCTTCGTTTCTTCTTGCAAAGACTGAGATGGACAGCAGTGGTAGTGCGGTCGATTTCAACAGCGAAGAGGATACGTATGTAGCAGGTCTCGAATGGGCAGAACGTCTTGGTGCTGATATTACATCATCTTCTCTTGGATATAAGGAATTTTTATCAACGCCGACATATTCGACTTCCGATATGAACGGAAGAACAACAAAGGTTGCCCGCGCTGCATTGATAGCATCGCGAAAAGGTGTACTCGTTGTAACAGCCATGGGCAATGAAGGTTATATCAGCGGCAAGGGGAATGTATCTCAACGGGCTGATACAACACTGATATCTCCTGCCGATGCCGACAGTATCGTTTCTGTGGGTGCGACATCATCCGATGGAGAACTTGCGACGTTCAGCAGCTGCGGTCCAACCGCCGATGGCCGTATAAAACCGGAGGTGGTTGCACAAGGCCTGGGAATTTATTGGGCGAGGGGATCAAGTACAACAGATTATGATATTGTCTCGGGCACATCGTGTTCTACACCTCTTGTCGCTGGTGCTGCAGCGTTAATACTTTCTGCACACCCCCAGCTTACCAATATGCAAGTACGCGATGCGTTGATGAAAACGACTGTGCAAAGACAAGATGGAACGTCGGAAACTGCAGTATATCCCAATAATTATTACGGCTATGGATTTGTCGATGCCATCTCTGCTGCATTATCTGCTGGTCCGGTGTTCAGCAACAAACCATTGATTACCAAAACCAATTCTGTCTATCAAATCTCTATTTGGATCAAACAGAAGATTTCTGTTCGGATGGATTCCGTCTCTCTTTATTTCAAACGAACCTCGGACGCAGCTTTTAAGCGTGCAGAGTTCATTCCGGCAGTAAATGATAATGAGTATATCGTCACTCTTCCCTTATCTGAACTGGATTCCACGACTATTGGATATATCACAGCACGGGATCAATCCGGTATAACGTGGAGGGCTCCATCGAATGCTGTAACCGATTACTTTACTCTTACACCGACACCGGATAGTTTGGTTGGGATCTTTCCACCTCCAAGTGGACAATTAACGCCCACACAGTACAAACTTTATCAGAATTACCCAAATCCATTTAACAATTCCACTTTTATAATATTTGAAGTGCCTGAACCAACGAATGCAGAATTGGAAGTAATGAATCTTCTCGGCCAACGTGTGAAACAACTATTCCATGGTTCGGTGATAGCGCAGGGAACGAAACAATGGAATGGAACAGATGATTATGGACGCCAAGTTGCATCTGGAATATATTTTGTTCGCCTCGTGACCCCACACTCGATTCAATCGATTAAAATGTTGTATCTCAAATAAGCACAGCCGATGCCGGAGCTTCATTTTTTTCTTTTATTCCGTTTTGTTTTACTTCTGCTTGCTGCTGTGTGTTCCATTCTCTTGTCGATGTTTGTGTATCGCAGCACCGTACCGCCTGTTTCATCTGCAAAAAGATACTTTTTTATTTTTCTCCGATCTCTTAGCCTTTTTTTGTTGTTCCTTCTTCTTGGTGAACCTCTGCTTTCTCTTATTACTCATTCTGTTGATCAGCCCATCATTGCAGTGCTGCTAGATGATACTCAAAGTATGGCCCTCACTGACGCAAAAGGGGGGCGGGATAAAGCGCTCAAATCAATTGTCCATTCTGATGTGTGGAAACAGATCAGCAATAAGGGCAGAGTGACATACTTCATGTTCGATACAAAAGTCAGGAGTCGCGCAGCTGTCACTGAGGATTCGTTGACATTGAAGGGGGAAGCCACTGATATAGCTGAAGCGTTGAAATCGGTTAAACAAACGTATGTATCGTCTAACTTGCAAGCCGTTGTATTAATCACAGACGGCAACTCAACCATTGGGATGAATCCCTTGTACGAAGCGGGCGAAATGGGCGTGCCGGTGTTCACTGTTGGTGTAGGCGATACGATCGAGCAGAAAGATATTCTCATCCGCAAAGCGTTGACAAACGAGATTACGTACGCTGGAGCCAAAGTTCCTGTAAACATCACGGTACATAGTGTTGGATTCGGCGGCGAGCATGTGCAGGTATCTCTGCGCGATGGACCAACACTCCTCGATGAGAAGTCATTGACACTAGACAATGGTACACGTGATTATCTTGTTCCGCTCTCTTTTATCCCAGATAAAGATGGGATGCAGAAATTTACAGCAGAGGTTTCAAATCTTCCGGGGGAACTTACGTTGAAGAATAATCGGTTGAATTTCTTCATGAAAGTTCTAAAGAGCAAGATGCGCATAGCACTGATCGCCAGCTCACCGAGTCAGGATGCGGCGTTCATCCGGCGTGCATTACTGAGCGATAAGAATTATGAAGTAATTCCATTCATCGAACAACATGATGGACGATTTTATGAAAACACGTTGAATGCAGAATCGTTGAAAGCGGTTGATTGTGTGATACTCGTTGGATTTCCAACTGAGCATAGTAGTTCGCACAGTGTGCAAACAGTTTTAGATGCTGCAATTGCAGAAAAACCATTCCTCATTATATTGAGCAGAACGATTGATTTTGCCAAACTACTCACGCTGGACCCGTTGCTGCCGTTCAATGTGGAGAATGTTACAAGCAATGAGCTTCAAGTATTTACAGCAGTACCTGACATGCAGAGAAATAATCCGATCTTGAAAATGAACAATAGTACTAACACTGTTGAATTATGGTCAAAACTTCCGCCCGTGTTCCGCCTGCAAGGAAACTTCCGTCCGAAGATCGAATCAGAAGTTCTTGCCACCATTCGTCTAAAATCAGTGACGCTCAACGATCCATTTATTGTGACAAGAAATGTGAATAAAACGAAATCTCTCGCGGTGCTCGGATACGGTTTATGGCGCTGGAATATGATGTCGGATGCCGGTAGCGGAACAGATCAGATACTTGAGCAATTCATTCTAAATGCCGTACGCTGGCTGACAACGCAGGAGGATTCGCGAAGAATTCGGGTGCAATCGTCCAAGCATGTCTACACAACGCAGGATGCGGTTGAGTTTATTGCCCAAGTGTATGACGCTAATTATCAGCCGGTGGACGATGCTCAGGTTGAAGTGCATGTGCAGAGAGGAAGTGAAACAAGCTTGATAGTATTAAACGCCCTAGGCAGCGGTCAATATCAAGGTGAGTTTGAAGCTTTACGGGAAGGCGAATATAAATTCACGGCAACAGTAGTAGCGAACGGAGCAGCAATTGGTAGTGATCAAGGGACATTCTCTGTCGGTGGTCTCAATGCGGAATTCCTTGAGACACGAATGAATAAATCATTGCTTCAACAAATTGCAACACAGACAGGCGGACGGTATTACGATGGCGATAACGTCAGCTCGCTTGCTCAAGACGTGACAACAATGCCTCATTTCAAATCGCGCGACATCAGTACGTCGGCGACAATAGAAATTTGGAATTCCCGATGGATGCTTGTGCTTGTTGTTTTTATATTTTCGCTCGAATGGTTTTTGAGGAAACGAAATGGAATGTTGTAAAGAAGGAATTGTATGAAGCATTCACGATATTTGAATTGGCTGGCAGGATTTCTCATTCTTGTCTCTCCTCTTTCATATCTCAAATCTCAAACTGTGGATCAACACCATCCTTGGTGGGTAAATCTTGGAGCCGGTCCGGCTTTGGTTGGTACTACTTTTGCCATGAACGCTGGTATGGTGTACTGTTATCAATTGGACAACAGCCTTATCAGTGCGCGGATACTTGGAGTCACAAATTTTAATCCAACCGTACAAAAGATCGACCCGTCAAATACAATTTATAAAATGGCAGAGTATGGAATTCTTTACGGACCTCTGTGGCAGGGGGATTACGGTTATATCTCTATCGGTGCCGGGATTGGATTGGTGCGTGCAGCATACGAGACTCCAATGGACATAACGACCAATACGAGCATCAGTGTACCAGTTGAAGCGCAATGGTTCTGGCGTTTTACATCCTACGCCGGCATCGGTGTGTATACCTATGCAACAGTGAACTTCGAAAAGCCGTTATATGGTATGATGGTGTGCGCACAACTTGGAGTATGGTGAATAATAAGAGCTGGTCTCCTTTTTTTTCTTTTATTTCGGTGAAGATAAATACGCACCCAAGGAAAGTCCATCCAATGCACTTATCTGCATTTTTTTCTATCTTACTTTCACTATGACTCAGCTTCATTCTCTTTCACTCTTTCTTATGCTTCTTGTTGTTGGTTCGGTACATGCGCAACCAGTGTCTGCCGATACAACAAAGGCACGGATTTCAGTTCAAGATACAACAAAACGCAGTGTGAATGCGGGCGTTGACACAGTCGTGAATTATTCCGCGAAAGATTCTATAATTTATTCACTCCGAACCCGGTACATGAATATGTACGGCAAGAGCGAGATGCAGTACCAAACAATCGGTTTAAAAGCTGAACGTGTGAATGTGAATTGGGATAACGCAACTCTGATCGCGCATGGCGTGTCGGATACGGTGAAAATCGATTCTGTCATTGGTAAACCAATTATGCGCGATGGCGGTGAAGAATACAAGGGCGATCAGGTGAAATATAATTTTCGTACACGGAAAGGGAAGATCGTTATCGGCAACACGCAAATGGACAATGGTTATTATATTGGCGATCAAATAAAAAAAGTGGACCCCGATGTGCTTTGTGTAGCAGATGGCATTTATACGACATGCGATTTAAAAGACCCTCATTTTTATTTTGCCAGTCCGAAGATGAAAGTATATGTGCGTGATAAAGTTGTGGCAGAGCCCATCTACTTATACGTTGCCGATGTTCCGGTCTTTGCTTTACCGTTTGGAGTTGTTCCTGCACACGGCGGACGTTCATCCGGTTTGATTGCCCCAGGATATGGTGAAGACAATCGGTTTGGATGGTACTTAAGCCATTTGGGATATTACTGGGCTGCATCAGATTATTGGGATCTGGCATCAGTGTTCGATCTTTACGCGCAAGGACGATGGCAAAATCAAACAAACATTCGCTATTCCCTTCGGTACAAATTCGGCGGCAGTATTACAGCCCGGATAACCAGCAGTCCCCTTGGCGAACCGAGCGATCCGGGTTATACTAAGTCACGTGACTATTATTTTAACATCACCCACGGCCAGCAAATTAGTCCTTCATCAAATCTCCAAATCAATTTCACTTTTATGAACAGCAACTATTTCAAGAACAACAGCTTCAATCTCAGTGAAATTCTTCAACAGAATATTATATCGAACGCGACCTACTCAAAAAGCTGGGAGTCTTCTAACCGTTGGCTGTCTATTAATGTCTCGCGTGATCAGAACCTTGTTACCGACGAGACCAGCGAACAGCTGCCGGCTATTTCGTTTTCGCAGGGAACCATTTTTCCATTTCGCAAACAAACGAAATCACGCGGACTTTCAACTATTCCAGAATCTGATTTGAGTTTTGTTGAACTCTTAGGATTTAATTACAATGCTAATTTCACCAACAGCAGCCAAAAAATCGGGTGGTCAGATTCAATCAAAACTTCGCCGATGGAACAAAGTCAAACTCTTGAAAAAGATTTTAACCGGACAAAAACACAATCTCTCTCACAAGGAATGTCGTTATCAATTTCCCCAAAGCTTGGCTATTTTACGGTATCACCATCGTTCACGTTTAACGATACGCGCAGTTGGACTCAGTTCAATGGATTCCGGAAATCGGCAGATAGCCTCAAAGCAGATTCCGCCAATAATCCGCAAAGTATCAAAGGTATCCTGAGTACGGGTGTGAATACGAGCACACGCTTTTATGGATTATTCCAGCCTAATGTTTTCGGTATTACAGCGATCCGTCAGACGGTAACTCCATCATTGGGTTTATTTTATAATAAGCAGATTTACGGCGAAAAAATTCCGAAGTATTCGATGATCGGGTCATTCAACATGGGCAACAATTTTGAGATGAAATATCAGAAAAGCGATAGTGAAAAAACTGAAAACAAACTTCAATTGCTCAATCTAAGCGGGAGTTTTAACTATGATTTTGCTGCAGACTCGTTGAATTTCAGCGATGTTGGAATTAATTATAGAACAGACATTGGACAGTACCTCAGTATTGGCGGGAGCGCGAGTTATAACCTTTATATGTTTGATACAACAGCCAACAACCATCAAGGTGGACGCGTGAACAAGTTCCTTTTGGGGGAAAAAGGAAAATTCGGTGACCTCACATCATTCTCGTTGAGCTTATCCACATCCTTTAAAGGTGATAAGAAACAGAAGCCAGGTGATGCCGGTATTCCGGAAAAAGTAAGGCAAGAACAAGAAGCGGTATCGGGCGAAGGGTCAACACAACCAAGTCAGCAAAAAATGTACTATTCAATCTATGATAGGGAAGATGCCGATTTCAGCATTCCATGGAATGTCACATTGGGCTACAATTTTTCGCAGTCGCAGCCGAATCCACAAAGCTATTCCCGCTCTTCCACAGTCAATGCAAGTCTTTCATTTAACCTTACCGAGAAGTGGCAGGTTGCTAGCAGCGGTTCGTACGACTTCGTTCGCGATCAGCATTTCATCCCGTCTGTCAGTGTAACGCGGGATCTTCATTGCTGGACAATGTCTTTTTCGTGGTACCCGATGGGAACGCTTGAAGGGTACAGATTTGAATTGAAAGTTAAAGCACCGCAGCTCCAGGATTTAAAAATTACTAAGCAAAGCAACAGCCGCGGGAATTATGGTTACTAAAAATATATTTGCTGAAGGTGGATCGATGTTTCGTCCATAAAATAATCTGCAGAACATAATTGCGTATATAAACAAAACGCCCGTCGAAGAATATCCGGCGGGCATTTGTTTATCTAAATGAGTTTTGTAAGAGAAGAGTTCGAGAGTTTAGAATAGTTATGCAGATTTCCGCTCTTCATATAAGTAAACCGGATCTTTCGATTTGATGATCGTATCTTTTGTGATAATGCACTTTGAGACATTTTCCCGAGAAGGCAAGTGGTACATGACATCGAGCATCACCGATTCGATGATGGAGCGGAGAGCCCGGGCGCCTGTGCCGCGTTCCATGGCTAATTCGACTACGGATTTGAGCGCGCTCTCTTCTAACTCTAACTCTACACCTTCAAGCGCAAAGAGCTTTTGATACTGTTTTACGATAGCATTCCGCGGCTGAGTAAGAATATTCAAAAGCGCCGCCTCGTCAAGCGGATCAAGCGTAGCGGTGACGGGCAAGCGGCCTACAAATTCTGGAATGAGTCCGTACTTCAGCAAGTCGCCCGGTTCAACTTGTTGCAGTAATTTTTCACGCGATTTGCTTTTCTTGCCCTTCAAATCGGCACCGAAACCGACAGGATTTTGACTGACCCGCTTCTCGATGATTTTTTCTAATCCATCAAACGCACCGCCGCAGATAAAGAGAATATTTTTTGTGTTGATATTGATTAGATTCTGTTCAGGATGTTTTCGACCGCCTTTTGGTGGAACGCCTGCGATTGTACCTTCAAGAATCTTTAGTAATGCTTGCTGCACACCTTCACCGGAGACATCGCGCGTGATTGATGCACTGTCGCCTTTTCGCGCAATTTTGTCGATCTCATCAATATAGACAATCCCGCGCTCGGCTTTCTCAACATTGTAATCAGCGTTCTGCAACAGGTAGACAAGAATTGTTTCAACATCGTCCCCTACATACCCCGCTTCCGTCAGCGTTGTCGCATCGGCTATGGCGAACGGAACGTCAAGAATGCGGGCAAGTGTTTGTGCCAGCAATGTCTTGCCGGTTCCGGTCGAACCAACAAGCAGAATGTTACTCTTCTCGATTTCCACTTCATCAAGATTTGCCATTTGATCGCTGGCATCAATGCGTTTATAATGGTTATACACGGCAACAGCGAGTGTGCGTTTGGCTAAATCCTGGCCGACGACAAATTCGTCGAGTGCCTTCTTGATGTCAACAGGTGTCAGTGAACGCCGGAAACCAAACCGCCGCGCATTAATCGCTGCCATATTATTTTTGATGATGTCAACGGAGCTGCCAACGCAGAGATCGCAGATGTATACATCTGGTCCCGCGATGATGCTGTTGACTTCTTCCGGCGTGCGCCCGCAAAATGAACACGCTATTTTTTCGCCCTGTCTTGGTTTTTGTGTCATATCATTTCCGGCTTGTTGAAATTACCGGCAGTTTGTGAACGATTATTTTTCTTTCTTTGTCTCGCCCACTCGCTTCAAGAGAATGTTGTCTATTAAACCGTAATCTTTCGCTTCGCTGGCGGCTAAATAATAATCGCGATCCGTATCTTTTTGAATCTGATCCAACGGACGCTCTGTATGTAGGGAAAGAATTTCATTAATGCGTTTTTTTGTTTTAAGAATTTCTTCCGCCTGAATGCTTATGTCTGATGCAGTGCCTTGTACACCGCCCCACGGCTGGTGAATCATGACCCGTGCGTTTGGCAGTGCGGTCCGTTTTCCTTTCGTTCCACCTGCCAGCAGTACAGCCGCCATACTTGCAGCCATGCCTATACAGATGGTGGAAACGTCTGGTCGAATATACTGCATCGTATCATAAATGGCAAGTCCTGCGGACACACTCCCGCCCGGACTGTTGATGTATAGATGGATATCTTTATCCGGATCATCCGATTCAAGAAACAGCAGCTGGGCGATTGTTAAGCTGGCAACTGTATCGTCGATGGGAGTGCCAAGAAACACGATGCGTTCTTTCAGCAGCCGTGAAAAAATATCGAATGACCGCTCACCGCGGCCGGTTTGCTCCACGACAATGGGAACGAGTTGATTATAAATTTCTGGATATGCCATACGTTATTCTTCCTTCTATGTGCTTATACTTTTTCTGGAACTTCCTTGATCTTCGCGGAGCTCACGAGAAGTTTTAAAAGTTTATCGCCGATCAAACGGTCTTTAATTTGGTCGGAAGATTTATAGTAGTTAATAAGACGGTCTTTTGGAATTTTAATTTTGGCGGATTCTTCTTCCGCTAATTTTTCAAGGTCTTCATCGGAAGCGGCCACATTTTCTGCTTTGATGAGTTCTTCACGCAGGAGCGCCCATTTCGCTTGATAGATTGCGTATTCACGGTTCTCTTCTTTAAACTTTTCATTGTTAAAATCGACAGGCAGGCGCTTATCCGGATATTCGTTTTTTATTTCTTCCAACAATCCATCGAGCACGCTGCGAATAAGTGATTCCGGTACCTGGAATTCATGACGGCGGATGATTTCCGCAGTCAGCGAATTAATGACTTGCCGATCACTTTTTTCTTTCCAA
>Ga0182027_10002134_pt1 | contig 32324 bp, 19 predicted proteins | sample 712E1DmetaG_FD_121300 | JGI IMG/M metagenome (GOLD analysis project Ga0182027, IMG submission 121300) | Permafrost microbial communities from Stordalen Mire, Sweden - 712E1D metaG (Illumina Assembly) | ecosystem: Environmental > Terrestrial > Soil > Wetlands > Permafrost | place: Sweden...
CTTGAAATTGATGACCCGTCCTGCGGACACGAAGCTAACGCCCGCAGTGACCCGCGAGCTTTGCCAGCGGGCGGGAAGCAAGGCTTACATTGCGGGAACGATTGGCAGTCTAGGCAGCGAATATGTGCTGGGGTTGAAGGCGGTGAATTGCCAGAGCGGAGACACGCTGGCGGAGGAGCAGGTGACGGCGGCGTCCAAGGAGAAGGTGCTGGACGCGCTGGGCGAGGCGGCATCCAAGTTGCGCACTGAGTTGGGCGAATCGCTGGCGACGGTGCAGAAGTTCGATGTACCGCTTGAACAGGCCACTACGTCTTCGCTCGAAGCTCTGAAAGCCTACAGCCTTGGATTGAAGGCGTTTAACGAGAAAAGCCCGGCCGCATCCCTGCCTTACTTTCAACACGCCGTTGAGCTTGATCCGAATTTTGTATTCGGCTACTCGCTTTTGGGCACCGCCTACCTCTATCTCGGCGAGTCTGTGCGGAGTCGCGAGTATCTAACTAAGGCATTCCAGTTGCGGGAGCATGCCAGCGAATATGAGAAGCTGGCGGTCACAGCCGTCTACTATCAGGTTGTAACCGGGGAACTGGATAAAGCGGCCCAGATATTACAGGAGATGATGGATAGCTACCCACGGGACGCCATGCCATACGCCATTTTGGGCACCGTGCTCGCCTCACAGGGGCAGTATGAAAAAGCCGCGGAGATCGAGAGGCAAGCCGTGCGCCTTGCACCGGATGTGCTGGATTGGTACCAGTTTCTCGCCACCTACACCCTTGCGTTACAGCGTCTTGACGAAACGCGGCAGATCATTCACGAGGCGAATGCGCGAAAATTAGACGGTTCAACATTACACACCAATCTTTATGCTCTGGCCTTCCTCGGAGGGGACTCCGTGGCGATGGCGGAACAGCAACAATGGTTCTTGGACAAGCCCGAGGTCGAGAACGCTGGACTGGCGCTCGCATCCGACACCGAGGCGTATGGTGGTCACCTGCGGAAGTCGCGGGAACTGACCAAACGGGCTGTGGACTCCGCAGTGCGGACTGACCAAAAAGAAAATGGGGCGTTCTATCTGGCGATTGCTGCCCAGCGGGACGCCGCTTATGGCAATGCTGTGGAAGCGCGACAGTTAGCGGCAGAGGCTTTGAAGCTTGCTCCCGCGAGTCAGGGTGCCGAGAGCGAAGCCGCGCTTGCGTTTGCCATGGCGGGCGATACAGCAAGAGCCGAGTCCTTGGCGCAGGACTTAGGGAAACGGTTTCCGCTGGACACGCAAATGCAGTCGCTTTGGCTGCCAACGATTCACGCACAAATGGCGCTGGACAGAAAGAACCCGGCTTCCGCCCTGAATACCCTGCAAGCGACCACACGCATCGAGTTGGCCGGTTCCTGCCTCCATTCGGTGTATGTACGTGGAGAGGCGTACTTGGCTGCCGGACAGGGCGGTGCTGCCGCCGCCGAGTTTCAGAAGATTCTCGACCACCGCGGTATTGTCTGGAACTGCTGGACGAGAGCGTTGGCGCATCTGGGAGTGGCTCGTGGGAACGCTCTGCAAGCAAAGACCTCGCAGGGCGCAGATGCCGATGCCGCCCGCACTCGGGCGCTCACCGCCTACAAAGATTTCCTTACCCTCTGGAAAGACGCCGACCCCGACATTCCCATCCTGAAGGAAGCCAAGGCCGAGTAAGCGAGGTTGCAGTAGTGGCATAGGCTATCCAGCGCCGAGCAGAAATTCTCAACTACCACTAACAGTGTTTTCACCCATTGACAATTGGCCGCCCACAGCTCGCGGCCGAGTTGTAAGATTCTCCCTTGCGAAGATTCTCCCTGGGATACGGACTCATGAATTGCAGGCTGGCCGCGGTTGTTGTCGCACTGTGGGTACTTACACTTTCACTAGCAGCCGCGCAACCGCAGTCCGCACCAGCTTCGAAAGTCGCCGCGGTACCGATCGCTCCTCCAAAAGTCGACTTCGTCGATATCGCCGAGCGCGCCGGCCTCACTGCCAAAACTGAAAGTGGAGGCGACAAGACCAAGCGCTATGTTCTCGAAACCACCGGCAGCGGCGCCGCTTTCTTTGACTTCGACAACGACGGCTGGCCCGATATTTTCCTGGTCAACGGCACGCGCCTGGAAGGATTTCCCAAAGGTCAAGAGCCCACCAGCCACCTCTATCGCAACGACCACGATGGCACTTTCACGGACGTCACGCAAAAAGCCGGCGTCGGCCTGGTCGGCTGGGGGCAGGGAGTCTGCGCCGGCGATTACGACAACGACGGATTCGTGGACCTGTTCGTCACCTTTTGGGGACACGACGTTCTGCTGCACAACAATGGCGACGGCACCTTCACCGACGTCACGCGCAAGGCTGGCCTCTGGCACGACGACGTGCGCTGGTCCACGGGCTGCGCTTTCGTGGATTACGACCGCGACGGTCGTCTCGACCTCTTCATCTCTCACTACGTCGACTTCGATCCGGAGCACACGCCCGCGCCCGGCAGCGGCGCAGCTTGCCTGTGGAAGGGCATGCCGGTGCTGTGCGGTCCGCACGGCCTGAAAGGAACGCACAGCGAGCTCTACCACAACAACGGTAATGGCACTTTCACCGACGTCAGCGAAGCGTCCGGTATTGCGAAGACCGACGCTTACTACTGCTTGACCGCCCTCACCGGCGATTTCGACAACGACGGCTGGCCCGACATCTATGTCGCCTGCGATTCCACTCCCAGCCTGCTTTTTCACAACAACCACGACGGCACTTTCACCGAAACCGCGGTCGAGGCAGGCGTCGCCTTCAACGATGGAGGCCGCGAGCAGGCCGGCATGGGAGCCGATGCCGCCGACTACGATGGCGAGGGCTGGCTCGATATCGTCAAGACCAGTTTCTCCGACGATACGGCCACGCTCTATCACAACAATCACGACGGAACATTCTCCGACGTCACGTCCGCCGCCGGGCTCGCTAAGAATTCACAGTTCCTGGGATGGGGCACGCTCTTCGTCGACATCGACAACGACGGCTGGCCCGACCTGTTCATGGCAAATGGCCACATCTATCCCGAAGTTGATAGCAAGGGGGTCAACAACACCTACCGCGAACGCAAGATTCTTTACTGGAACGAACACAACGGAAAATTTCGCGACATCTCACTCGACTCCGGTGCGGGCATCACGACTCCGTTCAACAGCCACGGCGTGGCCGCCGCCGATTTCGACAACGACGGAGCCGTCGAGATTCTTGTGAACAACAGTCATGATCGTCCCAGCCTGTTGAAAAATTTTGGCGAGCGCGGGAACTGGATTCTACTGAAATTGGAAGGCACGAAATCCAACCGCGACGCCATCGGAGCTCGGGTCACCGTTCGCGTGGGCGATCACCAGCAGACGCAGGAAGTTCGCAGCGGCGGCGGATATATCTCGCAAAGCGATTTCCGCCTGCATTTTGGGCTGGGCAAAGCGACCAAGGCCGATGCCATCGAGATTCGCTGGCCGAGCGGAGGGGAGCAGCGGCTCGAAAATATCGCTGGCAATCAGGTTGTGAAAATCCGTGAAAGTGTAGGCGGTATGAAAAAATGAATTTGCATTTTTTCGCCTAACGTTCGCGTCGTCGGCACAAAAGCTCTTGACTTTACATATCTAATCGATTTAGATGGCCGTTCCGTTAAAAAATAGGGACGCTCCGTTCCCCAGCCGCGACGGAGTCGAGCCCAAACCGCCACTCCGTTTAGAGTGGCCACCGAAGGTGGAGGCCGATGCTGAAAAGTGATGCGTTGCTCGTAGCGGTTCTGTGTTTGGTAATTTCCTTCTGTTGTCCACTTCTTTACAGCCAGGCGAATGGCAGTCTTTCAGGAACGGTTGCCGACAAGACCGGGTCGGTCATCTCCGGAGCGACTGTGAAAATCACTTCGCAGGGCACGGGCGCCGTGCGTGAAGCGAAGACCGATGGTTCGGGACACTACCTTGTGCCTTTGCTTGGGGTCGCGACTTACACCATCCGCGTGGAGTTCCAGGGTTTCCAGACCACCGAGCAGAGGGACATTCGTCTGCAGGTCGACGAACAGCGCGAGGTCGATTTTACGTTGAACCCCGCGTCGGTGAGCCAGACGGTCGAAGTAAGCGCCACCGAAGTAGCCGTGGAGACGGCAAACCCGACCCTGGGCCAGGTGATCACGTCCGAGGAAGTGGCGGACCTGCCGTTGAACGGACGCGACTTCGTCCAACTGGCGACCCTGACGCCGGGCACGACTCAGGAAACCAATCCTAACAGCTTCTTTAACGGCGCGGCGAGCAGCGAAACGTCGGCACGGGGTACGTATTCGCTTTCCGTTGGTGGATCGCGCGCTCAAAGTACCGATTGGCTGCTCGATAACAATGACAACGATGAGCTTACGTCGGGCGGCATCTCGATTTTGCCGACCATTGACTCGATGCAGGAATTCAAGGTTCTCACCTACAACTACTCAGCCGAGTATGGAACGCGTGCGGGTCCGACCGTCCTGGTCACGACGAAGTCTGGCACCAACAGATTTCACGGAGCTCTTTACGAATACCTCCGCAATACCAAGTTCGACGCCAAGAGCTATTTTGCTGCCTTCAAGGAGCAATTCAATTTGAACCAGTTTGGCGGCGCGCTGGGCGGAGCTCTTCAGAAAGACAAGACATTCTTCTTCGTTAACTACGAGGCGAAGCGGCAGCGGCATGGCATTCCGTTTTCTGGATTAGTGCCGACGGCAGCGGAGATGGGCGTGAACGGGCAGTACGCGGACTTCAGCAACGATCCGTTTATCTCCGGAGTCCTCACCAACCCTTACGCGAATCTCCCCGGCGCCATCTTTCCCAACGAACCCACAACCTTCCAGTGCGATGCTTCAGGCAATCCGATGCCGGTACTTGCGGATGGGAGTCAAGCGGTCGGCGCCAACCCGCTCGGATGCGCCAAGATCCCGATCACAGGCGGCCCGACGGGCACCGGTTTAGCCGATCCAATCGGGTTGGCAATGATCAATCTCTACCCGGTTGGCAGCGACACAATCAGTGGCGGAATCAACTATTCCAACGTTCCCGTGAGAAGCCTCAACGAGGGCAACGCGACGATTCGCCTGGATCACAACTTCTCAAACAAAGACTCAGCTTTCGCCCGCTTCAGCTACGACCAGGCGAACCTGTACGTGCCGGGCGGTTCACCCACATGGGCCGAACAGAATCCCTTTGGAAGCAATCAGCTCATCAGTAATCACGGGCGTAACGTTGTCGTATCCGAAACCCACATCATCTCCTCGAAGAACATCAATCAACTTTCTGTGGGCTACAACCGAATCTTCAATCACATCACGTCGTTCGGCGAGTTTGGCGGTTCGATTTGCAAGGCAGCCAACCTTGGCATCGTGGGCGCTGACCTTAACAGCAAGTGCCCGGGCGCCCTGCCGGGCTTGACCCAGGCCACCAAAGATTGCTTGAGCTGCGGCCTGAGTTCGACGCAGATGAGTAGCTATTGGTCTTTGGGCGACCGTGGCTTTGCTCCGTTCCAAGGGGGCACCAACGTATTCACATTCAACGATACGTTGGACATGATTCGTGGCCACCATGAAGTCCGGGTGGGCATTGGAATCCGCCTGAATCAAATGAACGTCATGACCAACGGTTTTCAGGATGGATATTTCCTGGTTGGCAGCGGGTTCACCGGAGATAATGCTGCTGATCTGCTGCTCGGACAGCCATACGGCGCAATCCATGACCAGACATTCTATGGAGCTACCACGGGCCGGCGCTGGAAGATGTTTCGTCCCTTTGTGCAGGACGATTGGCGCGTAAGCAGCAATCTGACCGTGAACTTGGGCGTGGCCTGGGCCCTTGTGACTCCGATTACGGAAGCTCAAAATCGCCAAGCCAACTTTGACTGGGCCACAAAAGAATTCCTCATCGCGGGCAATGCTCCGTTCAATGGCTGCACCAATTGCACCCACACTGACGGAAACGTGGGAATTCAGTTCGACAAGACCGCCATTGAGCCGCGCATAGGATTAGCGTGGAAGCCCTTTGGCAGTCAAACTACGGTGGTTCGCGCCGGCTATGCCATCTATCACGATTCCGGTTGGAGCCAGGGTGCCCAGGGACTTTGGCAGAATCCGCCCTATTATGCCGAGGTTGACCAGTTCGGCTACGGCCCGGCGAGTGCGTTCGGTCCTACAAACCCGTGCCCGTTTGGCAATGCGATGGCACTCGTTGGACCAACACAAAACTGCGGACTTAAGTACGGCTTCACTCAGCCTGATACTCTACAACCCTTCACGACCCCTCCGAATCCAGATGCATTCACCGGAGCGCTCCTCGCTCAGAATTCCAATTTCAAACAAGGGATGGTGCAACAGTTCAACTTGAACATCGAGCGCCAGCTTCCGGGAAATATTGTTCTTACCACCGGCTACGCTGGCACGCGCAGCACCCATATTCTGTTCTATGGATTGAATATGAATCTCAACTCCCCGACAGCCTGCGGCACGGTCACCGGTTATACGCTGGGCTGCGGCCCCGGGGGAGCGGCGTTCACCGCACCGTACCAAGACAATCAATTCGTGAACGTTCAGAATGTTTCGGATGGGGGCAGAGCTCAGTACGATTCTCTGCAAATCAAGGCTGAGACTAAAAACGCCCGGCACGGTCTCTATGCGCTCGTGGGCTACACCTGGTCGCGTACTTTTGACAGCGGAATGCCCGATGGAGATGGCACCTTCCCCGGCGCGTTGTACTGGCCGCTGCCCGGCACCAAGAAGTTTGACTGGGGCCTCTCCCAGCTCAATCTGAATGACCAACTTACCGCCAGCATCATTTATGATCTGCCGTTTGGCAAAGGCAAGCGTTTTGGCGGCGACTGGGGTGCCGTTCCCAATGCAGTTCTCGGCGGTTGGCAAGTCAACGTCATTGAAAAGGTCACGTCGGGATTCCCACTGTTCCTGACAGACAGCGCCAACGGCTCCGGAGTGAATTTTCAGTGGAACGGAAGCAGCTTAAATCGTCCGATTCAAATTTCGGATCCGTATAAGCCAGGCGTCGTAATGAGCAATTCAAATCCGCTATGCTACGCTCTTGCGGGCCAGGGCGGAATCGCGCCGGTTGCGGTTCACACCACAGCTGCATGGTTCAATCCTTGTGCCTACGACCACGCACCAACCCCTACTGTTGATATTGGTGGCGTCCCGACGGTAGAGGGTGAACTTAGCCCTCTTTCGCGTGCCCCGCTGTATGGCCCCCGTTTCGTGAACACGGACTTTTCAGCCTTCAAGAATTTCCATATTCACGAAGGTTACACGGTCCAGTTCCGCGCTGAGTTCTTCAACTTGTTCAATCACTCCCAGTTCTACCTGCCGGGTGGTCCTACCGGGATGCAGGATCTCAGCAGTATTTCATCCTTTGGTGCGATCTACGGGACGGTCAACAACCCGCGCGTGATTCAGTTTGCTCTGCGGCTTGATTTCTAGAGCGAGCTGAAACTGCGCCATCGCATGGCATCGGCCTGAGGCGAATTTAGTTCGCCTCAGGCTTTTTTGTGAAAGGCTGATACTTGTTGCTTCCGCAACATCGCTTAAGCGCTGGACATCTTCTCGGACGCGGTTCTATCCTTGCCGTTTGCCACTCTTGCCAAATATTTGTTGTCGGGCCAAATTCATGAACGCTATCCGTTTCACTGGCTGGATCCTCTTCGCCACAATCCTGTTCGTCGCCGGCGGTCAAGTATTTGCTGACGAGTGGAAGCCGCGCCACGATTTGGTTTCTCATACCGGCGTTATGAATCTGACCGACACTCCTCCGCCCAGCGAAGTGTTTTTTTCGGGGCCGGCTTCTCCATCGGATCAACCGGGCTGGCTGCAGGGAATGAAAGCGTGGCGCCGCGATCGCCGCACGCTTCTGCGCTACGACGGCTCGCAATACGATCGCGCCGACCTGCAATGGACGCAGCACATTTTTTCCCAGTTGCAACTGCTGATCTGGGACCGCAGCCTCTACGATCCGGAGAAGGGCGAGTACACCGTCGGCCGGTTCCTCGCCGAGACCGAGAGCCGCATCGGCCCGATCGACGCCGTTTTAATCTGGCATGTGTATCCAAACCTGGGTGTCGACGACCGCAATCAATTTGACATGCTGCGCGATCTTCCCGGCGGCATCGCCGGCGTGCGCGGCATGGTTGAACAATTTCACAGCCGCGGAGTGAAGGTATTTTTTCCGCTGCTTGCCTGGGATACCGGAACTCGAGACGAAGGCATGGCTCCAGCCACGGTTATGGCGCAACTCCTCAAGGACATCGACGCCGATGGCATCAACTTCGATACCCTGGAGAGCGTTCCGCCAGGCTTTCGCGAGGCCTCGGACGCGATCGGCCATCCGCTGGCGCTTGAGCCCCAATTTCAGCCGCGCGACGCTTCGCTCGCCTGGACCAACCTCAGCTGGAACGACTGGGTGACCTGGGAAGGGAAGCAGTATCCATTCATTCCGATGGTCAGCAAGAATAAGTGGATGGAGACGCGCCACACCGCGAATGTTACCGACCGTTTCACGCGCGACAAAACCGATAGCCTGCAGCACGCCTTTTTCAATGGCCAGGGCTATGCCACGCTCGAAAATCTCTGGGGCTTCTGGTACGAAAATAATCCTCATGATGCCGAAGTCCTGCTGCGCTTCACCCGCATCGAGCGGGTCATGGCGGATTACCTTCTCAGCCCGGACTGGGAGCCGCACGCGCCAGTCTTGCAGTCGGGCGTATTCTCCAGTCGCTTTCCCACGGCGAAGGGCACGCTGTGGACGATGGTGAATCGCAACGAATACGACGTCTCCGGTCCTCAGTTCGAGATCGCAAGCCGGGCGGGAGTGCACTATTACGATCTCTGGCACGGGACGGAATTGACGCCTGCCCTGGCGAACGGCAAAGCCACACTGAGCTTCGATCTCGAAGGCCTCGGGTACGGCGCAGTTCTGGCCACAGAAGAAGAGAAGCCGGACGGCAGCGTGCAGAGATTGCTTTCTTACATGGCGGAGCGCGCCAAGCGCCCACTGGCCAGCTATTCGCGCGAATGGAAAGCCGTGCCCCAGACTTTGGTTGAAGTGCCTGCGACCCGCACGGCGCAGTCGACGCCGGACGGGATGGTGCGCATTCCCGGCGGTGATTACGACTTTCAGGTGAGTGGGATCGAAATCGAGGGCGGCAATGATCCCGGAGCGGACGTGCAATATCCGTGGGAAGATACGGCGCGCCGCTTCCATCGCCATCAAATGCACGTGCACAGTTTCTATATCGATCGGACGCCCGTGACGAATGCTGAGTTCAGTCGATTCCTGAACTCGACGCACTATCACCCCAAGGACGATCACAACTTCCTGCGCGCCTGGAAGAATGGCACATATCCGGAAGGTTGGGATAACAAGCCGGTCACCTGGGTTTCGATCGAGGATGCCCGCGCCTATGCGGCTTGGAGCCAGAAACGACTTCCCCATGAATGGGAGTGGCAATATGCGGCTCAGTCTGCCGACGGACGTCCATACCCTTGGGGGAACGATTGGAACGCCGAGGCTCTTCCGCACGTCGATCCGGGACCCCGTACGCGGCCACCTGCCGACGTAGCCGCTTTCCCGAAGGGCGCGAGTCCTTTCGGTGTTCTCGATCTGGTCGGCAACGTATCGCAATGGACCGACGAGTACCGCGACCCTCATACGCGGGCCGCGATCCTTCGAGGCGGCGCGGCTTATCAACCTAGCGGTTCTATCTGGTACTTCCCGCAAACTTACCGGCTGGATGAACACCAGAAATATCTTTTGATGTCTCCCGGGCACGATCGGGCGGGGACGGTTGGCTTTCGCTGCGTTGTCGATGCGCCGTGAAAGAACGCATTTTAAGGCTGCGGCTGCGAGACGGAATTCTGGTTCTGCAGCGAAATCACGAACTCCTGAATCTCGCGCCGTCCGCGTTCTCTATCTTCCTTTGTTTTCTTAGCTAATTCGTCGTGAAGTTGAAGTTGTTCCTTAGCTTTGATTTTGTCTCCGGTTCGCTGGTAAGCCTGCGCCAGTCGATAATGCGCCTCTTCCAGAGTCTCATCGAGTTGCGGACTCACTTCTTTCGGACTGACTTCAATCGCCTGTTCATAGGCGGAAATTGCCCGCGAAAAATCCGCGCGCTGCGAATAGAGAATCCCCAATTGCAGATACGCGGCGCCGAGTTTCGGATCGAGATGGACCGCTTTCAGCAGCAGCGACTCCACGCGCGCGGAACGCTCCGTGTCACTATCGGCCGAGCCTGACGGTTGATTCCCTGGTTGTTTCCAAAGCCCGACCGCGTAATAGTAGTTCGCCAGCGCGCTGTCCGGCTGCAACCGCGCGAAGCGGCCCAATCTGTCGACCGATGCTTCTGGCAGTGCGGTTTCCACAGTTTGCATTTTCCCCAGAAACAGATACGGAGTCGCATTGCCGGGATCGAGGTCGGACGCACTCACTAGATACTGCGTAGCCTGATCGCAGGAGCCGCGAGCGTACCAGGTTACGCCAAGCGCGACCAGCATCCGCACCGATTTTGGAAACAGGCGATTGCCCTTTGTGAAAACCGCCGTCGCCGGTTCCAGCGCGCGATGAGTTAGAAGTTGAGTCCCCCAATCGAACAGATCCGGTTCGCTGGGATCAAGCTCCGCCGCGCGCTGGTACTCGCGAACCGCCTCCAGCGGATTGCCCAGCCTTTCTTCGATGCGGCCTAGCAGATGATGAAGATCAGCTTTGTCTTTCTGCGCTTCTTGCCGACGAAGAAGCAAGTTGCGAGCCTGGGTGCGCGCTCGGTCGGGATTACCGGCGTCGGCATACGCAAGTGCGAGCTCATAAGAATTATCGTCATCGCCGGGGTTGAGCCGCGAAGCCCGCTCCAGGTAGGGAACTCCCTCCGCCGCCTTTCCGCTATCTACGAGTAACTTTCCCAGCTGTCGGTTGGCGTCGAAGTTTTCCGGATCGCGGGCCAGCGCGTCGCGTAAAGAGGCTTCCGCCGCGGCCGATGTCGCCGCCCTGGAGTCTCCAGCCGATTCCTTGCTCAATGAAACCGTTGCTCGGGCGAGCGCTTCGGTGGTTCGCAGAACGATATCGGAACCGTGTCCGCCAGAGTTCGTGGCCTGGGTCACGCCCGCCACGGTGAACTGAGGCTCGTCGAAAAACTGCGGCGCTTGTTCGGGCGTTCCTGTCGCCGGTGTTTTTGGAGAAGCGCCCTGAGATTCAGTAGATTTTGTGAGTGTGAGAACAAGGTCAACCTTGGTCGTTTCGTTCTGTATGACGTTCACCGGAGTGACGATTGCATCGACGTATCCGGCCATCTCTGCACGCAGGGTGTACGTGCCCGCTCGAAGCTCCTCAAACCGATAGCGCCCTTCCGAATCCGTGTGTCTAGTCTCGGTTGGCTCGGCGTGTGTTTGCTCGAAAGTTCCGCGTTTTAGGAGTACGGTCGCGTTTGCCATCGGCCTGCCGCTCGCATCGCGCACATGGCCATGCACCACAGCAGTGACCGTCGCCGCTTGAGACAGAGCTCGATGCGGAGCGAGAATCGTCATCAGCGCTAGTACCCAGGCCGCGATAAAAATTCCAGTTCGTCCAAAGTGGAGCATGATCATGCGGAATCGGCTCCTAAAAAAAGGCTCGAGAAGCGCCAGCTCTAAAATTAAAAAATGGAATCAACCGCGATTGCCGCTGGTTATTTCTACGTTCGTCATTCTAATCGTGCTCGACCCCTTCTACAATCGAGTGCCTGTGCAACCGAAGGCAGCTTGTTGTGCCTGACTTCCTGGATTCCGTGAGGTTTTTCGATTTGCTCATTGGCCGTTTGTCGGGAAGCAAGTAACATGGTTAGCGGAAGGTTTCACAGATTCTGAGGTGCAAGAATGAAGTTGGGCCGATGCCGGAGTCTCATCACCGTCGCAATCGTTGTTCTAACCACATCTCTAATCTCCCAAAGCTTGGATAAAGACAAGCGCAAGATCATCATCGATCAGGACGCGGCCGGACCCGCCGGCACTGACCAGCAGGCGATACTGCTGCTCATCCAGTCGCCGCAGACGGATGTCCTGGGCATCACGGTGGTGACGGGCGACGCGTGGCTCACCGAAGAGGTCGCGCACACCCTGCGCATGCTCGAGCTCATCGGACGCACCGACATTCCCGTCGTGCGCGGAGCTGAGAATCCACTGCTTAGAACAAAAGAATCGACGGAGCAGTGGGAACAACGTTATGGCTACGTGGCCTGGCTGGGGGCTTGGACTCCGCTCATGTATCACGCGCCACGCGAATTGGGAGCGATGCCGGAAGGGAAGCCGACCACGAAGGCCGCCGATGAAGATGCCGCCCACTTTCTGGTGCGCATGGTCCATAAGTATCCGGGTGAGGTCACGATTTATGAGGGTGGCCCCATGACCAACCTGGCACTCGCCATTTCAATCGACCCGGAGTTTGCCAGTCTGGCCAAGGAGTTGGTGTTCATGGGCGCCAGCCTGAGTCCGCGGACCGATGATCCCGAGTTCACCAACACTCCGCGCCGCGAATTCAACCTCTGGTTCGATCCGGAAGCGGCTCACATTGTGCTGCGGGCTCCGTGGAAAAAGATTGTTTGCACCCCGGTAGATATCTCCGTGAAGACAAGAATGACCAATGAACTGATCGACAAGGTCAAGGCTGGTAACTCGCCAGCGGCGCAATATATCGGCAAGTATGCGCGCCTGCGCGGCTCTTATAACTACCTATGGGACGAACTAACCTCGGTGGCATGGCTTGACCCCAGCCTGATTACGAAGGAAGAAAACCTCTACTTGGATGTGAACCTGGATCGCGGCGCCGGCTACGGAGATACTCTCACCTGGTCAGATCAGGATAGGCCCAAGGGCGATGTCCGGCCGGTGGAAGTGCAGGTCGACGTGGATACTGGCAGGTTTTATAAGTTGTTTGTAGAGCTATTGACGGCACCGACGCCGTTGGCGGGCAAAGCGTCAAAGCCTTAGCGACGTCTTAGCGTCCTAACTGCTCCATCATCTTCCTCGCCTGCTCGTGCCCCGGATGCTGTTTGAGCAGTTCCAGCAGCACGGCGCGAGCTTTTTCCGGCGTGTCCTCGATGGCATACACGCGGGCTAAGTTCAGGTAAGCCTGATCGAACGCAGGGGCCACGCGAATACACTCCTCAAAACTTGACACGGCCTCATCGCGGCGGTGCGTGCGCAGATAAAGAATTCCCAGGTTGTTCAGCGCCTCCGGGTAAACCGGACGCAGTTGCAGCGCGCGCTGCAGAGAGTTGAACGCTTGCTCGGTGTCGTCATTTTGCGCAAACACCATACCCACACCATAATTCGCCTCAGCATCGTTGGAATTCACTTCCAGCGCGCGCTCATACGTTTTTCGAGCCTCATCCCAGCGCTTTAGCTGGCGATACGCGCCGCCCAGGTTGTCGAGAGCTATACGATGATCGGGGCTCAGCTTGAGCGCCTTCTGGAAGTAGCCGACCGCTTCTCCGGTGCGTCCTTCGCGCGCGGCCAGCAAGCCGAGGTTGTTCCATGAATTTGCCAAAGTGTCGGGATAACTCGCATGAAGTTTGAGTGCGCGCTCAAAACTCTCTCGCGCCTCCGCCGTTGTTTGCTGGTTCAACTGCACGCTTCCAATGCCGTAGAGAGCCTCGGCGCTTTCAGGATCGTCGCGTAAGGCAATCTGGAATGACGCGCCGGCCTGATCCATGTAACCTTGCTGAAAATACACCGAACCTAAGGAGAGATAGTTACGTCCAAATTCGATCGTGTCGGTCACGCCGGGAAAGGGAAGCGCACTGGCTAATCGCTCCTCACTGGTTTGAGGAATGTGCTGGAAGTCGTATGCAACGTGCTCCGGATTCACGGGCCCCTGATACACCTTGACGATCTCTCCTTTTGCGCTGATCAGGAATGAGGTTGGAAGATCGAGATTACGATGGCGGTCAAAGATGTAGCGATAGAGAATGTTGTAGATACCGGCCACATCCTCAGACCCGCTCAGGATGGGAAACGAGAAGCGCTGCTCCCGCGTCAGCGTCTGGACTTTTTCCGCATCGGACGGAGCGTCCAGGTTGACCGCAAGCAGTTGAAGACCCTGAGCCGCCCAAGCCGCGGAGTGCTGGTTGAAAACCATCCAATCTTCTTTACATCGTTGTGCTCCGGCGGCCCACAAGTTAAGCAGCACCGGCTTTCCGTGATGTGAAGAAAGCGTTCGTATGTGCCCGCTTAAATCGGGCAGAGAAAAATCAGGCGCATGGACCGGCGCCAGCAACCACGTCTCAGCCGTGGTGGGGAGCGTTTCGATTTCCTGCGGTTTCGGGTCAGCGAGCGGGATCGGGTCCCTTGCCGCGGGCGTTCTGAAGGCTTCGATTCGAGATGGTTCGGAGCCTTCTTCAACCCACACCCGGTGGTTGACCGGCAGATCGTGAAGTTCCTGCACCAGTCCGCTCGGCCAGCGAATCGAAGCGCGCACCGGGCCTTTCGCTGCCCCCAAGCCAAAGAAAACATCTTTGCTGTGCTGCGAAAGAAATCCCGATCCAGCTTGCAATGATCGAACTTGCAACGACCGGGCCTGGCGGCCCAGTTCAGTTTCTACCGTGACGACCGCGCCGATGGCGTCGCGGTTGCTCTTTGTGCCTCGCAGGTGGAAGGCAATGGACGGTGGCAGGTTATCCATGACGTTCTTCAAGACCCGCAACTGCGGACCGTTGCGGTTCTTCAGAAACACTTCCTGACGTCCGTCATGGTCGAAGTCCGCGAGCGCAAACGCCCGGCCGTCTTCCAAAAAGTCCAGTCCCACCACGGCCGAAATATCGGAGAACGTTCCATCGCCATTGTTCGCGTAGAAAATATTTCGCTCGTAGCCGCTCCACGAGCCATCCGCCCGGATTAATTCGTTAATCGCGCTCCATCCTTGTTCATAGTCGTGAGAGGGCTTGGGCTCGTCGGGCGAAAGGGCAACGACCTGACGCCAGAAAAAACTGTTCAGGTCCTCATCTTTATCCTTATCCTTGCGCGAGGGGCCGGTAACCATGCCATTGGCGATGTAGAGATCGGAAAAACCATCATGATCGAAATCCCACGCCTGGCTCGACCACGCCCAGCGCCCGATTCCGACGCCGGCAGAGCGCGTTGTATCTTCGAAAGTAGTGCCGCCATTTCGAAATAGCGAATTGCCCATGGCGTGCCGGTGATAGAACGCTCGCGTCTTCTGGGGTGCGTCTTTCTTGAAGACATCCTGCATCGAAATGCGCTCGCCCGCCGCCGTCCACATGTCCGCTACGTAGAGGTCTTCCGCGCCATCATTGTCGTAGTCGAACCAGCAGACACTCATGCCCGCGCCGACGTCTTCCACCTGGGCTCGCGGGGCGATGTCAGTAAAAGTTCCGTTGCCGTTGTTGCGATAAAGATTTTTCCGCCCGAAATCATTTACCACGTAAAGATCGGGCCAGCCATCGCGGTTGAAATCGGCCCAGCCGCAAGCAAAGCTGTAGCGCGTGTTGTTTTGGTTGAGACCGGTCTCGGCAGTTACATCGCGAAATGTGCCGTCGCGGTGGTTGCGCATCATGAAGTTAGGAGGCCCGTTGTCGGCGTCATAATAAGGAGACGGATACTTGTATTGGTCCGTGCCCTGGTAATAGACGTAGAGGCAGAAGTAGATATCGAGCCAGCCGTCGCGGTCGTAATCGGCCACCGCTGCGCTGGTAAACGTTCCTTGCGGAGGCGTAGCGAACTGAAACGCATTCGCCTTCTGGCGAAACTTGCCGCCGCCTTCATTCAGGAACAACATCGGGCCGTTTGCCCGCACGACGATCAAGTCCTGCCGTCCGTCGTTGTCGACATCGACAAGAAGCGCGCACGCGGTGTTTTCGATGACGCCGACGCCCGATGTTTCCGTGATGTCCTCAAAGGTTCCGTCGCCTCGATTTCTATAGAGCCGGTTCGGAACGCCGCCGGGCTGGCACAGATAGAAGTCGTCAAATCCGTCGCCATCGATGTCGCCAATCGAAACGCCGTTGTGGCCGTAGATATCGATGCCGCAAGCGCCGTCGAGCACCGTCCGCCAGTAGTCCGTTCCATGCACGAGCTGCGAGGAATAGGAAGGATTGCCCCCGAGCGCCGCAGCCGCGATGTCGACATAGCCGGGGCCAGCGGAACGGCTCTGCGTCTCATCCAGCGCCTGCCAGTTCAGCACGCGGAACTCGCCCGGCCCTGAGGGCTCCACCGATCGTTCCCCCGATCGCTCCAATGCCCGTTCCCAAGTAAGCTGCCAGTAACCCACGCGTTGTTCACGATAGAAGCCGTGGCCCGTGGCGACCAGTTCATATCGGATGCGCGTCTGTATCTGACCCGGAGATAGGGGCGCGGCTGGCATGGAGCCGGCATCAATACTCGTCACCTGAAATTCAGCCGTAAGAATCTTCGAAAAGCCACTCAGGGCAGCACGCAGTTCCTGCAGAAATGCGTCGCGCCCAAGCGCAGTCTCCCGCTTGAATGTATTGCGGCGGACTTCAATCGAGGAGCCTGGGCGCACAACACGGGATTCAGCAGGCCGTAGAGAAGATCCCAAGAAATTCGGCGAGAGAGCCTTCCCGATCGCTTCCACATCTTGTGGAGAAAGCAACAGGCCCGAACTCCACTGCGCCAGGATGGCGGCGATCTGGTCGGCGTATTTTTCAGTGACAAAATCATCAAGGCCGGCCTGCGTTTTAAGGAGCAAGGACTCGAGGGGACGGGGCATCCTATAGTGAGGATGCAGGTGGTATTCAGGACTTGATGATTCTGCGCCGGCAGATTGAAAAGCGTAGGGGGACGGCCAGCCGAGGCCGCGCAACCCTGCGGGAATCAGCGCCGCCGATGCTCCCTGACAGCACCGAATCAAGAAGTCGCGCCGGTGAATGTCCACGGGGCCCGGAGCGGCAGAATTCCGCATCTTCTCTGCTCGACTCAGAACGATGTCTCCCGAATAGCCACGTGTGGCCTGAAATTAACACCCACCCACGCGACCGTCAAGGTCGACGGCTATAATGATGCGGTCGTTAATGAGCTAGTCATTGACGTACAAATAAAGACGTACGAATAGAGACGCGCGAACAAAGACATGCAGACCAAACACGACCTGCGTTGGCCGACCTTGACTGGCAGTCCGGTGCTCGACAGTATTTATCCCGTCATCGAACGCTCCCGCGATGTGCAAACCAACGTCGCCAAAATCGTCGAAGTCGCCGGTTGGATGGCATACGAAGAGCTGCCTATACCCGACTACGCGCTGCCCTTCGACATCGGAGCAGGCAACGTCGACGAGACCATCGATTTCATTCTCACGGCTGCCTGCATCGATACCGCCTTCACCGATTTCTTCAGCCACATTAAATTCCAGGTGGATTACGCCGGCCGCCACTGGTCGGACTCCGACGCGCTGTTCGCGTGCATGAAGCGCGCCTTGGACAAAGGCATCCCCATCCTCGACGGCGCGGTTCTGGCAAAGGTTACGCAAGCGGAAATGGAAACGCTGTTCGCCGGCAACATCGAACTGCCCATGCTCGACGAAAAGACGCAGATCTTAAATCAGGTTGGAACCGTGCTAGCCCGGCAGTACAGCGGCCGTTTTCACAACTTCGTTGCATCCTGCTCACCGAGGCTTTACGACGACGGCAGCGGCCTGGTGGATAGGCTCATCTACGACTTCCCGCGCTTTCGCGACGTTAGCCTCTACGGCGGACACACCGTTAAGTTCTACAAACTGCCCCAGCTCGCGATCTGGTTTCTGTACACCAGCCTGAGGAAGACGGAGGAGTTCCCGCTGGAAGATTTGGAAGCGATGTCTGCCTTTGCCGACTACATCGTTCCGGTCGCGCTCCGGCTGCTCGGAATCACCAGCTATTCCGCCGAACTCGAAAATGCCATCAATTCCCACCAGGTGATTCCGCATGACAGCCCGCGGGAAGTTGAGATTCGAGCGCATTGCATCTATGCCACCGCCTTGTTGGCCGAGGAGATCAATCAACTGCGTCCCTCCGATCAGCAAGTCGTCATCCCGCAGATCGACGCGCGCCTTTGGACCCACTATCACACCACGTGGTGGCCTCATCATCTAACGAAGACGATCATGTACTGACGCTAGCTGCGAAAATCTCTGCGGTCAAAGCCGGTCAGGCGTTACAATTGCCAACTTGGTTTGCAACGACATTGATTTGGCTATGAAAACGACAAAGATCCCTACTGCCACGCGCGAACGCCTGCTCCGTTCCGCGCGCAAAGTAATGAAGAACGCCTACGCGCCTTTTTCCAACTTTAGAGTCGGCGCGGCCATCCTCACTGCGAAAGGCCAAGTCTTCACCGGATGCAATGTCGAAAACTCTTCTTACGGAATGACCAACTGCGCCGAACGTACCGCGATTTTTTCGGCGATCGCCAAGAGCGGCCCTGAACTTGAGATTGCAGCGGTCGCCGTCATCGGCTCTCCGGATAACAATCACGAAGTTCCGTGCTCGCCGTGCGGCGCCTGCCGTCAGGTCATCTATGAATTCGGGCCGCGCGCCCTCGTTTTCTACCAGGGCAAAAAGGGACCGAAGCAAAGTCTCATCGCCGATCTCTTGCCGGAGGGTTTTCGCCTCAAGTGAGCCAGCTCAGTGTTTCGCAATCCACGTTTCGCGTCATTGATCTCATCCGCAAAAAGCGCGATGGCGGCGCATTATCCGCCACTGAAATCGAATACCTCATTGAAGGCTGCACTAAAGATGGCGGCAGTATCCCCGATTACCAGATGGCGGCGTGGCTCATGGCAGTCGTGCTGCGCGGAATGACGCGTGGGGAAACCGCCGCCCTCACGCAGGCCATGCTGCATTCCGGAGAAGTCCTCGATCTCAGCTTCCTGCCTGCAAAAAAAGTGGACAAGCATTCCACTGGCGGCGTCGGCGACAAGACCTCGCTCGTGCTTGCCCCGCTGGTGGCTGCCGGCGGCCTGTTCGTCCCCATGATTAGCGGCCGCGGATTGGGCCACACCGGAGGCACGCTCGACAAACTCGAATCCATTCCTGGATTTCGCGTCGGCCTGACCGTGCCCGAATTCCATCGCGTTCTCAAAGCCTGCGGATGTTGCATGATTGGCCAGACCGAGAAGGTCGCTCCCGCGGACCGCAAGCTGTACGCGCTGCGCGACGTTACCGGCACCGTCGAGAGTCCGTATCTCATCTGCGCCTCGATCATGAGCAAGAAACTCGCCGAAGGCACCGACGCGCTGGTGCTCGATGTGAAGACCGGCTCGGGGGCTTTTATGAAGAAGGAGGAAGACGCCGTCTTCCTCGCCGAACTGATGGTCGAAACCGGCGAGCGCATGGGCAAACAGATGGTCGCGCTCATCACCGACATGAACCAGCCGCTCGGCTGCATGGTGGGCAACGCGCTCGAAGTGCGGGAATGCATCGACGTACTACACGGCGGAGGCCCAGAAGATCTGCGCGATCTGTGCCACGACTTGGCGGCATGGATGTTCTTTCTCGGCGGCGCGTCCAAGACGGTGGCCGATGGCAAGCGGCTCTCCGAGCAAATCATCGCCTCCGGCCAGGCCTTCGAGAGGTTCCGCCATATGGTCGAGTTGCAGGGAGGCGATATCAGCGTGATCGACGATCCGACGCGCCTCCCCAGCGCCGATCACCGCGTCGATGTGCCGAGTCCCCAAGCCGGATACGTGACGTCCATTCTGTGCGAACAGGTCGGCACGGCCTGCGTCATCCTGGGCGGAGGCCGCGAACGCAAAGAGGATTCGGTCGATCCGGCCGTGGGCATCGTCGTTTATAAAAAGACGGGCGACAAAGTTTCCGTCGGCGAGCCGCTCTGCACTATTCACTGCCACTCCGATGCACAGGCCGCGCGCGCAAAAACATTACTCGAAGAGAGCTATCAAATCGCAGCCGCTCCGCCCGCGCACAAATCGTCGTTGGTTCATCGCGTGATTTACAAAGGGGAACACTGATTCACAGGGGACAAAGATGGGACGTTTTACTGGCATTCTCGGTCTACTCACCATGCTGGGCCTGGCCTACGCCTTCTCCACGAACCGGCGCGCCATTCGCCTGAAGACGGTGGCCTGGGGGCTTGGGCTGCAGGTTGTGTTCGCCATTTTTGTTCTGAAAATTGACCTCGGCCGCACGCTTTTTCAAAAGGCCGGAGACGCGGTATCCCGGCTTCTAGGCTACGCCTTCGCCGGCTCGCAATTTGTCTTTGGAGATCTCGGTAAGCAGGGCTCGCACTTCGGTTTTTATTTTGCATTTCAGGTTTTGCCGACGGTGATCTTCATCTGCGCACTCTTCGCGGTACTCTATTACCTCGGCGTCATGCAGCTGGTAATCAAGGCCGCTGCGTGGCTGATGATCCGGTTGATGGGGGTGAGCGGCGCGGAGTCATTGAATGTGGCCGCCAGCATTTTCATGGGCCAGACCGAGGCGCCACAGACGATTCGGCCGTTCCTGTCCGACCTCACATATTCGGAGTTGATGACGGTAATGACGAGTGGCATGGCGCACGTTTCCGGCAGCATCATGGCGGCTTACATCGCCTTCGGGATCGAGCCCAAACACCTGCTGAGCGCTGTCATCATGACCGCTCCCGGCACGCTGGTGATGGCGAAGATGTTGGTGCCCGAAACCGAAGTGCCCCGAACCGCGGGCCGCGTGGTAATGAGTGAAGAAGAAGTAGAGGTGGAGAAAAATGAAAACCTGCTGGGCGCCATCGCGCGCGGCACCACGGATGGTTTGCACATGGCGCTGAACATCGCCGCCATGCTGATCTCGTTTCTGGCGTTAATCGCATTGTTCGATGGAATCATGGGCGGAATTCACGCCCACATCGCGTGGTTTCCCTCGAGCCTCGAGGCCATACTCGGCGCGTTGTTTGCTCCCATCGCATGGGTGATTGGAGTCCCCTGGCATGATTGCCGTCTGATTGGCAATCTTCTTGGCGTACGCATGGTGCTGAATGAACTGGTGGCATTCTCCATGCTCGGACCACAAAAGGCCATCCTTGATCCGCGTTCGTTCACCATCGCGACTTTCGCGCTTTGCGGTTTTGCCAACTTCAGTTCCATCGGAATTCAAATGGGCGGCATCGGCGCTCTCGCTCCAAATAAACGAGGAGATTTGGCAAAACTCGGCATTCGCGCCATGCTGGCCGGAACCATGGCCAATCTGATGTCGGCTTCGATTGCCGGCATGCTTCTGTGACCGATACCGATGGAGAGCCGGGCGTCCCCGCCCGGCCAGGGGGATGCCTGGGAGTGGGACGGGCGAGGACGCCCGTCGCTCCACTTTATGGCTTTATGACGCGCCACTGAATCGCCGGACTAAGTCGTTCCATAACTTCCCTGGTAGTAACCAGCTTCGCTCCCAGACTCTGCAATTCAGCAAGCGTTTTGTTCCCAACCTCCGGCGCCAAAGTTGCAATCGCATCGCGCACCACGGCAACCCGCCGCCCGCGTTTCAGCAACCCCTTAACCGCGCAGCTGACGCAATATTCCGTCACAACCCCGAATACCACAAATTCCGCAGCGTTCCCCAGACGTTCTACCAACGCGTCAGCATGGCGGGTCTCAAAGATATCCAGCGTCTGCTTCTCGAGGATGATCTGTTGATACTTGAAAAGATCTTCCGGCAACTTCGCGTCCGCGTCATTCTCAATTCTTATGTAGTTGTCGGTAAGAGCCTCCGGCAGAAGATCCGCTCCTGGCGAGCTTTTCAAGCAGTGCGGCGCAAAATGCTTAAACTCAGGGTCATTGGCCGTATGAAAGTCTCCATGCGAAACCAGGAAGACCTCGCCGCGTCGCGCCGCATCCGTCAGCTTGCGGATATTGGGCAGAAGCTTTTCGGCTCCGGGAACATAGAGCTTGCCCCCGGGCAGCATGAAATCGGCTTGGACATCCACTTCCCAAAGAATGGTATCGCGGGATTGCATTGCACTCTCCATCGTTTCGGTGCTTGCCAGTGGAGCGCCGGGCATCCCCGCCCGGCTGGACCCTTCGACTTCGCTCAGGGCAGGCTCGCGAGACGCCCGTCCCTCCACCCAAGTCCCCTCACTGCATTCCGAGCGACGCGGCCACCGTCTTCTGGTACTCACGCGCCTTGGCCATTGCTTCCTGCTCGTTGACGGTCAGCAACTTGCGGTCGCGCATGACAACTCGCCCGCCGATCATGACGGTCTGCACATCGCTTGCTTTCAGTGCATACGCAATCTGCGCGTAAACGTCGTACATCGGCACAGCGTTCGGTTCGTCCAGGCCGATCACAATCAAGTCCGCCTTTTTCCCGCTTTCGAGCGATCCGATCTCCTTCTCCATGTGCAACGCCCTGGCGCCGTCAATGGTAGACATTTCAACGACAGCCTGGGCATTCAGCGCCAGCGGATTCATTTTTGTAATTTTCGCCAGCTTGGCCGCCAAATCAATTTCTTCCATCAGATCGAGGTCGTTGTTGCTGCCTGCCGGTCCGTCGGTTCCGAGGCCGACGGCGACTCCGGCAGTTCGCATCTCGGGTACGGGCGAAACGCCGCTTGCTAGCATCATGTTGCTCGACGGATTGTGCACGCAGCCCACGTTGTGCTGCGCAAGAATCTTGCGGTCCGCCTCGTCGACAAAGATGCAGTGTGCGGCCACCACGTCGGGACCAAGCACTCCGATTCGTTCCAGGTATTGCACCGGCGAAGCACCGTTCTGCTTCTCGCTGTCTTCCCACTCCTTTTTCATTTCGGCCACGTGAATCAGGATCGGCGCATGATATTTCCGAGCCAGGGCGGAAGCATCCTGCAGCGTTTTTTGCGAGCAAGTGTAGATCGAATGCGGCGCCGCTGCCGCGTGAATCAGCGGGTCGCCCTGCCACTTCTGCAGGAACTTCTCCGTGTACCCGAGCATCGCTGCTTCGTTCTTGTTATCGGGCGCGGGAAAGTCGATGAACGTTTCGCCGAGCACGCCGCGCATTCCCGCCGCTTTGGTTTCCTCCGCCACCGCGTCTTCGAAGTAGTACATATCGGCAAACGTCGTCACGCCCGAGCGGATCTGTTCGGCCGCTGCCAGCCGCGTTCCCCAGCGCACGAAAGTCTCCGTAACGTTCTTCTTCTCCGCGGAAAAAATGTATTTGTAAAGCCAGTCCGTCAAGGTCACATCATCGTGCAGGCCGCGAAACAGTGTCATCGGAACGTGGGTATGACCGTTGATAAATCCCGGAAGCACCAGCCTATTTTTTGCATCAATGATATGCTGGCTCTCGTACCGCGCTTCGAGTTCGGCGCGCGGGCCGACGGCGACAATCGTGTCTCCGGTCACCACGACCGCCCCGTCGTTGTAGATGTTCCGCTGGCCGTCCATGGTGATAACCATGCCAGTGACGATCGTATCGGCACGCTCCTTCGTCGTTTGGCCGTAGAGAAAAATTGAAAGACAAATTTGAAATACGCAGAACAGCCAGCAACAACTTCTATTTTTCATGCCTGCTCCCTGAGATAAAAATCCGCTACACCTGCGGCGAGTGCATTCCCCCGCGCTGGCCTGGGGACTCCTTGCCCCGGATCCTTAGCTTAACCCATCTTCGCCCGTGATCCGATGTTCTGCCAGTCCACCGGCGCGGGCCGTCGGAAGGCTGCTGCCGCCGCTTGCCACAATTGAATTGCTCCGCGGCGTGCTGTGTGTAATCCTGTTCAGCGCAACTCGATTGAATAATCCAGGGGGACTACCGATGCAAACCAAATGTATTCTTGTCCTGATCATTTCTTGCTTTTGCTCACTGACTCTTTCAGCCGCCGACAAACTTACACCGCTCAATGTTAAAGAAGGTCTCTGGGAAATTACCGTGACTCATTCAATGACTGGAATGCCAGCCATGCCAGCCATTCCTCCCGACGTTCTCGCCAAGCTGCCGCCAGAGCAGCGCGCCCGCATGGAAGCCATGATGAAGGGTGGGCCCATCGTCCAGAAAGAATGCATCACGAAAGAGAAACTTGAAAAGCACTCAGCTTTTAACGTCAACCGCCCAGAATGCACCCGTACCGTCGTGAGTTCCACGGGCAGCAAGCTGGAAATGAAGATTCACTGCGAAGGGAAGCAGGGGGCGTCCGATGGAACGCTGGTGGTGGAGGCCGTCGGTTCCGATACCACCAAGGGCACGATGCACCTCGTTACCAGCGCTAGTGGGGCGAACATGAACATCGATATGGCCTTCAGCTCCAAATACCTCGGCCCAGACTGCGGAGACGTCAAATAATCGCAGCGGGATGAGAACGAGGCTGGCAGCAAAACAAAGGCGCGCAGCCGGCAGGCTGCGCGCGAGAGGAAGAAGAAAGACTGTCCGGGTTATCGGCCGGCAGCCTTGGCCATAGCCTGCGACTGTGTCTGTTCCGTTCGACCCAGGTACAACTTGTACGACTGGTATACGGCGAACAACACGGCCATCAGAGCAGCCAGCGTGGTCAGCCCGCTGATCGTACTGAAGGTGGATGCGATCGCAGTCAATCCCGCGCCGATTACGTAGTTCGGGAACGACCACAGAAAAACCTGGTGCCAGAGGGCAAAAGGATTTCCGCCCTCCGTCAGGCCGATGATGCTTGCCACCGGAGCTGTATTCGCCAGGAAATATGCTGTGGCGGCCAGCACCAGAGACATCGTGTGCGCGGCCGCGTGGGCTCCAAGGATCTGGCTATGGTACGCCAGGTAGGCGAGTCCGGCCGCGTTCAGCAGTGTGCATGCGTTAAATACAAATTGGATTGGTTTCGTTTTATTCCCGCCGGACGTATAGGATTGCGCGATCGCCGCCGTCACCGCGACGAGCAGGCTGGCGAACAATCCCAGTTGCGTCACTGCCAGAAGAATGACGGGCAGATTTCCCGACATCGAGCTCGTCATCCCCGGCAGCTTCACTTTGAAGCGTGAACTCAGTGCGGCTGCCGCCAGCAGGAGCAACAACTGTGGCCAGGCTTGCGTTTGCCATCTGACGACGCCGAACGACAGGGCGCACAGACTCGCAACGGCCACCATTCCGATCAGAACTTTGGCTTTCATCGGCAGAGTGTTTGTCATGGCAGTCTCCGAATATGGCTCAGTCGCGTTGCCTAGTCGTCTCCTGGGTCGCCATCGCTAAGCGCTGAAGTCTCGCTGTCGACGGAAGAAGTTGAACCCCAGACTACGCTTTCGCCAGAAACGGAGGAGCCTGACCCCCAGACCACGCTGGTGGAGCCCCACACTACCGAATTTGCGGAAAGCACGTTCGAACCCCAAACCACTGAATTTCCCCAGACCACCGAGTTGGCGCCCCAAACGACGCTGCTGCCGGCAAAAATTGAGTCGGGGGTAGTATTCGTGACCGTGACACTATTGTTCGAGTTGAGGACTGCGGTTTGGGAAAGCGCTACTCCCGTCGCAAGGTCCGTGTTGCCGAGAGCGGCCTTTATATCCAGATACCCCGCTCCATAGGTGAAGAGGTCATACTCGTTGTTGTAAAGGTTTCCGCGGCTGTCGTGGGAATATGAAAACTGCCCGATGCTCTTCCACGCGGTCTTCATCAAGCGTGCTTTCACTTGATCGGGGGTCAGCGATGGTGTCTGTTGCAGCATCAGCGCGACCGCACCGCTCACGATCGGCGCTGCCATGCTGGTACCGCTCAATTCATAGTACTTTGACGTTCCGCTGGTCGGCCAAGTCTCATATGCCGGATAGGTCGTATCAAGCGTGCTGCCCGCGACCCGCAGGGAGACCTGCCGGTTTCCCGGCGCGATGAGGTCAGGTTTACAAATGTGGTCGAGCGTGGTCGGACCTTTGGAACTGTAGCTGGCAATCTGGTCGTCGACCCGAGTCGGCGTCAGCTGCGTCATGGCCGCGCCCACCGTTATTACGGCGGGGTCGTTCCCTGGAACCACGATGGTGCCGAAGCCCCACGTAGGAACATAGCGTCCATTGTTGCCCGCAGCCGCTACCACCACGATGCCCGCCTTCCAGGCGGCTTCCACTGCCTGGTCCACCGGATCGAGCGTGTAGCTCTCGAATACCGGACGTCCCAATGACATATTGATGACGCGGATATTGTAGATACTTTGCAGCGCGATCGCTTGCTCAATGGCGGCGATCACCTGGCTGTCGGTTCCATTGCCGTTCTGATCCAGCACGCGCAGGTTGATAAGGGTGATGTTAGGAGCCACACCCGCGTACGTCGCCGCATAGCCATTGGCCGTGCCTGAGTTTGCACCCGTGCCACCGATCAAGCCGGCTACGTGCGTTCCATGCCCGAATTTGTCGGAAGTCGTGGCATCGCCAGCCACAAAGCTCTGGCTATACACGACGCGGCTGATGCCGCTGGCATTGTTCAGATCGGGATGAGCTGCGATTCCGCTGTCAATGACGGCCACGCCGACGCCGGTGCCATCGAACCCATACTGTGCTGCCGCAACATCCGCCTCGATCGCAGTCGCGAACCCTTCGGTCACAGGATTCGCAGTCATTTTTTGCGGACGGTCTGGCGTAATGTAGGCGACGTTCGGATCCTTCTCCAATTCCGCCAGCATGCTTACGGGCACGCGCATGGTCACCGCACGGATCGTGTGGAACTTTGATCTAATCGTTGCGCCGCGGTCCTGCATGCCCTTTAAATGGGCGCTGGTGGGCATCTGACGATGTTGAACGATGACCGTCACCATGCCGTTCGCACCCGCCCGCTGCTGAAGATCCGCGGAAAACTTGCCGCTGTGCGCGCCGTTATTCAGAATAGGCTTGGCGCCAGCGTAGGAGGGCATTGCCGAGAGCACCAGCAACGCCAATCCGAGAACTCGGCCCCATGCAGCGCTGAACGCTGGGGAATTGAGCGGCTGGTTATGCTCGGTTGTAGTATGCGATTTATAGTTATTGTTCATAAATGTTTTGGAGCGCTTTCGATAGGACGTATAGCGCGTCCTCCGTGCCCAGCCTCTTACAGGCAATCGCGAGGCCAATTGGAATATGGTTAAATATAGTGTTTACAGCGACTTGTGTAGGATTGGCTGGCGGGGAGCAAAGGGACAACATGTCCCAATAAGCACGCTAAGAAGCGCTTGTGCGCCGTAACTCGCTTGAAACAAAGGACGGGCAGGCAGGCAAGCCGGTATGGGACAATGTGTCCCGGTCTAAGGGGGCCAGTTCTCAGTTTCCGCTTGCGTAACGCTCGTGTGGGGACGGGCGCCCTCGCCCGTCCAAGCCGAGCGCAAGCTCGGCAGCTGCCTGTGGTCACAGCAACTCTGGATTCGCTGTAAATACACGCCGCAGCCAGACGACAACGACCGCTATGCGTGCGCGGGGCTGGAAGCAAGCACGGCGCGTAACGGGGCGCTCAAGCCGCGCATCACGCGCTCGAACTGCGGGAGGTCGAGCGACTGCGGTCCGTCGGAAAGCGCCCGCTCCGGACAGGGATGCACCTCGACGATGATGCCGTCCGCTCCCACCGCAATCGCGGCGCGCGAAACCGGCCCAATCAGGCTCTGCTTGCCAGTGCCATGCGACGGATCGGCCACTACCGGCAGGTGCGAAAGCTCTTTGGCGAGCGCCACGGCAGAAAGGTCGAACGTGTTGCGGGTGCCGGTTTCGAAAGTCTTGATTCCGCGCTCGCAAAGGACGACCTGGTCGTTTCCTCCGGACAGCAGGTATTCCGCCGCCAGCAGCCACTCCTTCACGGTGGCCGAGGGCCCGCGCTTGAGGAGAATCGGTTTCTTGATGGTCGCGAGCCTTCGCAACAACGCGAAGTTCTGCATGTTGCGCGCGCCCACCTGCAGCATGTCGGCGTACTCGCAGATCAGGTCGACGTCCTCCGTGCTCATCACCTCGGTCACCACCGGCAGGCCGGTGAGCTCACGAGCTTCGCGCAGAATCTTCAGCGCTTCAATTCCCAGGCCCTGGAACTCATACGGGGATGTGCGCGGTTTGTAGGCTCCGCCGCGCAGCATGGTAGCGCCTGCGCGCTTCACCCCTTCGGCAGTCTCTAGCATTTGTTCGCGCGACTCCACCGAGCAGGGACCGGCGATCACGACCACTTCCGGGCCGCCAATCATTACACTGCCGGCCTTTCCCCCACCAACGCTGACCACCGACCCCTGCGGCCGGGTTTGGCGACTGACGAGCTTAAAAGGCTGAGCGATGGCGACCACGTTGTCCACGCCCGGCGCGACCGAAAGCGCCTCGATTTCATGGCGGCGCCCGCCGCTGCCGACTGCCGCAACGATGGTGCGCTCGGTGCCACGCGTGACGTGGGGCTGGAATCCGGCTTCGCGGATGCGTTGAATGATGTGGTCGATTTGCTCTTCGGTGGCGCTGTCGGACATGTTCACAATCATGGCGATGATCCTTTCTATTTTGCCGCCAAAAACAAAAGCCGCGATTCTATCGCGGCTTTGGCGGAATCTTTAGAGCTGCCTCTATTACCCGGGTGACTGGCTCCGATCCTGCACCTCCGCCGCGAATGAAAACCAATAGCGGCTAAACTGACGAAAGATGCTAAATCGAGTCATAAAGATTTTAAAGCGCGCTCGAAATGCCGATGCTTCCCAAAAAACGAAACAACGAGAAACCCAGACTACTGCGTCCCGAGTGAACTGGCAACACTGGAGAACGCGTTGTTGGCGTTGCCGCCGATCAGACGCACCGTGCCGATCACCAGTACCAGGATGACGGCAAGCATGACGGCATATTCCGCGATATCTTGTCCTTGTTCATCCTTGCAAACATTGTGGAAAAACTTACCCATAGAACCTCCAACCGCAGGAATAGACTTTCCAGGCAAAACTTGTGTAGCTAATAATGCCCACTTGGATGGCGATTGTCAATCGCCGCGGCGCTGGTTTTTTCACGGCCTGTACTCACACCGGAACCCGGAAACCCAACCCGCGCGCGAGGTTCACAACCTTGTCGCAAGTCAATGAATGATTGATCTTGGCAAACACCATCTACTGTTCTGCCGCGAGAAGCTGCCGATGCCGTCGGCGCCTCTGCATCGCCGATAAGTTGGCGGGCGGAATGGGCGGCGTAATCGAGCACGGGTCCAGGCAGCACTCCCAGGTAAAGCGTAAGCAGCACGCAAACTGTAATAGCGAGCCCCGCCGAGGCGGGCACCGGAGTAACAATAACTTCGCTTTGTGGCTCGCGCATGTACATCATGACGATAATACGCAGATAATAATAAGCGCCCACGGCACTATTCAGCACCAGGATGATCGCCAAGACCACAAGATTCGATTTCAGCGCCGCACTCAACACATAGAACTTCGCAAAGAAGCCGCCCGTGATCGGGATCCCGATCAGTGACATCAGGAAGAATGTGAAAGTCGCGGCCAGCGCAGGGGATTTCCTGCCGAGGCCCGCGTAGTCTTCAAGTGTGACGTACTTTTCGCCCGCGCCCGCAAAGTGGCTGACGACGGCAAATGCGCCCACGTTCATCGCCGCATAAGCCGCGGTGTAGAACATCGCCGCGGACGCGCCCAGCTCCGGCAGCGCCGCAAAAGCAACCAGCACATATCCGGCGTGTGCGATCGAAGAGTATGCGAGCAGGCGCTTGACGTTGTTCTGCACCAGGGCGCAAACATTTCCCAGCGTCATGGTCAGCGCCGCCGAGAGCCAGATCAGCCAGAAGTATCCGGGTGCACGCGCCTCGAGCAAAACCCGCAGCAAGATCGCGAATGCGGCCGCCTTGGGGCCGGTCGACATCAGTCCGACGACCGGAGCCGGAGCCCCTTCGTAAACATCGGGAGTCCACACATGGAAGGGAACAGCTGCGACCTTGAAGCCGAGGCCCACAAACATGAGCGCGGTCGCAACGTACGCCAGAAGCGGTACGGGTGCATTGCTGGAACGCAGCGCCTGGTTGATCGCATCGATATTGGTGGAACCCGTCGCGCCAAACATGAGCGCGACACCGTAGAGGAAGAATGCCGTGGCAAACGATCCCAATAAAAAATATTTCAGCGACGATTCACTGCTGGAAGCTTCGCGCCGCCGGAAGCCTGCCAGTACGTAAGTCGAGATCGACGATATTTCCAGCGCAATAAAAATAAGCACGAGTTCGATCGCGGACGACATCAAACACATGCCCACCGTGCCAAACAGGATGAGCCCGTAATACTCCCCAGCGCGTATGCGCTGCACCCGCAAGTATTCGAAAGAACTGAGGATCACCACCGCCGCAATCGCAATCACGAGGAAGTGAAAGAAGACGCTGAAGTTTTCCACCCGCACCATGTTCGAGAATGCAGTGCCGGGATAATGCGCCATCCAGATCGTCGAAGCCAGCGCGGCCAGAGTCCCGATCAGTGCAATCGTTCCCAGCGACCGGTGGCTGTTTTCTTCGTCGAGCAGCGGGTCGACGACCATCACCAACATGCCGAAGATCGAGAGCACCAGCTCCGGGAGGATGCGCATGTAGTCGGCGAGTTGCGGCGGCTGGAAAGCCTGCGCCAGCAAACTCGGCCACCCGTGCAAGAACGCCGCCGTCATCATCATTGGCCCAATCATTGGCCCACCACCTTGCTGGCCAATTGCGCAACGGGAGCGAGAGCCGCCTGCACCGCCGGATCAATCGCGCCGAGCCACACCAGGGGCGCAACGCCCATCACCAGCGCGGCGATCGCAATTGGCCAAAGTGCAGCCTTCTCCCGCAGGCTGAGGTCGGGCAGCGCATTATTGACTTCGTGTGTCACCTTGCCAAAAAAAACGCGCTGATACATCCACAGCAGGTAGCAGGCGCTCCAGATCACTCCGGTCGCGGCGAGGACTCCATAGATCGGGCGCGCCTGGAAGGCCCCGCTCAGCACCAGGAACTCGCCGATGAAACCGTTCAGTAGCGGCAGTCCGATGGAGGCCAGCACGGTCACCAAAAAGAAAGTGGCATACTTGGGCATGGGTGTCGCCAGTCCGCCAAACTCGGTGATCTCGTAGGTATGGCGGCGTTCGTAGAGAATGCCCGCCAGCATGAAGAGCCCGCCCGTGGCGACTCCGTGCGCCAGCATGATGAAGACGGCCCCGTTCAGGCCAGCCGCGGTGAAACTGAAGATTCCGAGCACGACGAATCCAAGGTGGCTGACCGAGGAGTAGGCGATCAGCTTCTTCATGTTCGGCTGCACCAGCGAGACCAGCGCCCCGTAGATGATTCCGATCAGCGCCAGCACCATGATCCAAGGGGCATTGCGATGCGCCTGATCGCGAAACAGGCCAACGTTGAAGCGCAGCAGGCCGTAGGCGCCCATCTTCAGCAGAACGCCCGCGAGCAGCACCGATCCGGCGGTGGGCGCTTCCACGTGCGCATCGGGCAGCCAGGTGTGAAGCGGGAAGAGAGGGACCTTGACCGCAAAGGCGATGAAGAAGCCGAGGAAAAGCCACAGCGAAGCGTGTTCGAATCCCGGCAAACTTCCATTGCGAATTGCGCTCTGAATCACCACAAAATCGAAGCTGCCAGTCTTGGCGTAGAGCCAGACAATTGCCGCCAGCATGAACATCGAGCCGATGATGGTGAACAGGAAAAACTTCACCGCCGCGTAAACCTTGCGCCCGTGGCCGTACATGCCGATCAGCAGCGCCATTGGGATGAGCGTCGCTTCCCAGAAGAAGTAGAACAGGAACAAGTCGAGCGAGGTGAAAACCCCGATCAGAGCTGTCTCCAGGATCAGCAACAGAATGAAGAATTCCTTCACTCGCTCGTGAATCGAAGTCCACGAAATCAGCACGCACAACGGGGTGAGGAACGTGGTCAGCACCACCAGCCAGACGGAAATTCCGTCAATGCCCATGTGGTAATGAATGTTGGGATTCGTAATCCAGACTTTGTCGATCTCGAACTTGAAGGCTCCGAGTTCACGATGCAGGTGCACGGGCAAATGCAGCGAGGCCACAAATGCCAGCAGGGAGATGACCAAAGCAAACAACTTGATGTCGCGATCGCGGCGCGGGATCAGCAGAATCAGCAGCCCGCCTGCGGCAGGAATGAAGGTCACCAGCGAAAGAATGATGGGACTGAGGCTATCCATGTTTAGCGGAACCATGCTCATCGTTTAGCGGAACCATGCTCATCGCACTCCCATCCAGACCATGTAGGCGATTACCACGGCTCCTCCGGCGGCCACCCAGCCGGCATACGAGCGCAGATTTCCAGATTGCATGTGGCGCAGGGAGTCGGACACTTCACGCGCGGCATGGGCCGATTCGTTCACCGACGCGTCGATCACTCCCTGATCAACGTCATGCCAGAGAATCGTGGTCGAGCCATCGATGACCGGCCTGACGAAAAGGACGGCGTAAAGTTCATCGATGTAGTACTTGTTGGCGACGGC